>Ga0310694_10001318_pt1 | contig 28553 bp, 34 predicted proteins | sample 174DNAGHGhighgp2_FD_203884 | JGI IMG/M metagenome (GOLD analysis project Ga0310694, IMG submission 203884) | Sheep rumen microbial communities from Palmerston North, Manawatu-Wanganui, New Zealand - 1742 DNA GHGhigh gp2 (v2) (version 2) | ecosystem: Host-associated > Mammals > Digestive system...
GCGTCCTGCCGACGACACTGGCAGGCGATCAAACGCGTGACATCCAGCGAATCGGCACTCGGCTGGATGCGTCTACACCCCGTCCGCAGAACGTGCGGCGACGGAAGCTGACGGGCTTCCGCTAAGGTAGAGTGCTGGCCGCCCCAGAGTGGGCGACCTTCCCGGCCAGGAACCGGTAGTGTCGTGTGGCGACGTCTGGCCTGCGGACGTTTGCCTAGGACTTCTTAGCAGGCCCCTTTTGCCAGGCCGGCGCGCTCCGCCGGAGTCTGCCCTGCCGCGATGGATGCGGATCCGCATAGACGGTTGAAACAGGGGACCCGATGCAAAGCACGGCCTGGCTTTTCTATTTCGCCGTCCGTCACGGGCGGCAACCAAGTTCCGGCGGTAGATCGGGGCCCCGCGGGGTGGCATACCTGCAGGGTACAGTCGAGCCGGCGTGGGTCCGCCCAGCGAGACGGGGGCGGATAGCCCAGGGTGGCAAAAAATAGCCCTAGCCCAGCCACGGGCGAACGGATGTGGAACCGTGTTCGTAGTTAGTCGGTAGCGGTACCGCCAACCGACCAACGGTTCATTCCTTCGGTCCTGGGCACGACGTTAAAAGGCCAACAGGCCCCGGCTCCTCCGGGACCGCAATCCGGCCCGGGCCGGTGATGCCGCGAGTACGTCCTAGGCGGGGAAGGGTCATGGACGTCGGTGCGGGGGATGCGTTGACCCCAGCACGATGACCGAAGAGACGCGCGTGCACCGGCCCCATCAGCCGGGCATGTGTCCTCAGGTAGGAGTGCCTGAGGAACTAGGGCCCGGTGCGGGGGCCAAGCGCGCGGCAGCGGATGCCGTGTGACAGTGCGCCGTATCGGCGCCAAGCCTGGCGGTGCCTACTCGGTGCCGCCGCTCCGGCGATACAGCAATCGTCGGGGCTCGAGGGTCCGCAAGCGTTTCCCCGGCGGCGCCTAGGCGTCGTCTAAAAGCGGCGTCGGCGCACATTGAAAGACGCTAAGCAGCACAAACGGGGTTCGGGCTGCACATGGACTGCGTTCACGTGTCGGGGGTAATACCCGGCACGTGGGCGCGGCTGTTTCTTTTTTACACGTCATCGAACACGCTACACGCCGGTCCGGTACGGGGACCTGCAACGGCAGCTTAAAAACGGCGCGATTGCCGGCATAATACAATGGAGAGGCAATTCCGCCGATCCCGCGCCGCCAGGCAACGGCGTGCAGGGCAACCACCGAACGGAGGCAAATTATGAAACAGCCGGTCCCATTCAGGTGCGTTGCCGTCAAGACCCGCGCAGACGGAAGTCTGGCAATGTCTGACAGGCTAGTGATAGCCTGGCAGGCGGAGCTGGACCAGACCGCTGCGCTCCGGGAAACGATACTTCGCTGCACCAACTTCGGTTGGCGCGTGAAGTCGTTTCACCGGGCCACCGTGGCGGACGAACGGGAGCTCTGGCACACGCTGCCTCAGCATCTCCGCGAGGCCGTTGAGCGGTGGGAGGTCGAGACGGCTCCCTGTATCAGTTCTTCCGAGCTGATATAGGCCCACGCCAGCGCCCATCCCGGGCGTGTACCCCGCGGAGGGGAGGAAGCCGGTGTTGTCGACGGCGGAAAGGAACGGAAAGCGGCCGGCTGGCTTGCCGGAAGCGCGCTGTTCTTTTTTACCTCGCACCGGGTCGAAATATTTCCACGAAGAAATATATTGCCGGAATTTTATACTCCGGGTATAAAATCTCGACGCGCTCGCGCTCCCTTTACATACTATGTAAAGGGAGGCCGGCAATGCCGGCGCACAGGATATTTCCACGAAGAAATATTTTCAGCCAGCCGTTGCCGAGCCTCCTTCATATACTATATGAAGGAGCGGCTCTCGAGGCTTAATTCCGGTAGGTATTATGGCATAATACCATGACGGGGAGATGTCCGGCCCTGTCGACGCCCTTGTTGCCGCGGAACGCGGCGGGCGAACGCGTAGGACCCGCGCCCCAGGGAGGGGGCATAGGTATGAATAAACCATGGATCCTGATCAGGAACTGCTCCGGCGAGCTTGTCTGGGGCAACGTTTGTCAAGAAGTCTCGGCAGCGGTGTACTGCTGCATGGCCGAGACGCTGGAGGAGGCCCAGCGCAATCACCAGCGCGAGTTGGCCTCACGCGCCAATCAATTGTTCGACCAGCTTAGGGGCGAGCCGTTGGATGAGCTCCGTCTGCACAAGGCGGAGCTGCTTGATCTGCTTGCGCAGATCTGATAGAAGATGCCCGTCCCGGCTTCGGCCGGGCTCCGGGTGTCTTCTTTTAGCACGCAGCCATTCTCGCATTAGCTACGGGCACCACACCCGGAGGGGTAACCTTAATACTATGTATTAAGGATTACCCCGTAGGGGGTGTGGTGCCCTGCTAATGCGTCCGCTTTACAGTGCCCAGTCTTCGTGGCATAATACCATGGAGGAGGCCCGGCGGAGTCCTCCGGGAACGGCCGCCGGGGAGAGCGGCCTCCGAGCAAGCCGGGTGAGGGGACCAGATATGAGTATGTGGTTTCTATTCCGTCTCAGCGTCCTGGCCGGCATGTCCGGGGCGCTGATGTTCTGCCTGTGCCTGATGGCCAGGCTGTCGTTAGCGTTCCCGCCGGCCGCCATCGCGGCGCTGCCGGCAGGGGCGCTGCTCGCGGCGCTGGCGGCCGCCACGATGGAGGACATCGTGGAGTGGTCGTTCCGCCGTGAATTGGGTCTGCCGCGCCACAGGCGGTAGCCGACATGCCAGCCCGGCTCCCGTCGTTGGGAACCGGGCTTTATTTTTTAGCCGGCGCTACCTTATGTGCAGATCCCAACCCGCAACCACATAAGGAGAGCATCCACATGTCAGAAGCATCATCCAGCGCATTTGTCCCGTCCGGCGAGTCTACCTGCACGCCGCTCGTCGGCCAGCCGTCCGCGTCCGCCCGGGAGTGGGCGCCCAACTACCTCGACATCTTCACCCCGTACGAGCTGCTGCTGATGTACGGCGGCGCCGGCAAGGGCCCCGGCCGGCTGACGCACACCGCCTCGCAGGTGCTGTCGGCCAGGGTGCTGGTCGCCGTGCTGAAGGCGGCGCCGCAGCTGAAGCTGCTGTTCGCCGACGTCGAGCAGGCGCTGATGGCGGCGTCGGAGCTGCCGTACACCGGACCAGCCGGCGCAGTCAAGTCCGTGTGCAACGTGATCAGCGCGGCGCTGCGGGACGCGGCCCCCGCCAAGGAGGACGTGCGCGAGTTCCTGGCCGGGTACGACAAGGAGCTTGCCGACAGCATGGCGCCGTTGCCGTGCCGCGACCCGGGCGCCGCGCAGCCGTTGCCGCCGTCCACCGACATCGGCTGGCCGTACTAGCGGCGGTAGCGCATACATTACCTATATACAGGAGCACGATCCGCCGCGAGGCGTTCCACCGTGCTCTTTTTTACACTGTACTACTCGGCCAGCCGCTCCACTACGATCCGGTGCGCGCAGTACACGCACACGTCCGCCTCCCGGCCCGGTGCCGTCTTGATGGTCCACGTCAGCAGGTCCGCGTGCCTTTCGCCGCACACGGCGCACACCGGCCATAGCAGCAGGTGCGTCAGTACCAGTATCAGAAACAGCGTGCCGACGGCGGCCAGGCCGACCAGCAGCGACTCCACGGCTCGTTCCTTGTCCAGCATCTATTTCGCCCTCTGTCCGTCGATCTCGTCGATTCCGCGCCTCAGCGCGACGCATATGTAGCTGAGCGCGCAGTACATCGCCTCGACCGCGAGCTCGTCGCAGCCGCGCTTCAGCAAAGCCCGCACGCCATCAATCGCCGGCAGCAGCCCCCGCAGCTCGTCCAGCTGCCCGATCGTCGCTAGCCGGTACGGCTCCGTCTTCGGCGGCCGGCAGGTGTATCCGGTGCCGTCTCCGCGGCGGTCGGTCTCCCGCATGAACTCCATGTCGTGCAGCGCCTGCGCCTCAAGCGCCTTGCCCTCGTAGCTGTCACAGTCCATCATTGTCCTCCTTCTTCAGCAGCCATTCCGACATCGCGTCGGCTCCTTCCAGGAAAATCGAGCAGTGCGGCTCCATCATGTAGTTCTCGCACGACTGGCAGGCCACGCCCAGCAGCCGCCGCGGGCATGCCTTGTCCATCTCCCGCCGCGCGTCGTCGCTGTCCATGGCCGCGATCCGGTCAAGGTTCCTTCTTGCTTCCATCCCTGTCCTCCTTGTCCATCAGGTCCATCGCGTTGCCGGCCGCGCCCGGCGGGTCGACCGGCGTCGTCCGCCAGTCCGCCGTGCACACCGGGTGCTTTATCCTCGCCCCGCAGTTCCAGCAGTACGCCGCGTCCGGCGGCACCGTATGGTGGCAGTTGCGGCACATCGACCATTCCCACATTTTATACCCCGGGTAGAATTTTCCATGGCCGGTGTGACGCCGGCCGTTACTTGACGTCATTCAACAATAAGATAATGCGCGCATGATAGTACAGTTCGACAGCGAGACGCACGGCGACGGGCACGCGGTAGGCGGCCCGGTCGTGCTCATCTACGGCACGGAGTACGAGCTCTGGCTGCGGATCCGCGACCGCGAGATGGCGGCCGTGGACGTGGAGTCGCTGGGCTGCTCGTACTGGACTGCGTCGGTGGTCCCCAACCTCGGGACCTCGGAAAAGGAGCTGGCGCGTTCCGTAATGCGCGAGAACATCGCCCGGCGCGACGCCGTCGGCGTCTACGGACTGGCGCTGGCGTCGGTCGAGGCGTACAAGTTCGTGGCCGGCCGGCTGCGCGTCCCGGCGTTCCTGTGCATCAGCGGCTACATCGCGGAGGGCGATCCGACGGCCATGTTCCGGCTCAACCTGCCGGTGTGCCTGCAGGCGTCGTCCAACACGCTGCACCCGGTGGACGTGTCGAGCGCGCTGCTGCAGCGGCTGGAGGAGGGCGCCAACGCCGCCCGCGCCTACGGCGACGCCGCGGCCGCCGCGCTGGCCGACGTCCGGGCCCGCGCCGAGGACGCCTGCGAGTGCGCCGACCGCGCCGAGGCCGCGGCCTCCGACGCCAGGGCCTACGTCGACGCCATCGCCGCCGACGGCGTGTATACGAAGCCCGAGATCGACTCGATGCTCGGCGCCCTCCAGTGGCGCGACTACGACCTTTCCGATTCCATATCCAACGGCAACTAGAGACCAGACATGGCTACATTCAACATTACCAATCTGCCTAAATTCGTCCGCTGCAAATCGACTGCCTATGCCGGCCTGCTGTCCAAGGATCCGGACACCCTGTACTACCTGACCGACCAGAACACGTTCCTGCTGGGCGACCACCACTACACCCAGGTCGAGGTCGTGGCGGCCAAGCCGGCGGTGGCCGCGGCCGTCCCCGGCGTGCTGTACTGCAACACGGCCAACGGCGAGCTCTACCTGAAGGACGGCGACACGGTGGCCGTGCTGGGCGCCAGCTCGACGGTCCTGGCGAGCAAGATGGACAAGGCCACGGTCCCGTCCGGTGTCACCGCGTCGGCCGGCCAGCTGCTGGTGACCGGTGACTCCAGCGACGCGGCCGTCTACTCCGGCGTCACGCTGCAGACCTCCGGCACGCTCGCTGACAGCGCCTCGTCCGTGCCCGCCGGCTCCGTCGTCAAGGCCTACGTCGACGGCACGCTGGCGGGGTCCGGCGCCATCCGGCTGCGCGGTGTGAAGGCCACCGATGACGCCCTGCCGACGTCCGGCAACGCCGTAGGCGACCTGTGGGTGGTCGCCGCCGACAGCTCCGAGTGGATGTGCACCGACGCCGCCGGCGAGGGCACGTGGGAGAAGCTGGGCACCACGACCACGGTCGACCTGTCCGGGTATCTGGAGAAGAGCGGCTCGTTCACCTCGGGCAATCTGGTCGAGACCAACGCGTCCGGCAAGGCGGTCGACGCCGGCACTTCGGTCACCGCCATCCAGAACGCCATCGACGGCAAGCTGGCCAAGATCGGCACGCTGACGGCGGCCAACAACAACGAGCTGGTGATGGTCGATTCCGCCGGCGCGGCCGTCAAGGCCTCCGGCATCACGGTCAAGTCGTCTGGCGACGTCGCATCCACCGACACCGCGTCGGTCCCCACCGGCGAGCTGGTGCACTCGGCGATCGCCGACGGGATCGGGCTGCTGGCCTGGACCACGCTATCTTAATCGGCAAGGGGACGCCCGCCGGCCGTTTGATGATGGGGTTCGGCGGCGGGCGCCACCCATATTCACTTTTCAGGCATGAGCACAACGTTCAGCGTATTAAATCTGCCGAAGCTGCGCTACGGCACCACCGCGGAGGTGGCTGCGGCGCCGGTGTCCGACGGCACCGTGCTGGTCGACACCTCGGCGTGGCGCGTGTATGTCGACCTGGGAGGCCGGCGGCTCGACCTCAACACGCCGGTGCCGGTGACGACCGCCGCCAATCTGCCGGCGCAGGCTGACCGCGTGCCCGGCAAGCTGTACGTGGCGTTGGACACGTGGACCATCTACCTGAGCGACGGCACGGCGTGGCACGCGCTGGAGCCGTGGCGGTACGTCGCCGACACGGAGCTGTCGGACAGCTCCAGCAACCCGGTCGCGAACAAGGCGGTTAGCGCCGCGCTGAAGGACAAGGCTGACCTCGAGGACGGCAAGGTGCCGAGCAACCAACTGCCGCTGGCGTCGTACAACTCGGAGGCTCCTGGGGTGGTCTGGTGCCAGGCCGACGGTTACTACGGCATCAAGACCGCTCAGGGCCAGCTGCAGCTGAAAGCGGCTGACCAGTTGGACATCTCGTCCCGTTCGTCGGGATACCGACCTGTCGTGCCGTCCAACCTAAACTACGCCGTCACCGCAGCCCTCACCGATGCCAACCACATCACCCTGACCGCCGAGCAGCAGGCCACCGCGAAGGAGGTGTTGGGCGTGGCTGACCTGCCGTCCGGTGGGACCAAGGGCCAGGCGCTGGTGGCCAGTTCCGACAGCGGCAGCTATGCGTGGGCGGACAAGGCCGACCTAGTAGACGGTACTGTGCCGCCAGAGCAGCTGCCGAGCGCCAGTGGCGACTATGACGGCTCATATGGCATCGTTCGCATTTATAACCGCACGCAATACGGGATCCAAATCGGCAATACATATAGGGATCTGCAGATCTATCCGGCGAACAACGCGGCCATCGACAACCGGCAGTATAACCGCCCCATTACTCCTCCGCTGCTCAACTACGCCGTCACCGCCGCGCTCACCGATGCCAAGCACATCACCCTGACCGCCGCACAGCAGGCCACGGCAAAGGCCGTGCTTGGGATATCCGAACAGTCCGGCTGGCAGCCGCCTTCCGGCGCCACGGCCGGCCAACTGCTGGCGGCCACCTCGGACAGCGGCGTCTACGCCTGGGTGGATCCGGCATTCGGCGGCGAGGCCGAGGCGGTCACGCTGTGGAGCGCGGACGTGCCGGGCCAGGTATCGTGGGCGTCCGACATGAAGTCCGTCACCGTGTCGCACTCGCTGTCCGGCTCGCCGTCGGTCGTCGTGCTCGACGGCACTGGCACCAGGGTGTACCCGACGGTCACCGCGCTGCCGTCCGCCGTCCTGCTGTCGTTCGGCACGGCCATGTCCATTCCGCAGTCGTCGCCGTGGACCGTGGCGCTGTTCGGCGCCGAGGGCGCCATCGCGTCTTCCGGGGCTCCGGCCGACCTCGACGACGCGGTCAGGGCGGTGCTGCCGGCGATCACCGAGATCCCGGCAGCCACCAGCGCCTACAGCCTGCTGGACGCGTCATCCGACGTCAACGGCCACAGCGCGGTCTACCGGCACTCTCCGTCAGCCGCGCCGACCTACACGCTGCCTGATGTAGAGGACGACACCGTGCTGCACGAGATCACGCTCAGCGTGCTGTTCTCGGCCTCCGTCCAGACCTGTACTTTCCAGGACTCCTCCGGCAACACCGTGACGCCGCTGTCGGCGCCGCACATCGGCGCGGGCACCGTGGTGTCCTACCTGTGCCGGTACGAGTCGCTGCTCGGCCGGTGGTGCGTGATGCCGGTGGTGATGGGCACCGTGGAGGTGTAGCGCATGCAGCCTGCCAACAACCTGTTCGCGGCGTACTGGAAGAGCCGGACGCGGCTCCCGGACGGTTTCGTGGAGACCGAATGGCTGGAGTCCGCCGGCAGCTCGTACATGGACACCGGGCTGAAGGCGTCGTTCGACGACGCCTACGAATGGCGCGCCGTGCAGACCGCCAGCACGTCCAACCAGGCCATTATCGGCGACGGCAACACCAAGACCGACTCCAACTTCGCGGTCTGGGTTGCCCGCCCCGGCTATACGTCGGCGGCGTACGGCGTCGAGTTCTCGTTCGGCGACGGCGGCAATTCCGCGTACAAGGTGGTAGCCTCGAAGTCGGATTGCGATGTCACCGAGTGGCACACCTACCGCACCGAGCTGGCGACCGGCAAGGCGCGGATCGACGGCGCGCTGGTAGGAACGGCGTCCTCGGTCAGCGCGTTCCAGAACACCAAGAAGCTGGTGCTGTTCGGCTCCTGGCGCGGCAACTCGTCAAACAGCCAGTTCAGGGGCCGGATATCGTCGTTCGCGGCCTGGCGGAGTGGTGTCCTGGTCAGGGACTTCGTCCCGTGCCGGCGGACGTCCGACGAGATGCCGGGCTTCTACGATCTCACCGGCAGTACTAGCCCGTCCACCGGCACTCCTTTCTACACCGCGACCGACCGGTCCAAGATGAGCGTCGGTCCGGACGTATAGAGCCAAACACATGGAAAGCTACGCAAAACCAGTCCAGGACAGCCTGGAGTACCCGACGGACGCGGAGTTCGTCCACATACCCAACTGGAGGACGCACGACGCGCTGCTGCGTTCGCGCGGCTACCTGCCGCTGTCCGCGCCAGCCGCGGTGCCGGAGGGCAAGGTGGCCGTTCCGCTGCGCTGGCATGTGGAGACGCGCACGCGGACGGTCGTAGAGCCGCGCCAGGCCTACGTCGAGGAAGGCGGACGCCGCCGGATGGTGATGCGCGACGAGACCGTCACGTTCGACGACTCCTTTATCGCGGTGGACGAATGGGAGTACGTGGATCCTCCGGCCACTGCCGAGGCGCCGGTGACCGTGTGCACCCGCTACGAGTTCGTCAACGCGCTGAAGACGCTGGGGATGTACGACGCGCTGTTCGCAGCCTACCAGGGCAGCCCTGAGCTGCAGTTCTACTGGAGCACGGTCAACGAACTGGACCGGGACAATGCGGACTTCCAGCGGTTCGCCGCCGTGCTTGAGGCCGACGACGCCACCGTCGACGCGGTGTTCGCCGCAGTGGCCGCCGCCCGCGCCGCAGACGCCGCCGATTAGATGACCAAGGAGTGATACGATGCCCAAGGTAGACAGCATAACGTTCTTCGATCCTAGCCTGTCCAACGTGACGGCCGCGTCCGGCGTGCTGCCGGTGCTGGACGGGCGCAACCTGTCCAACGTCGCGCCGCGCTCCGTGCAGCTGGAGTTCGGCGACGACAGCGACTCGGTGGCCGCCTGGAACGAGGACCATTCGGAGGTCACCCTGACGCACGGGCTCGACTGCCAGCCGGCGGTGGCCTGCATGGACGCCTCCGGGGACCGGATGGCGCCCGACGTGTCGGTGCCGGACGGGGACACGGTGACGCTGGGCTTCGGCATGCCGGTCGAGATCGGGTCCGGGGCCAAGTGGACGTGCGTGGTGTCGGCGATGGGCGGCTACGGGCAGGACGCCATGACGCCGGGCCACGGCTCGCTGCTGGCGGAGTGGCTGGCGCAGGCCGCCGCGTTGAAAGCCGCGCTCGACGCATATGACGGAGACAACACCAAGTACTAGAGCCATGCCGGAAACTACGCACACGCTGGCGGTCGTCCGCGCCGAGAACCTCAGCAACATAGCCGACGCGATCCGCTGGCAGCTCGACTGCAGCGACTCGTTCGCGCCAGGCGAGATGGCCGCGGCGATTTCAAGCATCGAGCAGGGCCAGGCGGCCGACACCGGCGACCCCGACGAATGGACCCGGCCGGCCGCGTGGCCGGACCTGGACGCCATACCGATCGACTATGACGACGACGAGGAAGTCGTCTACATGACGTTCGACAACACGCACGCCAATGTTCCGGCCAGCCAGTGCTGGGCGGGGTTCTACGCGGGGTTTACCGTGAATGGGGCCTATGCCGTGGCCGAGCGCGGAACGGTGTCTGGCGGGGTGTTCACCCCGGTCACCTCGGTGCAGTCGGCAGCGGCTACAGCAACGTCCGGGCGCTATTATTTCTCCGACTACTACGGGGACTCGGACGCCCCGTACGTGGTGTACAGGATAACGGCGGTCGGCGGGCATCTAAGCCAGCTCGGGCTCGGGCGGGTCGACACGGCTGCCACCGGGCTGTCACGGACGCTGGGACCTCATCTGTCCCCACTGCTTGAGCGCAGGGGCTGTTTGCCGTATGTCAGTGCCCTCACATCATCGACGTCGACAATAACCTCGGCGGCATTGTTCAGCTGGGGCAGCATATGGCTGGAACGCGACAGCGTGCTGGTCGGGAAGCGCTCCGTGGTTGTCAGCCTGAGCAACGCCTGGACGCAGTGCTGGCGACTGCGGTCGCTGGACCTGTCCGGGTGGAACACGTCGAACTGGGAGGTGACTTCGCTGGCGTACGCGTGGGCCTATTGCGTATCGCTTCGACATCTCGATGTTTCGGGCTGGGACACGTCGAACTGGGCGGTGACCAACCTTCAGTTTACGTGGAATGCATGTCATTCATTGCTCGAGCTGGATCTGTCTGGCTGGAACGTTTCCGGCTGGGAGATCAGCTCGTCGTCCGCGCTGTCCAATACGTGGGCGGAGTGCCGTTCGCTGCGTGCATTGCATGTGGCCGGCTGGGATACCAGGAACTGGGCTGTCAAGTCGTTGTCCGGCACTTGGAGCAACTGTATGTCGCTGACAAGATTCGACGCCGAAAGCTGGGACACCTCCAACTGGTCCGTCAACACTTTGAACAGCACCTGGGCAAACTGCAGCTCGCTCCGTGAACTGGACCTGTCAGGGTGGAGCACGTCGAACTGGGCGGTGACTTCGCTGGCCAGCACGTGGACCGGATGCGCTGCGCTGCGCAGGCTGGACGTCTCCAAATGGGACACCTCCGGCTGGGCGGTTACCGCGCTCACGAGCACGTGGAACTCGTGCTACACGCTCGTCGAGCTGGACATCGCCGACTGGGATACCAGCGGGTGGGTCGTCACGTCGATCGCCTCGGCGTGGACCTCGTGCATAAATCTTCGTGCCCTAGACCTGTCTGGATGGGACACCGGCGGCTTTGTCCTCACCAACGCGTACAGGGCGTTTAGCTCGTGCAGGCGCCTACGTTCGCTGAAGCTCGGCGCTCTGTCGTTCTCCGGCATTTCCAGCGGAACCGGATCGTCCAATACTACAAACGGCATTGTCGACACGACGTCCGCCCTGGAAGTGCTGGACGCGTTTTCCGGCGTCACGCAGTCCGTGTCGCTCGCTGGCTCGTACAGCCTTACCGCCGCTAGCGTCCGCTCCGTGTTCCAGTCATTGGGAACCGTATCCAACAAGACGATAACGCTGGCAGCGAACGTGTATGATAAGTTGTCCGCCGCAGACCTCGCCATCGCCACGAACAAGGGATGGGCGGTCGCCGCGGGATAGCCCTATAATCCTATATACAATGGAAACCACCACCGCACAGATCACCATGCTAAGGGCCGCCGAGGGCAAGGTCCTCACCGACGGCTCCGTCTTCGTCTCGGCCGTCGCGCTTCCGTCGCCGGAGGCCGCCTCCCGATGGCGCGAGGTAGACGCGCCGGAGGAGCCGGCCAGGGAGCTGCCGACGACCTGCACCAAGTACGAGCTGGTCAACGCCCTGCAGGAGCTGGACCCGGAGCTGCTGACGTCGCTGCGGGCGGCCTACGCGCAGTACGATGACCTGCAGTTCTACTGGAACACCGTGCAGGAGCTGGACCGCGGCAACGGCGACTTCCGGCGGTTCGCCATGATGCTAGGAGCCGACGACGCCCAGCTGGACGCGCTGTTCGCCAGGATCGCCGCTGACAGGGAGGGCAACGCATGAGAATAGCCGACCCAAGGGACATGGCGGGCAGGCCGCTGGCGCTGGCGGCCGATCTGCAGGCGCTGGCCGCCAGGGTGGCCGCGCTGGAAGGTGCGCTGTCGGGCACCGTCACGGTCACCTACCAGGGCACTCCGCCATCCGGTGCGGCGTGGAGCGCGGACGGCGGCGCCAGCTGGCACGACTTCGGCGACCCGGTCTCGGTCCCGGCCGGCACTGTTACCATTACCTACAAGGCCGTGTCAAAGTACACGGCCCCGGCCAGCCAGCAGCAGACCGTCACCATCGGCGGCTCGCACACCGTGCAGGCCGGCGCGTACACGCCCAATAACGGCACGCTGGCGGTGACGTTCACCGGCACCGTTCCGACGGGCGCCGGCTTCTCCGTCAACGGCTCCTCCTATTCGGCCGGGCAGCCGGCATCGGTGCCGCCGGGCACCTACACCGTCACCTTCGCGGACGCCGCCGGATACGACAAGCCGGCGGCCCAGTCAGGCGTCGTCATCGCGTCCGAGGAGACCACCACCATCACGGCGGAATACACCGAAAAGGCGGCCGGCATCTCCGGCCCCAGGGTCGTCGTGGTCAACAGCTCCGGCTACGACGGCATCTACACCATCTACAGCGGCAGCTACGACTCTACCGCGGCGGTCTACAAGCACGTGTCGTCCGAGCACTACGTCAGGCTGGACCCGAACGACGAGTACGCTGGCTGGTGGGTGTATTCCGCCGCGTCCGCAGGCACCAAACTCAAGCAGATCGCCCGCAACTACGGCGGGTCCACGCAGTACAGCGCGTCGGCCGGCGCGAACACGGTCTTCGACGGCGGCCACACCTACAACGGCGTGACCACGTTCTACGGCGACGGCGACCTGCCGGTCAACGGCATCACGCTGCAGGGCTTCTCCACGGCGGCGTACAACGGCCCGTACACGGCGCTCGGTGGCGACGCCAAGCTCACCTACATGAACTACGACGCGAGCAGCTACGGGCAGGTCGTGCTGCGGGTGCCGATCTACACCAACGGCACCGCCTACCTGTATCCGACCACGTACATGGGCGAGAGCACCATGTGGTCGGTCAACACCAGCCCGGCGGCCAGCGACCTGACCTGCGGCAACGGGCGCACGCTGGCGTCGCTGGTCGGGTCCAGGACGTGGTCCAGCATGTACGGCGGCAGCCAGGAGACCGTCACCGGAACGTACACCGCGACCGGCGGCGGGCCGCACCTGCTGTGCGCCGGCAACGGCGTCTACGCCGGCGACTACTACCTGTACAGCGGCGACAAGTCGGCCAACGACGCGGTCTGGAAAGAGGAGACGTACGACCTGTACATCGTGCACGACATCAATACTTCCTACACGCCGTGGGTGATCAGCACCACCGCCCTGGCATCCGACAAGAAGACCCAGATCGCCAACAACTACTACGGCGTGCCGAGCGGCTACAGCAAGGCCGCAGGCGCCGACACCGTGTTCGCCGGCGGCCACACCTACAACGGATACACCACAACTTACTACGCATCGTAAATGGACAGCTCCAAGTACACTACAGCCTACGACGCCGACGGCGTCGAGATCACGGCCTTCGGCAATGCAACCGTCAACGCGTCCTCGCTGGCACCGGTGCTGGCGGCGCTGTCGACAGACACGCCGCCGCAGGCCGACGCCGTGCTCGCCTTCAACCAGGGCTACAAATGGGGAGAGACGCTGTTCCGGATCGGTGGCACCCTGTGCAAGGCCGTGTTCACTCATCGCCACGCGATGCGGCAGCAGCCCTACGCATACATAGATCGAGAGATCTCCGGCTGGGAGGGCGCTACGGCGCTGGGTCTCAAGGTCCCGGCCTACCTGGGCGCGTTCACCGTGCTGCGTCCGGAAGGCTACCTGTGGAACGGCGTGCTGGTCGAGTTCCTGTCCGGCTGGCGCAACCTCGACCCGTCGGTGGCGGCCGACGACGCGCTGATGCGCACGGCCATCGCCGACTTCGCCGCCGCCGGCGCACGCAACCTCGACATGCATGCCGGCAACGTGATGACCGACGGCTCAGACTACCGCGTGGTGGACCTTGACCGCATGGAGTTCGGCCAGGATCCGCAGGCCGCCGCAGCGGCCATGACGTCGTTTTACGAGGATTCGCTGAACTGGTGAAGACCGCCATCTGCTGCATCGCCAAGAACGAGGACGACTACCTGGCTGAGTGGGTCGACTACAACGCCAGGCTTGGCTTCGACGAGATTCACGTCCTCCAGCATGGCGACTGGCGGTACTGCGGACCGGCGCATCCGGCGCTGCGGCTCGGCGTGTTCCCGCAGGACATGCACCAGCGCGACGCGCTCAACGGCTGGCTGGACGATCACCGGCACGACTTCGACTGGGCGGCGTTCTTCGACGTCGACGAGTACCTGGTGCTGAAGAGCGGCGATTGCAATGTCAAGGACTTCCTGGTGCGGTACGACGAGCACGGCGGAGTTGCGGTGAACTGGAAGCGGTTTGGCGACGCCGGGCTGGAGGACGACGGCGACCGGAGGATCGTGGCCAGGTTCACCCGGTGCGAGGCGGGGCTGAGCCATGAGGTGAAGACGATTGCGCATCTGGCGGCGCTGCCGGAGGACGCGCGGTTGGCCGACTGCCACACCGTGCTGCCGCTGGAGCTGACGGTCAACTGCGCCGGCCGGCCCATGACCGAGTGGATGATGAACTGCCTCGACCTGGACGAGTGCGCCGGGATCGCGTGCCTGAACCATTATTTCACGAAGACGCTGGGCGAGTGGCGCCGCAAGGTCGACACGGCCTGCGGCTACTTCTTCCCGGCCCAGGACTACGACTGGAGGATGGGGCTGTTCGAGTACTACCACGATGGACGGTACAACGAGGCCGAGGACCTGGACGCCGCGACGTTCCAGGCAACCGGACATTTTCTACCCCGGGTATAAAATCTGGACGCCGGCGGTAATATGACGACTATATAGCAACCAGCAACACGGGAATAAGACATGGCTAAGGATGTAGCGATAGTTCAGGCGCAGAGGCTTTCAGGCAACGTCGGCGACGTGCTGACCAAGACCGAGAACGGCGTGAAATGGCAGGCACCGCAGGGAGGCTCCGGAGTGCCGGACGGAGGCGAAGAGAACGACGTCCTCGCCAGGGACGTAGACGGCGGGCTGAAGTGGATGCCGCTGCAGGACGGATGGACCGTAGACTCCGAACTGGACGTGTCCTCGTCCAATCCGGTGCAGAACCGCGCTGTAGCCAATGCCCTTGCCGACAAGCAGGGCAAATTGCCGCACGGCTCCGCCGGGCTGTTCTTGAGGCACGGAAGTGGCTCCGACAGCTATTCGTGGGCCGCGGCGCTGCCAGATGGCGGAGCGCCCGGAGACGTTCTTACCAGAATCGGAGAAGCCGGCATAGGATGGGCCGCGCTAGACGCCGGTTCGCCCACCGGACTGATCGACTCAGAGTTGGACGCGTCGTCCTCCAATCCGGTCAAGAACAAAGCGATCTACGCAGGCCTTGAGCTTAAGCAGGACAAATTGCCGGGCGGAGATACCGGCAAGTATCTGCGTATGACTGGCGGCGGTCCGGCCTGGCTGGACGCCAGCTGGAGCGGGGTGGCCACAGGGCTGCCGGCCGGTGGCACCAAAGGCCAGGTGCTGGCGCGCACGTCCGACAGCTACGCATGGATCGACGCGCTTGAGCTCCAGGACGGAAACGTCAACGACGTCCTGACTTTGACCGGCAATGGCCCGGCGTGGGCGCCGCTGCCTGACGTGGCGGCCGGCGATGTCTCCGGCGAGGCCGTGCGTGAACTGGCCAGCAAGCTGGACTTGAACGGCGCGGACATCCGCGGCGGGGCACGGATCTACATCGGCAAGAACAAGAACCTCGACACCAGGTCCGACAGCGTGCCGGAGATCGACTTCCTGCATACCAAGGACGCCATGCTGGGGCACGAGTACTGTGCGGTGTTCACGTCCGAGGCCATCGACCAGGACATCAAGCCCAGCGCGGCCATATTCCCGTGGGTACCGTGGCCGGTGGAAGACGGCGAGTGGTCCAGCTCGGAGTCGTCGCTGTCGATCTCCGACCCGTGGGCCGACCACCCGAACATGGGCGAAGGCACGTACGAATGCACGTTCAATGGCGTCGGCGCCACCACCTACCCGAACCTTAAAGGCACAGGCTACGCGTATACGCCTGCCGCCAATTCCGGAACCGCGATTGGACAGCGCTTCTATCTCGGCGAGCCCAGTGTGGACTCGGCGCAGCTGTACGGCAAGTGGACCAAGCATGTCGCGCTGGTCATCGACGAAAGCACGCACTACGGAAACGACGCCTTTTACGGCGAATACAAGTGGGATCCGTCCTCTGCCAGATACCTTTGCGATGACGTACATAAGAAAATAATACCGATGCAAGTTACGACGGGGGCATATAGCTGGGCGGCAGTGGATATGTCCGACCCTGACGTATTCCCTGCATGGACCGAAGGTACGGAGGGGGCGCTTGCAGTCGACCCGCCGGCGCTTCGCCGTGTCGTCTGGGAGCGCGTGGTGGACGACAAGTACGTATACCGTACCGTGCTCAGACCCGATAAGAACTACAGCGTGGCCGTGGCCGACGTCTGCACCGGACACGGAGGCGGTTCGGGCGGTTCCGGCGGCGGAAGCGGCGCCGGCGGCAGCAGCGACAAATGCAATTGCAGCGCAGAGCTGGACGCCATCCGGGCCGAGCTGCTCATGCTGTGGGCTCTCCACCAGCTGGCGCGGCTGACCGTGGTTCATTCGCCGGGCGCAGCACCGGAAGGCGCGGCATGGGATGTCGACTCCGACTCCGACTGGCACGCGTTCGGGGAAACGGCCACGGTCGACGCCGGTACGCACTCGGTAGGATTCAAGCCGTTGCTCGGACATGTCGCGCCCGACAGTCAGAGCGTCTCAATCGGGGCAGGCTCGGCAATGACGGTGTCCGCCGCCTACGACAGCCAGCCCGGAGTCACGGTCAATGCCTACGGCGACGTGCCGAGCGGCGCGTTCTGGTCGATAGCGCCGGCGTCGGCCCCGACCGATATACTGTCGTACGCCTACGGGTCCACGCAGGGCGTCGCGCCAGGCCAGTACGTCATCCGGCCGTCCGGCTATGGCGAGTACGACACGGCGGCAGACGGATTCACCTGGGACGACACGCTGACCGGGTTCCCGGTGACCGTGGGCGACGGCGCCGGCCTGGTCGTGGACATCACATACACGGCCAAGGCGCAGCCGCCCGCCACGCCGGCAGCGTACAGCGTGCAGTCAACCGGCAACAGCGTCACCGGCACCTTCACGCTGGAGGAAAACATAACCACCACGTACAACGGCGTCCAATACCCGGTATACAAGAACGGCAGCACGTATCTTGCCATGCGGTCGAACGGCAGGCCGGCGATCAACGGCAGCGCAGACGGCGCTTCGACCTACGGCTGGATAAAATCCGGCTACACAGCCGGCGCCGAAATGACTGCGGAGTCTCTCAGCGGAGAGTGGGCCAATGGGCCAGACAACTCGGAAGACGAGCTAACGTTCACGGAAGTGGCCGGCTGACAGCAGCCAGATATAGGACGACGTCGACATGGCATACCTGAAATACAGAGGCAAGCTGCTGATACCGCATTATCTGGCCGGGACCGGAATGCTTCGTCCGGCAATCGACTTCTACGCCGGGCATCTTGTGCGGTCATGGCCGAGCGGCGGCGGCTGGCGGCTGGCGGGAAGCGGCGGCGAGTGGCTGCCGCAGGCGAGCGGCATGCGCGACCTGCCGTTCGGCCGGTATGAAATCGAGTTCAACGCAGTCGACGGGTACGTGGCACCGCCTCCGATAGCCGTGCACCACAATCAGGCCGTCACGATTTTCGAGGCCAGATACGAGCAGATCGGTGCCTGGCTGCCGACGCCGGACGAGGACGTCAAGCGGATGATTGTCCAGGACCCTGGCCCCGGGCGGTTGCCGGTGGTCCCGCCGGACTATCCCGGCGACGGTCCGATCGACAGTGTGCCGGTTGCCGATTTGCCGCAGCCTGCGGAAGAGTACGGCGACAAATGGCCGTCAGAGTACTGTGACGGCGCGGCGTTCCAGGTCAGCAGGCTGGTAACGGTCAACAGCTATCGGCGCGTATACGCGCCGCGCTGGGAAGACAACAATGTATTCAACATCGACACGGTATATTCGGACTGGGGGGCCCAGGGCTGCTACTATGCGCAAGACGGCGCATACACCAACGGCGGCACCGGCTGGGTGTTCCGAAACACGGTAAGCGAGTTCAGGCCGTGGATGTACACCGAAGACGACGGCTGGCTGCGGACTGCCATCGATATGGCCGGCGAGCATTTGCTAGTGGACACCCGGGCCCTGGCGGACTTCCGCTCGGCGATGGCCACCGGCAGCATGGACTTGCTGTGGTGGGGCAGCTACGGGTCACACCGCGTGCCCGAAGGCGGACCGTACTGCCCGGAGGCCGCTTCCGCCGCGCCTGTCCACCACCCGAGCACCACGGCGCTGGTGATCGCCGATGCCGTGGTTCCGGTCGGAAGACGTGTTCCGGACGACATTGCCGGCGAGGTCTGGGAGCGCGTCGACCGGGTCTCTATTATGTACTATACGAAGGTGCCGACCATGTTCTATGCCGACGTCGAGCGCACTCGGCTGGTCGAGACGATCTATGACTGGGACGGCTCCGACCAGGGGATGCATCCGGCCACTTTCGAGCTCGGCTACGACGAGTACAGACTCTCGGTACGGTCCGTTGTCCTGCGGCGCCAATAGCCGCGCTATATTATCGGTATGGAAGAAGGCATCCCCCTCATCATACCGCTGAAGGCCCAGGAGAGCTACCAGGGCCATAACGACGAGCTGAAGATCCTGCTGCGTTCCGTCGAGAAGAACGTCGGCAGGTGCTCGTGCGTCTGCATCGTGGCCGACCGGCTGCCGGAATGGCTAAACGACAAGGCCGACGGCCTGCGCTGGGTGCGGCAGGGCGACCCCTATACCCAGTGCAAGGACGCCAACTTGTTCCTCAAGATGCGCGTCGCCATCCAGGTGCTCGGGTTGTCCGGCCAGGACCGCTGGTGCTTCAGCGCCGACGACGGCGCGTTCCTGCAGCCGTGCGACCTGCCGACGCTGCCGCTGATCTACAACGGCACCCCGGTGCAGCACTACATGAGGCAGATGGACCGCAAGTGGTACCGGCGCATGGTCAACACCTTCGCCTACCTCAAGTGGCGCGGCGTCAACATGGCGTACTCGTACGACTGCCACGTGCCGCAGGTGTTCGAGGCGGCCGACCTGCTGGAGCGGCTGGACGGCGTGCCGTACGACCAGGGCGCGGGCTTCTGCATCTACACGCTGTGGCGTGGGCTGGAGGGCATAACGTCTGGCGGCATCCTGCAGCCGGCTGTGGTGTCCAGGTACGGTTCCGTCGAGGACGTGGAAAAGGTGCCGCTGGACAAGCTGCTGTGCACCTATGACAACACGCCGTTCGGCGCCGGGCTGAAAGAGAAGCTTTTCGAGATGTTCCCAGACAAGTCTAGGTTCGAGAAATGATAGGAACGGAAAAGAGGATAAGGATAAAGACGCACCCGCACTTTGGCGACAACCTGGCATGCACCGGAGCCGTGCGCAACGTGAAGGCTGCCTATCCTGGGTATAGGTTCATATGTCCTGATGACCACCGTGAGCTGTGGTACAACAACCGGGACGCTGAACAGGAAGGGGACGCCGATGTTGAGCTGTACCTCAAGTACGGTCCAGTGTCCGTGGAGCGGTTCGCCGGCAACGGGAACATGGTCGACGGGTTCACCAAGATACTGTGCGACGGGCTCGGCATCGAGCAGGTCCAGCACGTGACCCGCAGGCCGGTCCTGATCCTGACGGACGAGGAGAAGGAGGCCTCCAGGGCGTGGAACGGCAGATGGCTGATCAACACCAATTGCCAGGTAGGCTCGCTGTCCAAGGGATACCCGCACTGGCAGGAGGTGGCCGACGCACTCGCGGCCGACGGCTTCGACCTGGTGCAGGTCGGCGGCAACGACAGCAGGGACATATCGGTGTCCTTGCGAGGCGTCGAGGACAGGCGCGGGAAGACCAGCAAGCGCGACTTCATCGTGATGGTGTACGGCTGCCGCGGCGTGCTATCGCCGCCATCCGCGATAACCAACGTGGCCGGGGCCTTCGACAAGCCGCAGGTCGTCGTGGCCGCCTCCAGGGAGGCGTTCGGGATGACGGACTACGTCAACGCCGTGCACGTGGGGCACAAGCACGGATGCGGGTTCGGCGTGGACACCGGCTGCGTGTGCCTGGGGCTCGGCAATCGGCAGTGTCCGTTCATGGTCTGCGACAATACTGGCCGTCCGTGGTGCCCGTGCCAGATAGCCACGCCCGCTGGCGCCGTCATACAGGCCGCGCACAAGGCCGCGGAACTGGCTGTATAGGTACGCGCACAGATTAGCGCATAGCCGGTTGCCGCCGGTTATGCCCAGGACTGCCGCCGCAGGGCCTGCGCTACCGGTTTGACGGGAGCCGTATGGTATGAAACGGCTCCTTTTTTCCATATTGTTCGCGGCGGTCCTGCCACTGTTCGCCGAGTATCAGGTCTACCAGTATTCCGCGCTGATCAAGCGCCCGCTGCTCCAGCCGAAGGGCGGCGCCACGCGGCTGTCCGACAAGCTTGAGGGCTACCTGGTCACCGTGTGCTGCTACCCTTGCGGCGCGGACTTCGGAAAAGGCTACCAGTCCTGGCTGTTTGTCACCGACCGCAAGCTGGGCAAGTCCGTGGTGTTCAGGATTCCGTGCGAGACGCAGGGCAGCCTGTACGGCAACGCCTGCGACCCCAACGCGTTCTCCGACTACAAGTGGGTTCAGCCGACGGCGATGGACAAGCGGCTGGCCCAGCGGGCCAACTGCTCGTCCTTCTGGATGCGGTTCCGCGTCGACCGCTCGTCGTTCATGTTCGGCGAGACCGCCGCCCGCGTCGAGCTGATCCACGCCGGCACCGGCGCCGCCGGGTTCAAGGAGAACAAGCTGACCGACGACCCTCAGGCCGTCTGGACCCCCTATATCAAGAGCGCGTCCGGCACCGTGACGGGATATGTGCAGCACGGCGTCGGCTTCGCCTACCAGCCCAGCAACCGCACTGCGGTGGACTGGGCCCCGCTGACCGGCACGTTCAACATCAAGTTCGACGCCAAGCTCACCGACGAGATCCGCGGCACCGCCGACTGGGACGAGATCACCAGGCGCATACTGAAGCACTTCGGCAAGATGGAGCTTGACATCGGCGACGCGTACGACGGCGACCTGATGTGGTCGCGTGCGCCGCTGCCGCCGGACAGCGGCAAGGAGGAGTAGCATGGGGCTCAGCATATCGAAGGCCAAGGAGCTGCGCGACGCCGCGCTGCTGCTGCCGAGGCACGAGCACGTCCGCGGCCGCTCGATCGGCTACATCGCGCAGCACTGCAACGGCGTGGGCGCGGAGTGGATGGCGCATGCCAGGATCGACGGCGTGAGCCTGCTGGACCTGGCGAACCTGGTCTACGGCTGGGCCAACCCGGCGTCCATCGACCACGACCTCGGATATCTCGACGGCGGCGACTGGGAGGACCGCAAGCGGGTTGACGATGCCTTTCTTGAGAACTGCCGGTACATTGCCAAGAAGAACAATGGCTGGTGGAGCATCACGCGCTACCGCCGGCTTCGGCAGGCCGAGCACATGTACAGGCTGCTGAGGCTGTTCGGCTGGACCGCGTTCAACCACCGAACCACCGAGGACAGGCTGGACGACGAGTACGTCAGCGAGCCTGACGAGCTATAATACGGAGAGAGGATAGATGACTGAAGCAGAGCTGGCCACCCAGAAAATGTTCACCGCGCTGATCGAGAAGATCACCGGGCTGGACGGCAAGATCGAGGCGATACGGACGGTGGTCAACGACGACCACAAGGCGCTGCACGGAAACGGGCAGCCTGGGCTGATCGAGCGCATGACCAGGGTGGAGACCAAGATCGCGCTGATCGCCAGCTTGGCTGGTGTGCTCGGCTCGGCCGTTGTCGAGCTCATAAAGCTCTTCTTACATTAGAGATCGGAACGGCGGCAGCCGGGCCGCCGCCCGGGAACGGGTCTATGGTTTCACCCGTCCCGGGGCACGTAAGCGGGCCAGGCGCGGTCCCGCGCCGGGTCCAGCGGTTGCCCCGGCGTTCTCCTGTCCGGCATGGCGGTCCAAGGAGGTTCCGGCCTTGCCTCCCCTGCCGTCTTGTCCCGCGGCTGCGCCGACCGCGTGCAACCGCGCCATCGGGCATTTCACTTCGCCAGTCTAGTAGACACTATGAGAAAGCTTCTTTCAGTCCTTGCCCTGGCGGTCCTGCCGCTGCTGGCGCCGGCCGGCGTCCAGTCGGTCGGCGGCTACGGCGCTGAGACGCCGTTCTACCAGTTCGTCCAGGGCGACTTCCGGGAGACCAGCGGCTCCGGCCAGAGCTGGCTGGCGGCCAAGACTATCGGCATCCACGTCGGCGGCGAGATGGACGTCTGGCTGACCAACTACATCAGCAGCTGGTACGCGGACATCCCGGCGCTGAACGGCAACGAGTTCAGCATGGGCGCCGGGCAGTACGGCGCGATCGACGCCAACACCGGCAAGACCTGGACCGGCACCGGCGAGACCACCACCGTCACCTACGAGAAGGACGGCCACGCCAACTCCACCGAGGGCTACTTCCTAGGGCACTTCAAGGGCGGCGAGGACTTGGTGCTGTGGCTGACCTCGGTCGATGCCGACGCCGCCACCTCCGGGCAGCTGGTCAACGATGAGCTCAGCCCGTCTTCGCTGGTTTCCCGGGTCAACGGCACCCAGGACCAGGCGGGCAACATCCGCCTCAACTTCGGCTACAACACCGAGAACGGCCTGCTCGGGCACGAGCTGGTCGCCTTCGGCGTGATCACCCACGACGACGCCTATCCCACCGGGCAGCCGCTGCCGGGCGCCGTGGCGTCGTGCCTGATCGGCGCGGCCGTTGTCGCCATGGCCCGCCGCGGCCGTCGAACACGCTAGATTTCAAGCCGGCGTTACCTAAGCGGTCAACAGGTCTGGCATCGTAAGCCAGTGCGCAAGCTTCGGGGGTTCGAATCCCTCCGCCGGCTCCAATCGGCCATATCATATGGACAGGCCGGCGTAGCTCAGCAGTAGAGCCCCGCCCTTGTAATGCGGCTGTCGCCGGTGCGATCCCGGCCGCCGGCTCCATTTAACAACCATGCCTACCGAACAGGAACAAATTAGCAAGGCGCAGGGTGCGCTCGGCAACATCGGCCGCGCCACGCAGCAGTTCATCGCCGACGTCCTCACTGAGAAGCCGGACAAGGTCTACCGGATGGACGACTACGACACCATCCGCGACGTGCTGTTCGACAATGTGAAGACCGCCGTGCAGCGGCGCTTCCCGCTGCGCAACGACCGGTACACGCTGGCTGTCGAGGACGTCGACTACGACGATCCCGACGACATTCCGCTCTCCGAGCAGAAGCAGCTCATCCTGCAGGGCAAGTCGTCGACGCGGCGCCTGCGCGGCAGCTGGGTGCTCAGGGACGCCGCGACCGACAAGGAGATTTCCCGCACCCGCCGCATGACGCTGATGCGGGTGCCAAGGATGACCGAACGCGGGACGTTCATCAAGAACGGCCGCGAGTACGCCATCGGCTCCGTGCTGAGGATGGAGCCCGGCGTCTACTGCAAGCGGAAGCCGGACGGCGTGACCGCGCAGTTCAACATCAAGCAGGGCACCGGCGGCGGGTTCAACATGGTGCTGAACCCGTCGACCGGCGTCTTCCAGTTCAGCCGAGGCACCCGGCATGCCCCGGCCTACACGGTGCTCCGCGACATGGGCGTCACCGACGAGCAGATGCGCGACGCATGGGGGGACGAGGTGTTCTCCCGCAACCGCGACGCGGGCAACGGCAACAAGGCCAGGGCCGCCGCCGACAGCCTGTACAACTAGAGGAAACAATGAACAGCAACATCTACAGGACAGCATTGGCAGCTATGCGGAAGAGGGCAGCGGACAACGATGACAAAGATGCCGGAATAGGCAGCCCTTGGCAAAATGGTATCCATAGTTTCGTGCGTAGTGACTTTGGACAGCCATTTATAGGCAGCTATATCGATAGGTTATTGATGGCCGCCCCGCACCTTGATCAAAGAGACAACGTAAGTGATCCGATGATCAGTTTGTGGCTTAGCAGGTCTGATGATACTTCAATAAAAACACCGTTTACACCAGATGAATTATTCAGAGCCAGAAGACGGCAAGCTGAGCAACTCGCAGCGCGCCACGCCCCTATTGGCACGTCTCCATGGCAGCAGTGGAGGGACTACTACATCAAGGCAGGAGAGGGTAACTACGACAATTACATCAGGACAGGCAGGCGCAACAAGCGGTTCGTTCCGAAGCCAGGAGAGTTCCCGGTATTTGATGCGGCGCCTAAAGAAGAACAGGAGCAGGCGCTCAAGAACAGCCCCGGAGTCGTCAGGAACGATCGCAAGGGCAACGGCAATATAGTGTCCTAACGTTATAGCTGATCAATGCCCGCTCCGGCGCTTCGGCGCAGCGGACCAACGAGGGAGCCTTTCAGCGGGCCCGGCGAGCCCCCCACCGACGTTCCCTTTTCCGGGATGCATCTGTGCACGGGTGCATCCCATTTTCATTCCCTAATTTTATACCCGGGGTATAATATTTGCATGAGGGCGGCGCGGTTGCCGTCTCGGCTGGTACAACACGGAGGAATCGATGGGCGCGGTTGCGATGCTGCTGGCGATGCTGTTCATGCACATAGTCGATGACTATTATCTGCAGGGCATTCTGGCGAAGATGAAGCAGAAGTCGTGGTGGGAGGAGCAGGTCCAGGACCTGGACAATTCGATCTACAGGAATGACTACAAGATGGCGCTGTGCGAGCACGCGTTCAGCTGGACGTGCTGCGTGTTGGCGCTGCCGGCGCTGCTGTGGGGCGTGCCGTGGTGGCTGTTGTTGCCGCTGGCGGCGGTCAACACCGCCATGCATGCCGTCGTGGACGACGGCAAGGCCAATGAGCGTTCGTTGAATTTGGTGGAGGACCAGCTACTGCATGTATGGCAGGTGCTGGCGTCGTGGCTGGCCATTATGGCATGGAGGATACTGTCTTGGTGAAGAAACAATACCTGAGCAATCCGCTGGCGGCGCCGCAGCCGCCCAAGGACAAGTACGAACGGCTGTGGGACGCGCTGTTCGCGGAGTACGAATGGCTGGACACCGTGGTCGCGGCGGACAACGCGCTGCGCAACATCGAGCAGGCCAAGTCGGCGGCCGAGGACTGGGTGAAGGCCCATACCGACGAGGACGGCAAGTGGACCAACGCCAACGGCCGGTCCGACGGCGTGATGCTGGAGCTGGAGGACTCGTTCTCGTGCGAGGCGCACGCGCTGGCGCTGCTGTCCAGCATCTACCTGCGCCGCGAGGAATTGCTGGCGAAGGCCGAGAAGTCGAAGGAGGACAGCGATGCTGGCTGAGACGGTGATGTCAGTTCTGATCTGCCTGATGATGGCGCTGATGCTGGCGACGGTCGTGATGTACGACTACGCCTGGTGGGAGAGCCGCCGAGGCGAGCTGCCCGGGTTCACGCCCGACAGCTGGACCTGGTGGAAGCTGAACGCCACGGCCGCGCTCACCCTGCTGGCCGGGGCCTGGGCGCTGTGGATGGCGGCGACCGGACGGCTCGGCTGACGCTTCGGGTTGCGTGGGCGGCAACAACGCCGCCCGAGGAGTGCAACATGAAGCAATACGATGAAGACCGTGCCAGCAGCGACGAAGAGGCGTTCAAGGACGCCAAGGACGTCGCGCTGCTTGTCGGCGTGATAATCATCCTGGTGGTGATCAGCGTGATAGCCGGAGGCTGCGCGCACAACACGTCGATGTTCACCGAAGGCGAATGGACCCGGATCGGTCTCGGCGACTACGGCATGATCGCCCGCGGCCGCGGCGTGCAGCTAACTACCGTGAACCGCGAGAACACCGTGGTGGCGATGAAGACTAACGCCGAGACCGGCCTGTACAAGGACGCCAACGGCGCGATAAAGGGGATCGAGGAAGTCAGGATCATCGTCGGCCCGCAGGTCACCGGCTATCTCCAGGAGCTGGCCGAGACCGCGCCCGACGTGGCGATGGAGTACGTGAAGACGATGCGGCTCTGGTATGAGCTCCGGCTGGCGGAGCTCGAGTCGGGCGTCTGCGTTGGACAACAGAAAACCAGTGGAGAGCAACCATGAAGAAGCATAGCAAGGCAATCAAGATAACCGCAATCGTGGCCGTCGTGTCGACCCTGTGCAGCTGCCTGCACACCGCCGGCGACCGCGTGGTCACGCCGGAGGAATACGGCTACGCAGTCGGCACCGCCGCGTACATCGGCTACTACCGGATCGCGTCCCGCAAGGACGACTCGTTCCGCGAGAAGGTCGAGACCGTCTGGGCGGCGGTCAACGAGATCGATTCCACCGACACGCTGGCCAGCGACGTCGCCAGGATCGCGGCGCAGTTCGCCGCCGTCGAGGACGACGAGGCGCTGACCGCGCCGGAGAAGGCGGCGCTCAACGCGCTGGCGCACATGGTGCTGGCCCGCGTGGACGGCAAGCTTGCCGACCAGGCCATGAGCCAGGCTGACGCAGTCGCTTTCTTGAAGGGCGTTCGCGACGGTGTGAACGCCGCCGCAGGACTGTAGCCTACTAACAGTAGCCGGGCGAATAATCGCCCGGCATATAGCACCGTAAGCATGTATTCGGAAAACTACTTTGCAACGCTGAGAAAGCTGGCTGCGCCCACACCGGAACAGCCGGATATTCCACCGCATGGTTACAAACCGCCGACCACGAACCCGATGCCTGCTCCGCAGCAGCAGCCGGTGCCGGAGCATCTGCGCATGCCATTTGCGCAGGAGCTGTCCAAAGCATCATACGGATCCAAGGCCGCGCTGTCCAACAATGTGCCGGCCAACGTGGCGCCGGAGGACAGAAAGGCGCACAGGATCGAGTTTCTTCAGAACAAGATAAACCAGTACGACCCGAGCAAGGCCGGGCTGGTCGACCGGCATGCGCACCAGCTGGCGCTGGCGGAACTGGACGAGCTTCAAGGCAAGAAACCAGGCAATTATGTGACTGCAAAAGACACTTTGCATCAGGCGCAGAACGATTATATTGATAGCGCCGAGGGCATTGAAGCAATCAGGAGCATGCCGGAGTATGGGGAAAGGGCGGCAGTAGAGCCGTTGAATTTGGGCGACGTTGGCCTTAGTCCGTCGGCGGTGTCTGGGCAGTCTACAGGAGGCGGGGCCGGGCAGTTGCAGGACGCGATAGCAAAAGCGCAGCGCCAGGAAGAACTTACCAGGAAACCACAAGACAGACGCAATCCGAATGAAATAGCCGCTTCGGTCGCTCTCGGTGGCACTACGCGCGCGGAACGCGCTGCAAATTTCCAGCAGGCAGCGCAGGCGGACAAAAAATTTATGAATGCCTCGTTGGCGGTGGACAGGCAGCGAGCACGGATGAACATAGGCCCTCTGGCCAACGCCAAGCCCGGCTCCGTTGCCTCTCAAGTGGTTAATGGCACGTGGAAACCGAATCAGAACTTCGCAATCGGAAATACACCGCGACGGCTGCAACAAACACGGCCCACTACGCAGACTGCAGCTAGTGTCGCAGCGCCTGCAGGGGGTCAATCGTCTTATGTGACGGTAGAGCAGGCCAGGCAGCGTGCGCTGGAGGGGAGCGGAGGGGCATGGCGAGGACTTTCGTTTGTTCCCGACGGCATGGACTACGGCTACACGATGCGCGAGATGGGGCTGCATCCCCTGCCGCCGCAACCTACAGGTGTAATTAACCGGCCACCAAATGCCGGCGACACCACGAAGATGACGGCATCTAACAACGCTGCAAGAAATGCTTTAAACGCCCTTGAGGGACAATATTAATTCTACATTGCAGACCTACTGGATGTTGTAAAAACATTACTTAAGGTAAGATGTACAAAAAAGACATAGTTCGTTGCCTTGTACGCAACGCGCTGGCCATGCGTAAAGTAGCCGCCGTGCCGGCACCTTTCGGTGTCGATGTCAGGCAAGCCGACGACGGCAGCGGGCCGGTCTGGGTCGGCAATCAGATGCAACAGCAGAAGGCCGAGCGCGAGGCCAGGCGCGCACAGTCGGCCAAAGCGGCATGGAATAATCGTACTCCGGCACCGGCGTGGAGGCAGCCTAAGCCGTTTATTGCCGGCAGTTATGCCGCGCAGCAAACAACTGAAACTGGCGGCGCCGTTGCGAAGCCGGCTGCAGAAGGAGATAAGGCTGCGCCTGTTGTCGGAGGCGGTATAGTAGATAATACAGGCAATGCCGGTAATCAACGAGGTGGGGTTTCAGGGCTGATGAACTCGGCGCTGACTAAAG
>Ga0310694_10001319_pt1 | contig 28518 bp, 22 predicted proteins | sample 174DNAGHGhighgp2_FD_203884 | JGI IMG/M metagenome (GOLD analysis project Ga0310694, IMG submission 203884) | Sheep rumen microbial communities from Palmerston North, Manawatu-Wanganui, New Zealand - 1742 DNA GHGhigh gp2 (v2) (version 2) | ecosystem: Host-associated > Mammals > Digestive system...
TAGTAATCGGTGTAAGCGCGAATTGGATAAATTGCTCCTTGTCGCGCAAAGCGCCAAATACCTCACCTTTTAAGTGAGGTTCTAAGTCAACTATCTTATGCGCACCGTCACTGAACGTAAGCGCTAAACGATAATCGCCTTGATAATCTACATCTTTTACGCGTAACATAATGATTATTATTTTAAAGGTTCAATTCTTCCTATCTGTTTTCCCTCTTGGGCATTTTCCCATAGAGTTAATATTTCTTGCTCATGCAAATCAATCCACTGGTTGACTTTTGCAATAACTTTGGCCGGAGCCTGTCCGTCAACAACGCGATCCAATACGCTAATACTACACTCATAATCACCATAAGTAAAATGAACATGAGGGGGATTGTGATCCTTCCAGTATAAGCTAATAATAATTCCGTAGAAACGACTAATCTCTGGCATAATGGTATTTTATTTTTGATTTTGCGCTGCAAAATTACGAAATATTTTTCATATATGCAAATAAATAATGAAAAAAGTCACCGAAGGTACCCTCTAATCGCCCCAAAAAGAATCAACATGCGGGATAGTATCCCGCGTAAACAACTTTTATAATCTCCTCTGCTAATTCGGAGATACTTGTCTGGCCGTCGTTGAGGATGGTTAGGTCGCCGGTGGGGATGGTTTGTGCGTGTATGCGGGCACGAACCTTGTCTATGTTGGCGGGAGAAGCGTCGCCGTGGTAGTCGCGGGCGATAGTGCGGGCGATGCGGATGTCTTCCGGGGCGTCGATGACAATAACGCGGTCGCAGAGGATGTCCAAACCGGACTCATAGAGGATAGCCGATTCTACAAAATCGGGTTGGCGCTTCATGATGTCCAGGCCTACTGCGGGGTGAACAATGGCGTTGAGTGCTTCTAATAAATGCGGATCCGCGAAGACGCGCTTGGCGACATACTGCGTATTATAGATGATAGATGATAGATGATAGATAAACGCTTCTTCGCCTAATAGGTCAATGATTTCTTGCTGCACATCGGGATTCTCGGCGATGATACGTTTGGCCTCTTGGTCGCAGTCATAGACTGTGTACCCGCGGTTGGCGAGTTCATGAGCGATCGTAGATTTGCCGCTTCCTATGCCTCCGGTGATACCAATAATCATGTTAGAATTGGAAATAGATGAAGGGTTGAACATCGGCAGTGACGAATTGGTAGATGACCGCGATCGCGATACAGACGGCGATCACAATCGCCCAGATCGGCATGGCGCTGAACCATAAGCGGTAACGGCGTTTCCAATTAGTTGGAAGCCAGTGAATGACCATACCGGCCACGAACATTGCTACGACCCATCGATAGCTCCAAAGGAAATCGGGGATGATGGCGTTTGACCATGCACCGCCTATCTGGTTAACCATATTCTTCGCTGTCGCCCACGCTACCTCATTGGCGGTTGCCGGGTCGAGGTTACTGCTGGAGCGGAAGAAGAGACGGGTGAAAGTGATAAAGACAAAAGTCTGGAGGATCGCCCAGGCGGTACCCATCGCTTTGGTGAACGTATTCTCTGCTCCTTCGCACAAGAAATAGATGTAACGTATCGACGTGCCGACCCAGATAATCGCCATCCATACGGCAAAGAGTCGCCAAACGGGAAGGTTGGTGGTGTAATCGGCGGCACAGAGTCCGAAGGTCAGCAAGGTCGTCAGCACAAACCGAACGTGCCAGTTCATGGGACGCCAGATCTTTTCCACAATCATTCCAATGCCGTTGATGCCGCCCCAGATGATGAAGTTCCAACTCGCGCCGTGCCATAAACCGCCCAAGACCTGCGTGATGAACGAGTTGAGGTTGGAGTAGAAGAGTTTGAGGTGATTCGTGTCTTTTAGCAGTCGTGGCACCAGAACCATACTCGCTATCAACACGGCGTAGGGGATCATGATGCCGAGCCACCAGCCGGTGAGGGATGCCGATACCAGTGCGATGACCGTAACCCAGAAATAGGTACCGAAACCGATGCTGCGATTACCACCTAAGGGGATGTAGAGATAGGTCTTCAGCCACCGACCCAAGGACATGTGCCAACGCCGCCAGAACTCCTGCGGGTTCTGCGATTTATACGGCGAGTTGAAGTTCATCGGCAGATAGAAACCCATCAGCATTGCTATGCCGATGGCGATGTCCGTGTAACCTGAGAAATCGGCATAGACCTGCAGCGAGTACGCGAAGAGCGCAAAGAGGTTCTCGAAGCCCGAGAAAAGTAGCGGATTGTCGAAGACACGGTCGATGAGGTTCACCGCCAGAAAATCCGACATGATAATCTTCTTCGCTAAACCGTTGATGATCCAGAAAACCGCGATTCCGAAAGCTCTTCGGCTGAGTCGGAAAGGTTTGTATAATTGCGGAATAAACTCCTCTGCGCGAACGATAGGACCTGCCACGAGTTGCGGAAAAAAGCTCACGTAGAAGCCGAAGTCCAGTATGTTCTTGACCGGTTGAATACGTCCGCGATAGACGTCGGCGGTGTAGGAGATGACTTGGAAAATATAGAACGAGATTCCGACCGGAAGGATGATCTTGTCCACGATCGTATAACTCGTTCCGAACAGGTCATTGAACGCGTCCGTAAAGAAATACGCGTATTTGAAGTAAGCGAGGAAGCCCAAATCTATGGCGACAGACAAGCATAGCCACGCTGTCGCGATTTTTGATTTTAGATTTTTGATTTTTGACTTGTGAATCTGCCGCGCGATCAGCCAATCGGAGAGGGTGACGAAAAGCAGAATGAGGAGGAAGAGGCCGCTGGTTTTGTAATAAAAGAACCAACTGACGAACATCAGATAGACGTTGCGCAGGTGGAGTTTTTTGTTGCCCAACGAATCGGGCACGCGATCCATGATGAGTGCAAAGAGTGCATATACCAGTGCAAAGAAAGCCCAGAAATAGAACTGCGTGAACAGCAGCGGGTGTGCGGCATCAAAGGCAAATATGTAATGCAAGATATCGCTCATTCTTCCATGCCTTCCAACATCCAATTAACCACGGCATTACCGGCTTTGCGGGCACCGCTACGCATGAAATGTACGCCATCTGAACCGGCTAATCCTACTTCTTGCCAACGCATCATACTCCCTGCGCCACCCATCCAGCGGAACAGACTGAAGTACGCAATGTTCTCTTCCAACGCCATCTTGCGCAGCAGTTTGTCCATGTACGGCACCATCGGGTAGGTCTGCCATTCACCATCTATTTGCGTGAGCATGTCGCTCGGCCCGATAAAGAGAATCGAGGCTTCCGGTGCACAAGCACGCAAGTAATGCACCTGTTCGCGCAGGCCTTTGACGATGGCGCTGATCGTGCCCGGGTTCTGATTGGAGGGGATGGCATTGCCGCCAAACTGCATGATGATCAGTTTGACATTCTCTTCGCTGTAGAACGTGCGTAGCTGCTCGCTGTCGATCTTGGTGAACACCAATCCGAGACATCCGCGCATGGGGACGTTATCGACGATGATTCCGGTTTTGCTCTCTTGCGAGAGGCCATAGACAGCCCCTTTGCCGCTCAGCAAAACGGTGTCTCCGGCGAAAGAGTAATGCACCGAACTATCCGCAAAAACTTTCCATCGCTCGTAGAGTGCGGTTTTGACGATGGGTTTGCATATTGCCGTCACGTCTTCGCTTCCCGATACCAAACTGTCGTTCATCACGGCTACTTGTCCCATGACGCCGTATAGTCCGTCGGTGCGTTGCGTCGGTTTGGGACCATAGACAAGATAGCGTCTTGGTCCGTTGGCGGGCATCGTATAACGACCGTTCATTCGCAGTTCCTGTTTGACGGTGCGGGTGGGGATAGTCTGGGCTAATGGCATCAGACCGACACCTTTGCCGCCGTAACGGGCTTGCAACACTTCGCGTATCTGCTGTGTCATTCGGTCTTCTTCGATCTGACTGTCGCCGTAATGGAGCACGCGAATCTTCTGCTCACCACTCTCGGCCAAGGAAGCATAGAATGCCTGCAAGAACACGCGGCTGTCGGTTGTCGAATCAACGACTACCTTGGGTACAACCGGTTTGGGTGTCTCGGGAACGATCGTGTCTTCTTCGGCAAAGACGGGGAACTCGGCAATGGTGTCGAATTCGGCAGTAGGCTCGTTATCCGCAAAGAGATTCGTGTTCAGCAACTGCCCTTCCGGAAATGCTTTGTAGAGCACTCCCAACAGACCCATTACCACGGCTATGAAAATCAGAACTTGATACGGTTTCATCTTATTTTTTCCAGAGCGCGCTGCTGAACAATAACAAAACCGTGAAGATCTCCAGACGACCGATGAGCATCACGAAGGTCGCTACCCATTTGGCAGCGGCAGGCAGGGCGGCATAACAACCGCTTGACCCCCACTGACCGATCGAAACACCTACGTTGCCGATCATCGAGGTGGCTATACCGAGCGACTCATCGAAACCGATTCCGCAGCCGCAGAACCACAGAGTCGCCAGCACAATGATCACGATATAGAAAAACATGAACGCCACCACATTCGAGGTCGTTTGTTCACGCAGGGTATGTCCGTTGAACCGAACGGGAATGACCGCGTTGGGGTGAATACGACGTTTGATCTCGGCGTGTGCAGCCTTGGCGAAGATTGCCAGACGCACCCATTTCATACCTCCCGAAGTGGAACCCGACGCACCGCCGGTGAACATCATAAAGAAGATCAATACCCACAGCACAGGAGGCCATACCATGTAATCCGCTGCCACAAAACCCGTACTGGTGATCATCGCGACCGAAGTAAAGAAGCCTAGACGGATACTTGACCACATGCCGTTAGTATAAATGAGCAGCCCGACGGACAGGAGTATTCCCGCCACCAGACAGGCACTGACGTACCAACGCGTCTCTTCATCGTGGATGATACGATCACTCTTACCTCTAAAGAGGTAGATCAGTTGGGTGAAGTTGATACCCGACAGCAACATAAAGATCATCACGATCCATTGGATAGCCGGGCTGTAGCCTATCAGACTATCGTTATGCGTGGCGAAACCACCGGTTGAGATGGTTGCCATCGAGTGACAGATCGCATCAAAACGTCCCATGCCGAAGAGCCATAAGAGGATGCCCTCAATGATGGTCAGTGCGATATAGGTCAGCCACATGTGCTTGGCGGTGTCGGCTATACGCGGGCTGAGTTTCTCATAACTCACACCCGTCACTTCGGCGCTGTAGAGCTGCATGCCACCCAGACCGAACATCGGCAGGATAGCTACACTCAGCACGATGATACCCATACCGCCTATCCATTGCGTCAACGCGCGCCAGAGGAGTATCGAATGCGTCTGTGCCGCTACGTCCGTGAAGACCGTTGAACCCGTTGTGGTGAAACCTGCCATCGTCTCGTACCAGGCGTCGGTGACATCCGATAGCGTGCCGCTGAGCCAGTAGGGTAGCAAACCGAAGAGCGAATAGACGATCCAGACCATGGCCACGATCACGTATCCCTCGCGTTCACCAACCCGTTTCTCGGCCTTACGGCCGGCACCGATCATCCACCAGCAGCTGAGCCACGTCACGGCACTCGATACAATCCACGCACCGAAATCCGCCTCGTGATACCACCATGCCGTGAAGGTCGGTATCAGCATGAATATCGCCTCCAGCATCGTCAAGACACCCATGGTCTTGAACACGATTCGCCAGTTAAAAGTGCGTGTCATTTGAAAAAGCGCTCTAAGTTACGTATCACATGACTCTTGCAGAACAAAACCACCAAGTCACCGGTAATAATCTGCGTGTCGCCGTTCACCAGTATTCCTTCGCCGGCACGAACGATACCACCGATATTGGCTTCGTTCGGCAGATCCAGATCTTTGACCTTGTGTTTGGTTACCAGACTGCCTTCTTTGGTCTCGAACTCCACAATCTCCGCGTCGGCACTGGTCAGGTTATGTACGCCGCGAACGGATGCATCGAGCAGCATCTGGTAGATATACGAAGCGGCGATGGTCTTCTTGTTGAGCACCGTACCGATATCCAAGCCTTCCGCCATCGGGATATAATCGAGGTTCTCTATCTCGGCAATCGTCTTGCGTACACCAAACCGTTTGGCGGCGAGGCAAGCGAAGATATTCGCTTCACTGCTGTCCGTTACGGCTACGAATGCGTCGGCGTCTTGGATACCTTCTTCCTTGAGGACGTCCATGTCTGAACCATCGTCGTTGATGATCAGCGCGTCAGGCACTTTCTCGCTCAGTATATTGCACAACTCACGGTCTTTCTCGATGATCTTGATGTTCATCTCGCTTGTCAGTTCGGTTGCTGCCTTGCGAGCGATGCGGTCGCCGCCGAAGAAGATGACATTCTTGATCTCGCGTTTGGACTTACCCAACTCTTCGCGCATGTACTCCATGTTCTCTTTCGGACACACGCAGTACACCATATCGCCTGTCTCCACCGTGTCATGTCCGCGCGGGATGATGGTCTCCTGGTCACGCTTGATGGCGACTATACGGTACTTGCCGTGGTTATATACACCCGAAGCAAAGGCCTTTCCGACGATCTTCGCCGTGTCGCGCACTTTGACCACACACAACTCCAATGCACCGTTGCCCAAATGCAGGTGATAGCGCATCCAGTTCGTGCGGAGACTCTCTTCGATCTCGTTCGCTGCCAGCACCTCCGGATAGATGAGGTGGTTCAGACCCATGTTCTCAAAGAACTTGCGGTTCTCGGGAAGCAGGTATTCGTAGTTATCTATACGTGCCAGGGTACGTTTCGCACCCAAGGAGTTGGCAATCAGACAAGCCGTCATGTTCTCCGTCTCGTGGGGTGTAACGGAGATGAACAGGTCGCAGTCCTTCACACCTATATCACGCAGATCGTGGATAGAAGTTGGATTGCCGACCTTCGTCAGCATATCGTAGTTGGCACTCAGGTCACCCAAGCGATCCTGATTCTCGTCCAACAGACTGATCTCCATATCTTCGCGACTCAGCAACTTAGCCAAGTGCGTGCCTACTTCACCGGCACCTGCAATAACGATTCGCATAAGCCTTCTGTATCTAATTTAAGCATATGATAAAGCTCTTTGGTAGAGCCGTGTTCTACAAACTGATCGTGTACACCGAGACGTATCACGTGCGGCGTATAACCGTGTTCGGCCATCCATTCCAAGACCGCACTGCCGAGTCCGCCGGCAATCATACCGTCTTCGGCCGTGACGATGGTCTTGTATTTCTTTCCCACTTCGTGGAGGATCTCTTCGTCCAAGGGTTTGAGCCACCGCATATCGTAATGCGCAATCGATAACCCGTCACCCGTAACTTGTAACCCTTCTATCGCTTCGCTCATGGCGTTTCCGATAGAGCCAATAGTGAGTACGGCGAAGTCTTTTCCATCGCGGAGCTTCACGCCTTTGCCGTACTGCATCATTCCATCATTGAGCGACGAAGTCGCGCTCATTCTATCATTAATCGGTGTCCGTCCTCTCGGATAACGAATCGCTATCGGGCCATCGAGCTTTTCTGCAAGAACCATCATCTGTTTCAGATCCTCTGCTGTTCTCGGGGCACATATCTGCATGTTCGGGATGGGACGAAGGTAAGCCAGATCGAGCAAACCGTGGTGGGTGGCACCATCATTGCCTACGATACCTGCGCGGTCGATGCACAGCACGACATGCAGGTTTTGCAGCGCTACGTCATGCACGATATTGTCGTACGCCCGCTGCAGGAAAGTGGAGTAAATATTGCAGTAGGGCACCATGCCCGCTTTGGCCAGACCGGCACTGAAGGTCACGGCATGTCCTTCGGCGATACCCACATCGAAGACCCGTTCCGGCAGCTCTTTCTGCATGATACTCATCGAGCAACCACTCGGCATCGCCGGCGTGATACCTACGATCTTCTCATTCTTTTTCGCCAAGTCCAACAGCGTCTCACCAAACACCTCTTGCCACAGCGGCGGAATCTCCTCCCCTTCATGGGGAGGTTGGGTGGGGCTTGTACGTTGCCCCGTGGCCACATTAAACTCTCCCGGGGCATGCCAAACGGTCTGGTCATTCTCTGCCGGTGCATAACCCTTGCCCTTTTTTGTGATGATATGCAGCACTTTCGGCCCGCGGTGGTTCTTGATCTCACTTAAGATACGTACCAAGCCCACTACGTCATGACCGTCGGTAGGACCGAAATAACGGATGTTCAGACCCGTGAAGATATTGCTCTTTTGCTTACTCAATGCCGCTTTCCAGTTGTTGTTGCGGCGTAGGATACGACGACGTTTCTCGTCGTTCATGAGGTGCAACTTCACCATCGCCTGGTAGATCCGCCAACGCCATTTATTGTACATCTCACTCGTTGTGATGTCCACCAAGTACTGCGTGAAACCACCCTTCAGCGGATCGATGGCCATATGGTTGTCGTTGAGCACAATGAGCAGGTTGTTCTTGTCCATCGAGGTGTTGTTCAAGCCCTCAAAAGCCAGACCTCCCGTCATCGCACCATCTCCGATAATAGCCACCACATTGCGGTCTCCACCGATATTCATGCCGAGCGCAGCGGAAATCGAATTGCTCGCATGACCGGCAATGAACGCATCGTACTCGCTCTCCGCAGGATTCGTGAAGGGCGACAGACCTTTGAACTGACGATTGGTATGGAAACGGTCACGACGACCGGTAAGAATCTTATGCGCGTAAGCCTGATGACCCACGTCCCAAACGAGTTTATCATTCGGCGTATCAAAGACGTAATGCAGCGCCACCGTCAACTCGATGGCTCCCAAAGACGAAGCCAAATGGCCGGGGTTCTTACTCAACGCCTCAATGATAAAATCCCGTAATTCCGCACACACAGCCGGCAATTCCTCCACGGGAATCTGCTTCAAATCTGCCGGCGAATCAATCCTGTTGATGTACTTATAATCCATCTGCTTTCACATATGCGCATACTCGCGCAAAATAAAATCGGCCGCAAAGATACAACAAAAATTGCATATATGCAAATTTTTCTTGCATAATTCGAAAAAAAGCAGTAATTTTGCAGCCACTATGAAACTATCTGAGATAAAACAATCTATAGGAAGCATCGCAACCGTTGTGGGCGATGACCAATTAGACATCCGTCATTTGCTGACGGATAGCCGTCAGTTGGGTGCTGAACCCGAGAAAACCTTGTTCTTTGCCATCAAAACGGCCAAGAACGATGGGGCGAAATATATCCCGGATTTGGAAGCGAAAGGTGTGAAGGCTTTCGTGACGGGTGATGCATTAGCGGCCTTGCAGGCACTCGCCGCGCATGTGCGTGAGCAGTTTAAGGGAACGGTCATCGGAATCACGGGCTCCAACGGTAAAACAGTCGTCAAGGAATGGCTCTACCAACTGCTCAAAGATGACTATACCATTGTGCGTTCGCCCAAGTCCTACAACTCCCAGATCGGTGTGCCCTTAAGCGTTTGGCAACTTACCAATTTCCAATTACCAATCACCAATCAAAAAAAGCCTTTGGCTATTTTTGAGGCGGGTATCAGTCAACCGGGCGAGATGGAACGCCTCGAGCGGATCATTCGTCCGACAATCGGTGTAATCACCTATATCGGGCACGAGCACGATGAGAACTTCGCATCGCTGGAGCAGAAACGCGAAGAGAAAACGAAACTCTTTGTGCATTCCGATACCGTTATCGAAGACCCCACGCACCAGAACGTGCGTACTTGTGCAGCAGTTCTACGGGCACTCGGTTACGATGAAGAGACCATCGCCTCGCGTATCCTGCAGCAGACCCACGAGACGGTGCTGAAGGTCAACCTCTCGGCGCTTGTGGATAATGTGCGCTATTTCCGCTCCAAACTGAAACCAACCACCAAACTGACCTGCATGGTGAAGGCTTTTGCGTATGGTGCAGGAAGTGTCGAAGTGAGTAAAGCCTTACAGGCTTCGGGATTGGTGGACTACCTCGCGGTGGCGGTGGCGGACGAAGGTGTTGAACTGCGTCGTGCGGGTATAACGCTTCCGATCATCATCATGGATCCGGAGGTGGCGGCGATGGATCTCATTCTCGAGAATAACCTCGAACCGAATGTCTATTCGCATCAGTCACTCAAGACCGTCATCGCCGCGGCACAAGCCAAAGGCTTGGAGTACGTGCCCATCCATATCAAGATCGATTCGGGCATGCACCGTCTCGGTTTCTATAAAGAAGACATGCCTTGGCTCATCGACCGTCTGAACCATCAGAAAGCGGTGCGTGTAGCGTCTGTCTTCTCCCATCTGGCGGGCTCCGACGAGGCGCAGTTTGATGAGTTCACCCTCTCGCAGATCAAGTACTTCGATTCCTGCGCCGAGGAACTCAAAGCAGGCCTCAATTATCCGATCATCAAGCACATCTGCAACTCCGCCGGTATCGAGCGTTTCAGCCAATTCCAATTCGACATGTGCCGCCTCGGAATCGGTCTCTACGGTTTCTCGTTCGCGGGTGCCAAACTGCGCAATGTATGCACGCTGGAGACCATGATCCTCTCTGTCAAGACGGTCAAAGCCGGTGAGACCATCGGTTACGGTCGGCATACCACGCTGAACGAAGACCGCACGATTGCCGTCATTCCTATCGGTTACGCCGATGGTTTCGATCGTCGGTTCTCTAACTACGGTGGTGAGGTATGGGTGCGTGGCAAACGTTGTCCTGTCGTGGGTAACGTCTGCATGGATCAGGCCATGATCGACGTCACCGGTGCCGATGCCCGTCCGGGCGACATCGCCGAAGTGTTCGGTGAACACATGCCGCTTGAGGAACTCGCCGATAAACTCGGTACCATCACATACGAAATCTTAACATCCGTTTCTCGCCGTGTCCAACGTATCTATTTCTACGAATAAACTGACGATAGGTTACGGTACAACCGTTATCCAACGTGATCTCACTTTCTCGCTGAACGCCGGTGAGATGGTCTGTATGTTAGGTCCCAACGGTTGCGGTAAATCCACTTTGTTACGCACCCTTGCCGGTCTTCAACCCGCCCTCAGCGGCGAATACACGCATAGCGATGCCAAAAACATTGCGCTGGTGCTAACAGAGAGATTGTCTATGGATAATACGACGGTTCATGACGTGGTGGCGCTTGGTCGTTATCCCTATTCGTCGTTCTTGGATGGTTTAAAGAAAGAAGATGAGATCATCATTGAGGAATCGTTGCGTCAAGTCGGCTTTTCTCCTGCCCCTTCAGGGGAAGGTCGGGAAGGGGCTTCAACGTTCTTTAATGCCCATTCCGATGGTGAGAAACAGCGTATTTTGATTGCCAAAGCCCTCGCGCAGCAGACACCGATCATCTTGCTCGATGAACCGACCGCTCACCTCGACTTGCCGCATCGCATATTGATTCTACGTCTCTTACGGCAACTGGCGCATGAGCAAGGTAAGACCATTCTGATTTCTACCCACGAATTGGATCTGGCGCTTGCTCTCAGCGATCGGATATTGTTGATGACGCCGGGAAAAGGCATTCAGTTGGACACAGCTACTAATTTGAAAAAAACAAACGCTTTCACGTCTGCTTTCTCAATGGATATCTTCCACCCGCTCGGCGAAGAGTAAGGTTGGTTTACCCGCCACACGGCAACCGATCACATAAGCTGTACCCCCATCCCGGAGGTGCAGTTTTTTCTTGACTTGTGCAGGAGTCAAAGGATAATTGCGGCAAAGCACATTCGCCTGCTTGAGATCTTGTTTATCTACGATCTTCCATATACGTCCCGGGAAGTTTGGAATGAGGGTAGCCGAAGCGTAGAGATGTGTGTTGATATCCAGTTTATGAAGCCCGAATCGTTCTGCCACCAACTTATACGCACCCGCTTTGAGGATAGCCGCTGAAGGTTCGTATATAAAATTACCAATTTCCAATGGCAAATGACCAATAGCGCTTTGCGCTTTCTGCTCCTCCTCTTTGCTGAAGACGAATACTTGCTCCTTTTTTGCCAAATCGATGGCCGTGATCCGGCCTGAGCCACCACTTAACAACAGCAGCTCCTTGACCTCGTTCTTGATGGCCACCACGTAAACTGACCACTGAGTACTGAATGCTGACAACTCTTTGACCGCTTGCGTGAGATCGAGCATAGGGGACAACTTAATCATGACTCGTTTGCCGTGAGCGAGAAGAGTAGGGAGTAAGTCTACCACATTCGGCGTGCAGTCTTCCCACCGAAAAACCTTACCGCCATGACTGTCGCGTCGTGCAGGATCAATAAAAATAAGGTCATACTCACCGGCTGAGGCTAAGAACTCTTCCGCTGAGGTATTATGTACGGATATTTCCCGTAACCCGTAACCTGTAACCCATAACCCCTTGTTATGCTCCGCAATTCGGCATAGCTCGGCGTTTTGTTCTACGTATTCTATCGAAGAAAAAGAATTGCTCAGGAAGTACGTATCTACGCCGTAACCGCCCGTCAGATCGAGCATCTTTTCGCCGCTCACAAGGCTCGCTTTGTAGCGTGCCGCCAATTCAGACGAACACTGCTCACAACTCAGTCGCACCGGGTACCACCAATCTTCGATTGTCGCAAACGTGGGCAACTTTTCCGCTGTCCGTTCACGACCCTCGACTTGCTGGAGAAACCAACGCCATTCCTCGTCCGTCAGGTGCTTGTATTTGCTGCGTTGTAACGCTAAATTTACAATCTGCAATCTACAATTTCCAATTTAGTATTATGATAATAATACGAAAGTATTTCTTCGTATTTGTGTCCTTCGCTTGCCATGACGGCCGCGCCTATCTGACAGAGCCCTGCGCCATGTCCCCAACCGTGACCGTTCAGCGTCCACGAGGGGTTATCGGTTACGGGTGACGGGTTATGGCTTACCTCGAACCACGAACTATAGAGACAAGTCTTGCTGAGCCAATAGCGGATCTTCAGCTCTTTGCCGATGATCTGTGTGCGCTTCGTGCCCACTATCTTAAGGCTGTCGATGCGTCCTGATGCACCGCGATGAAGCGGTTCTAATCGGGTGATGTGCCCGAAATCGATACCGGACTTCTCGGCGATAATGGCATCTAACTCTTCGTCTGTGTAGGTGACGCTCCAATCCCGAAAATCCTTGGTCTCCTGGTCGTAGTCATTGAGTACGAGAGAAAGCAGTTTTTGTCTCTTCCCCCATTCATGGGGGGATTGAGGGGGGCGACACCAATCACATTGCACCGACTGAATATACGGCACATCGATATCTTCCCAACAGGTACGCCAGATCTCCGTCTTACCGCCGCAACACTTATAGTACCGGCAGTCGCATATTTCGTCGCCGAACGTAAGCACCTGACCCCTTGTTGCCCGCACGGCTTCCACCGCCCGTTCATTCATTCGGCGCAAACCCTCGTAACGCTGACAATGGTCGTCGGCGCAGACGTGAAAACCTTCGTGGTTGGGGTGCTCCATCGCCCGAATAGCCCAACTGCGACTGATGACCGCGTGCGCTTTGAGCAGCTCCATCGGACTGTTGGCGTTCATTTCCGAAGAGATAACCGAACACAGGTAGTCCTCGAGATCGATCGTATTAATAGCAACTTGCCACGGTTCCCCTCCTTCCAGGGAGGGGTTAGGGGTAGGCTTTATCTCCAACGTGCCGGCGAATTCTTGGTCTTCATGGCGATCCCAATGAAAACCAATACCGATACGGACATTCTTTAGAATGAACGTCTTTTCCCGTTGCTCGAACTCGATATGCGGAGCAGTTAATATCCCTACACGGATATTCAAATCTTAAATCTTAAATTTTAAATCTTAGAACTTTGAAGTCTTGCCAAGAGTTCAAAAGTTCTAAGTCTGTCTTTGTACCAGTTATTGCGGTTCATAGCGACGATGTCGCAGTTAGCGTCCGAGTTGTCTTCCCACCGGCGGCAGTTATACACCACGTCATAGATACGTCCGATCGGGTAATCGCGACTAATCCGCAGACCAACCGCATAGTCCTCGCCGTACTTGGTGGTGGGGTAGTTGATGGTGCGGAGTAGCGGCACATAGAAACCGCGCGGTGCACCCAGACCGTTGATGCGGAGTGCATTATTACGGCCGTTATCGTCCGTCCACTCCCGATGATCGATCACACCCGGAGGAAGCGTCTCACCGGCCATATTCGTCAGTTGGTACGTACCGATGACCATGCCGTACTCGCCCGACTCAAAACAATCTATGAAACGTTGTACAGTTGTCTCGTCGAAATAGGTATCATCGGAGTCGAGTTGGATGGCGTACTTACCGCAACGCGGGTCGTGGATCGCGACATTCCAGTTACCACCAATCGCGTGCCACGTCTTATCCTGGGCGATATATACCAACTTTTCACTATTCACTTTTAACTCTTCACTAATAATCTCCGCCGTGCCATCCGTCGAGTTATCATCGACGACGATCACGTTGAAGCTATACCCGTCCCGCACTTTCTGCGCGAGCGCGCTATGCACTGCATCCGCGATCGTGCGTGCGCGATTTTTACAAGGAATAATAACACTCGCGGTGACGGGATACTCCTCAGCTTTCGGCAACTCTTTATATGCACCCGGTTTCAGATACGCACCGATTCGTTTGAGGTGCGCCGTCACGCATTGCTCCATCTCGATCTGCACTTGACGATTGCGCGGATCAACATAGTCGAACAGTTTCTCTCCGGACTTGCGCGTGTCGGTCTCTACTTCGTAATACAGGTACTCGGGGATATGCTCGAGTTTGTCGGCACGCAGTCGCAAGTCATACAGCCCTGCGAACTCATACTCCGTGTCCATCTGCGCCACGATTGCTTTCAACTTCGCAGTATCCCAAAGCATTACCGCTCCGAAATCAAAATCATCGCGTAACGCCCCTATCTGATAGTCGATTACCGGAGCCTCGGTTACGACATCGCCAATCTTGGCGAAGTGATCCGCATAGACCATGGTGGCCTGCGTCATTTCGAGCACTTGTATCATTCGTTCCTGTCCCAAGTACACCCATTCGATATCGGGTTTGAGACAGATCATCGTGTACGGTTCCGTCGCTTTCTGTGCGATCTCACGAATCGCTTTGGTCGGGCACACGCGTCCCGGTAAATAAAAAGTATCTATCATATCAATTACCAATTACCAATCACCAATTTATTCCGTTGTCGGAATAATGGCATCTTTATGAAATTCTTTCAGTCCCTCGATAGGATCCTTGAGGATCGTGCCCAACGGCAGTCCTTCCGCCTTCATGGCTTGCTCCAAAACAGGCTTGTAGAAGTACGCGATCGAACCCACGAAGCCGATCGGTTGGTCAGTTTGGTACTGCACGAGATTGCGGCGGATAAACTGTACGAAATGGTCATACACGAGGGCATGGATACGTTCGTCTTCGATATGATCCGCGCAGAACTTAGACAACTTCGCGAGGAAACGGTTCGGGAAGGGTTGACGATACACTTTCTCGATGATATCCGCCATACTCGTCTCGTACTCTTTAAAGAACGCGTCCTTGAGGTCGTCGCCCAATTGATTCTTCAGCAGGTCACCCACCAATCGTTTGCCGAGCACCGCTGCTGAACCCTCATCGCCGAGGATATAACCCAGCGAAGGCACGCACCATTCGATCGTCTCGCCGTTGTAGAAACAACTGCCGCTACCCGTGCCGAGGATACAAGCGACCCCTGCGTTATGCCCCAGCAGACCGCGTGCTGCACCGAGCATGTCGGACTCTACATGCACTTCGGCTTTCTTGAAAACTGCCTCCAGCGCGCGTTGAACGAACACTTTTTTCTCCGGCGTACAACCGGCTCCATAGAAGAAGACATGCGTCAACGTGCCTGCCCAGAGTAGGGGCGCAATCTGCGGTAATAACTGGTTACTGATGCTGTTCTGCATCGCAATCGTGGTCTGAAAAAGCGGGTTGATACCATCGGTGAAAACGTCCGAACATTGTCCGCTCGCCGTGACGAGACACCAGTGCACTTTGGTACTACCACTATCGGCTAAAAGAATCATAGTATTAAAATTTTTCGCAAAATTACAAAAAAAATTGCATATATGCAAAAAAAATCGTACCTTTGCAGCGGAATTGTAAAAGTTTGCTATGCAATATTCGATAAAAGAGGTTTTTTCGCCGAAGTTATTTCAGACCATACGAAACTATAACGGCAAGGCATTGGCGCAGGATTCGCTGGCGGGTATCATCGTCGGCATCGTGGCGATACCCTTGGCGATCGCTTTCGGTATATCGTCTGGTGTAGGTCCGACGGAGGGTCTGGTGACGGCAATCATCGCTGGCTTGCTGATATCGGTATTCGGTGGAAGCAAAGTGCAGATTGGTGGTCCGACCGGAGCATTCATCGTGATCATCTACGGCATCATTCAGCAGTTCGGTTTGACGGGCTTGATGATCGCAACGGTGATGGCAGGAATCTTGCTGATCGCAATGGGTTTTGCACGGTTGGGCTCGGTGATTAAGTTCGTTCCGTACCCGGTGATAGTCGGCTTCACGGCGGGTATCGCGCTGACGATATTTAGCACGCAGATGAATGATTTCTTCGGGTTGGGGCTGACTAACGTGCCGGCTAACTTCGTAGATAAATGGATCTTCTATGCGCAACATTTCAGCGTCAACTGGTGGGCACTCGCGATAGGTGTTTTCTCGCTCTTGGTATGTATCTTCATGCCGAAGGTCACGAAGCGTATTCCGGGCAGTTTGGCGGCAATTATCTTCGCGACCTTGGTCGTTTGGCTGCTGAAGGAGTTTGCTCCTGCGGCATGGGGCGTAGCGTCGATCCAGACGATCGGCGACCTCTATGCGCTGCCGCACGGCATCCCGGCGCCGCACGTGCCGAATATCGAGTTGGCGGAAGGGCAGACGATGTTGTCGTTGATCAGGGAATTGTTCCCGTCGGCGTTCACGATCGCGATGCTCGGAGCCATCGAGTCGTTGCTGAGCGCGATGGTGGCGGATGGTGTGATCGGTGATCGGCATAACTCGAACACTGAGTTGATTGCACAAGGCGTAGCGAACGTAGTGGTGCCTTTCTTCGGTGGTATCCCGGCGACAGGAGCTATCGCGCGTACGATGACGAACATCAATAACGGCGGCCGTACACCGGTGGCAGGAATCGTGCATGCGGTGGTGCTGCTGCTCGTGCTGCTGTTCTTAGGACAACTGGTAGGTATGATCCCGATGAGCTGTCTGGCGGCAGTACTGATCATGGTAGCGTACTCGATGAGTGGCTGGAAGACGATTGTAGGATTGTTCAAGCACCGCAACCGCGATTTCTGGGTGCTGGTGATTACGTTCCTGCTGACGGTGATCTTCGATCTGACGGTCGCTATCGAGGTAGGCTTGCTGCTGGCGATGGTGCTGTTCCTGATGCGTACGAACGAGCAGACACATATACGCACGCTCCATAAAGAGATCGATCCGAACGAGGATAGCGAGAGCAACCTCAACCTTGAGCACCTGACCATTCCTGAGGGCGTGGAGGTATATGAGATCGACGGCCCGTATTTCTTCGGTATCGCGAACCGCTTCGACGAGATCATGCTGCACGTGAGCGGTAAGGAGTATCCGGTGCGTATCATCCGAATGAGGAAGGTTCCGTTCGTGGATTCGACGGCGATGCATAACCTGAGTATGCTGATTCAGCGCTCGCATAACGAGGGCATCACGATCATCCTCTCGGGCGTGAATGACCACGTGCATAAGCAGTTGATGCAAGGCGGTATAGAGCAGCAGATGGATCCGCATAATATCTGCGCGAATATACATTTTGCGCTGCGTAGAGCTTCCGATATTATGGAACAAAGAGCAATGAACAAAGACTAAAGATAACTTTTTATATTAACCCTTAAAAAAATTAACACTATGGTAAAGAAATTTATCTGCCCGATTTGTGGTTATGTACACGAGGGCACAGAGGCACCGGAGCGTTGTCCGCAATGCAAACAGATCGTTGAGTGGAAAGTAGCTTCCGACGACAAGTTGAACTTCGCATGCGAGCATGTACTGGGCGTAGCAAAGAACGAGATGGATCCGATCATCCACGATGGTCTGCGTGCACACTTCATCGGTGAGTGCACCGAGGTAGGTCAGTACCTGGCAATGGCTCGTCAAGCTGATCGCGAGGGCTATCCGGAGGTAGCAGAGGCTTTCCGTCGTTATGCATACGAAGAGGCAGATCATGCTTCGCGTTTTGCTGAACTGCTCGGTGAGATCGTTTGGGATACCAAGACGAACTTGGAGAAACGTATGTTGGCAGAGTCGGGTGCTTGCGAAGATAAACTCAATATCGCTAAACGTGCGAAAGAGTTGAACCTTGACCCGATCCACGACACGGTACACGAGATGGCTCGCGACGAGGCTCGTCACGGAAAAGGCTTTGAAGGTCTGTATAAGCGTTATTTTGGAAAATAAATAGGATCCTAGGAACCTAGGAGCCTAGGATGATGCCTCCGCCGACTACGAGATCGTCGTCGTAGATGACGATAGACTGACCCGGCGTTACACCCCAGACGGGAGTTGCGAAAAGAACGCGACTCTCGTTTATTTCTTTTATGGGGACGGGTGTGGAGCGGTAGCGGACTTTTGCGGTGAGTGGAGAGGACGCTTCGCTACAGGACGCTGGCGCTATAGGACGGCCGATTGGCCTATAGGACAACTCCGTCGCGTACATGTCGTCGTTGGTGCCGAGGGTGATGCGGTTGGTGGCGGCATCGATATGCGTGATATAGGCAGGATGGCCAAGGGCGATACCGAGTCCTTTACGTTGCCCGATGGTGTAGTTGACGTACCCTTCATGGTGGCCGAGGACGTGACCTTCTGCGTCGATATACTCGCCCGCGTGTACGCGATCGTTATAATCAGGCACGTTCGCGCGCAGGAAAGTGCGGTAGTCATCATCGGGGATGAAACAAATCTCCTGGCTCTCTCGCTTGACGGCGAGTTTCTCGTAACCGTGCTGACGGGCAATCTCGCGCACCTGCTCTTTGGTATAGTCACCGAGCGGGAAGATGGTTCGTTGGAGTTGTTCCTCGGTCAACATCCAAAGGAAATAAGTCTGGTCTTTCTTGGTGTCCGCCGCGGTGCGCAGATACGTATGTCCGTCGCGCTCGGCGATGCGGGCGTAGTGACCGGTAGCGATAAAGTCGCACCCCATCTCATCGGCCAGATGCAACATCTCACCCCATTTGATAGTGGCGTTACAGAGCACGCAGGGGTTGGGTGTTCGGCCTGCCATGTATTCGTCAATGAAGTTCTGTATGACGCAACGTTTGAAAGTCTCCCGGAAGTCCACTATGTGGTGCTCAAAACCCATCCGCTCCGCATTATGCTTGGCTTCCATGATGGAGTCGATGGTGCAGCAGCCTTTCTCTTTGGCGATGCACGAGTCTTTCATCGAGTCATAGGTGCGGAAAGTGACGCCGACTACTTCGTAGCCTTGCTCCAACAGCAACATCGCACTCACCGTGGAGTCAATGCCGCCGGACATGCCGAGTAAAACCCTTTTCATTTCTGCATGTCCACTAACTTCGTGTAATAGCCACCGAGGGCATAGAGGTCTTTGTGCGTGCCGCGCTCCACGATCTGTCCTTCGTGCATGACGCAGATGAGATCCGCGTGCTTGATAGTAGAGAGACGGTGGGCTACGACGAGGGTGGTGCGCTCTTTCATCAGGTGCTCCAGGGCTTCCTGAACCAGTCGTTCGGACTCGGTGTCAAGTGCCGAAGTAGCCTCATCGAGGATGAGTATCGGCGGGTTCTTGAGGATAGCGCGGGCGATAGAGAGCCGTTGGCGTTGACCACCGGACAGGCGACTACCGCGGTCACCGATATTGGTCTCATATCCTTCGGGCATCTGCGAGATGAACTCGTGTGCATTGGCAATACGTGCCGCTTGCTCCACCGCTTCAGGCCATGAGAGACCGTTGGGTGCGGGTTGGGTAGTATCGACACCGAAGGTGATGTTATTATAGACCGTGTCGTTGAAGAGCACGGGTTCCTGACAAACGATACCCATGAGCGAACGCAGGTCGTGGGTAGAGAAAGACCGAATGTCGGTGCCGTCAAGCGTGATAGAACCTTGGTTGGGGTCATAGAAGCGCGGCACGAGATCGGTCATGGTGGTCTTACCGGATCCGGACTGTCCGACGAGTGCGACCGTCTTGCCTTTCGGGATAGAGAGACAGATGTCCGTCAGCACCTCCCGTTCCGGTTGGTAACTGAAATGGACATGCTCAAAGGCGAGGCCTTCGCGGAACGAATCCGATGTCAGTGGTGCGGGGTGTTCGGGTTCGGGTATGTTCGACTGCGTATTGAGGATCTTATCGATACGCTCCAACGATGCCATGCCTCGGCGGATACCGTAGGACGCGCGGCTGAGATCTTTGGAGGGGTTGATGATCGAATAGAAGATGACGAGGTAATAGATGAACGTGGAGGCATCTATCGTCGCATGATCGGAGAGGATCAGCAGACCGCCGAACCAGAGGATGATCGCTATCAACGCGGTGCCCAAGAACTCCGAGAGCGGGTGGGCAAGGTAATAGCGGCGGTTGATGCGGTTGAAGGTGGCGCGGGTGGCGTTGATGAGCGTGTTGAAGCGCTCGCGTAACTTATGCTGCGCATTGAAACCCTTCACGACGCGCAGGCCGAGCAGTGTCTCGTCAATGGAGGAGAGTATCTCGGCGTTCTGCTCTTGTCCCTTGGTGGACGCACGCTTGAGACTGCGGCCGATGCGACCGATAAAGAAGATCGCGACAGGCATCAGGAGCAGCACGAAGAGCGTTAGTTGCCACGAGATGACAAAGAGCGTGATGAGATAGACGAGTATCATCACGGGGTCTTTAAAGAGGATATCGAGTGCCGACATGATAGAGCCTTCCACTTCGCCGACATCGTTGGTCATACGGGAGATGACATCGCCGCGACGCGCCTCGGTGAAATACCCCATCGGGAGCGAGAGCACTTTGTCGTAGAGCTGCTGTCTGAGGTCACGGAGTACACCGGTGCGGATCGGCACCATGTAGTAGTTCGCCAACCATGCTGCCCCGCATTTGAGTCCGGTCATGACAACGAGGAAGAGTCCCAACTGGAGCAGTATATAACTCGAGCCGTGTATGGCTATCTGCTCGTTGAGCAGGTAGTAGAGATTGGAGCGCATCGCCGCCATCGTCTCTTGGATGCCGCTCACGCTCGCCATGTCAATCTGTTGCGCCTCCACGGCGGTCAGACCGAAGAGGATACGCAGCACGGGGATGATGGCAGCGAAGGAGAACAACGACAGGATCGTTGAGAGCAGGTTGAAGAGGATGTTGAGTGCCATCAAGCCTTTGTACGGCGGCACGAAACGGCGTATGAGAGTTATAAACGGCATGGCTATCGTTGATTTTCGTGAACGTATTGAAGTATCTGTTTGTCGAAGTATTCTTTGGGAGTGCAGAACCGCATCCGGATAGGCAGGGCGATGAGGGCTTTGCCTTGTGATGCGAGTTGTTCTTCCAGATGGGTGGACTGCAGACGCTGCAGATCTTTCTCCGTGGTTAGCACGAAGTCAAAGGGTTTGGCCTTCGCGAGGATGGTGTCTATATCCTCCTGTGTAAAGTTGTGATGATCGGGGAAGGCGAGCAGTTCGGCCTGCGGATAGAGGGCGCGTACATGCTCGTACATATACTCGGGCCGCGCGATGCCGGTGAGCACAAGAGGGGTGCCTTTTTGGGCTATCGGTGCGTACTCGATGCCTGCGAAATGCAGCTGCTGATAAGTAGGCAGATGAAGGCGGTTGTCGATGACGCGCATGTCGATCGGACGGATGGTGTCCGGACACTTGGTGACAACGATCGTGTCGGCTTTGAGTGCCCGTGACGGCAGGTCACGCAGTGTCCCCCAAGGCAACATATGATCGTCGATGTAGAGCCGGTCATAAGGGGTGAGGAGCACCGTGTAACCGCAACGGATGGAGCGATGCTGCATGGCATCGTCCAGTACGATCACGTCCAGGCCTTCGATTTGTCGCTTCAGTTGATGCACGCCCCGCACACGACTCTCGCAGACGGCGATAGGCAGCTCAGGGAAGGTGCGGTGCATCTGCATCGCCTCGTCGCCCAAACTCTCCGCCGTCGATTGACTGTCTGCCATGACAAAACCGCGGGTCGTACGTTTGTAACCGCGCGAGAGGATAGCGGGATGGTAGCCGTGGTCGAGGAGGAGTTGGACGATATACGCCGTCATGGGTGTCTTACCCGTTCCACCGACAGCGATATTACCCACGCAGATAGTGGGGATATCGACACCGAAAGAGGGCAGCAGACGCTGGTCGAAGAGCATATGCCGGATAGCCACACCCAGGGCGTAGAGCCAACTGAGTGGGATGAGTAATATGTTAACGAATGATGATCTCATCCATACGTGCCATTACGCGCGGCTTGGAACAGAACTCTTTCACTTTGAGGATCATTTTCTCTTCGTCCGTCGTGTTGTCAAACATCTTGAGGAGTTCCTCGTACGGATCCACTACATCGGGGTAGTAGCATAACTGATAGTTCTCCAGACCCGCCAGTTCAACGGCCTTAGCGATCGCATTGTCGATATTACCCATCTCGTCCACGAGGCCTATCTCTTTGGCTTTCGCGCCCAACCAAACACGTCCTTCACCGACGGATTTGATATAGTCCTGACTGACGTGACGTCCCTCGGCACAACGGCTGGTGAACAGGTCATAGCCGCGCTCGATCATGGCCTGCATCATCGCGCGCTCCTCGGCGTTCATGCCTTTGTAGATCATGTTCGCCTCCAAGTCAGCGTGCTGGTTAGTGGAGACGCCGTCTATATCGAGGCCGATCTTATCGCGCAGTTTGGCTACGTTGGGAATGGTGCCGAAGATACCGATCGAACCGGTAAGGGTGATGGGTTCCGCATAGATGTAATCCGCACCGCAGGAGATGTAATAACCACCCGAAGCCGCCAGACCACCCATCGAAACGACAACAGGGATGCTGTCGGCTTTGATCTTCTGGATGGCATGCCATATCTGCTCGCTGGCGTCTGCCGAACCACCCGGGCTATTAACGCGCAGCACGAGGGCTTTGATATCGTCGTCCTTGGCGATTTTCTTGAAGGTCTTCAGCACATCTTGGCTCACGATACCGTCCTGACCGTCTTCGGAGATCTCGCCTTCGAGGTAGAGAACTGCCACTTTATCTTTGGCTTTCGACTCCGGACGCTTGACAGCCGCCAGTTTGGAGGTGGTGAGGGTCTTGAAGTCTTTCGTGCCGCAGTAGATGCGCAGCAGTGAGTCCATGTCCTGTCCATAGACGAGAGTATCGACGAGTCCGGCCTTGACTTGTTCCTCCGCACTCTGCAGCCCCATGTAACGGTCTGCGAGCGCCTCAAGTTGAGCGTCGGTCAGGTGACGCGATGCACCTACGGCTGTTTTGTACTCACCCCATATGCCATCGAGGAATTGCTTGTTCTGCTCACGGTCGGCATCGGACATCGAGGTGCGGAAGAAAGGCTCTACGGCAGACTTGAAGGTACCTACCTTGAGGATCTGCATCTCCACGCCTATCTTCTCCATGACGCGGGTGTAGTACATCTTCGTGACGGAGAGTCCGTTCCACTCAACTGCACCTGTCGGGTCGAGGCATATACGATCGGCCACAGTGGCGATGTAGTAATTATTCGCACCGTAGTTCTTTGCCGAAGCGACGATCCATTTGCCGCTGGTCTTGAAATCGAGCAGTGCATCACGGATGGCTTTCGCACCGGCAGGAGTCATTGCCAAACGACCGCCGTCCAACCAGATACCGAGGATCTTGTCGTCGTTCTTGGCGAGACGGATATTCGAGAGGATATCGTCCAGACCGACATTGTCCGTGTTGGTGTAGTTGCTATAGGGCACGGAACTGAGCACCGAAGCGAAGGGGTTATCTTCCTGCGCCTGCTCAACGAGCGTACCTTTGAGTTGGAGACGATAGACGGTCTTATCCTCCAGCGTCACCGAAGAGGTGGCAAACATATCGCCCATGATCCATCCGATGATGGCGCTGCAAAGGAAATACACGGCGAAGAAAATAAGGCATCCGCCTAAACAACCGATTCTGCGACGGGGACGAGGCTGTCCGTCCGGCGTCTGAGTGTTGGAAATAAAAATCATATCAGTTTCAAATTTACAATTTACAATTTCAAATTGAACGTTTTGCGGTGGTACGGCGTAACACCGTATTTCTTGATGGCTTCGTAGTGCGCGGCGGTAGGGTAGCCTTTGTTGGCATCCCAGCCGTACTGCGGGTATTCGGCATGGAGGCGCAGCATGTATTCGTCCCGATAAGTCTTGGCGAGTACACTCGCTGCGGCTATTGACATATAGGTGGCATCGCCGTGTACCACCGTGTCTGCGGGTACCGCTAACAGTTCACCTTCCGGCACGTAGGGTTTCCATTTATTGCCATCGACGAGTATATGTTGCGGTCGGACGGTCAGTTTGTCCAATGCCCGCTGCATCCCTAAGATGGAGCACTGCAGGATGTTTCGTTCGTCTATCTCCTGCGCCGTGACCTCCACCACTGCCCAACTGACTGCCTCGCGCTCGATGACCGGCCGTAGGGCTTCGCGTTGTTTCTCCGTCAATTGCTTCGAGTCATTGAGCCATGCGAACTCAGGTATGTCGTTGACCCGCTCGGGATCTAAGATGACTGCCGCACAGAACACACTCCCCGCCAACGGTCCACGACCCGCTTCGTCACACCCGGCTTCGATAAGCCCTTTTATCATTTGCGCTTTTAACATCCCGTAACCCGTAACCTGTAACCCTAAAATGGATAGCCGATGGCGAAATGGAAGGTCATATCATCTTTCCATCCCAGCCCGTTATGCGCTGTGCGCCATTGTTTGCCTTCCGCGATACGACTCGGGTCGTGCAGTTTGACACCGAAATCGACACGGAAGATGAAGATCGAGAAGTCGAACCGGATACCGACACCGTAACTCCAAGCGATCTGTTTGTAGAACTGATCCCAGAGGAAGACGCCGCCCGGTTGAGAGTCGTAGGTGCGAATAGTCCATATGTTTCCTGCGTCCAGGAAGGCCGCCAACTCAAGGAATCGCAGCACTTTATAGCGGTACTCGAGGTTCATGTCCAGCTTGATATCTCCCACCTGCAGATCGTACGCATAAGCCCCGCCTACGTTCCTGAATGAACCAGGTCCCAGGGTACGTGACTGCCATCCGCGGATACCGTTGGCACCGCCGCCGAAATAGCGTTTCTCGAACGGCAGCACGTCGGCATTGAGGTAGGGCACGGCGACACCGAGGCCAAGGTGACCAACCAGATGATGCTTGGGGGTGATGATGCCGTGGTAGGTGAAGTTGATATCACCCTTGGCGTATTGCGCAAACGGAATACGCCAGAGCATGTAATGCCCCTTGTCATCCTTGAGCAGGGTAGCCATGTAACTGAGCAGATAGAGTGCATTACCGGCCGTCTCCGCGCGCATTCCTAACTGCAGGTACGAGCGGTGGGGATGACGCGGATCGAAGGTGGTGAAGGTAGCCAAGTAGTTCCAATCGACAATGAAATGGTCATCGTAGCTCGCCGCCAGAACCGACGAACGGTTGAGGAACCGATTGCGGAACTCATCCGACATCCACGGCACGTAGATATAATTGATATCGATTAGACCGAACTGATGTGTCCAGCGACTGCCGGGTTTATGATACATATACCCCAGACCGGCATTAGCTATCGAGCGGGTGTACTCGCTCGGACGCTGCTGGTAGTTGTACGCGATGCTGACCTTGACGTTGGATGGGAAGAGGAGTCCGATCTCACCTTTGGCCTCGATAGCACGTCCGCCGTCCGAACGCCATTCGTACGATGCCCGCGCACCGATAGACAGCACTTCGGCACCCTTGAAGATATTCTTATTGCTGTAGTTAACGCCCGCCGCTACACCCCAATCTCCGGCGCTGTAAGTACCTTCGACCTCGGCAGAGATGGAGTTAAGTCGTCCCTTGGAGACGGTGATAGCGCAGTCGAGCAGACTATCACCTACGGGTGTGAACGCTATGTCGACGTACTTGACGGGCGCAAGTGCGTTCATCCGCGCGTACGTGCGCTCCACGCGCCATTCGGCGTAACGTTGCCCCTTGCGAATACGACAGGCATGACGCAGAGTGTTCTTGCGCAGGAAGGGTTTGTCCATCTTGAATGTCACCTCGTTGATATAAAAACGGGTACGCAGTCGTTGGAGCGCCGCGGAGTCGAGATGCAGGATATACTCGGCCGGGTGAATACGGATATCCACCTGATGCGTTCCGAGCGCACTGTCCGCTGTGAACTCTAACATCGATTTCTCGAAATAGAAATAGCCCCTGTTACGCAGAACAGTCGCGATACGCTCGCGCTCTTCGTCCAGTTGCTTCGTGGAGAACTGCTCGCCGGGTTTGATGACGCAGCGGTCACTCTGCGCGATGAGACGGATGGAGTCGTTGGGGATATCGACCGTATACGTGCGCACGTAGTACGGTTCGTTAGCGGTCACGAGATAGGTGAGGTTCACTTTGCGGTTCTTGACCTTTTTGACCGTGTCCACTTTGGCGTTGAAATAGCCCATGTTATTCATCTGCTGCCGCAGTTGCTGCATGCTGATGGAGGTCAACTCCTCGTCGTAGATCACCGGTGCCTCACCCATCTTGAACGCGTTATGCGCCAGACGTTTCTTGGACTTGGTCGTTGTGTCCGTGGGGGCGGTGTTGTAGATATCGAGTTGCAGTTTCCAGAAGCCTAAGATCTCCGTGTTTTGACGCTGACGAAGGTAGTTACGCAAGTCGCTCGTTGATACCGATTTGTCGTCCGTACACTTGACGTACGCTTTGTTCAACAGATACTTATCCTGCGGCACGAATTTCGTCGTGTTGCAAGCGCAGAAAAGCACCGCCAGAAGTAATATGAAGACCTTATTCCGCATATTTAGCGTGCAAAAGTAGTAAAAAATTTGCATATATGCAAGTTTTTTTATAATTTTGTCGCCGATTTCAAGATAATTATGGAGAAAATCAGCAAAGCACAGGTCAAACTTGTAAAAAGTTTGCAGCAAAAGAAGTTCCGTGACGAATTAGGGCTGTTTGTGGCAGAGGGCGATAAATGCGTGGGTGAATTGCGCAAATCGTTTGAACTCGTTCATCTGTATCGTGAGGGCGAGAACGCTACCCGCATGGAGATCGAGCAGATGAGTGGTCTGCGTGCACCGCAAGGAGTGGTGGGCGTTTTTAAAAAGAAGCCCCTTTCCGACCTTCCCCTAGAGGGGCAGGAGAATTCCCTTATCCTCGCCTTAGACGGTATCCAAGATCCGGGAAATTTGGGAACGATTATCCGCACCTGTGATTGGTTTGGTGTCCATGATATCTTCTGTTCGCTCGACACGGCGGACTGCTATAATCCTAAGGTGGTTCAGGCCACGATGGGTGCGTTGGCAAGAGTGAGAGTCCACTACGTGGATCTGTCCGCTTGGCTGAAGGAGCAAAGCAAACCGATCATCGGTACTTTGTTAGAGGGCAAAGATATGTATGAATCCCTTTCATCCATTCACCCATTCACCCATTCATCCATTATTGTCATGGGTAATGAAGGCAACGGGATCTCGCAGGAAGTCCGCAAGCTTATCACGCATCCCATCCGTATCCCCTCTTATCCAAAAAACGCTGAGACTTCGGAAAGCCTCAACGTTTCTATAGCTACAGCGATTGTGTTAGCTGAATTTAGGAAACTAGGATCCTAGGATTCTGGGGAACTAGTATTCTGCCATCTGCGCTTTGACGTTGTCGTTCACAAAATCTGCGAACTCCTGGATGGTCATCGAGCCGTCTCCTTCGGGAGCGGGTTGACCGCTGGCTTCGCCTCCTTGACGACGTACGGATACCTTCCCTTCTTCGGCCTCTTTCTCGCCGACAATCAGCATGTACGGGATACGCTTGAGTTCGTTGTCGCGGATCTTGCGTCCGAGCTTCTCGTTACGGTCATCTACGATCACACGTACGTCTTGCGCTTCGAGCATCTCTTTCACTTTCCAAGCATACTCGTTGCTCTTCTCGGAGATCGGCAGCACAACGGCCTGATCCGGAGTCAGCCAGAGCGGGAACTTACCTGCCGTATGCTCGATCAGCACCGCTACGAAACGCTCCATCGAACCAAACGGCGCACGGTGGATCATCACCGGACGGTGTTTCTGGTTGTCCTCACCCGTATATTCGAGCTCGAAACGCTCCGGCAGGTTATAGTCCACCTGGATGGTACCCAACTGCCAACGACGACCGAGGGCGTCCTTGACCATGAAGTCAAGTTTAGGTCCGTAGAATGCAGCCTCACCGGTCTCTTCGCGTGCCGGCAGATTCATCTCCTTACATGCCTCGCGGATCGCGTTCTCTGCGTGCTCCCAGATCTCGTCTGAACCCACGTATTTCTCGTGGTTATTGGGGTCGCGCAGCGAGATCTGTGCCTCATAGTTCTCGAAGTTGAGGGCCTTGAAGATGATGTTGATGATCTCCATCACGCGGATGAACTCTTGCTTCACCTGA
>Ga0310694_10001320_pt1 | contig 28512 bp, 17 predicted proteins | sample 174DNAGHGhighgp2_FD_203884 | JGI IMG/M metagenome (GOLD analysis project Ga0310694, IMG submission 203884) | Sheep rumen microbial communities from Palmerston North, Manawatu-Wanganui, New Zealand - 1742 DNA GHGhigh gp2 (v2) (version 2) | ecosystem: Host-associated > Mammals > Digestive system...
AAAGATAGTGCAATTTTGGAACAATGCAAAATATTACGCTGTTTTTTTATCCAAAGCGCACAAGGTTCGGGGGACGGGTGGCGAAGAATCAACCGTTTATGGAAATGCGCACCATCAAGCTATCCGCGAAGGATTTTGCAGGTGTGTGTCTTGGTGTCCTTGTCGTAGTTGCTTGCAATTTCACACTGATTGCACGACCTCATCTCCAAGAAAAGTGAAATTCTTTTTCGATTTCGCTTGCCATTCCCGTTTTTTTTATCTATATTTGCAGCGTATAACCCGGAGAAAACACAAAGAACCTTACCAGAAATCACACAAATACAACTTAACCATGCTATTATCTACATTATTACAAGCAGTATTGGTCATCAATGAAATCATGGCCTCCAACGTGGGGACAGCCATGAGTCCAGCCACCAATTTCGACAGCTGGATAGAGATTTACAATCCCGGCACCGAGGCCGTCGACCTCGGTGGCATGTACCTCAGCGACGACCCCGACAACCCCACACGCTGGCGCATGCCTGGCGACGTGGGTATCGTCCCGGCCAAGGGTTTCAAGGTGGTGTGGCTCGGCTCCCACGAAATCAAGACCAACCAAGGTCCCTTCAAACTCGACTGTGACGGCGGCGCCATCTATCTCAGCGACCAAAGCGGGCAACTCATCACCAGCGAGGAATACCCCGAGGCCATCAGCCGCACTTCATGGGCACGCAAGACCGACGGCACGGGAGAATGGGGATGGACGGCCGATGTCACGCCCGGCAGGAGCAATGCCAGGGCGGTGTTCAACGACCAGCGACTGCAGCCCCCTGTCGTCAGCAAGGACAGCAGGATTTTCAACAGCGCCTTCTCCTTCCAAGTCAACATTCCCGAAGGCGCCACGCTGGCATACACCACCGACGGCAGCCTGCCACAACGGCCGAGAAACGGACAAGTCAGCCAATGGACCAACTACGTCGTCAACGGCGACTGCGAGGGCGACGACGACATCTCCCTCGTGGGGAAGGACGGTGACGAAGGAGGGGCGTTCATCACCAAGTTCGTCGAAGGAGAGGGCTTCAACGGCTCTCGCGGCGTGAAAGTGCACGCCGTGGCCAACCCCCAGCAGGACTGGGACACACAATTCTTCGTCTTCACCCCCAACCGCGTGTGGAAAACCAACGACAAATACCGCTTCAAGATGAAGGTGCGCGCCGACAGGGCCTGCCACATCTCCGTGCAGTCGCACACCACACCCGGCAACTACATCCACTACCAGATGCTCGACTACAACGGTTACGACATCACCACCGAATGGCAGGAAATCGTCTTTGTGGGCACCATCACCTCTGACCAGACGAGTGGCAACACCAAAGACATGCAAACCATCGCCTTCAACCTCAATGAGTTGAGAGGGGTGGACAACAACTTCTATTTCGACGACATCTCATGGGAGGAGGACATCCTCGACACGCCATGGGTCGACTATGTCATCAACGGCGACTGCGAGAGCGACGACGTCACATCACTCGTGGGAAGGGATGGCGACAATGGTGGGACGTTCATCACCAAAATCGTCGATGGAGCAGGCTACAACAACTCACGCGCCGTGAAAGTGCACGCCGTGGCCAACCCCTCGCAGGACTGGGACACCCAATTCTTCGTCTATACACCCAACCACACCTGGAACACCAGCGAGAAATTCCGCTTCAAGATGAAGGTGCGTGCCGACAGGGCCTGCCACATCTCCGTGCAGTCGCACACCACACCCGGCAACTACATCCACTGGCAGATGCTCGATGGTGGGTACGACATCACCACCAGTTGGAAGGAAATCGTATATGAAGGCACCATCACCTCTGACCAGACGAGCGGAGGCAACAAGGCTTTGCAGACCATCGCCTTCAACCTCAACGAGTTGAGAGGGGTGGAGAACAACTTCTATTTCGACGACATTTCATGGGAAGCATACGAAGATGAAACCACTTCCAGCACGAAAGTAAGCACCGACGGACAATTCACCGTCAGCAACACCACAAACTACCGCTTCCGACTTTTCCAGGACGGCTACCTGCCCAGCGTGCCCGTCACTCGCTCCTTCATCAAGACCAGCAACCAATACACCATCCCCGTCGTCTCCATCGTAGGCGACAAGCGATATTTCACCGACAACCAATGGGGCATCGACACCGAAGGCACCAACGGGAAAACCGGCAACGGACAGACGCAGCCGCGCAACTACAACATGGACTGGGACAGGCCTGTCAACTTCTCTTTCATCGACACGGAAGGCGAGATGACCATCAACCAGGATGTGGACATCTGCGTCTCCGGAGGATGGACACGCTCCGCCACTCCAAGGTCGTTCAAACTCAAGGCGGGCAAGGAGTACGATGGGCAAAACACGCTCGACTACATGTTCTTCCCGCAGAAGCCCTACCTGAGAAACAAGACCATACTCCTGCGAAACGGGGGTAACGACATCTGGTTCCACGACGGCAGCCGATTCATGGACCCCGCACTGCAGACCATCGTGCAGAGAGCGGCCATCAACCTCGACCTGCAGTCCTACGTTCCCATCATCGAGTATGTCAACGGTGAGTTCAGGGGAGTGCTCAACATGAGGGAACCCAACAACAAGAAGTTCGTGGAAGCCAACTGGGGCTATGACGACGAACGCATCGACATGTTCGAGATGAGCCCCGACTCCAACGTCTGCTTCAAGGTGGGCAACGCCGACGTGCTCGAGCACATCTACGAACTGGGGGCCGCTTCACCCGACCCCGCCGCCTACCAGGAACTGATGCAAATCCTCGACATCGACGAATATGTCAACTACATGGCCGTGGAACTCTTCCTCGGTTCCGACGACTGGCCGCACAACAACATCAAGGGATTCCGAAGCCAGGACGACGGCAGATACCGCTTCGTCACCTTCGACCTCGACTTCGCCTTCAACAACGACAACCCCTTCACCGCCTTCGCCAATGAGCAGCGTTACAGTTTCAATTACATCGACGGAGCACGCGTCGAGGAAATCAAACTCGTCACCTTGTTCCTCAACTTGCTCAAGGACAATGAGTTCCGAAAGAAATTCATCGATACCTACTGCCTCATCGGTGGCAGCGTCTTCGAGACGGAACGCGCCACGGCCATCGTCAACGAACTGGCCGACAGGGTGCGCCCGATGATGCAGTACGATGGATTCCACACCCCTGACGGCTCCGCCAACGTCATCAAGGAGCAACTCAAGACCCGCAACGGACAGATGACCTCGCGCATGAAGGAGTTCTCTCCCATGAAACTCTCCAACGTGAACAAGCAACAGGTGAAACTCTCTTCCGACACCGAGGGCGCCAACCTCTACGTCAACGGCATCGAGGTGCCCTACACCTACTTCAACGGCTACCTCTTCGCTCCCGTACAACTGGAGGCGAAGGCTCCGGCGGGATACACCTTCGCTGGATGGAAGAAAGGCAACGCCACCACCTACTTCTCCACCGAGGAGGTCATCGACCTGCCCACGGACAACACGATGCAATTGAAGGCTTGCTTCACACCGATGACGGAGGCTGAGCGACTCGAACAGGGCTTCACTCCGGTGCGCATCAACGAGGTGAGTGCCTCCAACAACATCTTTGTCAACGAATACTGGAAGCGCAACGACTGGGTGGAACTATACAACACCACAAACCAACCCGTCGACGTGGAGGGGATGTACCTCACCGACAACCTGAGCAAGCCTCACAAATACCAGATACAGAAAGGTGAGAGTAGCGCCAGCACCATCATACCGCCGCGTGGACATCTCATCATCTGGTGCGACAAGCTTCTACCCATCAGTCAGTTGCACGCGTCATTCAAGTTAGGTGCGGAAGGGGGCGACGTCATGCTTTCCGCTGCCGACGACTCCTGGAGCGACGTCCTCTCCTACCCGACGCACAAGGCTGACGAGACGGTGGGAAGATACCCCGACGGTAGCAACACCGTGCAGGTGATGAACATCCCCACCATCGAGAAGACCAACATCACCAGCAGCTATGCTGTCATCTACAACAATATCAAATATCTGTTGGGCGACGTCAACCATGACGGCGAGGTGACCGTGCTCGACGTGACGATGACCGTCAGCCACATCCTTGGCGAGACCATGGACAATTTCCATATAGAGAATGCCGATGTCAACGGCGACGGAACAGTCAACATCTCTGACGTAACAGCCATCGTCAACATCGTGCTGAAGATATAGGAAAAGTAATACGTGCTGAAAATATAGGAAAAGCATCATAAAGGCGGTGTGATATCCCCTCCCCAAGGAGATATCGCACCGCCCTCATATCGTAGTGTGCAACAACATGGTGCAAACTGTAGGCACTTGCTTCATGCATGAACCCCCTGACGCACCTAGGGGGCGACGCTTCCTAGCGTCGCCACGCCAAGAATGTCCCCCGAAGTCGTAGGGGTGGGTCTATAAGATTGAAAATTGATAATTAGGTGCACACCCACCCTCGAAGTTGTAGGGGCGGGTCTTGTGCCCGCCCGAACGCCAAACTGTTCCCCGAAGTCGTAGGCACTTGCTTCATGTATGAAAACCGTGGACGCACTTAGGGGGCGACGCTTCCAAGCGTCGCCGTGAACAAAAGGCCGTGAACAAGAAGCCGTGACCAAAAGGCCGTGAACAAAAGGCCATAAACAAAGTGTTGGGGAGTTGAATGAGTTCACTTACAGAGGATTCGCAAACGGCGGAGCAAACCACGGCGACGCTGGGAAGCGTCGCCCCCTACACCACACCCCATGCCATCACGGTCACAACACACGTTATTTTGCGCTGCGGCGTTGTTTGCGCAAGGGCCGGCGCCGTAGAGGCCGTCACTCCAGCGGGAGCCCGCCGCAGGCAAGAAGATGCTTGCACCGTTTTTCTTACTGGTGAACTTGCCACCTTTGACGCCGTTGACATTCGGGCGGGCACAAGACCCGCCCCTACGACTTCGGGGGAAGATTTACAACGACGGTGCAAAAAGCGGTGTGCACTTCCGTGGACGTGTGACAACAAGATAATGATTGTCATATGGATGTTTGGGGATAATCATTAAAAATTATAAGATAATTATATGGAAATTATATGTAAAAAATCATCCAACCTTATTTTTTGACACCCTAACCATGAATTTTCCATTAATTATCCATCAACCCTAATACTCGGCAATTGATGTTTAATTTCAAGGAGATGATTTGTAAAAAATCGCCACTAAAAAACGCTTTTCGTAAAGAAAAGCATCCTTCTATGATACATTATGTATAAGATATGATACAAGGTGAATGATGGAAGACACGAAAACTCCGTACCTTTGCACACTGTTATCATACTGAATACCAAATCAACCATCCATGCTTTTATCAACTTTACTAGAAGTAGTACTCATCATCAATGAAATCATGGCCTCCAACGTCGGGACGGCCATGAGTCCAGCCACCAATTTCGACAGTTGGATTGAGATTTACAACCCCGGCGACCAAGCCGTCGACCTCGGCGGCATGTACCTCAGCGACGACCCCAACAACCCCACCCTGTGGCGAATGCCCGGCGACGTGGGCACCGTCCCCGCCAAGGGTTTCAAGGTGGTGTGGCTGGGTTCCCATAACATCAAGACCAACCAAGGCCCCTTCAAACTCGACTGCGAGGGCGGCACCATCCTCCTCAGCGACAAGAACGGACAGCTGGTCACCAGCGAGGAATACCCCGAGGCGATGAGCCGCACCTCCTGGGCACGCAAGACCGACGGCACAGGCGACTGGGGATGGACGGCCGACGCCACACCCGGCAAGACCAACGCCACGGCGGAGTTCGCCGACCAACGCCTCGACGCCCCCGTCGTCAGCGTCGACAGCAAGGTCTTCACCAGCAACTTCTCCTTCCAAGTCACCATCCCCGAAGGCGCCACCCTGGCATACACCACCGACGGCAGCCTGCCGCAGAAGCCCAAGCAAGGACAGGCGGCCAACGACTGGACCGACTACGTTGTCAACGGCGACTGCGAGGGTGACGACGTCACCTCCCTCGTGGGGAAGGACGGCAACGAGAACGGAGCGTTCAACACCAAGATCATCGACGGAGCAGGATACAACGGCACGCGAGGCGTGAAGGTGCACGCCATCGCCAACCCCTCGCAGGACTGGGACACGCAGTTCTTCGTATACACCCCCGACCATGTGTGGAACGCCAACGAGAAATACCGCTTCAAGATGAAGGTGCGCGCCGACAAGGCCTGCCACATCTCCGTGCAGGCACACTCCACCCCCGGCAACTACATCACCTGGCAGATGCTCGACAACGGATACAACGTCACCACCGAATGGCAGGAAATCGTATATGAAGGTTCCGTCACCCAGGAACAGTCGGGCAGCGGCGGTGGCGGCTGGTGGGGAGGCGGCGGTCCCAGCACCCTGCAGACCATCGCCTTCAACCTCAACGAGATGAGAGGGACGGAAAACAACTTCTATTTCGACGATGTCTCGTGGGAGTCATACCATGGGGAAGACACCCCCAGCAGCAATGTCAGCACAGATGGCAAATTCACCGTCAGCAACACCACCAACTACACCTTCCGACTCTTCCAGGACGGTTACCTGCCCAGCGTGCCCGTCACACGCTCATACATCAAAACCAACGACCAATACACCATACCCGTCGTATCCATCGTAGGCGACAAGAGGTATTTCTCCGACAACAAATGGGGCATCGACACCGACGGCACCAACGGAAGAACCGGAAACGGACAGTCGCAACCACGCAACTACAACATGGACTGGGAGCGACCCGTCAACTTCTCCTTCATCACCCCGGAAGGCGTGATGACCATCAACCAGGACGTGGAAATCTCCGTCTCAGGAGGATGGACACGCTCCGCCAACCCAAGGTCGTTCAAACTCAAGTCGGGCAAGGAATTCGACGGACAGAACAGCCTCGACTACGTCTTCTTCCCACAAAAACCTTACATCAAGAACAAGGTGATTCTCCTGCGCAACGGAGGCAACGACGTGTGGGAGAACGGCGGCAGCCGATTCATGGACCCCGCGCTGCAGACCATCATCCAGCGCGCCGGCATCAACCTCGACATGCAGTCATACGTCCCCGTCATCGAATATGTCAACGGACAGATGAAGGGCGTGCTCAACATGAGGGAGCCCAACAACAAGAAATTCGTGGAGTCCAACTGGGGCTATGACGACAAATTCATCGACATGTTCGAGATGAGCGCCGACTCCAACGTCGTCTTCATGGTGGGAACACCGGAGGTGCTCGACCGCATCTACGAACTCGGGGCTGCAGCTCCCGACCCCGCAGCCTATGAGGAGCTCAAGCAAATCCTCGACATCGACGAGTTCCTCAACTACATGGCCATCGAACTCTTCCTCGGCTCCAACGACTGGCCCCACAACAACATCAAGGGCTTCCGCAACCAGGACAACGGCAGGTACCGCTTCGTCACCTTCGACCTCGACTACGCCTTCAAATACGACGACCCCTTCGCCGAATTCGCCGCGGACCAGTGGCACACCTTCAACTACATCTACGACACCAACGAAGAGCGGTATGAGGAAATCAAAATCGTCACTTTCTTCCTCAACATGCTCAAGAACGACGAGTTCCGTAAGAAATTCATCGACACCTACTGCCTCATCGGCGGCAGCGTATTCGAAACGGAGCGCGGCACCGCCATCGTCGACGAACTGGCCGACAGGGTGCGCCCGATGATGCAACTGGAAGGATGGAGGTCGCCCGACGGCTCCGCCAACGTCATCAAGCAACAACTCAAGTCGCGCAACGCGATGGTGACACAGAAGATGCAGAGTTTCAAACCCATGCAACTATCCTCTGCAAAGAGACAGGAAGTGACCATCACCGCCGACACCCAGGGCGCCTACCTCTACGTCAACGGTCTCGAGGTGCCATGCGCCGTCTTCAAGGGCTACCTCTTCGCTCCCGCCCAACTGGAAGCGAAGGCTCCGGCCGGCTACGTCTTCGACGGTTGGAAGAAAAACAACGCCAGCGGATACTTCTCCACAGAGTCCGTCATCAGCCTGCCCACAGACAACAAGATGACGCTGAAAGCCTGCTTCAAACCCATGACCGAGGAAGAACGACTCGAAAAAGGCTTCACACCCGTGCGTATCAACGAGGTGAGCGCCGCCAACGACATCTTTGTCAACGAGTACTGGAAACGCAACGACTGGGTGGAACTCTACAACACCACCGACCAACCCATCGACGTGGCTGGAATGTATCTCACAGACAACCTGGAGAAGCCCCACAAATATGTAATCGACAAAGGCGAGACAGCAGCCAACACCATCATCCCGCCACACGGACACCTCATCATCTGGTGCGACAAGTTGGAACCCGTCAGCCAGTTGCACGCCTCCTTCAAACTGGATGCCGACGGTGGCGACATGATGCTCTCTGCCGCCGACGGCTCATGGAGCGACATCCTCACCTATCCCAAGCACCAAAAGGACGAGACGGTGGGTAGATATCCCGACGGAAGCAACACCGTGCAGGTGCTCAGCTTCCCCACCATCGAGAAGACCAACATCACCAGCAGCTATGCTGTCAATGTAGAGCAGCCCTACTCCACCGGCATCGATACGCCGACAATGCTCGCCACCAACGACCTGACAGCACGCTATGTCATCGACAAACTCATCGTGCGCAGCAAGCAGGACGGCGACATCCAGGTGGAAATCCATAACCTCGCAGGACAGTCGATGGGTCAGCTCAAAGGCCGTCTGCAGGGTGGATATGCCGAACTTTCCATCGACCACCTCTCCGACGGCTGCTACATAGCAAGAGTGACAGACGAAAACGGACAAAGCAAGTCTTGCAAGTTTGTCAAGAAATAGGAAAATAGGAAGTTCTAGGAAGTTCTAGGAAATCCTAGGCCCTCCTAGAACTTCCTAGAACTTCCTAGAACTACCTATCCCTCCTAAAACCTCCTAAAAAGCCCCCCCATGAAAAGAAAAATCCCTGTCGTAGGCATGGCATGCGCCGCTTGTGCCGCCAACGTGGAACGAAAGCTGCAAAGCATCAACGGCGTCACGTCGGCCAGCGTGTCACTACCCACACGCACCGCCACCGTGGAATGGGACGAACAAGCCGTCACACCCGAGGACATGAAGCGCGAGGTGAACGCCATCGGCTTCGACCTCGTCATTGAGGACGACCGCCGCGTGGAGGAGTTGGAGCAACGCGAATACACCCTGCTGAAAAGGCAGACACTCGTCGCATGGCTGATAGCCATCCTCGTCATGACCCTCGGACTAGGATGCCTGGGAAATCTGGGAACCCCGGAAAAAAACCAGACCGCACTGCTGCTCTCACTCGCCTGCATCATCTACTGCGGGAAGACCTTCTACCTCAACGCCTGGCGGCAAATCATCCACCGCATGCCGGCCATGGACACCCTCGTGGCCCTCAGCACCGGCATCGCATGGCTCTTCAGCGCCTACAACACTTTCTGGGGTGAAAGCACATGGGGAGCGAGAGGCATGGAGTGGCATACCTATTTTGATGCCTCGGTGATGATCATCACCTTCGTCCTCACCGGAAGACTTATCGAACAGCGCACCCGAAAGGCCACGGCAAGCGCCATCAGCCAACTCATCGGGATGACACCCAAGACCGCACGCATCTACAAGGGAGAGAAAACCGCAGACGACGGCACCAAACAGGCCGTCATCGAGGAGGTGCCCATCGCCACCATCGAGCGCGGCGACGTGGTGGAGGTGAGCGCCGGCGACCGCATCCCTGTCGACGGCACCGTGACATGGGCCACCAGTTTCATGAAAGAAGACGGTGCATACGTCGACGAGTCGATGGTGACAGGAGAACCCTCGCCAGCACTGAAACAAACAGGCAGCGACACCCTCGCAGGCACCATGCTCAGCCAGGGACGGCTGCGGCTGAGAGCAAAAAAGACCGGCGACGACACCACACTGGCTCACATCATCAAGATGGTGGAGGAAGCACAGGGCAGCAAGGCACCGGTGCAACGCACCGTGGACCGCATCGCACGGGTCTTCGTACCCGTGGTGGCAGCCGCCGCACTCGTCACCTTCATCGCCTGGTGGGTGGCGGGTGGCACCCAGGCCCTGCCGCAAGCCATCATGTCGGCCGTCGCCGTACTCGTCGTCGCCTGTCCCTGCGCACTCGGACTCGCCACTCCCACGGCGCTGATGGTGGGCATAGGCAAGGCGGCAAAGCAAAACATCCTCGTCAAGGACGCAGCAGCCCTCGAGCGCATCAGGAAGGTGGATGCCATGGTGATGGACAAGACAGGGACACTCACCCACCCCAATCCCGACATCGACTTCACCAAGGCCGACACCCTCGCACCGGAACAAAGGGAAAACCTCAAGCCTCACGCACAAGAGGCCATCAGCCAACTGCACGACATGGGTGTGGAGGTCTACCTCATGAGCGGCGACAAGGAAGAGGCGACAGCATACTGGGCAAGGAAGGCTGGCATCAAACAAGTGAGAAGCCGCGTCAAACCACAAGACAAGGAAGACCTCGTGAAGGAACTCCAACAACAAGGGCACTGCGTGGCCATGGTGGGCGACGGCGTCAACGACTCGCAAGCACTCGCAAGGGCCGACGTGAGCATCGCAATGGCCAAAGGCACCGACGTGGCCATCGACGTGGCGCAAATGACACTCATGGGCAACGACCTCAGACGCATACCGCAAGCCCTCGAGATGAGTCGCAAGACCGTGGGCATGGTGAGGCAAAACCTCTTCTGGGCATTCATCTACAACGTGGTGAGCATCCCATTGGCGGCGGGGGCGGCACATCTCGCAGGCATCGACTTCCAAATCACCCCCGCTTGGGCAAGTGCCATGATGGCGTGCTCAAGCATCAGCGTCATTCTCAACAGCCTAAGACTGAAATGGACTTAGAAAACTTTTTACCAAATTCCAAAGTACAAAGTCTAAATTCTAAAGTCTAAAACTAAAAAAAGTCTAAAAACTAAAAGTCTAAAAATATGCCAACCTATTTCAGAAAAACCATCAAAATCCTGCCTTGGGTGACACTCAACCTCAACAAGTCAGGCGCGAGCGTCTCCATCGGACCCAAAGGCGCGAAACTCAACATCAGCAAGAAAGGTGCCTATTTCAACACCAACATCAAGGGGACAGGCGTATATAACAAAACCAAGGTGGGTGCGGCACTGCTTTGGGGGCTCGGCACCACTGCGCTGATAGGAGCTCTCGGCTACTTTCTGGGCATCTCGATGCAAAACTTCAACCTCTTCGTCGTGATGTGTGCCATCGCCATCGTCGCTGGCATCGCCGCCTTCTTCATCGCCAAGCATTTCTCCAAGACGGTGACCGTAGAGGAAGAGGAGATGGAGGAAGAGGAGACAAAGCCAAGGAAACGCACCTCTACGAAGACGAAAAACAGCAAAACCACCAAGACCAGCAAGGAAACCAAGACCTCGTCTAAAACCTCTCCAAGAGAGAGCAAGAGAGCCGACAACGCCTCCGCGAAAGCCTACATCGCCGAAGTGGAACGTCTCGTGGATGTCATGGCGGAAGCAGAGACAGTGAAAGACCTCAACAAGGCGCACAACGAAATCCTCGATATCATGTACACCAACATCAAACCCCTGGGCGTGAAAGTCTTCGGCATGGAGTTTGACGAGGCCATGCAGACCATCGAGCAAGACTACGCTGAAGGCCTCAAACAGCTGTCATAATGACCTCATAGGATTTCTAGGGACACTAGTTTTTTCTAGTCTTCCTAGTTTTCCTAGTCTTCCTAGGGGCACTAGGGCTTCCCTGCCCCCCAGAGAAAAAAATTATTAATTATAAATTATAAATTATTAATTATTTTCGCTCCCGCCCCCACCAGGAAGCAATACCCATGAAAGCCCACCGCCACGGTGCCCACAAGGGCACCGAAAGCCATCCATGCCGCCACGGAGAGGCAGAAGCGCACACGCCGTGGCACCATCGGCACCACCCAGCCCAATAGCACATAGACGACTCCCGACAGCCCCACCACCTGTGAGGCGGCAGCGGTGTGCCACAACGATGACGACCACAAGGCTATCGACGCAGGACAAGTGACCGCCACCAGATAGGCAAGCAGCAAATGGCGTAGGCGAAAGGGAAAGAAAAACACCAGTTGCCAGAACACATAGACGTTAAGCAATGCGTGCAACAAACCGACGTGCAAGAAAGGATGGGCGAGGCGGCCCCAACACGAGCCACCGTCACTAATGCCCACCAACGGGAACGACACAATGCCTGTAGCGCGGAAAAGCGCCAACGACACGACGGCTACGCCGACAACCAGCGCCGTAGCTTTAGCATGTTTTCCACTCTGCATCGGTTGCGCTCTTGACAGATGAGGGCGTGGGCTGTAGCCACCGCCAGATAGAACTTCGGAGCCTCGTGGTTGACCACATAGTAAACACACCGCTTCAAAGACCAGTTGGGATGCATGCCCCACAGATGCATGCTGCGGCGGTGAATCTCCTCAAACATCTCACGCCTCAAAGGATGACACTTGGAGGGAAGGGGGCGACGGCACATGGAGGAGACGATGCGATACGCACGTTCCTCACTCACCCAGAAGCGCGACGAGGGGCGGTTGACCACACGCTGCACCACATCCAATACGCTGTCGTAGTGAGAAAAGCCCAACTCTTCATTGAATACCTTCAGCAATTCACGGCTACGGTCGGCATGGTATTCGAATGTTGCACGACGAGTCCTTTTCATTTGTTTTTTCATGGTAATACTGAATTAGAATATTATCAGCTTGGTTTTATCCCGAATTAGAGAAATACAGAAATTTATAGGGGAGGATTATATCCCGACATTGGTTTTCTCCATGTCGGCGCAAAGATACAAGCATCGGAGGGGCGATTGCAAGTTTTTGAAGCAAAAAAGCGTGAAAAGTGTATGTCACAAAAGCGTAAAACCCTGTGATTCAATCATATGAAAAATCATTCCCAAAACAAGGGCAAGAGCGTGTCGCTACCCCCGGAAACGGTTCAAAATGACGAAAAAGACGTAGTTGACGAACAAAAACACACCGATAGTGCCACAAACGGTGCCCGCCCGAAAAACAACATCCAAGCATTGTTCATGGCAAAATGACACCATTCGCTCTCCTTCCCCCATTACCTTTGCAGACGAATCAAAAAACAATCCACCATGAAAGAAAAAAACGAAAAAACGGAAAAAGCGAAAGAAGCTGAAAACATCGAAAAGTCCGAAAAGTCCGAAAAGCCCGAAAAGTCCTCTGAAGCCCCTTCCGTTCCTGCCCGTTCTCCGCAAGCTGCGGCTGCGCCGCTGCCATCTCCCTCGGAGAAGCCCTCTGAAGCCCCCTCCGTTCCTGCCCGTTCTCCGCAAGCAGCGGCTGCGCCGCTGCAATCCCCCTCGGAGAAGCCCTCTGAAGCCCCCTCCGTCCCTGCCCGTTCTTCGCAGGCAGTGGCTGCGCCGCTGCAATCCCCCTCGGAGAAGCCCTCCGAAGCCCCCTCACTTTCCAGCCTCGCCACCAAGGTCTGCCAGGGTCTCTCCGGCATGGAAGACTCCGACATCCGAGCCATCACCCTTCTGGCCACCTCCCTCCTTGAAGACATCGAAAAAGGCAAACTGCGAAAAGACACCATCAAGGCCCTTCTGCAATCCCTCCACTACGACCGCGACATCGCCGCCGCCAACCACGAAGGCGAAATCAAAGGTCGCAATGCAAAAATCGAGGAACTGATGGCCGAACACGAGCGCACCGCCAACATCCACATGCCGACAGGAGCGCGCACCAACCTACGCACCTCCCCTCCCCCACACGTCATCGGAGGACTCGCCGCCGCCGACCGCCGCACCATCTGGGAACGAGGAAACGAAAAACGAACTATATATTGAGATTTATCACGACACAAAAAGGCTTTGCCGCTACTACCAGGAGTGGCGGCACAGCCGCCACCTACAAAGAACGGAGCGACCAAAAATAATGGCAATGGGAGCTAAAGCGCACAAAGCACACAAAGCACACAAAACAAAGCGAGCAAGTGAACATATGTCCCTTTAACTCCTCTTTAACTCCCTTTTAACTCCTCTTTAACTCCCCTTTAACTCCTGAGACTCATTTAGATATCAGCCCCAGCAAGCGCATCAGGCACTCTGGCTCCAACCAGTCGAAGTCTGGCACATTAGTTATCGTCTTCAAGATGCGGTAACGCTCCTTGTTGAGCACACGGTAGAGTTCGCGGGCATCGGCTTGAACAAATTTGCCATCAAGAAGATAAAAGAACTCACGATTGACGGGAAACACATAATCCTCCTCCGTGTTCAAGTCGTTGGTGAAGGTGTCCAAGTGGTCGCTCTGCAAGTCGATGAAGGTGTAGTTGACATTATTCTTCAAGTTGCGCTCAAAAGCATCCATATCGATGATTTCCACACAATACAGGCTATTACCCTTGATGGAATCCACGAAATAGGCCAGGCGGTTTTCAATGTTGATGAACCTTTTGTCATCAAACTCCACGCCGAGGATGATATCCATATTGGCCTCCTTCACCGTGTTGCCTTGGAAATAGAGCAATGCACCATTCTTCAGGAACACGTTGGCGTCGGGTGCCTTGATCACCCTGCCATCGGTGAGGGTCACCGTAGCAGTCTTGTTCTTGTGATACATGGTAGCCAACAATGTCTTCTTCTGGCCATAAGCACCACAGGCCAGCACCATCAAGAGCGTGGCCAACACATATCTTTGAATCAACGTTTTCATCTACTTTTTTGGGTTTTTATGTGCAAATGTAAGGAATAATAAGCTCCAAGCCAAATTATTAAACATAAATAAACTTTTCTTGTCAGTGTGTAACTTTTCCGCGAGTCACCACTCATAAAGTAAGACTGATATTTCTGCAAATCGTTTATTCGGGATATAAAAAAATGATGATCCACATATATCCGCAGGGTGGCCTGAAAGGCCAACAAGCACATAGCCCAAGGCAACGCCTTGGGTATCAAGATGCCCACAGTCGCCCTGTAGGGACATAAGGATTTGTAGATGAAAGGCTCCGTAGAACCTTCTTGTTAGTCACTTTTGAATGGAATGTCCTACGGAGCCAGGAGTTTGGGGGAGTTTCCTTGAAAAATGATAAAACGCCTTAAAAAAATGCAGAATACCTGCCATTGCCATGCTGAAAGTTGCTTATTTGAAAAAAATGACGTAACTTTGCTTTTGAAGCAAAGAAAATCAATTCTCCCACTTGCGGGAACACAACTAACCTGATATGAAAAATGTGATTAAGAGAGTGCCTGGCAAGCTTGCTTGCAATAGGCCGAACGTGAACATTATAAGCAAAAAAGCGTCATTTTTCCTGATATTCTTGACGATGGCATTGACCATGAATGCCCAGTTGAAATGGCCCGCACCCCAGCCTGAAGCCAAAGCCGGCCTACGATGGTGGTGGCCCGGTTCTGCCGTCGACCAGAAAAACATCCAATGGCTGATGCGCCAATATTCCGACGCAGGCATCGGCTCCGTGGAAATCACGCCCATCTACGGCGTGCAAGGCAATGCCGCCAACGCCATCAACTTCCTCTCGCCCGAATGGATGACCATGCTCGGCACGGTGGAAAGCGAAGGTGAAAAAGACAACATCCTTGTGGACATGAACACCGGTACTGGCTGGCCCTTTGGCGGTCCACTCGTCCCGATAGAGGAAGCCGCTTGCAAGGTGCTCTTCGTGGTGGACACCATCGTGGTGGACCAGGTCACAGAGAAACCCTATACCATCGACCTCAGCATCAAGGATGAGAAGGAGAAGCCATACGCCAAACTGAAACACGTGATGGCACACCCCATCCAGGTGCAAAGCTACAAGGGCAGATGCGTCGAAGTCACAGGTAACATGAAAGACGGGCAACTGGAGATGCTGCGCCTCCCCGGCAAGTGGCTGATTATAGCCCAATATGAAAGCCGCACTCGCCAGCAAGTGAAGCGCGCAGCACCAGGGGGGGCAGGATACGTCATCGACCATTTCGACAAGAACGCCGTGAAACACTACCTTGAGCGATTCGACCAGGCTTTCGCTTCCAGCGGCGTCGCTTACCCCCACCAGTTCTTCAACGACTCCTACGAGGTGTATGGCGCCAACTGGACGCCGACGCTGCTTGAGGAATTCAAGGCACGCAGGGGGTATGAGTTGGAGAAACACTTCCCCGCACTCCTCGGCATCGAACTTGACAACAACGAGAAAGACAAGGACGTGCTCTCCGACTACCGCGAGACACTCAGCGACCTACTGTTGGAGAACTTTTCACAACAATGGACGGCATGGGCGCACTCCCACGGCGCCACCACCCGCAACCAGGCACACGGCTCGCCGGCAAGCCTCATCGATGTCTACGCCTCCGTCGACGTGCCGGAGATAGAAGGCTTCGGACTTTCCGAATTCAACATCAAGGGGCTACGAAAAGACCCCGGCTTCACACGACCGAACTACAGCGATGTCTCCATGCTCAAATACGCCTCATCGGCAGCACACATCACAGGCAAGCCATTGGTGAGCAGCGAGACCTTCACATGGCTCACAGAGCATTTCCGCACATCGCTCTCACAGATGAAGCCCGACCTCGACCTGATGTTCACCTGCGGCGTCAACCATGCCTTCTTCCACGGCGCATGCTACAGCCCGAAGGAAGCGAAATGGCCGGGATGGCGCTTCTATGCCAGCGTGGACATGAGTCCCAACAACAGCATCTGGCACGACGCACCCTACCTGATGCAGTACATCGAGCGATGCCAGTCATTCCTACAGATGGGGAAGCCCGACAACGACTTCCTCGTACTCGTCCCGCTGCGCGACATGTGGGCGAAAAGGCACGGGAAAGGCACGGGAAGCCTGCTCATGGCCTTCGACATCCACAAGATGGAGGAGAAAGCACCTGAGTTCATACGCAGCATCCTCGAAATCGACAGCCTCGGTTACGACTGCGACTACATCAGCGAGCGCATCATGATGGAAACCACATACAAAGACGGCATGCTGCAAACCGCCGCCGGGACGCGATACAAAGGACTCATCATACCCGGGACGGGGCGCATGACCGACGCACTGAGACGACATCTGGAAACTCTCGAGAGTCAAGGGGCCACCATCATCCACGGCATCGACGCCACGAAGATGAGACAAGCCGCACAACCGGAAGAGATGCGCGAGCGCCTTGGCTTGCGGGCCATCAGGCGCACCAACGACGACGGGCATCATTATTTCATCGCCAACCTCACTCCCGACGACAAGGAGGGATGGGTGAGGCTCGCCGTCGATATGAAAGACGCTGCATGGTACAACCCTCTCAATGGCGACATCCTCGCTGCCAAAGTGCGGGGCAACGAGGTGTTCCTCAACCTTCGCTCGGGCGAGTCGATGATTCTGCAAACCTTCAACAGGCCCATCACCACCAAACCCGGCACCACGCTCGACAAGACACCGACTCCTACCGACACCATCGACCTCACAAGACACCCCTGGCAACTGTCGTTCAGGGAGTCGGCACCTTTGGTGGACAAGACCTTCTTCCTCGAACACCTACAGACGTGGGAGAAACTCTATGACGACAATGTGAGAATCACCATGGGTACGGGATGTTACACCACCACCGTCAAACTCAACAAGGAACAAGCGTTGAAACGATGGGCCATCGACCTTGGCGACGTACGCGAGAGTGCACGTGTCTATGTCAACGGCGAATATGCGGGCTGCGCATGGAGCGTGCCCTTCACACTCGACTTGGGCAATCGCCTGCACGAAGGAAAGAACGACTTGCGCATCGAGGTCACCAACCTCCCGGCCAACCGAATAGCCGATATGGACCGCAAAGGCGAGAAATGGCGCATCATGGAGGAAATCAACGTGGTGGACCTCAACTACCAAAAGACCACATACGAGGGATGGGAACCCATGCCCAGCGGTCTCAACTCGGAAGTGAAACTCTTGCAATATTGAAGATTAAGAAGTTATCGCTTCGCTAGAAGTTAAAGACAATACTCCGATTACTCCGACCACTCCGATCACTCCGACCACTCCGATTACTCCGATTACTCCGATCACTCCGATCACTCCGATCACTCCGATCACTCCGATCACTCCGACCACTCCGACCACTCCGATCACTCCGATTACTCCAACAATTCCAAAAAATATGAGAGCCATCACCACCATCGTCGCACTTGCGGCAACCATCTGCTCCTTCGCCGCACCCACGGAAAGAGAGACCATCAACATGAATTTCGGGTGGATGTTCCACGCTGGAGATATCACCACCGTGCCTACCACCGCCAACCCGCCACAAGAAAGCAATGGATGGCGTACTGTCGACCTGCCACACGACTACCAGATAGAACAGCCGTGGGTGGCACCCGGCAATGACGAGCAAGGCGACAACAGCGACCAAGCTAGCAACTTCAAAAGCCGACTCAGTGCGAGAGGGTTCAAGGAGATGGGCATTGGATGGTATGTGAAAACCATCCGGCCTGAGGAAGCATGGAAAAACCGACGTGTCATCATCGACTTCCAAGGCATCATGTATGTCGGTGATGTCTACCTCAACGGAGAACGGGTGGGAGGAACAGACTACGGATACCTCGGATTCGACATCGACCTGAGCAAAAAACTCAAATACGGGGAGGACAACGTCATCGCCGTGAAAGCCAACACGCAAGAGCCACTCAACTCAAGATGGTACACGGGCGGGGGACTCTTCAGGGATGTCAAACTCATCGTCACCGACCGCGAACTATTCCTCCCCAGGCATCCGCTCTACATCACCACGCCACAAGTGAGTGAAAGCCAGGCCACAGTGGCCATACAAGCGGAAATAGCATGCTACCTGCGCACAGAGCACCTCAAGGTGCGAGCCATCGTCAAGGACAAGGGGGGACAGGTGGTGGCCGACCATACTTCCGACATTGCGTGGAACCGCAAGATGAAGGTCTATGAATACCGACTCGACGACATACACCTTGACCAACCTCACCTCTGGAGTTGCGAATCGCCATACCTCTACCAACTGACCGTGGAACTGTGCGACGAAAACGGCAAGGTGGCCGACCGCGTGGAAACACGATTCGGCGTGCGCACCATAGAGTTCTCACCCGAGTTCGGCTTCAAACTCAATGGCAAGAAGGTGATATGGAAAGGCATCGCCAACCACCACAGCCTCGGCGCACTCGGGTCGGCAGCCTACCCACGGGCCATAGAGAAACGACTCAAATTGCTCAAGGAATGGGGATTCAACCATGTGCGCACCTCGCACAACCCCTATAGCGAGGACTTCCTCAACCTCTGCGACGAAAACGGCATACTCGTCGTGGATGAGCTCTATGACAAGTGGCTCACACAGTTCACAGGAGGAAGGAAGGAATGGACGGAACAATGGCAGAACGACGTGCCGGAATTCATCAAGCGCGACCGCAACCACCCCTCCGTCGTGCTGTGGAGCCTTGGCAACGAACTGCAGACCTACGCCAACCTCCCCTACAACGACTGGGGAGTAACACCCTATCGCTTGCAGAAGGAACTGTTGCACCGCTACGACACCACACGACTGGTGACCGTAGCCATGCACCCAAGAGGACGCGACCTGCAAACCGACTCCCTGCCAGCACCGCTGGCAAAGGAAACCGACATCGCGGCATACAACTACCGCTACATGTACTTCCCTGGTGACGGACGGCGGTTCCCATGGATGATTTTCTACCAAAGCGAGGCCAACCTGACGATGATGGGACCCAATTTTTACGAGATGGACCTCTCGAAGGTTATCGGACTGGCCTACTGGGGAATGATAGACTACCTGGGTGAGTCGAAGGGATGGCCGGCGAAGGGATGGAGCGACGGTGTCTTCGACATCTCCTTGGAACCCAAGCCTATGGCATACTTCCTGCGCAGTATGTTCAAGGAGGAGGAGCCGGTGGTGCACGTCGGCATCGTGGACAATATAGCGGATGACACCGAATGGAACGGCATCAAGTTTGGTGGCGAGCGCTTAAGCGACCACTGGAACCGCGTGCCCGGCAAAAAACTGACCATCTACGCCTATTCCAATACCGACGAGGTGGAACTGTTTGTCAACGGGAAGAGCCAAGGGCGGCGCAGCAACACCACCGACCCGAAAAACCGGAACAAGATGAGATGGGACAATGTGGAATATGCCGACGGATATGTAGAGGCGGTGGCCTATAAAGGAGGGAAAGTGGTGGCCAAGCATCGCGTAGAGACCGCCGGCAAGGCAAAGCGCCTGGTATTGACTCCCGACGACATCGACGACATCGATTGGCAAGCCGACGGCACCGACCTGATGCACGTCAGAATACATGCCGTCGACAGCAAGGGACGGCGTGCCTACAACTGCCAGGACCAACTGGAATTTTCCGTGCAGGGAGACGCACGCATCGTGGCTGTAACAAACGGTGACATGGTGTCCGACGAACTCAATGCCACCAACACCCGCAGCCTTTATAACGGTTCGGCCATGGTCATCCTTCGCGCAGGACGGACTGGCGGCAAAGTGACTCTCACCGCCACCCCGAAAAGCGGAGATATGAAAGCAGCAAAAATAAACTTGGGGATAGGAAATGCTAGGAAATTCTAGGAAATTCTAGGAAATGCTAGGAAGCCCTAGGACTTCAGTTGTTGGTTTTCTAGCTTCAGCTGATGGTTTTCTAGCTTGAGCTGATGGTTTTCTGACTTCAGCTGCTGGTTTTCTAGCTTCAGCTGCTGGTTTTCTAGCTTCAGCTGTTGGTTTTCCACTTCCAAATTATGAATATAGGTGTCTTGATCACGACGATAGTTGGTGCGAGCCGCGAACATTCGCTCTTTGATGCCACCTTGTTCTACAAAGAGGCGCTCTAGTCGCTCTATATAGGAACTCATCATCTTGTCGGTCTGATGACAAAGCGTGATGGCCATATTTGCCATTTCCTCATCATTCATCTTTGCCAACAGCGGGACATAGTCACTGTAGTCGTTATGTGAGTGACAAAACTCTCGAAGACGCTTCTGGCGCTGACTATCTGTAAGCCAAAGGCTGAGGTGATGAGTGTTGAGGTAGTCCTGAAAGTCGGAGCGTAGTTCATGCAAGCTGCCACGCGCGACATTGAGAAGTTTTATCTCCATCTCTGAACTGGTCTTTCCGTCTTCAGAACCCTCTACGATGTTCTGTTTTCCACTACGAGCAGCCTGTATCATTTGGTCGACGGTGCGATCACCATATGGTGGAAGAAAACGATGGCAGAACTCCACGGTCAATTGATAGAGGGTGTCGCTCTTCCGGTAAAAGTACAGCTCCTGCCAATTAACGGCCTTTTTTAGCACTTTCCCTTTGGTGTCATATTCCATATTCTTTATAATTTCGATATTTCCTAAAACATCCCAGAGCTTCCTAGAAATTCCTAAAACTTCCTAGAGCTTCCTAAGACTTCCTAGAAATTCCTAGAAATTCCTCCTCTAAGCATTCAATCCTTTTTTCATTTTCCTCAGCGCCTTGTCACGTATCTGGCGCACACGTTCGCGCTTGAGCCCCATGTCGAGTCCTGCCTCCGCCATGGTGTGGCGGTTGGTGCCGATGCCGTAGAGGAGAGAGATGACTTGTCTTTCGCGTTCATCGAGTCTCTCGAGGATGGCATTCATATGAGCCTCATCGTTCGCACGGATGAAGTCGGCGTCGGCATAGGGGGAGTTGGCGTTCACCAACAGATTGAGCAAATTGAAATTATTGTTGCTTCCGGCAGGGATGGGTGCATCCATGGAGACGGGATGGTTCCTCCTCGCCGCTGTGGATGAAGTATCTTTTGCAGGCATTTTGAAAAAAGCACCGTTTTTGTTGACGAAACGCTCCATGGCATCACGGATGATGGGTGCGGCAAATTTCACGAAACGCTTTCCCTTTTCCGGTTGGAACCGCTTGGCAGCCTGAATCATACCAATGTTTCCCTCGCTGACGAGGTCGTCGAGAGACACCCCTTGTCCCTTGTATTGGTGAGCCAATGATAGCACGAATCGCAAATTGGACTCTACCAACAAGCCTACGGCGTTGGGATCACCCTCCTGGATGCGGCGGGCCAGTTGAAACTCTTCTTCGTCGGTGAGCAAAGGACGCTCACCTATCTTTTCCATATAGGCTTCCATAGCCTTCTTGTTGTTTGCCATAGTCGTGGATGTTGATGAATGGTGCAAAAATAATGATAATCGGCGGATTTTCCAAAAAATCCACCGATTTTTCCTCCATCAGCCCAAACGGGGAAGTCCCAAAGACTTTAAGGACCCTAAAGACCCTAAAGACCCTAAAAGACCTTGAAAGCCATAAATTACCTGATGGTGACCATCGTCGCCCCATATCCATATTCTTGGAAAGAGGCGTCCTGATAGGTGTAAGACTTGTATTTGAACTTCAGTTCCTTGATGATGGCCTGTCGCAACACACCTTCGCCTTTTCCATGGATGAAGACAATCTTGCACCCCTTCTCCTTCTTATGCTCCTCCAGGGTGCGATGGAACACTTCCAATTGGTGGTTGAGGATGTCAGAAGCCGACATTCCTGCTGTCGTCTCGAGCAATTCGCTGGCATGAAGGTCAACCACCAGTTCGTCGCCGTGGTGGCGCTGTGGAGTCTTTCCCCTACTCTGCTGATTGTCGTAACGACGCACATAAGCATCATTGCCTTTGGCGGCACCATCCTTCCGTGCGGGGGCCTGGTCTCCATACATCTTCTGCTTCAGGGCTTTGGCATCGACCACAAGCGGCCTCGCTGCCGTATCGTTTTCCACGATGGTGACCAACATGGCGGGTGTCTCGAAAAAATCGTTCTCCCTGAAGGTGTGCAACTTGTAGAATTTCACCGTGTCGATGCGCAGCTGCACGTCGATGGCAGGCTTGAGGATGAACCCTTTGTCACGCTTGTAGGCTATGACCTGCACGGCCACGCGCTCCATATCGTTCAAGTCGGCTTTGCCAAACTCCTCGATGAAGAGTTTGGTGTTCGGCTCCACCTCGGCGGTGAAACGCAAACGCCAACTGTTCCCTTCCGCCCAAAGGTAGGTGAAACGCATGTAATAGTTGCTGTCATTGACAAAATAAGTCTCGAAATTGGTGGTGGTCATTGCCTTGATGTCGATGGGCACGAAAGCGAGGTAGGCGGCGAGCGTGTCGCCACCCTTGCGCTCTTCCACCGGGGGACGGAACGTGACGGGAAGGTCGACGGGTTCGAGGTCTACTTCCTTGTTGGGGGCAGGGGCAGGAGTGGCACCTGATTTGACTTTCTTGAAACCAGGAACCGCCGAGGTGTGCACCTTGGCAATGTTGTAGTCATCGGTCTCCACCACCACGACGTCGGTGATGAGGGTGGGTATCTCAAAACCATCCTCGTCTTCCACGAGAACGATGTTCTTGCCTTTGAAACCTGAGACCCTGCCACCGCCGGTCTCGGAAAGGAATCTTACTTTATCGCCTATTTTCATATTTTTCAGGAGTTAAAGGGGAGTCTTTTTAAGGAGTTAAAAGGGAGTTAAAGAGAAGTTAAATTTCAAGGAGTTAAAAGGGAGTTAAAGAGAAGTTAAAGAGAAGTTAAAGGGACATATGTTCACTTACACTACCTTAATTCTCCAATTCTCTAATTCGGGATGATAAAACTCTGCATAGCACAAATTCTTAAATTCTCTAATTCGGAACAAATCCTACTCTCAAGGGATAATAAGAGAGCTGTCTCCATAGCTGAGGAAACGGAAATCGTGAGCCAATGCATAGTCGTAGATGCGGCGCCAGTCGCCCTTTACAAATGCGCTGACAAGCAGCAGCAGGGTGCTTTGAGGCTGATGGAAATTGGTCACCATCATATCCACCATCTTGTAATCATAGCCGGGCGCGATGATGATCTGGGTGTCGGCCTGCAGGGCAGACAGCCCGTGACGCTCAAGATGTGCCAGAATGGCTTCCAACGCCTCCTTGGAAGTGATGTCCACCATGTCGTCGTAAGGCTCCCATTGCCCCACATGGACATTTTCATCGGCGGTGAAACGTCTCTTGCACATCTGTGCACCGATGTAGTAAAGGCTCTCCAGCGTCCGGACGCTGGTGGTGCCCACGGCCACCACCCTGCCCAACTTTTCCAACAAGCACTCGATGGTGGTCTTGGAAACACGGAAATGCTCCGAGTGCATCTCATGCCCCTCTATCAACTCGCTCTTCACCGGACGGAAGGTGCCGGCACCTACATGGAGCGTCACCTCCTCACGACGTATGCCACAGGCATCGATGGCACGCAGCACCTCCTCTGTGAAATGCAGGCCTGCGGTGGGTGCCGCCACACTACCTTTCACCTTGGAATACACCGTCTGGTAAGTGGTCTTGTCACTTTCCTGGGATGGACGGTTGAGATAGGGGGGGATGGGCAGTTCGCCCACGGCATCGATGATTTCTGCAAACGACACGTCGGGGGCGTCCCATTCGAAACGCACACGTTGCCCGGTGTGCACCTCGCCTGTGCGGGTGGCGGAAAGTGTCACCGTCCTGCCTTCCAGCATGATATCATGGCACAGTCGCTCACCTTTCCATTTCTTCAAATTGCCCACCAGGCAGCACCATTCGCAAGTGCCACGAGCCTGAAACGCCACCTGGTAATCGGAGGGGTCGAGAGGTTCAAGGAGAAATACCTCTATGAGTGCACCGGTGGACTTGCGGAACCGCATGCGTGCCATGATGACCTTGGTGTTGTTGAAAACCATCAGTGCATCAGATGGCAGATATGCCGGCAGATGGCTGAAGACATCCTCCGAGATATCACCATGGCGATAGACAAGCAGCTTGGAGGCATCGCGCCGTGCCAATGGGAACTTGGCGATACGCTCATCGGGGAGCGGATAGTTGTAATCGCTTATCTTGACGTTTTTGGTATTCATTTTCTTTTTTTCTTAATGCATCATGAGAGACACGACGACGGACAGTATGCCAACGGCGGCGAGCGTGAAAGCCACGACGTCCACATCTGCCACGGCATAGCCCGTGGAGGTGTACTGGGACGAGACATAGCGCTGCCCCGACCCACCCTGTTTGTCGGCCAACCAATAGACAAGGTATACCAGCGACCCGACGAGGGCGCCGAAAGTGAAGCCCACGAGGATGTCGAAAGGATAATGCATGGCGAGGTATAGTCGTGTATAGCAATTGACAAGCGACCATCCCAACATAAGCCACGTGAACACCTTGTTGCGCACAGCCCACGCAAAAAAGACGGCTATGCCCGACGTGTTGGCGGCATGTGCTGAGAAGAAACTGTAGTCGCTGCCTCGCCTTCCGTTCACCACATGCACCATGTTCATCCACTCTGGGTCGCTACCGGGACGGGGGCGTGCCACAAGCGGCTTGACATAACCCTCGGTGACCAGTTCGGTAATCATCAGGCAAAGGGCACAACACACCACCATAAGGGTCACCTGGGCCATCGTCTCCTTGTTCTTCACCACGATGTATAGCAGCGCGATGTACAAGGGCACCCACGTCACTCCCGACGTGAGAGTGATCATAAGTGTGTCGAGGAACATGTTGTGAGCCCCGTTGAACACACCCAACACCTGTCTGTCCATTTCTACAATGGTCTGCAAGTCCATGGGCGATGGTTGTCAGATTTCCTCTAAGGTGTTGTCTTGAACCCATCCTTCCCTGCCATCGGGGGATTGCACTTCCTTCCATCCCTTGATGGAGCGGTCGGTGATATCCACACGGGTTCCCTCATGGAGCACGAACACTGTTTCGGCATTGTCGGCAGGTTGCTTGCGTATGCTCACCGAGGAAGAGACGACGATGGCTCCCTTGCGGTTCTCCAGTTGCCTCTTCTGCTGGTAAGCGAAGAGGTTGGCGAAAATGAAGAGCAAGAAGAAGGCCACTGCGCCGAAGAAGCCCACTTTGCGAAGAATCATCCGCTCGGCGAAGAGATAAAGCAGCAGAAGGGTGAGCGCAAGTATGATGCTGACCACTGCGACATAGGCCCATCGGTCGACACTGGTGAAATTCACCAATGAATGGTACCAACCCACAAAAATCATCTCCGACTGGGGCGACATCTTGTCGATGGTCTTGGAGCGTGCAAACTGCAGGTTGAACAAGATGTCCTTGTCTCCAGGAGAGAGCAGATGCGCCCTCTCATAATTCAAGATGGCCTTGGTGAGATTGTCGGAACGGAAATAGGCGTTTCCAAGGTTGTAATACAACTCGGCACTCTCTCCATCCTTCAGCAATGTCTCATAATCCTTGATGGCCTGCTGGTATTCACCCTTGAGGTAGGCCTTGTCGGCAGTTTCCTTGGTGGGTGCGGTGGCGGCGCCGACAGCGACGGGCAGCATCAACGCCAGCAGCAACAACGGGACGGCGGAAGCCGTGGTGCGCTTCTTGTTCTTCATCGTGTTCTCTATGTCCATGATGGCCTGCATGGCCGATTCGAAAGTCTTGTTCATATTGCCTCGGGCATCGCCGGGTGCATACCGCTCGAACTCACATTCGTCGAGTGCTTCAATGAACTTGTCAACGGAGGCGTCGTCCACACCGTGTTCGGCAAGTTTCTCACGGACGTTCTCACGCGACAGTTGTTCCTCTGGCATGTTGAGCTTGTCGCCCACATAGCCCCATAGCGCCTTGAGCACCTCGTCGTAGAAAGCGTCGTTATCACCTTTGAGCATCAACCTGTTGGCTGTGCGCAAACGCTTGGTAGCCACTTTGTTGGCATTGCGAGCCTTCATCTTGATGATATTGGCGTTGTCGATGGCTCGCTTGCGGAAGATGGCAAGCAATGCCACGAAGATGGCCAACGGGATGAGTATCCACACCCAATATGCAGGCGACTCGAAAAAGAACTCTCCGGGTTTGTGTTGCCAGGTCTTGCCTCGCTTGATGGGATGGATGTCCTTGTCGCGCATGTCGGAGAAGTCGCTCACCGACCCGCTGCCGTCTCCAGGGTCAACGGTGAGGGTCAATGGCTCGGTCTTGACGGTGACATAGTCATTGGTGCCTGTATCGTAATAGGTGAGGGTGATGGAGGGTATGGTGTATTCACCGGGATTGCGTGGCACGGCGATGAAGTCGTATATCATATTGCCTTCCACACCGTTTGCGGTGAGACTGGTCTTGTCGGTAACCTCCGGGTCATACAGGTCGAAGTCTTTGGGGAATTCCACCTCTGGCTGCTTCAACAATTTGAGGTTTCCCGTTCCTCCCACGACGACACGCAGTTTGATGGGATTGCCTGCTGTCACCTTCTCGCTTTCGAGTTGGGCAGAGATGTTGAACCTTCCCACTCCACCGGAGAAATCAGCGGGCTTGGCGGGCAGTGAATCCACCTTGATGGTGATTCCCGGGGCCTCAATCTCTCGTTGCACCTCCACATATCCGGAACCGCCATTGAAGAAGACCTCAAAGGGGTCGGTGCTGGTGTCGCGCTGTGCAACAGTACCCTTGAAGGTGATGCTGGGAATTTCCAATTCGCCGGTCATCTGCGGGTACATCACATACTGGCTCCATGTGACGCATTTGTAAGTCTTGCCATTGACGTTCTCCAAATGGAAACTTTTCTGTTGGGGCAGTTCCACCTCTTGCGTGTGGAATCCCGTGAGGTCGGGCATCTTGCCATTGAGCTGGGTGAGTTCCACGAGCGTGTACACCTTGTAGGTGAGAAGTATGGGTTCCTGCTCGTGGACATGTGTCTTGTTGGCACTGACCCTGATGAAAAGGTCGCTATTGGGTATGGGTGTTCCTGCAGATTTCAACTGCGGCTCGTCATTATTATCTTCATCCTGATGGAAGTGAGTGGGGTTGTTGCCGGATGAAGAAGCGGGGGCATTGCCCACCACCGTCACTTTTACGGCTTCGGTCTTGACGCTTTTTCCATTGATGACGACACTGGCGGGAGGGATGGTGAACGTGCCGCTTTTTGTTCCCATGAGCATATAGGTATACGTGGTGGAAGCAGAACCGCTGGCGTGTCCGTTGACCACGCTGTAGCTTTGCTGCTGTGACATGCTGGGGCCGTACACCACTTCGAAAGCATCGGGAATGTCTCCAAGTCGTATCTCAGCACTGGTTGTGTTGACAGAGTATTCCAAGCGGAAATTCTCACCTGCCGTAACCCTCGCCGGTGCGTGCACGACGACCCTCTGGGCATGCAGTGAGAACCCCACCCACATGAGTATGAATAATATAACGATTCTTCTCATCTTTTCTTCCATTAATGGTTGTCACCAATTCTTCTGTAAGTTCCTTCTTCTCGGTTGCTGCAAGGCTTTGTTGATCCTGTCCTGAGTGCGTTTCTCCTGCTGCGTAGCGGCATCGAGCAAGCGCTCGGCATTGTCATCGCTGATTTGCTGTTGTTGTACCGGTTGACTCTTGGAGTCTTGGTCCTTGTTCTGGTCTTGATTGTCTTGACCCTTGTTCTGGTCCTGATTATTCTTGCTCTGATCTTGGTTGTCCT
>Ga0310694_10001321_pt1 | contig 28501 bp, 51 predicted proteins | sample 174DNAGHGhighgp2_FD_203884 | JGI IMG/M metagenome (GOLD analysis project Ga0310694, IMG submission 203884) | Sheep rumen microbial communities from Palmerston North, Manawatu-Wanganui, New Zealand - 1742 DNA GHGhigh gp2 (v2) (version 2) | ecosystem: Host-associated > Mammals > Digestive system...
CCTTGATTTTACACAAACCTATACCGACGTGGACTGACATGGCTGGAGATAACTGGATTTACAAATATTATCAGGACATTAAGAGCGAGAAGGTCACAGTCGGCAGGTGGATCCGGCTGATCTATGAGTATATCGTGCACGGCCTCGAAAACAAGGACTTCGAGTTCGACCAGGGCAAGGCAAACGCTGCCATCGAATACTTCGAAAGCAGAGTTTTTCACACCGAGGGGCCGAAAGCGCCTGGCCCGATTGAGCTCGAGACCTGGCAGAAGGCTTTCTTGTCATGTGTGTATGGCATAGTCGATAAGAACGGCCTCAGACAGTTCCGTGAGGTGGTGTTGGTAGTAGCCAGGAAGAACGGCAAAACCAAAATCGGCTCTGGCATGGGTAAATATACATGGGAACTCGAAGGCGGTTTCGGCGCGAGAGTGTTCTGCATTGCTCCGAAGCTGGAACAGGCTGACCTTGTCTACAATGACATTTGGACGATGGAGCAGTTGGATCCTGAATGGCAAGCGCTCCGTGAAGACGTAAAGCAAACCGACGAGCGAGGGCGGCTGATCAAGGACGACTCGGCACTCGCAAGGCACAGACAGTCAGATCTTGCAATACCGAAGACAAACTGCACGGTCAAGAAGATCGCATTCAGTTCCAAGAGGTCCGACGGATTCAATCCATCCCTCTGCATCTGTGACGAGGTCGCGGCTTGGGCTGGCGACCAGGGCCTCAAGCAGTACGAAGTAATGAAGAGCGGCATGGGCGCGCGCCCCGAAGGTCTGCTCCTGTCATGCACGACGGCGGGCTACATATCAGACGGAATATTTGACGAGTTAATGAAGAGGTCAACTCGTTTTTTATTGGGCGACAGCAAGGAGAAAAAGCTGCTGCCTTTTTTATACATGATAGACGACCTCGACAAGTGGAACGACATCAACGAGCTCAGAAAGGCGAATCCGAACCTCGGCGTCTCGGTCTCTGTCGACTATATGCTCGAGGAGATAGCTATTGCAGAGGGCTCGCTCTCCAAGAAGGCAGAGTTCCTCTGCAAGTATTGCAATATTAAGCAGAACAGCTCGCTTGCGTGGCTGCCCGCACAGGCGGTCGGGAACATATGCGGCGAGCCGATAGACATCGAGTCGCTTCGAGGCTCCTACTGCGTGGGCGGTCTCGACTTATCACAGACTACGGACCTAACCGCTGCGGTGGCTGTGGTCGAAAAGCACGGACGGCTTAACGTCCTCGCCCATTTTTGGATGCCAGCAGAACGTATCGACGAAGCCACGCAGCGGGATGGGGTACCGTACTGGACCTACGTGAAGCGCGGGCTTCTCAGTCTGAGCGGCGACAACTTCGTCGACTATCACGACTGCCACGAGTGGTTTATGAACCTCGTCGCAGACAAAGAACTTTATCCTCTGAAAGTCGGCTACGACAGATACTCGTCGCAGTATCTCGTTCAGGACATGAAGGCGGCGGGCTTCCAGATGGACGACGTATATCAGGGCGATAACCTCTGGCCCGTCATCCAAGAGCTGGAGGGGCTCATCAAAGACAAACGAATCTACATAGGCGACAACGACCTGCTGAAGATGCATCTCTTAAACTCAGCTGTGAAGATGAGCGCGGAGCGCGGGCGCGGTCGCCTGATAAAGATAAACCCGACAAGCCGTATAGACGGCACTGCCGCACTGCTTGACGCGATATGCGTCCGGCAGAAGTGGTATGGCGAGATCGGGAATCAGTTATTGAACGAATAGAGGGGAAAAAGAATGTCATTATTCGACCGAATATTCAGACCGGCGGAAGCCGAAAAATCAGACGAGGCACTCAGCAAAGCGCGCTCGCTCTTTCAGACCTTAACGGCCTATCAGCCGGTATTCACGAATTGGGGCGGCGCGGTGTATGAATCGGAAATCGTCCGAGCCGCGATCGACGCGAGGGCGAGACATATCGGCAAGCTAAAAGTCGAAGTGGTTGGCTCGGCAAATCCGTCACTACAGAGCAAGCTCAGACAGGGACCTAATCAGTGGCAGACGTGGAGCCAGTTCCTTTACCGCGTGAGCACGATACTTGATGTCAATAATACGGCCTTTGTCGTGCCGGTCTTCGATGAACGGATGAACATCACGGGCGTGTATCCCGTTCTTCCGACTATGTGCACGCTGATCGAATATGACGGCGAGGTATGGCTCCGTTATCAGTTCGCAAACGGACAGACGGCGGCGGTCGAGCTCCGCAAGTGTGCGATCCTGACGAAGTACCAGTACAAAGATGACTTTTTCGGTTCGACGAATTATCCGCTGAAAGAGACCATGCAGCTGATACACATCCAAAATCAGGGCATCGAGGAAGGCGTCAAGAACGCGGCGACATTCCGCTTCATGGCTCAACTGGCGAACTTTGCGAAACCAGATGACCTCAAGAAAGAGCGCGAACGCTTCACGGCGGAGAACCTGTCGACCGATTCAGAGTCGGGCGGGTTCCTTCTTTTTCCGAATACCTACAAGGACATTCGACAGATTGACGTCAAGCCGTACGCGATAGACGCCGAACAGATGGCGCAGATACGCGAGAACGTGTTCAACTACTTCGGTGTGAACGAAGACGTGCTTCAGAACAAGGCCAGAGGCGAACAGCTCGAGGCTTTTTTCGATGGCGCTATAGAGCCGTTTGCGATCCAGTTCAGCGAGGCGATGTCGAAGGCACTCTTCTCGGAGCGCGAACGCGCCCAGGGCTCTTACCTCATAGCGAACGCGAACAGACTTCAGTATATGTCAGTATCGCAGAAGGTGCAGATGGCGAAGGAGCTCGGAGACAGGGGCGCGATCCTGATTGACGAGATAAGGGAGCTGTTCAACTTCTCGCCGCTGCCTGACGGCGCGGGGCAGGTCGCTCCGATACGCGGTGAGTATAAAGCTACAGATGAGTTAACGACGGAGGAGAACGATGGTCAAGAGTGATAGAGAATACAGGAACATGACGATGCAGATCCGCGAAGCCGGTGAGGGCGAAGAGGATGTGAAAAAGGTCGTCAACGGATACGCGAGCACATTTGACGAGCCATACAAGCTCTACAGCGGCGAAGGCTGGGAGCTGTGGGAGACAGTCGACAGAACTGCATTCGACGAGACCGATATGAGCGACGTCATCATGCAGTATGACCACAAAGGCAGAGTGTTCGCAAGAACAAGAAACAACACCCTTCGAGTCGAGCCGGACGAGAGGGGTTTGTTTATAGAGGCGGATCTCGGCGGTACAGAAATCGGACGCGAGCTGTACGAAGAGATCGCCGGAGGCTACACCGACAGAATGAGCTTCGGCTTCACGGTCACGGGCGACAGCGAAGACAGAGAACAGAACGACGCGGGCGTCTGGATCTACACGAGGCACATCCAGAAGGTGGGCAAGCTCTATGATGTTTCAGCTGTTTCAATTCCAGCTAATGACGGCACTTCGATATCCGCGGACGCGGTTACTCGGAGCATTGGCGACCTGCGCGACGGAGTGATCGCGCGGATTCAGGCGGAGCGACTTGAGGAGGAGAAAAAAGCGCTTGAAGCGAAGAGGGCAGAAGTTAGAGCAAGAGCGTTAGGAGGAAAGAACTAATGACACGCGAAGAAATCATGATGCTCGGATTTGACGAGCTCGAGGAGAGAAGGGCGGCTATCGTCTCCGAGACGGACGAGGCCGACGCTGAAACACTCGACGCTCTGAACGCTGAGCTCGAAGCAATCGAGGAGAGAACAAAGGCTCTCAATCTCGAAATCGAAGAATCACGCAAGGCAGCCGAGGCAGTCGCCAAGGGTGCCGGCAAGACAATCGAAACACGAAAGGACGAAAAGAAAATGACTGATATGGAAATCAGAAACAGCCGCGAATACATCGATGCATTCGCAAACTATGTCAAGACCGGCGACGCTAAGGAGTGCAGAAGCCTTCTCAGCGACAACGTCACAGGCGGAGTCGTTCCTGTTCCTACATTCGTAGGTGAGATCGTAGCAAAGAGGCTCGAGGCTTCTCCGATCCTGAGCAGAGTAAGAAGAATGAACGCAGCCGGCAACGTAAAGGTCGGATTTGAGATCTCCGCACCAGCGGCAGGCACACACACAGAAGGAAGCGACACTCCTGTCGCAGAGGAAGCGCTGACTCTCGGTATCGTCAACCTCGTGCCGACTACATATAAGAAATGGGTCAGCATCTCCGACGAGGCACTCGACAGCATGGCCGGCGAAGAGTATCTGCGCTACATCTATGACGAGGTAGCTCGCGGAATCATCAAGGCAGAAGAGAATGCTGTCGTAGCGAAGATTCTCGCAGCTCCGCAGACAGCAACAAGCTCGAGACCGGCTGTAGCGAAGACGGGCTCTGCTGCGGGCCTCATCACTGACTTCGTCAACGCAAGAGCACTGCTCAGCTCCGCAGCTGAAGACCTTGTCATCATCTGCACACCTGCGCAGTACGCGACTTACAGAGGCCTTCAGATGTCCGCTTACTACGGCGTTGACCCGTTTGACGGACTTGAGGTCCTGTTCAATGACAACGCAACCGCTCCTATCATCGGCGACCTCGCCGGCGTCATGATGAATCTGCCAAAGGGCGAAGCGATCGAATTCAAGTATGACGACCATACAAGAATGAAGCTCGATCTCGTCGACATCCTCGGACGTCAGCCGGCAGCTATCGAGGTAGTCGGCAACCTCTTCTTTGCGAAGGTAGCCGCGTAATGACGGCGGTCGGACCTATGAAGGTAAAGCTGACGAGAGAAGCCGCTATAAGATTTGCAAAAGGAACGATTCTCGAGGTCTCCGAGGAGGAGGCTTCGAGGCTCGTCGCCTTTAATCTGGCGGAAGTGGTCAAAGAGAAGACCGCGAGAACGGCGAAGAAAAAATAACGTTTTGTGAGGTAATACTAATGCTTGATAAGGTCAGGAACGCTCTTCGAATATCGACCCACGCGCTCGACGATGAGCTGACGAATCTCATTGCTTCGGCACAGCTCGACCTCGGAGTCGCGGGCGTGATAGTGCCCGATGAGATCGATGCGCTCGTTACGACTGCGATAATCACATATTGCAAGATGCACTTCGGCTTGCCGGAAGACGCTGACAGGCTGAAACGCGCCTACGACGAGCAGAAGGCACAGCTTGTGACGTGTACGGGCTATACGGATTGGGGTGACGCTTAAATGTACGATTCAATCGCAACATTAAAAGGCAATCAGACGGCGGCCTATGATGCATACGGCAACGAGATAATCACGTATGAGGAGACGGTCGTATTCGTTCAGCCTCGAGGCGTATATCAGAGCGAGTTCTACAACGCAGCCCAGGCGGGACTGCACCCGTCCATCACTTTCGAGCTGACGAATCGCGCCGACTACAACGGCGAGAAGCTCATCGAGTGGGAAGGCAAGCTGTACGACGTCATTCGTGCGGACTGGACTGCACAGCGGGACTCTATCAGCCTTGTTTGTGAGGAGCGTGTTCACAATGGCTAAAACTGACAGCGTGACAATCCAGATGGCGGACATACTTGATTCGGTGTCGAAAGAGGTTAAAGGCGTCTATGAAACCGATTCGATGAAGGTCGCAAAGGAAACTGTTCAGAGACTCAAGAACACGTCTCCGAAGGGATCGCCACATCAACGAAAATATGCGGAAGGATGGAAGGTCGGCAAGAAGGACCGCGCCGATTTGGTGGTTCATAATGCGACAAACTACCAGCTGACGCATCTTCTCGAAAACGGACACGTCATCAGAAACAAAAAAGGAACCTATGGACGGACTCACGGGATCAAGCACATTGCTCCCGCTGAGGAGTGGGCATCCGACGAACTTCCTCGCCGCGTGATGGAGGATTTAGATTTATGACAATATTCCAGACATTACAGAGCACCGGCCTTCCGTGTGCTTATTCGCATTTCAAGACTCCACAGTCCCCGCCGTATCTTGTTTATATCGGCAACGGACAGGACAATCTTGACGCAGATAATACACACTACTGGCGAAATAACCGCTATCAGGTCGAATATTACTTCACAACTAAAAACGAATCAAATGAAGAAGCCATTGAAACCGCACTGCTGGACAATGGCTTTTTATATGAGAAATCTGAGGACATCTACATCGAAGATGAAGGTGTCTTCGTGATTTACTACTACATCTAAACGAAAGGGGCTTATCAATGGCTAACAAAGTAGAATTTGGTATCTCCGAGCTCCACGTCGGGACATATGCTGTCGTTGACGGTGTTGTCACACTCGGCACTCCTTACCATCAGAAGGGAGCGGTCAGCTTCTCGCCTGAGGAGAACTCAGAACAGAACACTTTTTATGCTGACAACATCGCTTACTGGAGCGGATACTCTGGTGGATCCATCGAGGGCGACCTCGAAGTCGCTATGTTCGACGATGAGTTCAAAACCCAGTTCCTCGGCTACAGAGCACTGTCGAACGGCGGACTTGCGAACGTAAAGAACGCAACAAAGCCGAATGTCTACATCACGTTCCAGGTCGAAGGCGACGCAGAGTCACGCAGGGTAATCCTGTACAACTGTGCTCTTGGTGCCATTACCAGAGAGTACAACACCATCGAGGAGTCAAAAGAGCCGGCAACAGAGACTATCGGAGTCACCTGCACGGGCGACAACACAACAGGCGTAACAATGGCGGTATTCAAGCCGTCCGACGCAGGTTATGACACTCTGTTCACAGCACCGACTGCGCCGGCATTCTAACGGAGTAGAGGGGGAGGCGGAGCGGTTCGTTCCGCCTCTTTTTTCATATGAGAGGTGACCAAATGGAAAAGACGATAAGAATAGGCGAAAAAGACGTCCGGCTTACGAACAACGTGGGCTGGATGATGACGTATAGAGACCAGTTCGGCACGGACATAGTCATGACACTGACTCCGCTCATCGCGAGCGGGCTCGACATCGTGTCGGGCCTGGTCGACGAGGCGACCGACGGCGACATTTTCGACACGAAGAAACTGCTCGCGTCGCTCGACGGCGACACGCTCATTGATGCGCTCGCTCATCTGAGCGGCTTCGAGATGGTCGACCTCATCAAGATAGTTTGGGCTATGGCAAAAGAGGCGGACGATTCTATCCCGGACCCGAAGAGGTGGGTGAAAGACTTCGACGTCTTCCCGCTTGACGAGGTTGCGCCGGAAGTTGCGAAACTCGCCGTCAGCGGATTGGTAAGCTCAAAAAACCTGAAGAGGCTGAAGGAACTCACCGAAAAAATGAGAAAACTTCAGCCGTCAACCTCGACACGATAATCCTCGCAGCCCTTGAGAGGGGTCTGTCTATGACCGACATCAGACGGATGCAGCTTGGGCAGGCAATCGACTTCGTCATCGCCTACAACCAGCGGCAGGAAGAGGGCGAAAGGCGCGCGAAGCTCGAGCAGAAACGGGGCAAGAGGCGCAAGGGCACACAGAACGATATTAACTCATTCTTCGGATAGGAGAACACAAAATGTTGTTGCAATGGAGGGACGCATAAATGGCAAGTGGCTCCATAAAGGGTATCACCATTTCCTTTTCCGGCGATACCACAAAACTCGACAAGGCTCTGCGACAGGTCAGAAACAGTACAAAGGACATCGACCGCGAGCTGAAGGACGTCAACAAGGCTCTCAAATTCAATCCGACGAGCGTCGACCTCTGGCGGCAGAAGCAAGACCTTCTGAAGCAGAAGATAAGCCAGACAGAGACGAATCTCAAGGAATTGAAGAACACTCAGGCACAGATGGACGCACAGGGCGTCGACAAGAACTCCGAAGCGTACAGGCGCGTACAGCGCGAGATAATCGAAGCCGAGTCGAAGCTCAAGACCTTCAACGCGCAGCTTCGGCAGGTCGGGAATGTTAAGCTCCGCGCGGTCAGCGAGCAGTTCAAACAGGCAGGCAGTGCGCTCGAGAACGCGGGCAACAAAATGCGCGGCGTATCGATGGCGGCAGCGGCTGTCGTGGCTGCGCTCGGTGCGCTGACCTACAAGGCGGGGCAGACGGCAGACGAACTGAATACGCTGTCGAAGATCTACGGCATCAGCACGAAAGACCTGCAGATGTACGGCGCGGTCGCGGAGATGGTCGACGTTGACGTCGATACCATCGCGAAGTCGCACGTTAAGCTCGAGAAGACCATGTACGGCGCGGCGAACGGCTCCAAGGCGAACGCGGCAGCATTCGAGAAGCTGGGCATCGACATCTATGACGCGAACGGCAACCTGAAAGACGCGGATGAGGTCTGGAATGACGTCATAAAGTCGCTCGGCACGATGGAGAACGAGACGGAGCGCGACGCTCTTGCCATGCAGTTAATGGGCAAGAGCGCGTCCGAACTCAATCCGCTCATCGAGGACGGCGGCGAGGCATATGAGCGATTTGCTTCGACGATGGAAAAGTACGACCTGCACCTCATAGATCAGGAGACTCTTGACGAGGCGAACAAGTTCAACGACGCACTCGACACGATGAAAGCCCTCGGCGCGGTGGCATTTAATGAGATAGGCATGCAGATGGCGGCAACGCTCGCGCCTGTCATGGAAAAAGTCATCGACCTCGTGGGCAGGCTTGCGAACTGGATATCGAACCTGTCACCGCAGGCGATGACCATCATCGGAATCATCGCGGCGGTCGTGGCGGTGCTTGCCCCTGCGCTCATCGTGCTCGGCAAGGTTGCTTTCGGCATAAGTTCGATAATCAATCTCGTCGCGGTCGTCGGTCCTGCAATAGGCGGAATCGTGGCGGCTCTCGGTCCTGTGCTCCTCATCGTGGCGGCTGTCGTCGCGGTCGGGGTGCTCCTGTATAAGAACTGGGACACCATCAAGGCAAAGGCGATAGAGCTCAAGGATAATCTGATAGCGACATGGAACAGTGTCAAGCAGGCAGTCACGGAGAAGCTGACCGCCATCAAGACGGCGTTCACGAACGTGTTCAACGCCATTAAGTCGGTCGTCCAGAGGCTCTGGAACAACGGAGTCATCAAGATGCTGACGCTCCCGATAAGGACGGCTGTCACCATCATCCGTACGGCTATCAACACCATTAAACGAATCATCAACGGCGCGAAGCTCCAGCTGCCTAAATTCAAGCTGCCGCATTTCAAGATAAGCGGCGGTAAGCTGCCGTGGGGTATCGGCGGGAAAGGAACGAAGCCGAGCATATCGGTCGACTGGTATGCTCAGGGCGCCATTTTCCGAAAGCCGACTCTGCTCGGCGCGGGCGCGGCTCTCAAGGGCGTCGGCGAAGCGGGAGCGGAGGCTGTTCTGCCGCTCGACTTACTCTGGGACAACATGAGAGCAATGGCTGACAGCATCGTGAACGGAGTCGTATCAGCGCAGCAGATGCAGACGGCGGGCGCACCGATAAACATCACGCTCTACGCTTACCCGAGTGGTCCGAAGATGGAGCAGTGGGTCGTTGACACGTATGACAGCGGGAAGAGGAGGCTCGGATGATAGACATCTATAACACGATAACGATAAACGGATCCGAGATATTCAGACCGAGCGAGTTTGACCTGAAGCGCGAAGACGTCTACTCGGGCGAGTACACGACCTGCACGGGAGCGATAATCGCCGACCGCATAGGGTGGCGCTACTCGGATATCGAACTCAAATACGACACACTGCCCGACGCGCAGATGAGCGTCCTCTTTGCTATGAGCGGCGCGAATACGCTTACATTTACCGACTCGGACGGCAGTCACACGGAGACGGTCATCCGTCTGGGGTTTACCAACACACCAACACGATTTACTGCATATGACGGCTCCGTCCTGTGGAAGGACGTGGCCGTGAATCTGAGGTTTATAAATGTCCATAATTGACGTTAAAAATGCAGAGCAGATAAGAGACCCGCTCGAGATACACTGCGGCATCACGGCGCGGTCGGATATCGACCTGACCGTCACGGCATCGGGCGACATCGCGGCAAGCGACTCGAATGCCGGGGCGGCCATCGATACGGAGCAGTGGGCGATGCGCGGACTCGCGGACTTTCAGGGCGAAGGATTCCCGCTCGACGGCTCGCGCGAGCTGCTCGACACGAGCGTCGCGGGGTCGCTTGCGGACGGCAAGGTCGGACTGCGGTCGGACATCGGCGGCACGATGACGGCATCCGTCACAGGCGACCAGGAGATAGTTGCTCTGACGGTCGAGGTCGCGAGCGGCTCGGGGACGATAACCGCGAACGGCGTCAGCTATGACGCCAAGCAGCTGGTCATCATTCCAGTCGGCGCGCAGTCTGTGACGTTGACCATTGAGAGCGACGACCCGGAGCGGCGCATCGAGATAGCGTCGATAACGCCGGGAATCGACCTCGAATTTACAAACGAGGATATCATCTCGGTCGAGCTCGATTTACGCTCAGATCTGTCCATCGTCTCGCCGTCCTGGGCTATCAGCTCCATCACGGTGAGGGCGTACTATCCGGGCGACCTCTCGGAGGTCATCCCGAACGTAGGCGATGATGTGCCGATATGGTACTACGCAGGATATCCGGGCGACTATTCGCAGATAAGATACTTTTACCTGAACGGACCCGCGGAGCAGCTGAACGGCGTGCTCACGTTCTCGGGAGAGGATGCCTCGGGGAAACTCGAAGACAGCAAAAACGTAGCGCTCCAGAGACTCGATACCGACAGCACAGTCGGGCGCACGAATCTGTATAACTGGTTTGTGAACACCATCGAGTCAGCGGGCATCAAGCCCGTCAGCATCGAAGCGCCGCCGACAGCATCGGGGCAGACCAAGACCGAGCGGTCGATGGTCATGCTCGAAGCCAGCGCGCGCGAGCACGTGGCGGCGATGATGAATCTCGCGCACTCCGGCACGTTCTGGCCGGTCTTCGTGGATGCGGGAATCCCGTCCATCAGATGGACGAAGCCGACATCGAAGTGGGACATCTACGAGGCGGACTGCGGAGATGTCCAGAGGAACATTGCACGGAATGTCGCAAAGCTCGAAGTCGAAGACTCGAGCGACTACGGCATCACGAACGACATCACAAAGGCGACAGCATGGTCGACGCTCGAGGCGGACATATCAATCACAAGAGGCATCAGCATCACGAAGAACTTCGACTCATGGTACTGGGCTTACTCGGTCTCGTACAAGCAGGGCGACAGGTTCGTGTGGGCGACGCCGAACTCGGTGCAGTGGATCCCGTCAGCGACCTCCGTGCAGAAGAAGGTCAGAACGGGCACCAAGAAGGGCAAGGCAGTCTATTCGAATAAGTGGTTCTACCGCCCGACTCTGTACGGCAAACTGATGACCTACACAGCGACCGCGCGGAGCCTTGTGCCGCCCGTCCTGAGGTCGGGCTACACGGCGACAGTCACGCCGCTTGGTATCGGCTCTATTTATCAAGGCACGACGCTGATTTATCCGAACTGGCAGAGCCTGTTCGCAGTCAGCAACATCACGGGGTCGTTCACGTGGAAGGGAGACCCGCGAATGCAGCCGCGGGACGTGTTTACGTTCCACAGGCTGGACGGCACGACGGAACTCTGCACGATAGAGTCGATACAGCTGACGCACGAGGAGGGCGGCACGACCGCAGAGATCTCATACAGAAAGGGAGTGGTGTGATGGCTTGGATCGAACCTGTGACGAACTGGTCAAACGGAAACCGTTTCACATATGCGGACATGAACCGCATCACGGGGAATGTGAATTACTTATATCCAGCAGCAAATCTGCCGACATATACACAGAACGATTTTTTAACGAGAAGCGGATGGGACGCGCTCCTGTCCGCGCTCGATACGCTCGTGACCGCAACAGGGCTCGACGCCACTGTTCCGGGCGACGCCATGACCGGCGACACCATGAACGAAGTCGAATCGCTGATACTGGCATTAAAGGAGCGCATCGAACTCAGAGCGGCGCAGGCGGTCGCCACGATATACGCAGGCGACGGCATCTACACGGCGGACGCGGGTCAGTACCCGAACGCCGAGAACTACGTGAGAGGAGTCTGATATATGGCTTTTACTGACAGGATAGTCGAGCACCCGGGGCGCGTCAAACTGACGGCCGTCTCGGGGCAGACGGATACATACGACATGACAAGAGCAGAGGGGACGGTCGCGGAAGAGGGGACGCCGCTGAATGCGGCAAACCTTAACGCTGAGATCTCCGCGATGATAGCGGCGGCTGTCGAGCCTGTCGCTGACTCGATGCAGAGCGGACGGGTCCGCGTGACAGTGCCTACCGCGGGAGTCACGAGGACGGTCGAGGTTACATTTGCGAAGCCGTTTCTGAACGTGCCGAACGTGGTCGCCACGCCGATTACGGGCGGCCCGCAGGTCTGCTCGTGGGCGGTGAACAACATCACCACAACGGGCTTTACGCTCGTCTTCAACCGCACGACCGCAACAGACACGACACTCTGCTGGTTCGCGCACGTATAGGAGGGCAACATGGTCATTGAGACGATAGGCGGACTGTATCTGCACAGCGCATATGCGACCGACGCGGTCGGCTCTGATTTCAGTCTGACCTACTTTGACGGCGCGCTGTACCTCGGGAATTACACCGACTCGTCACAGACTGAGTCGACTAATCCCGCGATGTACACGTGGCGCGTGCTCGGAGAGGTGGAGCTGAACGGAGCGACAGACCTTGATTTGATAATCAACAACGAGGCGCTCATCGAGTACCTCGACGGCGTTGACGTCGACCTGCAGGCAGGCATCACAGACAGCGAGGAGAATCTGCAGAATACTCAGGCGGCGCAGGACGATGTCGCTAAGATAGCAAACAGCACAGCCCAGTACTTCTGGGTCGCAGAAGAGGGAGAGGACACGGGCGCGCACATCACCGAGATCCCGCGCGAGGACTTCGAAGCGGATCCGAGCAACGGCGGCGGCAACCTATTAGCCAGATCAAACGGCATTGCGGTGCGGGACGGGCTTTCGGAGCTTGCGCAGTTCGGTGCGGACGGCATACGGCTCGGCGAAAGCGGCGCGCTGTCGGCTTTGACGATGGACGCGGAAACCATCGAGATGAAGACCGCACAGGGCGCGTCATTCTTCCGAGTCAACGCGACATCGGAGACGGTGACCACTGAGGCAGTCGTGGCACAGGCGGCGGACTTTTCGCTGCTTCAGCCCGACGAGACGGTAACGCTCGCGGGCAGTCTGCTGACGGGCGCGGCAATCACAGTGCCGAATTACCGCTACGCGTGGAGCACTCAGCCCGTGCAGGGCACTATCACGCCGACAGCCATCTCAGCCACGAGCGGCACGGCGGCGTTTTCGGTTTCGGGCAACGTCACGACGACATCATGGGAATCGCCCGACATCACATTCGCCTACGGGACAGCGCGGACTGTCACGGCGACCGTCACGGTAACGTGCTCGGAGGGGCAGTTGACCTTTACATCGACAGTCGCGTATGACGGCTCGAGGACTATTTCCTTTACACACGCCTCATCGGCGTCATCGGGCATGTACGCGATGTCGCTTGCGGCGGGCGGACATCACGATGCCATCACGGCACTGATATCTGACGCGACCGCTCCGTCCTTTACGCTTGGCACGAGAGTCGGAGTCGAGGGTGGTCTGTCTTTCAGTTCGGGCTTCGGGCTTTACGCTACTCAGGATTATCAAAGCGTGTTCGGCAAGTTCAATGTCGAGGACACAAGCGGCGACTATGCTCTGATAGTGGGCAACGGCGCGGACGATACGACACGTAAGAATGCCTTCGCGGTCGACTGGAGCGGCGACATCTATCCGAGAGGCGTGCAGATGGTTGACTACGTGGTCGAGGAAGGCACAGGCGGCTCAGCCTATTGGAAATATCGCAAGTGGGCGAGCGGACGCATCGAGGCGTGGTACTCGAGGACGTTCGACACGCAGTACAACTTCAATACACGAGGCGGTTCGTCCTCTTATTACTGGACCAATTCCACTTGGACGAGCTACTCGGTCGCGATGCCGTCGGGGCTGTTTAACAGCATCTCAAATGTAGCGCTTAATGTCGGTGCATCTGGCTACGTTAACCAGTGCATATCAAGCTACACCACGAGCGCGGTCGTCGTGCGTCTGTGGACGAATTACAGCACGTCGCCGACCATTGGAACGGTCTCGATTTACGTGGTCGGAGAATAGGAGGGGATCAGACATGACAAAATACGCATTTTTGATAGGGGTAATCGTAGTACTCGGGATCGCTATCACTGCTATCACTCTGTATGGGGTGAGACTTAACAACGAACAATACGACAGGTTGAAGGGCATAGTCATTAAGTGGAGTGCTATAACGACATTGCTCGGAGTTATCGTGGCGACATTCAATGTTTCGTACGGCGCGGAGACAATCACGGTTGTGGCGGCGATAGGGGTGTTCTTGGCGCGCTGCCTTAACGTGAGCGTCGCTAACTTTAATGATGGGGCGGCGATACATCCAGACGAAACTCCACTCGCTGATGACTGGGACGAACCACTCGAAGGCGGTGAGGAGGAGTGAAGAATACTACAACATACAAACAGTACGACAGCCGCTGGCGTTGGTGGGTATATCCTAAAAAGGGATGGTACCTGAACGGCTGCGGATGCGGATGCCTGAGCGTGTTCCACTGCGTGCTTGAGCTTGAAAAGTATTTAGGCAAAAGCGTGACCGACATCATGAAGATGGTGTACAGCTACATGAAACAGTACGCGGTCGCGGGCGACGGCACAAAGCGAGACGGCATCACGGCGGGGCTGAAGCATTTCGGCTTTGCCGACGTTTACAGATGCGGCTCTGCACCGATGTCGGAACTTTTTAAAAGGCTTAACAAAGAGGGCGCTCACGTGGGCGTCCTTTTGTTTAGGGGCAAAGGACCAGACGGCACGGTGTGGACGAGCGGCGGACATTATATCGGGTACGGCGACTATCGTGTACGGGACGGACGCCACGAGTTTTACCTTTTCGACAGCGGTTCGCGCAATCACAGCGGCTGGTACAGCTACGAGAAATCGATGCGTGGGTGCGTAATTGATGCTTGGTCGGCAACTATACCGAAATCGCAGAAAAAGCCGTCAGAAGTCAATTCTGAGCCGTATAAAGGCGCTCTGCCGAATACGACCGTCGAGGAGACGAAGACAGTCGACAACACTGCGAAGATCTCCGCAAAGGCAAAGGCTCTCGCGTGGGCAAAAGGCACAGCGAAAGCTAAATATGCCTATAAAGGCGGCTCGGGTACTGCCGCATATAACAGGGCATACAAGGCTGCGTACCCAGACAGAAGCGGATGGAGCGCGGCACCGAAAAAGGGCTGCGCGTGTGATGTATATGTCGGTACGGTCGTGCGCTCTTCGGGGCTCGACAAGGACTACCCGAGAGGAGTGACGCCCGCTATCAACAGCCACAAGAGCAAGGCGTTCGACAAGCTGACCTACAGAAACGTTTCGCCTTACTCGGTCAGCCGTAACGGAGATATCGTCTGCTACTTCAAAGACAAAGCGCACAAGAGTGCGCACACGCTCATCAGAGCGGACGGCGTTATCTACGAGGCGCAATTAGCAATGACATATCCGCACGTCAACGGTTCTTTAAGCAAGCTGAAGACGAAGCGTCCTGTTGTGGTCATCTTCAGAGCAAGACCAACAAAGACCACCGTCACGAGATCGTACCTTCATAAAGGTGACAAGGGCACTGAAGTTCTGAAGTGGCAGAAGTTCCTCAACTGGTACTTCGGCGGCAAGGTCGTTGCCGAGGACGGTGACTTTGGCCAGTACACTAAAGAGTATACCGTCAAGTTCCAGACGGCGGTTGGCGTTACGGCTGACGGCACTGTGGGCTATCAGACGGTGGCAAAAGCAAGGGAGGCGAGGAGATGAAAGATGAATTGATACTCGGTCTTATCGGACTGGTCGGAGGCCTCATCGCCATCATCACGCCGATCGTGAGGCTTAACGGGAATATCGTGCGACTTACCACTGTCGTGGAGCAGCTTGAGAGGCTCGTCGAGTCGCGCACGAAAGAGCTCGCCGACCGAATCACCAAACACGGCGAAGAAATAGATGACCTCAGGGCTGACTCGATAGATCACGAGGCGCGGATCAAGGCGCTTGAAAAGTAGCTATCAATTATTGTTTGCAAACATAAAGGAGATTAATCATGATTACATTTCTTAAAGCTGAAGAATATGCTCACAACCGCGCGGGCGAGTACGCAAAGGGCGCACAGCTTGTTGAGATCGCTTGCGGGTACGCCGACCTTGATGATATTCCGTTTTCGGGCATCGTCACAGGCTCGATGATGTTCGTGGTCGACACGGGCAAGCTGTACTGTTTCGGATGGAACGGCACACAGGGAGCTTGGATAAACGTGAATGACAACACCGATTATATCATCGAAGAATCGGAGAACACCGACCCGAACGCGAATTAAGGAGGGATCTATGGACTTATTCGACATCGTTATCAGCGGAAAGATAAACAGAGAAGGCGGCGGCTCTGCTCCTGTGGTAGAGCCTTTGAGCGTGACGGAGAACGGCGTTTACACTGCACCGAGCGGCGTGGACGGATACAGCCCTGTTACAGTTGACGTGCAGAGCGGCGGCGGTGATGTCGTGCTCACCTGCGTCGACAATAACACCTTTTATGCAACGTTCAATATAACAGATTTATCGAAGGTCAAATCATCGATAGTCAGGGATGCTTCACGGGTTTACTTCGGCGAGGGGATTACCACCGTCCCAGCGTATTTCTTGTACAGTGGAAGTCACACGGTAAAACTTTTCGATTTGCCGTCAACGCTTACCGCTATTAATACGGGCGCACTTAATGAGGTCGTTGCGAATCCATTCACCTGTGTGTGCCGTGCGGTAACGCCGCCAAGCAACTACGGCATACAGTCGTCCTCGTCATATGTAGGGACTCTGTACGTCCCCGATGAGTCAGTAGAGGCATATGCGGCGGCGATAAATTGGAAGGACTTCTCACAGATATTACCGCTGAGCCAGTACACGCCTGAACCGTAGACATCTAAGGCGTCACGGATCGTGACCGCAAAGGGCACCTCCTTACCATAAACGCAGACAGACCCGGGGCGGATGTCTCGGGTCTTTTTGCGTGTCTCAAACGAGGCTCATATTTTCGATTCAGACGGCGAAAAGAGGGCAGCTTTACCGTTTTTTATCTGATCATAGGTATAGCTCCATCTTTTAACGCCACGCTCCGATTTATCAAAACCGAGCTCGTCCAAACACGAATAACAGACATATCCGTCGGCGATTGCCTGACCGCGACGGACTAATCCGATGCCTTTTCCGCATCTTTCGCATTTCATTTTCATCACCTCCGAACTCATCCGCGTGCGGTCAATATTTCAAGTACAGCCACACACCCGCGCCGGCTTCCGTGCCGTCATCAAGAACGACATCCTCGATGCGGACGTGGGCTTTTTCGATGCGTCCCTCCGATAGGGCAGAGAACATTTCCTCATACTTCCCGTTGCGGGACAGAAAGCCAATCTGCAGACCATCTACGAGCACAATCATGGACTCGCCCTCAACTCCGTCTTCAATCATACCGTGCATGAGACTGATGCGGCTGCCTTTGAAGTCAAAGCCTCGTTGCCGCAGTGTTTCGATACTCGCGTTGCAGATAGGTCTCGCGTAGGACAGCCTCAGGGTGAACCGCTTGAAGCCTCTGAACGAACCCGACTGATCAAAGCGGTATTCGCGCCAGACGGTGAACGGCGGAACGTCGTACTTCGGGACATCATGCTTCGGAGCGGCTTCCGTTTTCTTCTTTTTCAGACCGAACAGTGCCATGTTCATCACCTCCAAAACCATTATAACACCTTTACAAAACTTTAAGAAATTAATTACAAAATCAGCTTGATTCATGTCCTATAGGGGAGTATACTGTTAGTGGTAGACGCGGTGCTTTACGGCACTGCTATGTTCAAAGATTTAACTCTTCCTAAAATCATAATTAAAAGGATAATCTTAACAAACCTTAAGGCGTTAGGGGAGTGGATCGAATAAGGGCATAATGGATGCGTCTACCACTACGGTAGGCGCATTTTTTATTTGAAAGGAAAACGCCATGAGAACTAAATCAATACCGCAGATGAGAGCCATACAAGGAAGTACGCCGACCGAGACCGCGATGCTGTTTAACGAGGCGATGATGGAGCTGGCGGAGCTGAACCCGACCTACGAAAGGGACGGGCAGACCATCTGGATCTATTACTCCATCACACAGAGTGAGCCGGAGACGCTCGCAGAATATCACGAGGAGCAGGGCGAGAGGGCGCAGTGCATCGACTGCATGTACTGTATGAGAGACCTTAACCGCTTCGGCTCCATCGACGGGCGCAAGAAATGGGCGACCTGCGGCAAGACAGGCGAGCGCACGAACATCCACAGCGCCGCCTGTGACACTTACTACGGACTCGATCAGAGAGAAAGGAGGAGATTCCAGTGACAAACATGCGCATAAGGAAGGCGATGGTCGAGGCGGGTATCAATCAGGGCAAACTTGCCGAGATACTCGGATGGACTGAGGCAAAGGTCTCGAACGTGCTCGATATCGAGCTGTCGGCAAAAGCGCAGTCGGACATCGTCGCAAAGATAAGAGAGCACGCGACGGCATGAAAGGGGGAAAAAGAAATGAGACGGAAGGACATGATAGGCGGGATACTCTGCTGGATAAGCTGGGTCGGTATCGGATTCATGATGTTTGTGATAGGAGGTTAAAAATGTACAAGCTGAAACTGATCAGAAAAGAGTTCGTTCACGTCAAAGATGAATACGGTCATGTCGAGATAGAGGTCCCGATGCAGTTCAAAGACCTCGACGATGTATTCAACGTTATCGGGTACCTGCTCGAGGGCAACCGCTTCAAGCCGGTGAAAATCGAGATAACGGAGGTAGAGGATGCTGAGCAGATGGATGGTTAGAGAAACCAGCGTCGCGGGTACGACCTTTTATCAGGTCTACAGAACGACCGACGCAGTAAAGGTCCGCGATCAGATAGAGACATACGGCGGACTGTGGACAACAAGAGAAGAGGCGGCAGAGCTCGCCAAGACACTAAATTCGGAGGTGAAATATGGATAAACACGACAAGGCGGTATTCACATGGGACGCACCCGAGACAAGTTTCCTCGAGGCGGAGAATAAAAGGCTGAAGGCGGAGAACGAGAAGCTGAAAAACACCATCAAGGTCCTCGAAAGAGAGATGTCCAGGAACGAGAGAGTATCCGAGAAGATGGACAAGCTCGCTGCAGATAAGGATGCGGAGATCGCCAGATGGAAGGCGAAGGCGCTCGGGCTGGTGGACACATATGTATAAATGTGACATCTGCGGCTCGATATTCTCCGAGCCCGAGAGCAGGACGTACTGCTACGAAGATTACAACGGCGTCAGCTCGCTGTTCTGTGACAGACATTTCGGGGAATACGATGTGTGTCCGTACTGCGGATCCGAGGAGCTGAACAGCTACTACGAGGAGGATTTTGATGAATTTGAAGGATAAGAAAAGCACACCCGAAGGTGCACCTCTCCACGCATTTTTAGAGTACACCTCCGGGAGAAAGGAGTCAAATGAAAATCGAGATTACTAAGGGGAAAATCCCAAAAGCAGAAAGAGTGGTTATCTACGGACCGGAGGGAATCGGGAAGTCGACTTTCGCAGCACAGTTCCCGGATCCGCTGTTCATCGATACAGAAGGGTCCACGAATGAGCTGGACGTCAAGAGGCTGCCGCCGCCGCTCGAATGGAACCACATAGTCGAGGAAATCAGCTATGTGATCAATCAACCGGACTGCTGTAAGACACTTGTGATTGACACGGTGGACTGGTGCGAAAAGCTCTGTATCGAGTATATCGTTGCGAAAGCTGACGCACAGACTCCGGGGAAACGAATAACCTCGATCGAGGATTTCGGATACGGAAAAGGATATACAAGGCTTGCCGAAGAGTTCAAGGGCTTCCTGGATGCGCTTCTTGCAGTCTCTGATCTGGGCATCAATGTGGTGCTGACAGCCCACGCGCAGATGCGTAAGTTCGAGAGACCGGACGAGTCGGGCGCATATGACAGATGGGAGCTGAAACTCGAAAAGAAGGACTGTCCGCTTGTCAAGGAATGGGCGTCGATGGTGCTGTTTGCAAACTACGACATTATCGTGGTCAAAGACAGCAATGACCACGCTAAGGCGCACGGAGGCGAGCGCGTCATGTATACCACGCATCACCCGTGCTGGGACGCAAAGAATCGCAAGGGGATGCCGGAAAAAATGCCGTTCAGCTATGAAAGCATAGCTGAATACATAAAGCCTGATGTAACGACATCGGACACGGCGGCACTGAATCTGCCGCTGAATTACGCAAAAGTAGAAGATAGTCCATTTGATTTTTAGGAGGTTAAGCAATGGGATTTACAGATAACAATAGCAAGAAAGCAGCATATGCAGCATTTGAAGAGATCGCAAACGGACCGGCGTTCGATGAGCCGAGCGAGGGCTTCGGATGGGACGATGCCGTCGAAGAGTCGTCCGGCGCCAAGTTCGAGCCTGTGCCGGATGGCGATTACTGGTTCACGGTTACCGGCTTCGAGCGCGGATGGTACGAGGCCAGACCGGGAAGCAAGCTCGCTTCCTGCAACCAGGCGGAGATCCAGTTCACCATAGACTGGCAGAACGAGGCAGGTGAGTGGAGAAAGAACAAGATCGTCTACAAGCTGAAGCTGTCGAGGAAACTGCAGTGGCTTATATATGAGTTCTTCGAGAGCATCGGACTCAGGAGAAAAGGAGACGGAACTACCACAATGCCGTGGAACGACATCATCGGCAAAGTCGGCATCTGTGAAGTCGGGCATCACCTCAGCGACAGAGGCGGAGTCTTCAACGACATCAACAAGTGCTATCCGCCTGAAGACGCTCCGACTGTAGTGCGCAATAAGAGACCGTAGCAATGGACAGCAATTTATATGAGGCATTACGCTACATTGATCCCGATGATTACGACGAATGGCTAAAGGTCGGCATGGCATTAAAGCATGAGGGCTGCTCCCTCCAGGAATGGGAAGAGTGGAGCAGTTCCTCCGGCAAATACCAGTCGGGTGTGTGCTCGGAGAAGTGGAAGAGCTTCAGAGAAGAGAACGCGGGCGCACCTGTGACGGCGGGCACGCTCATCCAAATGGCAAAGGATCGCGGCATGGTTATCACGATTTCCGATGGTTTCGGATGGGATGATCCTGTCGAGGAAATCAGCAAAAACTATCAAATCGTTGACAAGGATTATGTCAAAGAGGAAAGAGTCCCGGAACCACAAAAGGGATACAAGCCTACTGATGACCTCTGCGCGTATCTGTCCGAATTGTTCAATCGTGACGAGTATGTCGGCTATTGTGACAAGCTCGTCCTCGAGAATGACAGATGGGTGCCAAAGCATGGCATCAAGTCACGTACAGCAGGCGAGCTGATAGACCTCCTGAATAAAGGTGGATTCGCAGCGGCGTCAATCACCGAAGAGTCTGAAGGCGGTGCAATGATCCGATTCAATCCGCTCGATGGAGAGGGCGAGTCGGACGCCAATGTCACGAAGTTCCGTTACTGCCTGGTCGAGTCTGACAAAGATTCAATCGAAAAACAGTATGGGCTGTATAAGGCGATGAATCTGCCTATCAAGGTGCTGGTCAATTCGGGCAATAAATCGCTCCACGCGATCATCAGAGTAGACGCTGAATCAGCGCAGCAGTACCGGGACAGAGTCAACAAGATATACGATTTCTGCAAGCGGTCCGGGCTTCAGGTCGACGAACAAGACAAGAACGCAAGCCGATACTCGAGGATGCCGGGCATCACTCGGAACGGGAAACGGCAGTACACTGTCGCGATGAATATCGGCGCGGCATCATACAAAGAATGGGTCGATTGGCTCGAGACTGAGAACGATAATCTACCCGACGATATCTCGCTTGCGGATGTCTGGGACAATATGCCGCCGGTCAAAGAGGAACTCATCGAGAACGTGCTGCGAGTCGGTCACAAGATGCTGGTGTCAGGACCATCGAAGGCGGGAAAAAGTTATCTGTTGATAGAGCTCGCGATCTGTATCGCGGAGGGCCTCGAGTGGCTCGGGAACAAATGCAAACAGGGTAAGGTCGTATACCTCAACATGGAGCTTGATCAGGCAGAATGCTATCAGCGTTTCAAACAGATATACAACGCGCTTGAAGTCAGACCGGACAACATCCAGAACATTCGAATCTGGAACCTGCGAGGCTTCGCCACACCGATGGACAAGCTCGCACCGCTGCTGATCAACCGATTCAAGGAAAAGAACTATCTCGCCGTGATCGTTGACCCAATCTACAAGGTGATCACCGGAGACGAAAACTCAGCGACAGAGATGTCGAAGTTCTGTTCCTACTTCGATAGATGCTCCGAAGCTCTGGGCACGGCAATGATCTACTGTCATCACCACAGCAAAGCGGCGGCTGGCAAATACTCAAACGCTATGGACAGAGCATCCGGTTCGGGCGTATTCGCCCGAGACCCTGACGCAATCCTCGATATGACTGAATTGAGTCCGGGCGAAGCTGAACATAAGTATCGTGATTATTACCAAAACTCGAATGAATCACTTTCGGCATGGGAAATGACGTATACGCTCAGATCCTTCCCGCCGAGATACGGCTCGAGGCTATGGTTCGACCATCCGATACACAGACGGGACGAGCTGAACATCCTAAAAGGAGCGAAATACAGGGAGGGCAGCAATCGTGGTAAAGGCAATGATCAGACTGCTAAAGAAGAGAACGAGAAAGCTGTCGCTGAAGCATTCGAAAATCTGTCGTTTGGCCGTGACTATGTGGAGCGTGAAGCCTTGCTGAAAGTGCTGGGAATGTCGGACAGCAAACTCAATAAATATATCGGTGTCAATTCAAGATGGGAAGCCGCAACGCTAAATAATGGCGATCGTCTGGTGATCAGAAGAAACTCTGCGAGCGTTACCCGAGGCGGTGTCGAATACGCAAGACCGAAGCAGAAAAACTCCAAGTGGTGGCCGGCCGGAATGAGTGATTCCTGATATACGAAACCTATATATATAGAGTAAATCAGAAATCACTATAACTCTGGGGATTCCGTACGGGAGACAAAGGTCTCTCCCGTACTGGAATTAACCCAACAGAGATTATGGTGAAAAAACAAGTAGACAGGAGAAGCGAATGACTAAGGTAGAAGAGGCTCGCGCCTTGTGGAAGAGCAAGACCGATGACGGCTGGAAAGTCGCAGAAGATTCTCCGTGGATGCTGTGCGAGAACTGCGGAAGTGAGAAGATCTTCTTCCTGAAAAAGGGAAACCAGCTTCGATATGTATGCTCGGAGTGCGCTTCGTGGAGCAAGCCGGTCAAGTACAGCAAGAAGCGTGTAGTGAGACCTGACCAGAAGAATTTTAGCGAGAACGTGCTGCGGATGTACAACAGCAGATGCGTGATCTGTGGAGAGCTTGCCGATCAGGCGCATCACATCATACCGGTATCGGTAGGGAACAAACTAAAGCTCCCGGAATACTGGATATGGAGTATCAGCAACGGTGTAGCCCTGTGCAGGAGCTGTCATGCTAAATGGCACGAAGCAAACTTCGAAACTGAAAAAGGCCTGCACTTTGCAAGGCAGAAACGAGGCGAGTAAATGGGCAAATCGCAACGAGACAAAGGCAAACGAGGCGAACGCATGGCGGCAGCGAAGTTCAGAGAGCATGGCTTTGACGCCAGGCGCGGAGTGCAGTACAGCGGCGGTCCGGACAGTCCTGATGTCGTGGGCCCTGAAGGACTGCATATCGAGGTCAAATTTACCGAACGGTTGAGACTCTGGGACGCGCTTGCTCAGTCAAAGCATGACGCCGGCAAAGGCGAGATACCTATCGTGATGCATAAGTGCAACGGCTCCGAATGGATCGTGATCCAGCCGTTCGACGACTGGATAGAGATGTTTAAGGAGTGGAAGGATTAGCCCTGAACGGCGCGTTCACACAGCAAAGGAGGCAACCTCGTCAGTCGCGCGCCGGTGGGAATAGTAAGGTGTCCCGCTCCGGAAGGGGCGGGGCAGTGGAGGAAAGGAATGGACACAGCAGAACTGATAAAGCACTGCCGCATCAGCGCGGGCTACACTCGGAGGCAGCTTGCGGCGCGCATCGGGGTAACGGAGCAGAGCGTCATCAACTGGGAGACGCGCAGCTGCTGCCCGAAAGCAGATACACTGCTTGCGGTGCTCAGGGCGACGGGCTTTGAGTTCGCGGTCAGGAGAGAGATATGAAGCTGTATCTTGCCGTGACCGCCGACGAGTACGAGCTGCCGATCGCGGTAGAGGAGACGTGCGCGGAACTGGCGAGGCGCTTCGGCATCACAAACGCGTCGCTGCTGAGCACGCTCAGTCACGGCGACAGTACGGGCAGATACAGCGGGCATAAGTTTATTCGCATTGAGGTGGAGGACGATGAAGATAGAACAGGGAAAGATAACGGAGTGTACTGACGCGGAGCTGTTCGACTTTTGGCTTAAACACTTCGACAGTATGTACGCCTACGAGGAGTACAAGGGCGCGTGCATAGCCAAGGGAGTGCAGATAGTTCCTGCGGAGGACGAGATGTACTGCCCAAACTGCGGACGGATCGCGAAGAAGGCGGCGATGAAGGAATTCAATACGGGCAGGCGAATCCAGGTGCTTTGCCCGAAGTGCATGAAGAGTGCCGACTACGATGCGGCGGCGTTCGTTTCGGAACAGGGCGAGAAGATACGGAGGATGCTGGGATGATAGATGCAGGAGAAGTGATAAAGAGCTGCCGCCTGTACAAAGGCTGGACGCAGAAGAAGCTGGCGTTGATGTCGGGCGTAAACCGCAAGACCATCGGTGACCTTGAGAGGAACGGCACGGGCCCGACACTGTACACGTTCGAGACATTGCTCGAGGCGATGGGCTTTGAACTTGAGATCGGATTAAAGGAGGAACGACTGAAATGATGATATTGATAACGGGCATGGCACTGTTCGCGTTTCCTCTGCTGTGGATGTGCATGACAAGTGGGGTGAGAAAATGACTAGGGACTGCGATACATGCGTACATCATACGGCGGACGGATGCTCCGTGTGGAAATGCGACTATATTAATTATGATGATGCCGTAGCGGTATACAAGAGATATGACGGCTTGGATTTGATACTGTGCGAGGACTGCAAGCACTGCGAAGAGCGTGGCGAGCATGCCTTATATGCGGGGTATTTCTACTGCGCTCAGTGGAACACGATGACTGATCCTAAAGGCTATTGCTGGAAAGCGGAAAGGAGGTAGACGATGAGTGATGACTTAATCAAGAGGTCTGATGCGATAGCGGAAATATACAAAGTAAGGACGCCAGATGTTGCCTCGCATCAATACGCAGAAGTGTTTGTTAATGCCGTTTGCCGAGCACCAACCATAGACAGACCGCAAGGTGAGTGGAAGCGAGTGTCAGCCGATAAATATGTGCAACACGCATATCACTTTTACAGATGTTCTAAATGTGGATATGACCATATAGGCAAGACCAACTATTGCCCTAACTGCGGTAGCAAAATGCGAGGTGAACACGATGACTAATAAGTATGGTGGCGTTAACGATATGCCAAAGGAATGGTATGAATCACCAATCAGCAGAAGCATCTACAATTTGTGGTACGGGATGCTCCGTAGATGTTATGACAAAGAACAGCAACAGAGAAAGCGTGGAAGAGCCTATGCAGATTGCTCTGTTTGCTCCGAATGGATGCTTTTGTCTAACTTTGCGAGAGATGTTGTAAAACTTGCAGGTTATACGCAGTGGGCGACAACTCACGGAATGGTTCTTGATAAAGATATACTGCGTGGCGAAACAAAGGAGTACAGCAAAGCCAACTGTTGTTTCGTTCCTTCAGAGGTAAACCTTGCCTATATGAATCGCACACATCCGAATATAACGAAGAACGCTAACGAGTCAAACAAGGTAAGGTATGCCTTGATAAAAGACGGAGAGAGGTATGAATTTGATTCGGAAAAAGAAGCGTGTGAATTTATCGGTGCGAAGAAATGCACGGTAGCATCGTGCTATAGGTATGGATGCAAGTGCAAAGGGTACGATGTAGAACGAATAGGAGCAAGGATGAAAGGAGCAGACGATGAAGCATGAACCAGTGAAAGACCATGCAGAACGCAAAAGGATATCTGCTCTGATAGAGCAATGTGGAAAGGAGCAGACGATGAAGCCAATTAGAATAGACAGGTTTACAGAAAAATGCCCTAAATGTGGAGAAAAAGTGATGTACGCAGTTGGAACGGGAACTATATTTCACGGAGCATCAGAATCATACGAAGATTGGCGTGTTGTAGAATATAACTTTTGTCCTAATTGCGGTGAAAAAATGGAGAGAGGAGCAGATGATGAGGTGCGTTGATTGCGAACTGCATGATTATATAGTCGGTACTCATTTCTGTAACTACAAGGGTAAAAGCGGAAGACGCAAGCCGAGAAGAATAAGTGAGGAAGACGCTTACAAGGATGTACCTTGCGAATATGTCGAAGAACAGAAAGGAGCAGACGATGAGACTGATTGATGCAGATGCGCTGATACGCAGATGGTGCGGAATGAAATGCGGGTGCGAACGAGATGAGTGCGGTCGAGAGATGGAACCTTGCATCGTGGTAATGGCAATAGAAGAAGCACCAGGCATCGACATAGTACGTTGCGGAGAGTGCAAGTATGCGGATAAATGCTCACGAAATGTGGCAATGATAGACACATACCAAATGTACGAGAAGATTGGCTTCTGCTCATACGGAGGAAGAGAGGGCGAGTGATGCTGATAATTCAGTTAATTAGAGACTATCTCAATGGCGAAGACATGCCGAAGCGAATTAGGTACGACATGATGATGGACGGATATCAATTTTTCAGATGGGATGCAGATGCCGAAGAATATGTCTGCGAGGCAGATAGCAAGTGCTTTTTATCAGCGGCAGTGCCGTGGCATCATTTGAGGGATTTCGTTGAGATTGTAGAGCCACAGACGGAAAGGAGTGGCGAATGACCATAGATATTAGTCAAGATGACTTCGGCACACTCTGCGTATGTGCCTTGAGATACTGTCACGGCAGACGGACGTATATGCCGAGTCTTGTGCAGACCATAGTGATTAGACACTTAAAGGATTTGTCCGGCCGAGACTTGAAAGTCATAGCAGATGATGAGAGGTTCCAGGAAGACTTGAGCCTATGGGGTGACACTTGTGACAAGGTTGATTGGAAGAATTTTTATCAGATCCTGCGAGAGTGGCAAGAGGAAAGGAGTAAGTAGATGGAATCAAAGTGGCATACATTCCTGTTGGGATTCATTATCGGTCTTGAGTTCGTGATAATTGCGAAGCTGTGAGGAAAGGAGCGAGTAGATGACTATCATAGAATTTGCTGACGAAATATGCAGACTTGCAAATGATCATAAGGTGGACATCGACATCAACTTTGATGCAGAAGGAAATATCGGCATATCGGTGACACCAACATATCGAGACAGACCGCAGACGGATTGCGGTTGGAAGTGATGCCAGACATCGGAGATTATCAAAACTAAAAAATGACAGCAAAGGAATATCTCAAACAATACGAGGAATACGACAGGAGAGCAAGACGCTACAAGGCGGAGTACGAGCGGGAGGCAGAGCTTATTGACGCCATCCGCTCGCCGTCTGGGTCGGACGGTATGCCGCACGGCAATGGCATATCGAGGACGACAGAGGATAAGGCGATACGGCTGAGTGAGAAAAGGATGCGATGGGTGAGTGCCGAGCTTGACGCGATCGAGAAACGGCAGGAGGTGTTCGAGGTGATAAACCGCGTTCCGGGTATCGAGGGCGCTCTGCTCTACGAGCGGTACATCAACCTAAAGTCATGGGAGCAGGTCGCGGAGGCGATAGACAGATCTGACAAGTGGTGTCGCACCCGGCTGCACTCGAACGCTTTGCAAATCGTTAAAATAATTCTGCATAATTCCTTGTAGTTCCGATTGCATAATGTTTATTATGTTATCGTAAAGTGGTAATGATAAAGCAACGGGGTTCAATGTCTTTCGCATAATACAATTCCTTTCGCAAAGGCGCCGGCTTAACAGGCCGGTGCTTTTGTTTGGTGACAAACATGGCTCAGGAGTTCTCGAGAAAATTCTATTCATCAAAAGCATGGCAGGATTGCCGCAACAGATACGGAGCGATGAGGGGCTGGCTGTGCGAGGACTGCATGAAGCGCGGGATCTATAAGCCGGGCGTCGAGGTGCATCACATCGAGGAGCTGACGCCGCTGAACATACACAGACCAGAGGTCGCTCTGAGCTTCGACAACCTCGTGCTGCTGTGCCGCGAATGCCACAAGGCAAGGCACGACACACGCATGAGGGACAGGCGGTATGTTATCGGCGACGGCGGGGAAATAATAATATAACAGCCCCCCTTGACGATAAAATATTATTACTCGACATAGACA
>Ga0310694_10001322_pt1 | contig 28497 bp, 24 predicted proteins | sample 174DNAGHGhighgp2_FD_203884 | JGI IMG/M metagenome (GOLD analysis project Ga0310694, IMG submission 203884) | Sheep rumen microbial communities from Palmerston North, Manawatu-Wanganui, New Zealand - 1742 DNA GHGhigh gp2 (v2) (version 2) | ecosystem: Host-associated > Mammals > Digestive system...
ATCGGGTGCAAAATTAGCAAGAATTAGTGGTTCTGCAAAACATTTTTGTATAAAAGTCGCCTTTACCTTTTTATTATATGAGAAAAATCATTATCTTTGCAGGCGAAATGTAATGAAAATATGAACGAGACTAACAACAAGGAAATTATCAGCAACCAGCATTTTGAGGGGGAAAGACCTTTGTTCGAGGTGCATCATGTTCGTCTGGAACAGGTGACCATTGGTGAGGGCGAGAGTGCCGTGAAGGAATGTTCAGACATTGAAGCCGAGGACTGTCGCTTCTGGGGCAAGTACCCGTTCTGGCACGTCAGCGGCCTCAAGATTAAGCGCTGTCAGTTTGATGCAGGCGCCCGTTCTGCCATCTGGTATAGTGACTACATGGATATGCGCGACACGCAGATTGACGCTCCCAAGTTTTTCCGCGAGATGCACGACCTGTACCTTGAGAACGTCGTGATGAACGATGCCGACGAGACCTTCTGGCGCTGTCGCAACATCAAGGCCAAGAACCTGACACTCCACGAAGGCACCTATCCGTTCATGTTCTGCGAGAACATCAATATTGATGGTTTGAAAAGCGACTCGAAATACGTGTTCCAATATTGTAAGAACGTGGAACTGCACAATGCCCATATCGTCACCAAAGACTCGTTCTGGGAGTGCGAGAACGTGACTATCTACGACTCGCTGATTGATGGTGAGTACTTGGCTTGGCACTCGAAGAACGTCAGACTGGTGAACTGCCATCTGGCAGGCGAACAGTTGTTGTGCTATGCCGACCAGTTGGTACTCGAGAACTGCACCTTCGATGCTGCCTGCGACCGCGTTTTCGAATACTCCAACGTTGAGGCCGATATCCGTGGACACATCGAGAACATCAAGAACCCAACGAGCGGACACATCTATGCCGACTCGATAGGCTCTGTCACCATCGACGAGAACATTCGTCAGCCTGCAAACTGCGTTATAAAAGAGAAAAGATGAAATACAACTTTGACGAGAGAATCAACAGACGCGGCTCAGGCTGCGTGAAGTGGGATGAAGAAGCCCCCCGTCCATCTGAGGGCTGGCCTCTGTCAGGGGAAGAACCCAGCGATATCATCCCCCTCTGGGTGGCCGACATGGACTTCAAGGCAGCTCCTGCCATCCAGGAGGCCATCAGGAAAAGGGCTCAGCACGGGGTGTTTGGTTATACTCATGTAGGCGACAGCTACTACGAGGCTATCATCAACTGGTTCAGGCGACGTCACCAATGGGAGATTCATCGTGAGGATATACTCTACACCACAGGCGTAGTGCCGGCTATGTCGGTGGCTATCAAGGCGTTGACAAAGCCGCAAGACAAAGTGCTCATCCTGTCGCCCGACTACAACTGCTTCTTCTCGTCCATCCGCAACAACGACTGCGAGGTCCTCGAGTGTGTGTTGCGGTTTACCCCCAACAATACCTTTGAAATAGACTGGACCGACTTCGAAGCCTGTTGTGCCGACGAGAGGACCACCGTCTTCCTGCTCTGCAACCCCCACAACCCCACAGGACGCGTGTGGACCAAGGAAGAACTGGAACGGATGAACACCCTTTGCATGAAATACGGCGTCAAGGTGGTGAGCGACGAGATTCATTGTGAGCTCGTCATGCCTGGTCATCGCTTCCAACCCTTCGCTGCCGTCAGCGAGGCGTGCCGTCAGAACTGCGTCATCCTCAACTCGCCCTCCAAGTCGTTTAATATTGCTGGTCTGCAGACTTCCAATATCATCTGTGCCCGTGCCGACTGGCGCCGTCGTCTGGACCGTGCCATCAATATCAACGAGGTGTGCGACGTGAACCCCTTCGGACCTGTAGCACTCCAGGCGGCCTACAACGAGAGCGAGGACTGGATAGACGCCCTCAACGAATACCTGTGGGGCAACTATCAGGTGCTTTGCGGCTTTGTCGCAAAGTCCCTCCCCCAATGGCACGTTTGCAACCTAGAGGGCACCTATCTGCCTTGGGTCAACATCACGGCAACGGGTCTGTCGTCACAGGCTTATGCCGACATGCTCTTGAAAAAGGCCCACGTCTGGGTGAACCCAGGAACGATGTATGGTCCCAAGAGTGGCGAGGGCTACATTCGTCTGAACATCGCCTGCCCACGCAGCCTATTGGAGGAAGCGCTTCAGCGGATAGCAAAAATTCAATAGAGGAGACGCACTCCCTTACTCAAGAAGACACACTTTTCATCACAAGGAGACGCACTTTCCTACCGTTTGACTTAAGTCAAAGAGTCGTTTGACTTAAGTCAAAAGATCGTCCGACTTAAGTCAAAAAGGTTTTCGACTTAAGTCAAAAGGTAAGCTTCTGCGTCACTTTGCCACGCGATCTCCTATTTCTTGAGTGACTCAAAGAGTTGGTCGAGGGCGCTATCAGCGTCTCCTGCCGACTCATTGAGCAAGGTGACGAACTTCGAACCGATGATGGCACCAGCGGCATTGTCCTGTGCAGCCTTGAGGGTCTGGGCGTTAGAGATGCCAAAACCAATCATGCGGGGGTTGCGCAGGTTCATGGCGTTGATGCGACGGAAATACGCTTGCTTGGCATCATCAAACGACTGTTGGGTTCCTGTAATGGCAGCACTCGACACCATATAGATGAAACCATCGGTATGGTCGTCGATAAAGCGGATGCGCTCCTCGCTGGTCTCAGGGGTAATCAGCATGATGACGCGCAGATCGTACTTGTCGGCAATGGGCTTCACAATGTTCAGATAGTCATCGAAGGGCAGGTCGGGAATAATCATTCCGCTGACGCCAGCCTCGACACAGCTCTGACAGAAGGCTTCGATACCATAGTGCAGGATCGGGTTCAGGTAGCCCATGAGTACCAGGGGTATCTCCACCTGGTCTTTGATGCCCTTCAACTGCTCGAAAAGCAACTGCACACTCATGCCGTTCTTCAGGGCCTGGGTGGCAGCGCTCTGGATGACGGGACCGTCAGCCAGCGGGTCGCTGAAAGGAATGCCCACCTCAATCATGGAAATACCACGACGCTGAAGGGTCAGAATGACGTTGGCTGTGCTGTCGAGGGTGGGACATCCGGCACAGAAATATAAAGAAAGGAGCTTCTTGTCCTTACTGTTTGCAAAAAGTGTATTGATCTTATTTGCCATAGTCTTGCTTTTATTGTTTTACCTTTTCCAGGAATTCTTTCAGTTTGTTGATATCTTTAAGGGCTGGCTCAATCTCGAAACGTGAGTTCAGGTCGATGCCAATGCACTTGGGATGATGAAAGGCCTTTATACGCTCAGCGTCGTCAGGACCGATGCCTCCACTCAGCAGGAAAGGGATATCGCCATCGTAGGCCTCGAGGACGCTCCAGTCGAACTGATTGCCGCTGCCACCAACCGTAGGGCACTTGGTGTCAAAGAGGAAGTAGTCCACGCAGTCGGCATAATTCTTGTATGCCGCAATATCCTCACGACAACTCACACTAATGGCCTTTATCACCTGAATACCTGAGCGGATATCTGGATCGAGCGTTCGTCGCAGGTTGCGGATGAGGGTAGGCGTCTCCTTACCGTGTAACTGAATGAGGTCGAGCTTGAAGTTGACCACACGGGTAATGATGCTCTGGGGCATCTCGTCCACAAAGACGCCAACGCGCTTGGCCTTGAAGTCGCCCATATCCATAGCACGGTCTGGAAGAATCCCTGCATGGGAAGGAATCATCGTCACGTTGCGTGGCGACTTTTCCCAGAAGATCATGCCTATCCAGTCAACGCCCAACTCAGCAACCTGACGGATATTCTCTCCGTCGCGCAAACCACATACTTTTACTATCATATCCTTGCTATAAAGTCTTTTAATGCTAATCCTGGTTCTGCTTCGCGCATGAAGTTCTCGCCAATGAGGAAGCCTCGGAAACCTGCTTGACGCAGGGCTTTCACGGTATCAGGGTTCGAGATGCCACTCTCGCTCACCTTCACGGCATCCCTGGGCAGCAGCTCGGCCAGGCGGAAGCTGTTCTCAACGTTGGTAACGAAGGAGCCGAGGTTGCGGTTGTTGATGCCGCAGAGGTCGGGCTCCAGCTCGGCATACTCGAGTTCAGGTTCGCTGTGCATCTCGAGGAGAACCTCAAGACCCAACTCATGCGCCTTGTGCAGGAGTATTTTACACTCCTGTTTCTTAAGACAGGCAGCGATAAGCAGCACAGCCGAGGCACCACAAAGGGCTGCGGCATAGAGCTGGGCCTCATCAATCACAAAGTTCTTGTAGAGGATGGGGAGGGTGACACCCGCGTTCCTGGCCTCAGTAATAAAACGGTCCTGACCACCAAAATATTGTTCATCGGTAAGGATACTTAGGGCTGCGGCACCGTTCTGCTGATACGACAACGGGATGATGTCGGCCCTACCCTCTTCCTTGATCCAGCCCTTCGAGGGCGAACGGCGCTTGAACTCAGCGATGATGCCTGTGTCGCTCTGTAGCAGGGCCTCGCGCAAAGAGGGCTTCTTGGCCTTCAGCAACGCCAGCTCCTCGTGCTTGGTGGCAATGATTTGTTCGAGAATATCTTGCATAAGGCAAATGGGGCTAATGGGTCTCATAGGGCCTATAGGACTCATAGGACTCATAGGACCCATAGAATTTACGAGTTCAATTCCACAAATTTCTTAAAGGTCTTCAGGGCGCTGCCGCTGTCGATACTCTCGCGGGCAATCTCCACGCACTCCTCGATACTCTTCTGTCCCTTCTCCAGCACCTGAATACCGAAGGCGGCGTTAGCAAGCACGATGTTCTTCTGGGCAGGCAGGGCACGATTTTCAAGAACAGAGTCGAAAATCTGGGCGGCCTCTTCCTCCGTAGCGCCACCCACGAGTTCCTCGGGTTTGGCAATCTCGAAACCAAGATCCTGAGGCTTGAAGATGCGTTCGTAGTCCTTGGTGGTTACCTTGAAGTCGCCTGTGAGCGAGATCTCGTCGTAGCCGTCGATAGAGTTCACGATGCCATAGTCGATGCCCAGCTTCTGATAGACCTGATGATAGAGGCGCATCTGGTCGAGGTTGGCAACACCCAGCAACTGACACTTAGGACGTGAAGGGTTGACAATGGGGCCGAGCAGATTGAAAATGGTGGGGAAAGGCAGCGCCTTACGGATAGGACCCACAAACTTCATGGCCTTGGCGAAAAGCTGGGCATGCAGATACACGATGCCAGCCTCGTTCAGACTGCGGTTCAACTTGTCGATGTCGTCTGTGAACTTGATGCCGTGATGGGCAATAACGTTCGAGGCGCCGCTGACGCTGGTGGCTGCGTAGTTGCCGTGTTTAGCCACTTTGTAGCCAGCACCAGCAATCACAAAGCAGGCCGTTGTAGATATATTAAAGGTGTTCTTGCGGTCGCCTCCCGTTCCTACCACATCGATATAGCGGTCGCAATCGAGGATGGCTGGCACACCCGTCTCCAAGATGCCGTCACGGAAGCCCAGCAGTTCATCAACGGTGACGCCACGCATCTGCAGGCAGGTCAAGAGCGCCGTAATCTGTTCGTTGGGATATTCACTCTGCGTAATACCTATCAGGATGGTTTTCATCTCCTCACGGGAGAGCTCTTCGTGGTTTAACAGGCGGAAGAGATAGCCTTTCATTGTCTGTTCCATATATTTTAGAGGTTAAGAAGTTAAAGAAGTTAGAGAAGTTAAAAGGACTTTACAGGAAGAGCCAGTTCTGAATCATCTTCTTGCCGTCAGGGGTAAGGACACTCTCAGGATGGAACTGGATGCCACGCACATTGAGCGTCTTGTGGCGCAGGGCCATAATCTGTCCTTCGTCGCTTACGGCAGTCACTTCCAAGCACTCAGGCAGACCGTCTTTCGACACCACCCATGAGTGGTAACGGCCTATGGTGATATCGCGCTCAATGCCGCTGAAAATGGGGTCGTCGGCAATGATATGACAAGGTGTTGCCACACCATGAAACACATCGCTCAGGTTCTCAAGCTTTCCGCCAAACACCTCGCCGATGGCCTGATGACCCAGACAAACGCCCAGAATGGGTTTCCGTCCTGCATAGGTGCGGATAACATCGAGCAACAGACCAGCCTCAGAGGGAATACCAGGACCTGGCGAAAGGATGATTTTGCTGTAGGACTCGATATCGTCGAGACTAAACTGGTCGTTGCGCACAACATCAACCTCAGCGCCCAACTCCTTCACCAAATGACTCAGGTTATAAGTAAACGAGTCGTAATTATCTATAATGACAATTTTCATATCCGTAAAATCCGTTTAATCCGTGTTCGTTTAAAGTGCTTCAGCTTTCTCAATGGCCTTCCTTAAAGCCCCCAGTTTATTATTCACTTCCTGTAGTTCATACTCCACATCGCTCTTGGCCACGATGCCGCCACCTGCCTGGAACCACAACTCACCGTTGCGCGAAACAAAGGTGCGGATGGTGATGGCCTGGTTCAGTGAGCCGTCCAGTCCAATGATGCCGATGCAACCACCATAGGCGCCACGGTTGTGTGGCTCATACTCAGAGATGAGCTGCATAGCGCGAACCTTTGGAGCACCTGAGAGTGTGCCGGCTGGGAAGGTGTCGATAAATGCCTTGATGGGGTCGGCACCGTTGTCAAGCTCACCAGAAACACGGCTCACAAGGTGGATGACGTGCGAATAGTACTGGATGTCCTTGTAGTATTCTACCTTCACATCGTGACAGTTGCGGCTCAGGTCATTGCGCGCCAGGTCCACCAGCATCACGTGTTCGGCATTCTCCTTCGGGTCGTTGCGCAGGAACTCAGCGCCCTTGCGGTCGGCCTCAGCATCACCAGTACGCTTGGTTGTGCCAGCAATGGGGTCAATATAGGCCTTCTTGCCTTCAATGCGACAGTGGGTCTCAGGACTCGAACCAAAGATGCGGAATCCGCCGAAGTCAAAATAGAACAAGTACGGGCTGGGGTTGATGCTCCTGAGTGCACGATAGAGCTTGAAATCGTCACCCTCGTATTTCTGGATGAAACGACGCGAAAGCACAATCTGGAACACATCGCCACGCAGACAGTGGGCAATACCTCGGCGGATATTTGCTCTGTGCTCGTCGTCCGTCAGCGTCGAACGCACATCACCCACGGGATGGAAGTCGTAAGCCTGAACGTTGGCTTTGTTCATTGCTTTCAACACAGCATCGATATCGGACATTCCGGATTGTCCAGTACTTCCAGAGTTTTCGGCTTCCAGCGTCACCACCTTGAGCATATTATTATGATGGTCGAACTCAATCACCACCTTATATAATATATAGAGCACATCAGGGGCATCGTTCTTTGCCTGTGTCTCGTCCTTCACATCGATATTTTCGAAATAGCGCACGGCATTGAACGAGGTGTAACCGAACAGTCCGCAGACAGCGGCATCCTCGCCCTCTACTTGAATGTTATCGATGAGGGCATGAATGGCCTTATCCGAGCGGTAGTCTTTGTTCACCTCATGCTGGAGGATTGACCCATCAGGATAACTGACGGTAGCGATTCCATGGCCGATGGCTACACTGGCAATGGGGTTGATACCGATGAACGAGCGCGAGTTGTTGGCATCGTGATAATCGGAACTCTCCATGAGTGCGCTCTGCGGATACAGGTCACGCAGTCGCATATAGACACCTACTGGGGTGTACAGGTCGGCCAGAATGGTCTTACTGGTTGTGGTATATTTAAAAGTTTCCATATTCTTTTGCCATTTCTTTGTTCTTCAGATAGGTCTCTACATCCTTGTCGCCACGACCACTGACGGTCAACACGACCACATCGTCCTTCTTAAACTGCAGTTTCTTTAGGGCGGCAATGGCGTGGGCACTCTCGATGGCTGGGATGATACCCTCCATGCGGGTCAGTTCGTAACCGCCGTAGATGGCCTCGTCGTCGTTGATGCTCAGCACCTGTGTGCGACCTTTCTTTGCCATGTTGCAATGCATAGGGCCTACGCCAGGATAGTCCAAACCTGCAGAAATAGTAAAGGCCTCCTGAATCTGTCCGTCCTCATTCTGCATCACCAGCATCTTGGCACCATGCAGAATGCCCGTCGTACCCTTGTGGATGGTAGCAGCCGTGTAGTCGGTCTCCCAACCGTGACCGCCAGCCTCAGCGAGCACTATCTTCACACGCTCATCGTCCATATAGTGGTAGATGGTGCCTGCGGCGTTCGAACCGCCACCAATGCAGGCTATCAAGTAATCAGGATAGTCGCGACCGATCTTTTCTTCAAGTTGCCATTTGATTTCTTCGGAGATGACGCTCTGCATCTTAGCCACGAGATCGGGGTATGGGTGGGGACCCATCGTCGAGCCAACTAGATAGTAGGTATCTTTTGGATGACAGCACCAGTCGCGAATAGCTGCTGAGCACGCGTCAGAGAGTGTCATATTGCCTGTCCGTACAGGGTTGACTTGGGCACCCAACATCTTCATCCTTTCCACGTTCGTGTGCTGGCGCTCCACATCGGTAGCTCCCATAAACACCTCGCACTTCATGTTCATCAGCGCACATACCGTTGCCGTTGCCACACCGTGCTGTCCGGCTCCCGTCTCGGCAATGATGCGCGTCTTACCCATCTTCTTTGCCAACAGAATCTGTCCGATGGTGTTGTTGATCTTGTGCGCACCAGTGTGGTTCAAGTCTTCGCGCTTCAGATATAGCTGACAACCGTACTGCTCGCTCATGCGCTTGGCATAGTAGAGAGGTGACGGACGTCCCACATAGTCTTTCAACAATGCATGATATTCCTGCTTGAACTCCTCACTCTCGATGATGGGCAGATAAGCCTCCTGCAAATCATGCACGCACTTGTAGAGAATCTCGGGCACATAAGCACCACCAAACTCTCCATAGAAACCGTTTTTGTCTACTTGATAGTTCATATTGTGTCGTTATTATGTTATTTCGTTATCATTAAAAATCTAAGAGGCCCATCGTAAGAACGACAGGCCCCTCATCTTGTATCCTTTACAAACTACAGGAATGCGACTATCTTCTCACGATTATTAGAATCTTGAGTTGCGCCACCACCAATAGTTTGATATCATCATCATATGAATCGTTTTTGTATTAATTCGCCTGCAAAATTAGTATTTTTATTTCATTCCTGCAAATATTTTGGCATTTATTTTCATTATACAACAAGAATGTTGCATATATATACAAAAAGGCTGGTTTTCACAGAACCAGCCCTTCAATAATATGATAGAATGAATTACTTAACGCGCTCCTGAACCTCAACCTCGCGGGTGACGGTCTTCTGAACCTTCTTTGTCACGGTCTTCTCAACCTCGACTTCCTCGTAGGTAGTCACCTTGAAGGTGCCCTCACCAGTAATGATGACACAACGGTTCTTGTCGTTCTCTGTGAACGGTTGAACGGTGTCGCCCTTTGAGTCGGTGGTAAGACGGGCAGCATCAATGCCGTGCTCCTTCGTTAACTTATTAGCAACATCCTCAGCACGCTTCTTGGCATACACCTTATTGATAGCGGGAGTTCCCGTACCCTTATCGGCATAGCCAGTCACAGTGAACTTAGCGTCGTCAGAGGTCTTCATCAAATCAGCCACCTGCTTGATAGCCTCATCAGTACCCTGTGCCTTGTCGGCATCGCTCTGGGCAATCTTGAAGAAGATGGTTTCCTTGATACTCTTCTTCTCCTCCTTTGTTACAGGACGCTGCTCCTTAACCTTGATTGTCTCAGGCTCATCAACCAAGATGGTGTCGATAACGGTCTCGATGCGAGTCACATAAACAGGCTCTGCCTTCTTGTGACCCAAACGGATGTTCAAACCTAACATAGCTGTGAACATCCAGTCGTCGTTATCGTGGGTGGTCTTTGAGTTGAAACGGTCGTCCAGCGAGTTGGCGTTCAGTTCGAGCGATACACCAATAGGCTTCGACATATTGGTCTCAAGACGCAGACCAGCACGCAGGTTGTGGCTCAGGTGGTTGTCCTTCCATGCCAGCGGTATGCGCTGAACAGGTACGTTCAAGTCAGCCAACTCATCGTTGTCCCAAGCATAGTTGAGACCAATACCACCCAACAGAATCACATTTAAGGCGTGGCTATTGCTCTTGCTAAACAGGTTCGAGAGGTTCAGCATCAAGTCGAGGTCGGGTGTAATATACTTCCACTTGTAATATTGGTCAAGATCCTTAAAGCCGGCTTTCGACTGCCATGCGTTCACATGCAGACGGGCACCAACCACAGGGCTGAAATAATGACCAAACGACAGGGCTGCTGTCGGAGTAATCAACTTACTGACAGAGGCATGTGTAGGAGTGAGCTGTACACCACCCTGTGCTTCAATGTAGGAGAACGATTTCCATTCATCAGTCTGGGCAGAGACAGCACCAGCCATAAGCAGCGTAGCAGCTGCCATCATGAGTAATCTTTTGTTTTTCATTTACAATGGTGATTTATTTTTAATTATGGATTTTGCATGCAAAGATAGTTATTTTTGGGAAAAAGAAAGAATGAAAGAACGAAAAAATGAAAAAAAACATGTATTTCTATTGCTATTTAGCGGAAATTTGTTACCTTTGTACATTATTTCTAGTATTAAAGCACAATATGATGACATCTGCCATAGAAATCAAGCGCGTGGAGAACAAGCGCGACCTAGAGACGTTCATTCAGTTCCGTTATGATTTGTATCGTGGTGACAAGTACGATGCCCCCAATCTACATAGTGACGAGGTGCGTACCCTGAGTAAAGAAAAAAACTCAGCCTTCGAGTTTTGTGAGGCAGAGTATTTCCTGGCCTACAAAGACGGAAAGGTGGTAGGACGTGTGGCCGCCATCATCAACCATCGTTACAACGAGCAGTGGCAACGTGATGCCGTACGTTTCGGATGGATTGACTTCATCGATGATGTAGAGGTGAGCCGTGCCTTGCTGAAGGCTGTCGAGGACTATGGCCGAGAAAAGGGCATGAAGGAGATTATAGGCCCACTGGGCTTCACCGATATGGACCCCGAAGGTATGCTCACCCGTGGTTTTGACCAGTTGAACACGATGGCTACGCTCTATAACTACGACTACTATCCACGTCACATGGAGCAGATGGAAGGCTATGAGAAAGACAACGACTACGTAGAGTACAAGGTGTTTGTGCCCAAAGAGGGTATGCCTGATAAGATGCGCCGCGTAGCCGAGTTGACGATGGACCGCTACAAACTGCGCATTAAGAAGCTGACGAAGCAGGATGTGTTTGGGCCTGCCAAGTATGGTCATAAGGTGTTCGACGTCATCAACCGCACCTTTGGTCACCTCTATGGTTACTCCACGATGTCAGAGAAGCAGATGGACGAATACGTGAACATGTATTTCAAGTTCCTGGATCTCGACATGGTAACACTCATTGAGGACCATTCACTGGAAGATCATCCCGTCATCGGCGTCGGCATTACTCTACCCTCGCTGACTCGTGCCTTGCAGAAGTGCCATAACGGTAGGTTGTGGCCCTTTGGCTGGTGGCACATCTTAAGGGCTCTGAAGTTCCACAAAACAGATATCGTGGACTGTCTGCTGATTGGCGTCCTACCCGAGTATCGATCGAAAGGCGCTAATGCTCTACTCTTCTACGACTTGATTCCCATCTATCAGAAGTATGGCTTCCTGTGGGGTGAGACCCATGTAGAGATGGAAACCAATGGTAAGGTACAGAGCCAGTGGATGTATTTCGACTACGAGCAGCACAAACGTCGCCGCTGTTTCAAGAAAGCACTTGTGTAATGACTTTAAAGGCTTCCTCGCAGGAGGAGGTCTTTTGGTTATAAGAGGATGACAAACGATGCCATTAAAGGATACGGACTAGGAGCGCTGGCTGCTGCCAGTTACGGCACCAACCCGCTCTTCGCGCTGCCACTGTTAGGGGCAGGCATCGATGCCTATAGTGTACTCTTCCTGCGTTATCTGTTCGCCATTCCCATGTTGGCGCTGATGATGGTGGCTCGAGGCCGAGGTTTTGGATTGCGCCGCTATCAGGTGGTGCCGTTAGTGGTGATGGGACTGCTGATGGCTATGTCGTCGCTGACACTCTATGTGTCGTATGCTTATATCGGTGCGGCTATCGCCTCAACACTGCTCTTCATCTATCCCATTCTGGTGACACTTATCATGGCTGCCTTTTTCCATGAACGCGCCTCTATCGGCACCATCATCTGTATGTTGCTGGCTACTTTTGGCATTGCCCTACTCTATCGGGGCGATGGTGGAGAGGTGCTCAACACTACGGGGCTGTTGCTCGTATTCCTGTCGGCCCTCAGCTATGCCATCTATCTAGTGGCTGTCAACAGAAGGCGCATGAGGGAGATACCCACTCTGAAGCTCACCTTCTATGTCATCGTCTTCGGCCTCTTTCTGTTTGCTTTTAAGTTTCAGCCGTCGTGTATCCATATCCTCAACAGCAACGGCTGGCTATGGGGGGCGGCTGTTTGTATGGCTCTCTTCCCTACGGCCTTTTCGCTGTTGTGCACCAGCGCTGCTATTCAGAAAGTAGGAAGTACGCCAGTGGCTATTCTGGGTGCCGTTGAGCCTGTAACGGCTGTTGCCATCGCGGTGACGCTATTCCATGAGCCTATGACCCTGCGGTTGACCATAGGAATGTTGCTCGTTATCCTGGCTGTCACTTTCATCATAGCCAGCGGCACTCTAACACACCTAATTCTTCGTGTACGGAAGATGTTCCCACGCATCAGACGATCATATACCAATAACCCTAACTAACCTAACAAATCATATTGAAACCATGCAAATCTACCAAGCAAATATCATGTATACGCCAGAACGCCAACACTTTGAGGTGGTGCCTCGTGGCTTTATTGCTGTCAGCGACGGCAAGGTGGAGGGCGTCTATCAGAAATTGCCTCCACATCTGGCAGACTGCCCTGTAACCGACTTGGGCGACCGTCTGCTCATCCCTGCTATGAACGATATGCACGTTCATGCCCCACAGGTACACAACCAGGGGGTGGCCATGGACTTGGAGTTGCTGCCTTGGTTGCAGAACTACACGTTCCCCGAGGAGTTGAAGTATGCCGATGTCCAATATGCCGAACGCATGTATCGGCGTTTCCTGCATACGCAGTGGCTCTTCGGCACCATGCGCAGCGTCGTCTTCGGAACAGTCCATACAGAGAGCACCCGCATTCTCATGAAACTCTATCAGAAGGCTGGCATGGGTGCTTTGGTTGGCAAGGTCGCGATGAACCGCAACTGTCCTGATGCCCTTTGCGAAGATGTAGAGGCTGCCGTTGAAGGCAACGAACAGTTGATAGCCGAGTTTAACCAACCTGATGCATTGGTACGTCCTATCATCACACCTCGCTTTGTGCCTTCATGTACACCAGAATTGCTGAAAGCCTGTGGCGAACTGGCTGCCAAATATCAGTTGCCAGTACAGTCTCACCTGTCGGAGAACACTTCTGAGATTGCCTGGGTAGCCGAACTGGAGAAGGAGAGTACCAGCTATGGCGACGCCTATAACCGCTACGGGCTCTTCGGACAAACACCCACCATCATGGCACACTGTGTATGGACCAACGGCAGCGAGCTGGAATTGATGAAGCGCAACCGCGTGATGGTGGCCCACTGTCCCACATCGAACTTCAACCTGTCGTCAGGTCTGGCTCCCGTCCGCACGTTCCTCGACGAGGATCTGCCTATCGGTCTTGGCAGCGACATCAGCGGCGGTCACGACCTCAACATGTTCCGCATGTTGGTATACGCCATTCAGGTCAGCAAAATGCACTACCAGCAGGACAAGAGCAAAGCATTCCTCACGCTGCCGGAAATATTCTGGATTGCCACGAAGTCGGCAGGCAGTTTCTTTGGCAAGGTGGGCAGTTTCGAACCAGGATACGACTTTGATGCCTTGGTTATCGATGACACCGTGCTCTACCCAGCCGAATATTCATTGCTACACCGTTTGGAGCGCTTCATCTATCTGGGTGATGACCGTCAGATTGTGGCCCGCTACTGTCAAGGACGTCTCATCCCCGACCCGATGGATATCACACTTGTATGAAAAGATGAAAGAAAGTATGAAAACAATGAGATTCTGGTTGCTGGTAGCTGTTCTCGTCAGCTGCTCACAGATAGCCAATGCCTCTATAGGAAAAACAAACAGTACAACTCCTGACACTTTAGCTCTTGCTGACTGGCAGGCAGGACAAACTGTGACGCTTGAGGCTGTCGAGGCTTTTGGAGGACTTGACAGATGTTTTGCTGCCGAGCCTATTCCAGACCATGTGTGGCAGCGCATGCAAGGCAAGACCTACAAGGAGAATCCTCATATAGGAAGGAAAGACCTGCGCCATGTCAGAGTACTGCACTGGGACTACGACCAGAAGATTCATATTGGTGAGATGATTGTCAACCAACAGATTGCCGATGTCGTAGTACGCATCTTCCGACAACTTTATAATGCCAAATACCCTATTCAGCGAATGGTGCTGCCCGACGTATATGATGCCGATGACGATAGGCAGATGGACGACAACAACACCTCGTGCTTCTGCTATCGTACGGTGAGTGGCACCAACAAACTGTCTTTACACGCTCGTGGTCTGGCTATCGACATCAATCCTTTCTACAATCCATACTGCAGGAAAAACAAAAAAGGAACACTTCTCGTGAGTCCCCAAAAAGCAAGAAAGTACAGTAACCGCAATGGAAACTTCCCTTATAAAATTGACAGACAAGACCTTTGCTATCGTCTCTTCACCGAGGCGGGCTTCGAATGGGGCGGCAACTGGAAAACGAAAAAAGACTACCAGCACTTCGAGATAAAGTTGCCGAGATAATGTTCATCTGAATATTTTTTCGCTCAACACACCGATATTTCAGGAAAAAGTTGTATCTTTGCACGGGTATTACGCTAACAGAAGAGAAATGGCAGACGACAACAACACACTGCTACAGCAGACAACAGTAGACTACAGTGATGAAAACATACGCACCCTGACAGGTACGGAGCATATCCGCCTGCGTCCAGGTATGTACATTGGACGACTGGGTGACGGCTCATTGGCCGAAGACGGTATCTATGTGCTGCTGAAAGAAGTGATAGACAACTCTATCGACGAGTTCAAGATGAAGGCTGGCGACCGCATTGAAGTGAATGTGGATGATCAGTTGCGTGTCTCAGTACGCGACTATGGTCGTGGCATTCCGCAGGGAAAGATGATTGAGGCGGTATCGGTACTGAACACTGGCGGTAAGTACGACTCGAAAGCTTTTAAGAAGTCTATTGGTTTGAATGGTGTCGGCGTGAAGGCTGTCAACGCACTAAGCACCCATTTTGAGGTACATAGTTTTCGTGACGGCAAGGTGCGCAAGGCCACCTTCGAACAAGGTAAGCTGGTGAGCGACATCACAGAAGACACCCAAGACGAGAACGGCACCTACATCTACTTCGAACCAGACCCCACGCTGTTCATCAACTATCAGTTCCATGATGACATTGTGGAAACGATGTTGCGTAACTACACCTATCTGAATACGGGGCTTGCCATTATGTACAACGGCAGGCGCATTCTGAGCCGTCGTGGACTGGAGGATCTCCTGAAAGACCGCATGAGTGCCGATGCCCTCTATCCCATCATCCACCTGCAAGGCGAGGATATCGAAATTGCCTTCACCCATGCTAATCAGTATGGCGAGGAGTACTACTCATTTGTGAACGGTCAGCACACCACGCAGGGCGGTACTCATCAAAGTGCCTTCAAGGAGCATATCGCCAAGACCATCAAGGAGTTCTTTGGAAAGAACTTTGAATATGGCGACATCCGTACTGGTATCGTAGCAGCCATAGCACTCAATGTTGAGGAACCGATGTTTGAGAGTCAGACAAAGATCAAACTTGGTTCGCTGACAATGGCTCCTGTACCTACGACTATAGATGCCGATCACCCCATGCCCACATCTATAAATAAATATGTGGGTGATTTCATCAAGACTGAGGTGGATAACTACCTGCACAAGAACCCCGATACCGCAGAGGTGATGATGCAGAAGATTCAGGAGAGCGAAAAGGAACGCAAGGCGATGGCTGGCGTCACCAAACTGGCACGTGAACGTGCGAAGAAAGCCAACCTGCACAACCGTAAGCTACGCGACTGCCGCATCCATTTCAGCGACGTGAAGAACGACCATAAGGAAGACTCGTGCATCTTCATCACCGAGGGCGACTCTGCCAGCGGCTCTATTACCAAAAGCCGTGATGTGAATACACAGGCCGTTTTCTCTTTAAGGGGAAAACCATTAAACACATTTGGCCTGACAAAGAAAGTGGTCTATGAGAACGAGGAGTTCAATCTGCTTCAAGCAGCCCTCGACATTGAGGAAGGTATGGACACCCTTAGATATAATAAGGTGATTGTAGCTACCGATGCCGATGTGGACGGTATGCACATCCGTCTGCTTATCATCACCTTCTTCCTGCAGTTCTTCCCTGAACTTATCCGCACGGGGCATGTCTATGTGTTGCAGACGCCATTGTTCCGCGTACGCAACCGTCGAACGAAGATTCGCAACAAGCAGGTGCTGACTGAAGAGGACGAGAAGAATGCCAAAAGCCAAAGGCCAAAAGCCAAGAGCGACTTCATTACCCGCTATTGCTATAGCGAGGAAGAACGTCTGAAGGCTATCAAGGAACTGGGACCCGATCCTGAGATTACCCGATTCAAGGGTCTTGGAGAGATCTCACCTGAGGAATTTGCTGGTTTCATCGGCCCGGACATGCGCCTGGAACAGGTGACCCTGCACAAGACCGACCAGGTACAGAAGCTATTGGAGTACTATATGGGTAAGAACACCATGGAGCGTCAGAACTTCATCATCGACAACCTAGTCATAGAAGAAGACCGACCAGAAGAAGAGGAGGAGTACTTCGATTAATTTATCCTATAGCGCAAGCGGTTATTCTACAATATCACCAAGGAGGGTGGCACTGGTGCTGTCCTTGATGCGCACGCTGACGGTCTGTCCAATATGGTGGTTACCCTTGTCGAAGACCACCATCTTGTTTTGTTCGGTACGTCCACAAAGCTGCTGACGACTACGTTTTGAGAAACCTTCTACCAGCACGTCGAACGTTTTACCTACATCCTTCTTGTTCTGCACAGCCGACATCTCGGTTTGCAGGGCAATGAGCTCGTTCAGACGGCGTATCTTCACCTCCTCAGCTACATTGTCAGGTAGATGTTTTGAGGCATAGGTACCGGGACGCTCAGAATACTTGAACATAAAGGCCGAGTCGTACTGCACTTCACTCATTAGCGAGAGCGACAGCTGATGGTCTTCCTCTGTCTCATCGTGATAGCCTACAAAGATGTCAGTAGAGAGTCCGCAGTCAGGAATAATGCGGCGGATGGCAGCCACACGGTCCAGATACCACTCACGCGTATATTTTCTATTCATCAGCTTCAGAATCTTATCGCTACCACTTTGCACAGGCAGGTGGATGTGCTTGCAGACATTGGGCATCTCAGCAATCACCTTCAACGTCTCGTCACTCATATCCTTGGGGTGAGAGGTGGTAAAACGGATGCGCAGTTCAGGAGCCTCGTTAGCCACAGCTCTTAATAATGCAGGAAAGTCCGGAACATTGGGATTGTCTGGTAGATGATATGAATTCACATTCTGTCCCAGAAGCGTTACCTCCTTGAAACCACGGTCGCGCAAATCACGAACCTCACGCAGGATACTCTCCACATCACGGCTTCGCTCACGTCCACGGGTATAGGGAACAATGCAGTAGTGGCAGAAATTGTTGCAGCCTCGCATGATACTGACAAAACCGCCAATCTTATGCCCAAGACCTATACGTTGAGGCACTACGTCAGCATAGGTCTCGTTGGTTGATAGCTCAATATTGATGGCCTTGTGACCCAACTCCGCCTGAGCAACCAGATCGGGCAGGGTCATATACGCATCAGGGCCAGCCACCAAGTCAGCTCCATGGTTCTCCAAAAGGTCTTGCTGTACACGTTCTGCCATACAGCCCAGTACACCGATAATGAGACTACGCTTGCGTTTCAAAGCATTCAACGCCTCCAGACGATGATAGATTTTCTGCTCAGCATTGTCTCGTACTGAACAGGTATTCAAGAACACGGCATCGGCCTCATCCAGATTCTCTGTCGTCTCATAACCAGCCATCTGCATGACAGAAGCCACCACTTCCGAGTCGGCTACGTTCATCTGACAGCCATAGGTCTCAATATATAGTTTTTTCATGTTTTGTACTTTTAAGGCTGCAAAGTTACGACTTTTTTTGTGTTCTTAGAAAAAAGTGGGTTGAAATTTTGTTTCAAAAGAAAAAAGTCGTACTTTTGCAATATCGAAAATCAATTGCCTATGAAAAAGAAAATTGTTGTATTGACTGGTGCCGGCATGTCTGTAGAAAGTGGACTGAAGACTTTCCGCGATGCCGACGGTTTGTGGGAGGAGTACCCCGTTGCCAAAGTGGCTACACACGAAGGGTGGGAAGCCGACCCAACGCTTGTTACCAACTTCTATAACATGCTACGTGGAAAGTGCCTGAACGTAAAACCCAACGAGGGTCATCGGCTGGTGGCTCGTCTGGAGGAGAAATATGATGTGACGGTAGTGACCCAGAACGTTGATAACCTACACGAGGCTGCTGGCTCATCACACGTTGTCCACCTGCACGGCGAACTGATGAAGGTATGCTCCAGCCGCGATGTGGACAATCCTCACTATATCCAGCAACTGGGACCCGACAACTATATCGTGGAACCAGGTACCAAGGCTGGCGACGGTTCTCTGCTACGTCCCTATATCGTGTTCTTCGGTGAGGCTGTGCCCAACATCACGATTGCAGCAGAAGAAGTGCAGGAGGCCGACATCCTGATTATCATCGGTACCTCACTGGCTGTCTATCCGGCAGCAGGACTCATTCATTATGCCCGTCCTGGTATACCTGTCTATCTGATTGACCCCAACCCCGTGAGTGCCGGCTCTGGCGTCAAACAAATCATGAAAGGTGCCAGCGAAGGCATGAAAGAGCTGTTCGAGACACTCAACGCCTAAACAAACATCGGCTGTTTGGCAATATCACATCATAGTGCTGCGCTTCACTCGCAAGTGCAGCACTATGCCGCGTATGGTCAGGTAGATGAGGAGTGCCAGCCAAAGGGCATCATTCCCCATCATGGGTGACAAAGACAGATAGACCGCAAAAAAGAAGATGGCAGCCACGAGGCACGATAGGAACATGCTTTTTGCAGCAGTAATGCCAATGAAGATGCCGTCGTATATGAAGGCTGCCACACCTGCCAAAGGAATAAGAACTGCCCAGGGCAGATAGCGACAAGCCGTTGCCACCACATGGCTGTCGTCGGTGAGCAACCCCAGCATCGTAGGTCCTCCCCACCAGTAGATGAGTGTGAAGAGCAGCATGATGGCTGTTCCCCAGAGCAAAAGATGACGAATCGTGGCAGACAACATCCTACTGTTTCTGGCACCGTAATACCTGCCTGCCAGTGCCTCGCCAGCATAGGCAAAACCGTCCATCACATAACTGAACAAAGTAAAGAACTGCATCAGCAGCGTGTTGGCTGCCAATATCTCGTCTCCCTGTGCCGATCCTGCCGAAGTAAAGAAAAGGTTGACAGCTACCAGACAGAGCGTACGCAAGAACAGCGACAGATGAACGACAAAAAAGGACAACTTGCCCCACGCAAAAAGACTTTCACTTCCTAAGCAACGCCAGCCACCCATCTTTACACTCCATAGCAAGGCCGACATGAAACCGGTCCATTGTGCTATAACGGTACCCAAGGCTACACCCTCGATACCCATCTTCAGCCCCAACACCAAGAGAAGAGAGATGGCAATGTTGATTATATTCTGGCCAATGGCAATCACCATCGGAATGCGTGTATTCTGCATGCCTATATACCAACCTGTCAGTACATAGAGTCCCAACATAGCTGGGGCTCCCCATATACATATATTATAATAGGTGGAGACCATAGGGCGGATGTCAGCCGATGCCTGCATCAGCCACAAGGACAGATGGCGTATCGGCAATTGTAACACGACAAACAACAGTCCGATACCAAAGGCCACCATCAGCGAACGTTGCAACAGAGAGGCGGCTTCGTCCGGACGACGAGCGCCATAAGCCTGCGCCGTCAGTCCGCTGGTACCCATGCGCAAGAACCCGAAGAGCCAGTACATCACATTGAAAATCATCGACCCCACAGCGATGGCACCTATATGACGCGCTCCCCCTACGTGACCCATAACGGTCACGTCGCAAAGGCCCAATAGGGGTACCGTGATATTCGACACGATACTTGGCAGGGCCAAACTCAATATCCGATGGTCGAGTTTTCTCATCTTTCAGGGTGCAAAGTTAACAAAAACTACTTAAATTGTGAAGAAAACACCCAAAATTTTGCACAACACTACCACAAGTGTGCAGGCACACATCAGTTTTCTGCAAAAAAATTTGCGTATTTGAAAGAAAATGACTTACTTTGCACTCGATTTTCACGATTTCGTAAAAGAAAGATCATAAATTATTAACTTTAAAGAAGAAAAATCATGTCAGAAATTGAAAGCAAAGTAAAGGCTATTATTGTAGACAAACTTGGTGTTGATGAAGCAGAGGTTAAGCCCGAAGCAAGTTTCACAAACGATCTTGGTGCTGACTCACTGGATACCGTAGAACTCATTATGGAATTTGAGAAGGAATTTGGTATCTCTATTCCCGATGACAAGGCTGAGAAGATTGGTACTGTAGGCGACGCTATCGCTTATATTGAGGAGAACCAGAAATAAAGTCAAAAGTAATAGTGAAAAAGTGAAGAATTTGCTGCCGCCATATACTTTCACTTTGGTGAGCGGTAGCAAATTTTTCACTTTTCGTTATTTCGCTATACCTTTTTATTTATGGAACTAAAAAGAGTAGTAGTAACTGGGCTGGGCGCAGTGACTCCTGTAGGCAACACTCCTGAAGAGATGTGGAAGAACCTGCTCGACGGTGTTAGCGGCGCTGCACCTATCACATCTTTCGATACAACCAACTTCAAGACCAAGTTTGCCTGCGAGGTGAAGAACCTCAACGTCAACGACTTTCTTGATCGCAAGGAGGCTCGCAAGATGGACCGCTACACCCAGCTGGCCCTGATTGCTGCCAAGCAGGCCGTTGAGGACAGCAAAATGGATCTGGAGACCACAGACTTGAACCGCATCGGCGTTGTTTTCGGTGTTGGTATCGGTGGTATTAAGACTTTCGAGGACGAGATCACCTATTATGGTGTTCATCGTGCTGAAGGTCCTAAGTTCAATCCCTTCTTCATTCCTAAGATGATTGCCGACATCGCAGCCGGACAGATTTCTATCATGTACGGCTTCCATGGTCCCAACTATATCACTTCTTCTGCCTGCGCTTCTTCAAGCAACGCACTGGCTGATGCCTTCAACCTGATTCGTCTGGGTAAGGCTAATGCTATCGTAGCTGGTGGTGCTGAGGCAGCTATCTGCGAGAGCGGTGTAGGCGGTTTCAACGCCATGCACGCCCTTTCAACCCGCAACGACGAGCCCGAGAAGGCCAGCCGTCCATTCAGCGCAAGCCGCGACGGATTCATCATGGCTGAGGGTGCTGGCTGCTTGATTCTTGAGGAACTGGAGCACGCTAAGGCCCGTGGTGCCAAGATCTATGCTGAGATGGTTGGTGCAGGCATGAGTGCCGACGCTCACCACATCACAGCCTCTCATCCTGAGGGTCTGGGTGCTAAGTTGGTGATGCAGAACGCGCTGGAGGATGCTGGTTTGAAGCCCGAGGACATCGACTATATCAACGTTCACGGCACATCTACCCACGTTGGCGACATCTCTGAGGCTAAGGCCATCAAGGAGGTATTCGGCGATGCAGCCTTCAAGCTCAACATCTCGTCGACGAAGTCTATGACTGGTCACTTGCTGGGTGCCGCTGGTGCTGTAGAGGCTATGGCAACCGTCTTGGCTATTCAGAACGACATCGTTCCTCCCACCATCAACCACGAGGACGGTGATGAAGATCCTGAAATCGACTACAACCTCAACTTCACCTTCAACAAGGCACAGAAGCGTACTGTGCGTGCCGGCCTGAGCAATACGTTTGGCTTTGGTGGACACAACGCTTGTGTGGTGTTTAAAAAATTTTCGGATAAGTAAGAAAAATGAAAGCGTGCTTTCATTTTCGAACGAAAGAAAGTTCATCGAAGATAAGTATGAGGCTTAACGATATCATCGACCGTATTAAGCTCCCTTTCCGCAAGGAGAAGGAGCTTTTTTCTTCCCTTCGCGAGATTATCGGTTTCTACCCCCACAACATCGAGTATTACAAGGTGGCCCTGACGCATAAGAGTACTGGGGCCAAGAACGACAAAGGACGCCCGCTCCACAACGAACGGTTGGAGTTTCTGGGCGATGCTGTGCTCGATGCCGTGGTGGGACATATCGTCTTCTCGCATTTCAGCGCCAAACGCGAAGGCTTCCTGACCAACACCCGTTCAAAGTTGGTCAGCCGCGAGTCGTTAGGGAAAATAGCACAGGAGATGGGACTCACCGAACTGATTCATTCCAGTGGTCAACAGCGTTCCCACAACAGCTATATGGCTGGCAACGCCTTTGAGGCACTTGTCGGCGCCATCTATCTGGATCAAGGCTACGATGCTGTCATGCGCTTCATGAAGAAACGTATCTTGGCCCAGATGGTCAATATCGATAAGGTGGCCTACAAGGAGGTCAACTTCAAGTCGAAGCTCTTAGAGTGGACCCAGAAGAACCGTGTACGCATGGACTTCAAGATGCAAAAGGAGAGCGTTGATGAGAAGGGGTCGCCTGTCTTTGGCTTCGTTGTGATGGTTGAAGGCATAGAGGGCGGCAAAGGTAAAGGCTATTCCAAGAAGGAAGCCCAGCAGGAGGCCTCCAAGGAGACGCTGCAACGTCTGCGTCGTGAGCCACAGTTCATCGATGCCATCTTCCAAGCTAAGTCGGAACGCACGAAGATGGAAGAGGAACCCACGATGGCGGCACCCGACCTGGAGAAGGAACAGGAGTTTATTATAACCTCTCCCGATTCCTCCAAAGAAGGTGAAGAGCGTGGGCATACAAAGTCCACCAAGAAACTGGAGAACATGGAGTCCGATAAGACCCCTCCTGTGGAGACCTCGGTGGAGGTCGATGACTTCGACCTTTCCGACATCTCCCACCTGAAACCCGATCTTTCACGCGAAGAGATTATTGCCGCAGCAGAAGCGGCTGCCTTTGCAGACGAATAACAAACACAACAAGAAAGCCGCGAATCGTCATTGGTTCGCGGCTTTTTTTGTATGTTCGCTTTTCTGTTTTAACGCAGCACGTTCATCTCGTTCAACAGACGATAGGCATGTCCCCAGCGGTACATCATATAAATGACATAACGCATATCGACGCCGATACAACGGGCCAGTTTCGAGTCGAAGAAGATGTCACTTGACAACGAGTCCCAGTTGCCGTCGAAGGCCAGACCTATCAGACGGTTCTTGCCATCGAACATAGGCGATCCTGAGTTGCCGCCTGTGATGTCGTTGGTTGTCAGGAAACAGAGCTTCAGGTCCTGTTCGCCCTCGAAGAGCTTCTGAATCTCGGGTTCCACGCGATACTCCTCATTTTCATCGGCCTTTTTCATCTTCTCCACCAGACTGGGTGCCGACGTGTAGTAGCCCGAGGGCTTACCGCCCAGGTTGTACTCCTTCACCTGACCATACGACAGGCGCATGGTGAAGTTGGCATCGCTATAGTGAGGCTTGTCTTGTTCCATGCGCAACTTGGCAGCACAGAGCAGACGCTCCTGAGCATCGATGGAGTCGCTGTTTATTCGCAGCTTGGCCGAGAGTTGATGAATCAATTCTGTCAGTTCAAGACCATAGCTGATACCAGCATCTTTCATGAACGACTTCTTCAGCGGATAGAGGCGGGCATTCTTCTTCAGCAGCTTCGACTGGGTATATAAGGCATTGGCAAAGGCCTGACAGTCACCACCATATTTCTTGTCGATGACCTCTGTGTAGAACGCAGGCAGGTAGTCTGGGTTCGTAGTCTGCTTACGGTAGTTTTCGAGCAGGGTGCCCAAAATCTCGCGATCAGTATTGTAGTCCCACGTCTCGCTATTGTCGGCAAAGCTGATATGCTGGCGTTTGCCCTTACCCTTGGGGCGTGAACCGTTGTGTGCACGCAGAGCACGCATCGACAACTCGTCATTACGGTAGAAGGTCTCTATAAAGTTCATGTAGGCCTTCATCACCTCTGTACGCTCCGCATAGAGGGCCTTCATCTTGTCAAAGTCCAGCTCATCCTTCAGATAGCCTGTCTGCTCCTGCCAACGGCTGATCTGCTCCTCGAAGGCCTGTTTCTGTCCTATCAGACCGATGGAATCAATACATTTGTTCATGCCGATGGAGTTCTTCCAGTAGTTGGACGACTGGGCATACTTCGAGTCGTACTTGATGCGCACAGCCTCCGAAGCATCCATGTGGCGCTTCATCACCTCCTGCTTCACACCACGAACCTGTGCACGCACGGCATTCTGGGCATAACGCTCCTCAATGCCGTAGCTCGACAGATAGCGGCTCGTGCTGCCTGGATAGCCCATCGTCATCGAGAATGAGCCTTCCTCATAGCCTTCGGTTGACACCTGGGCCCAATGCTCAGGATGATAGGGTACGTTCCTGTCCGAATACTCTGCAGGTCCGTTGGTATCGGGGTCGGCATAGATGCGGAACACGGAGAAGTCGCAGGTCTGACGCGGCCACATCCAGTTGTCGGTCTCACCACCAAACTTACCCATCGACTTGGGAATGGCAAACACCAGACGCAGATCGGTGAAGTCACGATAGGTCGTAGCATAGTAGCTGTTGCCCTCATAGAAAGGCTTCAGCTCCAGACGCAGCGTGGGGTCTTGGGCCTTCACCTCCATCGACATCGCGTTCTCCAGAGAGTCCAGGAACATTTCTTGTTCTTCAGCATTCATCGCCTCGAAGGCTGGTGTCAGCACCTGGTCCGTCACATCTTTCTGCTCCACCATGAACGACACGAACATATCCCTATTGGGCAGTTCCTCGGCATAGCTGCGGGCAATAAAGCCGTTCAGCATGTAGTCGTGCTCCACGGTGCTGTGCGAGCGAATGGCCTCGAAGCCACAGTGGTGGTTGGTAAACACCAGTCCGTCGGGCGATACCACCACACCCGAGCAGTAGCCCGAGAAGTTCACCACCGACTTCATGATAGCATCGTCGGCCTGATACAGCTTGTCATAGGGCAGTTCATAGCCATAGCCCTTCATTTGCTCATAGACGGCCTGTGGCAGATTGTAGAGTGTCCACATGCCCTCGTCGGCACTTGCCGTCATTGCGGCCAGGCCCATCATCAAGGAAAAAATTGTTCTTTTCATGTTGTTTATAAATTCTTTGTTTTCGTTATTCTTTCTTTCATCCTTTCCTCGGTTTTCCTGAGGCTAAACCACGAGGCTCAACATGCACGGCGATGTGCGTCTCGTTACCATAATGAAGCCTTAGGAGTGCCTCCACTTCTGAGGCTTTATCATGTGCTTCTCGCAGGGTGATATCGGGGTCCATGAGGATGTGCAACTCAATGGCGTAGTGGTTGCCCAACCGTCGGGTACGCAGGTCGTGGGGCATGGTGACACCATCGACGGAGCCTGCCAAGCGCAGGATTTCGTCTTCCACTTCGTCGGGCAGTGACTGTTCTGTGAGGTCTCCGATGCCGTCGCGCAGCAGGAAGAAGGCCACCTTGATGATAAAGAGTCCCACAATGACGGAGGCCACAGGGTCGAGCACCGTCCAGCGCTGCCCCAGCAGAATGGCGCCACCGATACCCACTGCCGTACCCATCGACGAGAATGCGTCGCTGCGATGGTGCCACGCATTGGCTTTGACGGCCTGCGACTGCAGCTGGCGTGCCTTCACCATCGAGTAGCGATAGACGGCCTCCTTGAGCACGATAGACAGCAAGGCGGCCCATAGTGCCAGCCAGCCCGGTGCCTCTAACTGCGCGCCGCCAGTCCACACCACAATCTTCACCACACCACCATAGACAATGCCCACAGCTACCACGAGGAGAACCATACCGATGATGGTCATAGCCAGCGTCTCGTACTTGGCGTGACCATAGTCGTGCGACTTGTCCTTGGGCTTGCCACTGATGTGGACGAAGGCAATGACGACGACGTCGGTTACGAAGTCGCTGAGCGAATGGACGGCATCAGCCACCATCGCAGCACTATGGCCGAGGATGCCGGCTACAAACTTGAAGACGAGCAGCACCACATTGACGGCGCCGCCCACCAACGTTACCTTGTATATCTCGCGTTGTCTCTCCATATCGGCTGCAAATATAGCCATTTTTTTTGAGATAACAAGCTGTAGGAGGAAAAATCCTGGAATTTCAAAAGGCTTAACAGGTTGGTGGTGCCCTTTAATGGGATGCGATTTCTTCGGCAAGCCGGTTGAGCATAAGACACTGCTCACGCGATATCGTCTTACGTTGCATGTGATAATCCCAAGGACTTATCTGTAGCAGGCGACCTTCGGAACAAGCTTCAAACGACTCGCCTGCCGGCTTGTATAATTCTGGGAAGCCGTTCTCGCGAAGCCATATAAGGCGACAGCCGCGGTTCATAGCCTCGCGCATCACTTCCTTCTCTCTTGTAGCAATAGCTGCACTTATCAGCACACCGCCATTCTCTGCAAGGGCAAGCCATTCCGCCTTTAACTCAGCAAACTTGGCATCGTTATAGGCGCTGTGAACAATAACGGCGGCCTTGTCTGGGATGTTTAGCAAGAAGCGGTTGCCCACCGCTTTGCACGACCACTCCCCAATGTTAATGTTCTGAATGATAGTGAAGAAATCCGGGTGCTGGCGTTTGATGGCCAGCCGTCGTGGGTTGTCGTCCAGATAGCGCTTCCAGTTCTCCAGCTGCCCTTGCCTAAGCAGAACCTTGTCGCAGTAGCCCTTCTCGAAAAGGAGAGGGCGATTACCCGCTGGAGAACCAGCAGGAACGATTGCTCCCGTTCCCTTCGTTTCTCCTGGTGCCCCCGTTCCCTTCGGTTCTCCGAAGGGCTCTGTTCCCTTTGCTTCTCCTGGTGCTCCCATTCCCTTTGGTTTTCCAAAGGGTTCTGTTCCCTTCTCTTCTCCAAAGGGCCCCTTCTCCTCAGCGAGCCCCCACCAGGCCCTTGTGCACCCCGTCTTGAAGCCGCGCACCACCTGCCCCAGGTTCTTCCCTTCCGGCATCTTCTCCTTTACCCTGATAATGATATGCAAATGATCGGGCATGATGCAGAGCTTCCATACCTCTACCATCGGATAGAAAGCCGATATCTTCCTTATCTCACAATCTTGAATGGCCTTACCCAAAGGCGACAGCACCACCCTTGGCTCGTTCTCGCTGCCAGCGGTTGCAAGACCGTCGCCTTGCAACGTGCCAAACAGGGGCTTGCGTTCCTCCACAACCAAAGTAAGCATATACGTTCCCTTGTCACTGTAGTTATGACAAGGGAGGCGTCGTTTCATGTTGTGCTGTATCTCTTTGACCTGGATGCCAGCATTCTCGGCTTCATTACGACTTCGGGACATACCGCAAAGGTAGGGCTTTTTCCTAAAAGAACCAACTTTTTTCAAGAAAAAATCATTTTTCTTGCTGTTATCGAAATCTTTTTGTATTTTTGCAGGTGCAATCCGAAAGGAAAGCAGACATATTGCTCAATTCTCTGCCGAATCGCTACCTCGAAAGAGAACAGATGAGTGAACCAAATGTACATTGAAGTTGCGCCTAATAGAGCGCAGGCTTCACCATAGTACATTTGGGGCTTGTAGCGAGCCTGGCAGAGATATGGAGGGCTTGCGCTTTTTGTGTGGCTTTATTTTAAAAATTTATATGGTAGAAATCCATAAAAGAACAAACTTAAGTAAAGCTGTAGAAATCTCAACAGCAATTCTCCTTTTATTATTAGGAGGATTCATTTATATTGGCTTTCGTAGCACATCTTTAAGACTGTTCGGTTGGTTAGACGATATAGGGCTCCACAATTATGTAATAGATGTTAGGAGTTTGTTAAATGATATCCACATCTCTGAAATAATGAAATATTGTATTTCTGATGGGCTATGGACAACTATCATACATATTGATTATGGATGTGGTTTGGTTCCCTAATGTGAAAAGACAGATATTCTTTTGTGGTATTATCCCTTTTTGGGGAGCTATCTCAGAGATCCTCCAGTATTTTTGCATTGTAAAGGGTACATTTGATGTAATAGATTTATTCTGCTATATTGTTCCCTATATTTTATACCTAATTTTATTACTCAAATTCACTACTGTCCCGTTAAAGTGGACTAATCGGTCTTTGAAACAATTGAAATTCAGCCTTTTACATGCACTTTTGAGGGTGCGACGATTTGAATTCGTAT
>Ga0310694_10001325_pt1 | contig 28471 bp, 20 predicted proteins | sample 174DNAGHGhighgp2_FD_203884 | JGI IMG/M metagenome (GOLD analysis project Ga0310694, IMG submission 203884) | Sheep rumen microbial communities from Palmerston North, Manawatu-Wanganui, New Zealand - 1742 DNA GHGhigh gp2 (v2) (version 2) | ecosystem: Host-associated > Mammals > Digestive system...
ACCGATAAGGCTATTCTTGCGATATCTGGTACAAACAGCCTTTATCAGCTGGAACAAGTCGGTGCTCGTTATGGCGACTATGCTACAGCCGTAGAAGCAAACCTTGGCGGTCAGATGGCTCTTGGTGAGAATCTAGATGACATGATAGAGTACGGAAAATACTATATCGATAATTTGGAGGGTCGTGCTGTCTATGATAGAGCAGTCGCGGGTATTAAAGAACATCCGGAGTGGCTCAGCAATCCTGAATTAGCCCCCGCAGATCTTAAAGGTGAGATTTATGCTATCTCTTATGGTAAGCGTGGAGACGGCTTAGCCGCAGGATTGCAGAGTGCTGCTAATAGACAAAAATACAAAGAAGCCTACCAGCAGCAAACTAAGATGATGGAGAGCGCTAATAACATAAAAGGCTTCCTTGGTTCCAACCTTGGTAGTGCTGTCAGGATGCTTATTGGCGGCGATCTGTCTGCAAATAAGATACGTGAAGTAAACGCTGCTTTGTCTGCGCTTGATCCAGAAGATCAGAAAATGATCCAGGAGTCTTCCACTCGTGCTATTTCTATGATGAAGAAAGAAGATTTTGCTACAACTGAGGACTATGAGAAAGCAGTCGCTGATCAGGTTAAGTGGGAATATAATAATGGTGTCAATAACTTGATGTATATGGATCTTACTGCTGAATGGGCTGATGCACATGCTGCTGGAAAGGATACCGCTGAAATAGAGTCCAGGATGAACATTGTTCGTAACCTGGATCAGAATTTGCTTGGCGAGTACCTCGGTGCAAAGGACAGCGAAGGCTATGCAGATCGTATGCAAGGTCTCAAAGACTTTTATTATGGCAAGGGGGGAAAGAGCAGCATAGAGGCTACTGATTTTCTGCGGAAAGAGATGATTACAAAATCTCTGATGGCATCGAAGTTTGGTGACTCTGACAAGGCTATGAAAGCCGCTGAATCCATGCTTGAACAAGAGAGCACGGCAACTGGCTCTATGACAAGACAGCAATTAATGTCTCGGGCTAAGGGCATGGAAGAAGCCGGTATGATCACAGCTGAACAACGCGTAGATCTCGAAAGTTCTATTAATAAAGCTTACGGTCCGCAGGATCAGACCACACAGATAACGGATCTCTTCGGTTCTATAGGTGATCTTGTTAAAGCCGTCGGTGAACTGGTCGGTGTGATGAAGAAGGATGAACAAAAGAAGACAGAAGATCCTGCGCCAGCACAGCCATCTGAATCAGGTATGGGGAGCTTCTTCTATACGACATATCGTCCGAAATGATAGGTGAACAATGGGTAATTTGAAAATATTTGATGCGCTGGGCGGTATTTCCCAGAATGTGCTTAAGGGTGCATCTTCTTTTATAGCTCTGGTAAAAGTCGCTAATAATGCAGCTGCCACCACTAGAATAGCAGGTATAAGTTCTATATTGGCTAGTGCCCCAGCAACTGCCATTACGATTCAGCAGCTGACCGATTTTTCGCTGACTAAATCGCTCGATAACGACTTTCTGGTTACAGCATTTGGAGATACCCCTGTTAAAATAGAACTTAAGGGTATCAACATCATTGGTATTGATAACTGCTATTTGGATGGCTCGAGTGCCGAGTCGGCAAAGACACAGATTTTGAATTTCTACGATAAGAATAAAGTTAGCGCTAATCTGCAGGCTAGATTTGATCTTGCGATTTCAAACGGCCCTAAACAACCAGCTTCTTGTTTCCGCTGTGTAATTGTAGCACTCAATGTGTCGAATTCAAACCAATCAGGTATTAATGCTGTTCACAAGACTTACGATTATTCCATGTCTCTTATAGGAGTTAGGAAGCAATGAATACGCTCTACGGAATACTTGTACAAACTGTTCCATCCTCGCCTGATTATGCGTGGTATGACAAACAATATGATCTGACTGTGCCAACTACTAAGATGCAGAATATACGGGATATTCTTTTGACAGGCGTGCCTGTAGAAAAAATTCGCATGTTTGCATCGGTTGTGTGTAACCTTGTGCTGTATACACGCTTTGGAGCAGACATACAGAATCTTGACCCAAATAATAGCTATGTCGATGTCACTCGCCCAGATGATTCAGATCATAGCGATCAATCCTATTGTTGCTATGGGCTTATTCAGCCGGTTACAGCTTATAAGAAACTGCGGATGTTTCTTGATGAGGATATCTCTGGTTTGTTGAATAAAGATTCTTGGGTTGATTGGATGGCTGCAGGTTGTCTGCAACTTCTTAGGGAGACAACTGAATGACCCAGAGCGAACTCAATAGCACCAAGGTTGGTGTCATTGTTCTGAAGGTTGGTGGGGTGAACTATGTTTGCTCCGCCTTCAATATGACAATGGCTATCAATCAGATACCTGTTGCCTCCTGTGTTGTTGGTTGTGGTCATAGTATTCTTGGAGATACTAGGGAGGACAACAACGCAGAGGTTCTCTATAACCGCATACAGCAGGAAGAAATGAAAGATGAGCCGAAGTTCATCGACTGCACTGTGTGTGAAGTTTTAGACGGCACAGAGTATCAGATCTTTAAGGGTGTTATTGTTGGTGCTTCCCTTGTGTATAAAACAGGCGGCTCAACAATTAGAGCTATCCGGTTTGAGATGATGTATTCTGTGTGTAAGCTGAAGGCTCAACCGTTAACGGCATACAAGAATATATGTGGTTCCCACATTGTTAATACGTTGCTTAATACCAGCGATAAAAGCCAGAACCTTACAGATCTTGAGGCAATGGCTAAACAAGGTATGCAGCGTCCAGGTGGTCCACAAACAGCAGATTCTATTACAGAGAAGCTGAAGTTAAAAATCGCACATAGAGATATTGCAACCAGAATTTCTTGTTTATGTGATGCGTTTGTTACATCTATTTCATACACATATGATTTAGTAAACGCACTTCAGAGTAACCTGATTGGAAATTTTCTTCACATAAAAGATTATATCAAATCAGCTTATAGATTAGATGAGACAAGACTACGCGTCTCTAATAGTCTAACAGATACCGAGTTTAATATTTCACTGTGCAAATGGCTTATGCAAGGCTTATACGGTGGTTCTATTTTCGATGCTATACTTCATGCCGTAATGTCGTCCGAGTTTATGCTTTCAATGGTCCCGCGTTTTAGAGATGGCAAGATGGAGATCAAGCCATCCAGTGCATGGGGCACTAATAATACAATTCACACGATTCCACTAGCATCTGTTGCATCAATAAATTCTTCTTTCCATCCGCTTGATCATATTAACGACCCTAATGTGTTTGCTGTAAATTTCACAGATGCGTTAGATATGCGCGGCAATAAAGACCAATCTGGTATTCCTGGCTATTTGTTAGGTGCCTATTCAACAAATCCTGAAGCTGCTAAATGGCTCAAGTTACGTTTTATGAATGCCGGCAGGCATCAGGAGGAAGAGATTTTAACCAAGTCAACTTCAAACTATAAGTGGAAGCTTTATCCTGCGCCTACCTGGCTGTCTAGCGCTTTCGTTAAGACAAAGCAGTCAGCTGGCAAGAATGTAGATAATCCTGTTGCTCAGGTGCAAGCTATTAAAGATCAAAAACTTAGAAAGAACGCCAAACAACAATACAATTATCCGACTCAGGCAGATCAACAGAATTATAAAGACGGCGAGCTTTTAGCTGATTATGTCGCTCAATCTCTCTATACGATGCTTTATAAGCAGACAGCAACAGCAGAACTTATCCTGCTTCCTGACATCCGCTTTGGTATCAATCGCGAGAAATACGGCTTCGTTCTGGAAGAGCAGCTTGGCGAACTCATTGATGTTACTTATATAGACAAAACAGATGCAGCAGGTATCAGTAATAAGCCACTGGCAATTCGTGGTATGGTATCTGCAATAACTTTTGCATATAATGCGGGGCAATCAGCCTCGTGCACTTATCAGCTCACGCTGTCCCGTGTGCGTAAGCATGACGCCAATGAGCCTAAGCTTATCTGCCCATTGTACGCAAAAATTACTGAAAAGTAAAAGGCATATTATGGAATCCCTGTTCGAGACTATTACAAAGAATCTTCCTAAAGCCACTGAAGAGCAGAAGCGCCAGCTTGCAGAGCTGGAACCAACTCCTGTTCAAGGTGTTGGCTATGATAAGATGCCGCTTAAAGATTTGGTTGCTGTCTGGAATAAGGAACCAAAAGAAGAGCTGACATCATTGATTTTGCAGAGACTGAAACCTACAATCAATTCTGCGATCACAAGCTACGCTCCAGGTCACTCCACGGATCTCGCGGTAAAAGCAGCTAAACTTTCCTTAGATGCGCTAAAGACTTTTGATCCAACCAGAGGCGTTGATCCGTCTACGCATGTGTTCAACAACCTGAAGCGTCTTAGCCGTATCTCCAATAGACGACAAAATATCATTCCGATCTCTGAACGTAGAGCGATGGAATTCAAGCTGCTTCAACAGGCAGCTGATAAATTCGCTGATACGTTCGATAGGGAGCCTTCTGATATGGAGCTTGCAGATGCTACCGGGTTCAGCCTTAAGAAGGTGCGCAAGCTGCTGGATGGCTCTCCTGTCGCATCGGAGTCTTCGCAGGTTAATCCAGAAACGCATACATCTACGTCTTTTGCTTCTGATGTAACGGATGATGACTATTATGATTATGTCTATAGATCTGTTGGTCCGATCGATCAAAAGATTATGGAGTGGTCTTCTGGTAAATACGGAAGAAAACCGCTTAATAACAAGCAGATCGCAGAGAAGCTTCATATGACACCCGCTGCTATTTCTCAGCGCAGCAAAAAGATCATGGCGCTTATGTCAGAAGTGCGAGGGCTTGTATGAGTATCGGTTCCATGCAAATGCTCGAAAGAGCGGCCTATAAAGAACTGGCTACCATCAATGATGTGCTTGCTCCTGCCGGCATTGTAAATGAAGTGGATGGGCTCATAACCAAAGAGCAACTTGATCGCGCGGAATCCCAGTCTACAGAGCGCACAGAGATGTCAACTGCTCTGTCTACAAACGATACAGAAATTGTGGCTGCTGCTGCACGTGCAATCCATGAAGCGACCAGAGTACGTCGTGATATCAATATTGCACAGGCTACACATAAGCAGCTGCTACTTGGTGCCTATCGAACAATGTATCAGCGCAAACTGAAACTGGAATCTGATATCCAGGAGGGACATTATGCCTAAGGATCTAAAAATGATTCCAGACGTCAGCGGACAGGTTGTATTCTCTATTACAGGAGCTTCACAGGACACTGGGTTGATGTTGCTGCAGCGTTTGTATGTTATGCTGCTGTCTGATCCGCAGGGCCCGTATCGGGACAGTGACGGTGGCGCCACTTTGCTCAGGTTTTTGGAAGGCGCAAATATACCGGCAGACTCTATTATGAACACTTATCTGGCGCTTGGCTGTGCTACTGCGGTCAGCATGCTGGATGACATTGATAAACAGAATATAGAATCCTTTACAGGAGAGTGTGAGAACGGTGTTATTACATGCACTTTGGTGTTAGTTGATGGCACTACAGTGAAAGGGCAGTTAAATGGCTGATTATATAGAACCTACTAAGACATCTTTTAATGCTGCAGAGCAGGTTGCGATCGATGCCGTTACACAGACTGCACCAGATCTGCTCACCAAGACTGGCTCTGTTATTCGAGAGCTGATTATCCGGCCCGTTGCTTATCTGCTTAGTTGGGCGTCCGGTAATGTCGATAACAGTATCAAACAATACAGTGTCTCTTACCTCAAAACTTCGCAGCTTACAGTCAATCCCATAGCAGATCTTGTGGCATCGAACTATTTTGTTACACGTAAGGAAGCCACATCGGCGAAAGGGATTATTACACTGACACTCAGTACAGGCAGCTGGACTATTGCAGCAGGCGCTGGTTTTAGTGTTGCCGGTGTTGCCTGTGCTACAACTGCGCAGTGTGTTATCAGGACGTCTACAACCGGTTTGGTTGATACTGACAGCATCCTCTATATTAAGGCAATTTCTCTTAGCGACGGAAACTATATGGCTAATATTCCAGTGGAAGCTGTTACTCCTGGTAAGATAGAAGTTCCGGTTGGTTCTGAAGTTGTTTTGAATTTCAGCTGTCCTTATTTTGTAGCAGCCGATCTTACCTCTCCTCTTACTGGCGGTTCCGGTACAGAAACAGACGCGGAGCTGATGGTTCGGGCTGAATATAATACGGCAGCAGCTGGTATCGGCACTTATTATGGCATCAAGAAAAAGATGACAAAGGCGCCTGTTTCTGTTATAGGGCTCTCCGTGATTTCTGGTGAGGACAAACCACTCTTCAGGGGACGCTACAATAGTGTCAATATAAATCCTGGTGGTTATGTCGATTGCCATGTAAAGACCAGTAATCAGGCTGTCACACAGATGGTTACTGCACCAATGACAATTACTGGTGGAACTGCTTATTCAATAGCATTGGATAGTACGCAGTGTCCTGGTTTCATTCGAGTTGCAGCTGTTTATGCTGATGGACAGAATGTGCAGACATACGCAACTACTTATGGAACTGATGATGCGCTTACGAATGCAGACGGTGCTCGTCTTTCTGTTGATCAGACTGCAACAGTATCTTTCATAAGCGATGCTGATATCACAGGATCTACAGCTGATGTCTATCTGACTTATATGGCGGGTCTCCAGGATCTGCAGACCTATGTGGATAAAGACACAGAACATTTTATTGGTCAGGATATCAAGATTAAAGCAGCAGTACCTGTTAATCTCAGGGTTGCTTGCACTGTGCATAGCAATGATACACTGTCTGAGGATGACCTGGCTGGTATCAGTCAGGCTATCGTTGATTATGTCAATGCTATGGAAGTCGGTACAGGTGTTATTAACTTCTCTGACATTAGAGCAGCTGTGCTGGTCTCTTATCCTAATGTGGATCTTAGACTGCCTTGTGTGCTGACTGGTGATATCATGACCAAAGACGGAGCTCTGGATACTATTGTTAGTAATACCGGCATCTTTGATATCCGTCAGCTGACAAACACTAACTACTGGGGTTATCAGGTATGCTTTTTCAGTTGCTGCCTTGATAATGTGAGGCTCAACGTTTTATGAACTGGTTGCTGACACTTAGACGACTGCTTGGGCGATTTTGGTATGATTGCTTCGAGGACAGCCACTTTCTACTTGGAGTAGAGCATCTGCTGTCATATTATAGTCAACTCATTGAAAATCAATATCTTAACTGGCGTAATGGTATGATCGCGAAAGATCTTACCGTTGAGCAGGATGGTCAGCCATTTGTTGTTTATCTGGACACTGATGTTGTTAAAGAATGGAAAACTTGGGAACATCTGTGGGATGCAAACTCTGCCGTAGCGTTTGTCGAGGACATTGCACCGACCACCACAGGATGGATTACCTATACAAAGAATCCTGTTTCTGTTCCGTTCTATATGGTAGACCATACCATAGGCTATACAAAGATGCTTATCAAGGGCATGGACTATGAGGTGTTTCAGGATAAATTCCTGTTCTATACGGATCCTTCGGCACTCGGCCTCCCGAAAGTGAAAATCACGGATAAAGACGGGATACCGCATGAATATTTCCGTATGTTCGGCTATCCCAGAAAGACGGTAAAGATTTGTGACCCTGTTACAGGCTTTGAATCTAGTTGGCTTAATGACTGCAGTGACATTGTATGGGATATACATCAGAACGGTGTTACCTTTTACAATATGAAACAGTTGCTTGGCAAGGTTACTGGTTCTGTGATTTGTGAGAATGCTGGTACGGTTGATAAAGTATGGACAGAGCAGGACTATAATTGTATGTCGGTTGATGGCTGGCTTTACTACTCTAAAGCAGCAGCCAATTATAAAGCAAACGATACCGTAGAAGTCGGCGATGTTTTATTTGGTTCTCTTACAGTTTATAAGGGATCAGACAATCCAACGTCTACACAGGTTCCCGGTATTCGGATTCAGACAGATGCTGGAGAACTGGTTGCTGTCAATAATACAGAAGAGGCCGACGAGGTCGATGGTATGTTTATTCTTCCGCTTGATGGACCTGAAGATACCGTACTCAAGTATCAGGCTATCTGTGCTGCTAATATGAAGAATGCCAACTGTCCGTATATCCAAGTTCCACCTTCCGTTAATCCCTATAAGTTCGTTACGCAAACACTTCGTAGAGGCCGTTCGGTTACGATTAAACTGGTGGCTAAAGGTCTAGAAAGATTGTCTGCGGCTCTCAGAACGATTCGCAAGAGTTGTTGTGCTTCTGGTATGGTGAATGTTTATGTGGCTGCTGAAGCCGATACTGGTACATTAAATACATCCGTGTTCTCAGCAGATGCAGGTATGATGGCAGTTGCTGTGATCGAGACATTGACTATTAAAGAAGAATGTGCCAAAGCAGAGGTTATACTATGAAGTTACTTAAAGACGGTAAGCTTGTTATCGCAAATAATCTGCGTGGTCTTAGCATGCCGATCAACGGCATGTATGTTACATATGGTCCAGCCAAAGAAGCGTCTGCACCCGATGCTGATCTCAATTATTTCAATTCTATTGGTCAGCAAGAAGGAAAAGGCTATGCCCGTATCGCTGTTACAAGTTCTGAACTGAAGGATGATGGCACTGTTATATTTTCTGGCATGCTGACAAGTAACGATTTGATTGGTGCGCCTGTTGCGGAAAACACTACACTGCTGACAGCTACTCTGGTGCATATGAATGGTCATAACAAGACAGAGGACCTGTTTGTTTATTCGGCTGTATTAAAGAATAACATAAAGATTGTTCCTGGTACCTATATCGTTGTAAACGTTGGTATCAAGATCGGAGATTGAGATGTCTACAACGTATCAAATTCCTATGCTGCAGGATTCAAGCCCGGCAAGCACCGATGCAGCTGTTAAGACGATAGATACCAGCCTGACCGAGATTCAGAGCGCTCTGAACGATCTGTCTGGACGCGTTGATAATTTGAATACCAAGAGCGCCGTCATTCGGCAGCACGTTCCGTTGGCTGCAGGTGTGCTCATCGGTGATCTTGTCTATTATAATGCTAACCTGGATCAGGATCTTGAATCCAGACGTGGTGAGTATGCAAAAGCACAGGCACTTACGTTGTCTGAGACGACAACAGGCGGTCAGACCATAGAAGCTCCTTGTGCTCGTACAGAAGGTATGGTGATTGCCACAGACAGCGGCAGCAGTCCTCTTACCGGTACGCTGCTTGTTGGTGGCTATTGGGAGGATCAGGGTGCAGCTGACAACTGCCTCGGTTCCACAGCGAGTCCTGGTATTTATTATCTGAGTCCGACACTGGCTGGAAAAGCAACTCTGAATACTTATGGGCATCTTCGTCAGCCTGTTCTGTCCTATTATGGTAATGGCGCCTTCAGCCTGTCACTGTTCTATATGGCGCATGATAATCATTTTCACAGTTCGCAGGTCCTGCAGTCAGTGTGGGATGATGTGTCTGATGTTGTGATTGGTGGACAGACTGCTTATTATAAATATGGTGGAGATACAGCTCCAGGGCTTGGCGGTCTAGGTGATACGACTGCTGTGTTCTACAATGGTGTCCTGCAGAATACGACGGGCAGCAATACGCTGTTTAAGATCTACAATGGCGAGCTGTATTATATGGATGGTACAGAGCCTACCGGTGTTGTGACTGTTTTCAATCATTATCCTTTCGCCTATGAGAGCGCTATTGTTAAGTCGGTCTATAGCACCAATGATGCGATAACTGTCAAAAATACTAACGGACAGGTTGCGATTACTGGTAATGATTTTATTCAAGGCATTACTGCCAAAAGTTCCCAGGCAATCTACAGTGTCAACGGTAGAGAGCTTAACTACACACCAGTTATTACTGATGTGGTTGCTGGCCCTGGTATTAATGTTAGAAAGTCGCTAGATGGCACTGCCGTTGTTGCGGCTTCTACGAATGTTGGCGGGCTTATGGATGCTTATAGCATTAACCACAACGGTACAACTCTTATCAGTGATGCCGGTAATCCTCCACTTCAATATATCACATTCCCTGCAGGTCAACGTGCATCCAATTTTGTTATGTATCTTCCTGTTCATGATATCGGTGATGCGGTTTGCAATGTTGCTGTGTGGGGAATTAAGCTTGGTACAGAGACTGCGACTTTGAATGTGTCTGCCAAGTTTATTCCTGATCCTACTGCAACAGCTCAGAGCTCTACAAGCGGCGAAGCTAATACACGTTCTATGGTTATTTCTGGTGGCAGCAGCTCAACAGCTCTTACTTATGATGAGGTTGAGATCACTGGTTGCACAGTGCAGGGCAGCGGTATGTTGGTTGCTGTTGTAGGTTGTACGAACTCAGCCAATCAGGTACAGCTTCTTAGAACTGGTTTCAGACTCAGTGTTGCTGAAGCCTCCGATACAACAGATACTTCGGATATTATGAATGGTATTACGCAGACAATGACTGTTGCCACCGGCGAAACCATCCATGTCGGTGATGCAGTTATGATCAGTAATGGGCTGCTTCTGAAATGCACCAACTACAAGACCAGCCTCGCTGATAACACAAATAAGTGCGTCGGTATTGCTATGGATGATGCAACTGAGGGCCAGCAGCTGACCTATATGATCACGGGTACTATGACATTTGCAGTTACCGCTGAGCCTGGTCAATCACTGTATATCCAGCCTAATGGGACCATAGGAGCTGTTGCAGACGTCGATGACTTCATGACAACTGCACGTTATCTGCAGAAGGTCGGCACAGCGCTTACTGGTAACAAGATCCAGGTGAATATCGAATCCGCTGTCAGAGGTTAATAAATGAGTGACTATAGCCTGACAAATACACTGGAATGGCTGAATGGCAATATGCACCGCAACTATCCGCTTCTGGATTCTGCGGTGCCTGTTGATGATACAGACGAACATACGTTGCCATCGTCTTTTCTTACTGACATGCAGCTGATAGTTCCTTATGTTGAGGGACTTGATTCCAGCAAGTTCTTTATCTCGTCTGTTGTTAGACAGGTTAACTCCTGGCTGGTTACAATCGGCTATACGATCGATGACTCTGATCCAACAACCAAGGTTGGATTCGATTGTGCGATCTCAGGTCCTATTCCTATGGATCTGGAATATACAGGAGCCGACCTGGATGCACATACAATCGAGCTCGCTGCTATTACGACAACACCTGCACCTTTGAGCGGCTCTTACACATATGGCATTCCAGAGGCTTATGCCGCTATGCGAAATTTGCGTGGTACGCTCTATATTGGCAGCTGCAGAGATCTTGATAATGTAGGTGCCTTGCAGTTCAGCTATCAGGCGACTCCGGTTATGCCTACCTGTGTCTATATTGAGACAGCCAGACAGGAAATAAGCTCCATCAGAGTTGTAGACGGTTTCGGTACTGATGCAACATTTACTGATGATGTGACTCTTAGAGCTGGTACAGGCGTTAAGATTAGCGTGGTCGGCGATAAAGTTGCTTTCGATATCGATATTGATTATATGAAGGAACAGTTTAATGCGATGCTCAGTTCTGAAATCGGTAATGCAATCAGGACAATTAATGGTATGAAGCCGGCTGACGATGGTTCCTTCACATTGACCGGCATGGATTGCACACTGATAAATGGCGCAGAGCACGGCGTTGTTATTTCTAATCCTTGCAGTAAGCCATGTTGTGACAGCGGTGGCGAAGATTCTGCCGATGTGAAAGCAGCTCTAGATCAGCTCGCATCTGATAAGACTGTACTTGAGAATTACTATACAGATCTGGCTACAAAGATTAACTCTATGCAGTCCAGGCTGTCAAGCCTTATAGCATCCAGGAAGTAATATGAACATTAATATCCAGGACGGCACAAACAGTATACAGCTTGGCGGCGACCTGGTGTTCGATTTCTCTGGTTTCCGAGCATCTCCGCTTAATACAACTGTAACAGTTGAGCCTGACTATGATTTTATCAGCGATGAGCTGAGGACCGCATATGGGTCAGGCTTCGGCTTTGTCACCTCTATTAATGGCGTTGCAGCTACTGATAGGGGCGAGTTCTTTATCGCCGGATCTGAGTGTGATAGCTGGGAATATGGGGACACCGGAGAATTGAAATTCTATGATCTGTGTCCTGCCTGTACGACATGTGAAACTATCTACCGTTTGAAATATGAGACAGAGAACCTGAAGCAGTGGATTAATACTCTCAGAGACGTGAATCTGATGGTAGCCAACGATGTTTATAATAACAGCGTCGCTCTTGCTACACAGCGCATCACCGGGGCAACAACCTGGTCAGGTAGCTGGATGTCACCTACTATGTGTGGTTTAGATCCTCGCTGGAATAGTTGCATGGGTGAAGACACTCCAGTAGATGACTCTTTTATGCGTCTTAGAGGCCTTGATCTGTTGCGTCAGTATATTACCACAGTTCATATGTGGAACTATGTTGTGAGCCTTAATAATGCCTCAACGGAGATTCAGGTAGCACCAGAAGATACAGCTGGCTTTGTTGTACAGACTAAACGTGCACTTCCAAGTTGCTGTGATAAACAACGTATCAGCTGCGAGATAAAAGTTACCGATTGTCAAGCTATTTATGACAACGATTCAGATCAACTGCCAAGTGATCTTCCTGGTGGTTATAACCTTAGTGTCTATGTTCCTGAGCGCACAACTCGTATAGAATTTCAACCGTTCACGAATAAAATAAAAGACGCTACGGGTGAATCCAGCAATATGAAAGCGATTCTATGTGCGCCGTTAAATGCGCAGCCAGAAGCCTACAACTTTGAAGCGGCTTTATGGGATGGTGTTGTTACTGATATCGAAAAGGCTGGCATTCCTGTTAAGCGTTACTATCAGCAGATGGCTTGGATGAGCGCTAATTATCAGAAAGCTATCTATACAACGGTTCTTGATGCAAAAGTTGCTGGTACCTACATTTTGACCGCTAAGTTCCTTCCGTTTATCGGTATGGAGCTGTATAATGGCAAGAATCAGATCATCTCTATCAGGGGTGGCACATATTCTGCAAAAGACGGAACGAAAGAGCAGGATGATGAGACGGACGTTCAGTACAAGTTCATCGATCATGAACAAGATGTCGTTTATCCGAATCCCACAGAGACAAATTACCTGGATTCGAAGGCTGCTCCGACAAGATCTGTAAACTTCAAGCTTGTGTGGACTATCGAAGTAAATTGGAAGATCGAAACACACGGGCAGGATCCTGAAGAGATCAATCAAACCTATCAGTATACCTGCAACGGTTGTCGTCAATATTATGGTGCTGCAATTCTTAGCGGCTCCACTATCTCTAATATTGTGGTGCCTGTTACTGGTGGTACTACCGGAGGTGCATGATGCTTACCACATATCTGAATGACAATCAGAATATGGCATATCCGTTCTTTGGTGACGTGGAGCTGCCATTTGCTATGAGTTGCATCACAGGGCTTGGTCTTTGTATCGAGCTGGAAGACGATCAGGATACGTCCAATAGCTTCTTTGCGTCTGATGTTGTAATAACAGAAAAGGCTGTATGGATTTCTATATGCAAACGATCTGGTGGTGCTACTGGTGTGATCGGCCTCATGTATGCCAACACAGATGGCTATTACACTTATATACCAAGTTGGGTTCTTGATGCTGTCTATGAAGATCAGACTATTATCCCATTAGAGCTCCGTTATGTATACGCTGCCTGGAATGAAGAATTTGATCCAGAGACTGTAGGACTGCTTGCGTCTGATATGCAAGTCTTCTATACGTATGTCAGAGATGGCTCCGGTATTACTGCAGAACGTAGACGTGGTTGTGGTTACATGACACTTGGAATTATCCCACAAAACTCTATCGGCATTTATAGGGGCGAGTTCTATATCGATCCGAGCTGCATTACCTTTATGCCAAGATCTGTCTATGGCAAGTACACAGACATAAAAGCAAACAATACACAACGAGTTGCCAATCAGCTTATCACACTGGAAGCAGCCGGACTGCTGTCGTTTGCTATAGAAGGAAATACTGTTTCGTTTGTGAATACCGCTCCTAATGACTCTGGTTATATTACATTGCCAGAAGATAATAGACAGCATGTGACCACGATTAATGGCGGAACAATCGAAGCTACAGAAAGTAATCCTTATCCTGCGCTTATTATAGATACTGATGTTGATGGTGTATTCTTCGATGTTTTAGATCGTGAGGATATCAGCACTATCACAATAACCGTTCACGGGGATCATACATTCCCTAACTGCTACCTGGAAGGAGATGAAGCCTGATGCTTACACATAACAATGTCGATCGTTCTGCTGAAGTACAGACATCTCCTGCTCCTTTTACATACGGAAGCACTTGCAAACTGGGTGGTATTACGCTGCCATCTAATTCGTTTATCTCTCTGAAGCTGTATGTAGAAGACTTCAATAGAGTGCCGTATCGCATTCATAGTCTGCACCCAGATGGAAAGCTGTATTTTTGCGATGCTATGGGGCAGCCGAGACTTTACTGGCCTACATTTAAGACATCGCTTGCAGTCAGGGAAGATGATGAGGAGCATCCATATATCTCTAGTCTGTTGTTCAATATGAACAGAGTAGTTGGTGGGCATGTCTGCTGCACACGAGCAGCCATGGATCTTATTCGCGGAGTCTTCTCTGGTATCACTTCTCCTCTTTATGTGGAAGCAGATGCCTTTGTGTGTATTCCACAGTGTCATATCGCTATGATGTCTGGACAAGGTAGAAGTATTGGCATCGTTTCTGGTGGCACTATGAGCTATATGACCAGTGATGTTATTATCCGGCCCGATGAGGATCCTAATGATAACAGCGGTGTAGTAACCGGTATTACTGGAAGCACTGTAAATATCTCATTGTCAACAGCTATCGACAGTCTTAAAGCAAATGCCAGAGCAAATCATCTGTGTACGGTGCAAGTGCAGGGCTATACCAACGCATTTAATTGTATTGATAAGAGCATTATCATAAAGGCTGGCGGAACATCCAATCTGCGTGTTGTGCAAGACGGTGATAAGATTATTCTTAGGGGCGTATTGAATGCTTGATTCATTGATAGACTTACAGATAAGTTATCCATTTTTGCCGACAGCCATAAAGCCTGATTGGTTCAATGCCATTAAGGACATTAAGCTTACGGTTATCCTGACCAGTTCGGAAACTCTATCAGAGTATAAAGAGATTAATGACAATAACATTAAGGTCGTGTTGACTGGTGTGAATGTTGCTGGCTTACTGGCAAGATTCGAAGTCACCTGCCGACAGCTTGGTATCGTGGATAAAGAAGTCACGGCTCCGTTGTACGTATGGACAACAAATTGCCCAGCTACTGGAAGCTATGTGATTGTTGATGATATTAATGCCTTTGAGAATGTAGCAGCTACGGGTTTAAGCTATGTTGTGAACCCTGATGTGCTTGTCTTTATGCAGGAAGCGCCGGTTATTCGATATGGTACAACAGCTCTGTCTGAGGTGCTTAGCTTTAATAGTGGCTATAATACGAATGTTTCGCTCTCTGCTACAGGTTTAACTGTATATGGTGCAGTTGGTTCCGGTCTTGGTACTTACAGAGCATATCCAACTGGTATTGATGAAGACACTTTTGAAGCGCGTCAGAACTTTGGTGCGAGCAGCATAAATGGTATACAGGGTAACATTTGGCTCGATGGTACATATCCGATGAGGGCGTCTGCACAGGTGATCGGTAGCACAGCATTTTGGCATATTGGGAAGGACTAAGATATGAAGCATATCAAAAGCGGATGCGGTTATATCATAGGAGATAATACCTACACCTGCAAAGGTATAGGTATGCTGAACGATACCTTCAAGGCCGCTGATCCAGAATTTGAGAAGATCCCTCAGCATATTGAGGGATTTATTATGACACTGGCGCCTATCCTTAATATGGATGCGGATAGAATGGAGGTGCCAGAACTTGCTTGTCGCGTAGAACTGAATCCATTCGAAGTACATGATGGCTCTATTTTGAACACCGGATCAGACTATACGAGTTACTCAGAAAACCAATCTGATGGTTTTCTGGATATGTATGGTCGTGTTTATAATGATAGACAGGATCTTTATTTCAAGATAGATGAGGTATCTGTACCGATTGGGACATCTACTTATTCCTTTAGCAAGTCTGCGGTCATGGGACCTGGTATATTGGAGCCCATGGTCGACACGTCCTTCAGCCCATTGGGTGTCGATACGATTACAGCAGTTGATGCTGGTCTTGATGGTCTAGGCTATTCGTTGGATGTGTTCGGGCAATGGCGGGATCTTATCGAATCTCGTATCAATAGCCTGTCCACGGGTGTGAATGTTGATTATAGGCCTGTTAGAGGGCTGCTTAATTTGGAACAGGCTAAAAATAAAGAAGGTCGTTGCAGCAACTTTAAGATAAGCTTAATGGGTAACACCACAGCTGTTATAGGTTCAGCATTACAGCAAGAACCAGTATATACGATAGCAGGTGGTACGATTACAGTCAACGGCACAACTGTTACCGTTGAGGGGAGTACAACCACAGTTCCTACGTTTGAATCCTATTTGGACATTATGGAATCGACTGTGACTCCTGATAGCTATCTCGGTGTTGTTAGACAATCTCTGCCAACTACGCCTGTCGAAGGACACCTTAAGTATGTGTATATCGGTAGTGTCGTTGAAATTACAGGTTCATCTACATTCCCATATCATAACGCGGAATCCTACAAGCTTTATCAAATCAAGCAGGGAGACTGCATCGTTAATGTTGATGTGAACCGTGAAGAGGACGATGAGTATCGTGGTCCCTTCTGGGTTACCCGCGTCAGCGGACGCTCGATGAAAGTAACTGGCTTTGATGGTACGGATCAGCAGCCAAAAGCAGGTAAGGTATATGTTGATGGCACCACGGTTACTACCGTCGGCGAAGGAACTTTATCTGCAGACGGTAATTCAGGTTTCGTGTTTGCGCATGTTGATCTTGAGAAGACTGATGCGGGCTGGATTTATAGCGACTGTGATTTCACACAACAGGAAGAAGCTGGAGAACCTGCTGAAGGGCATAAGAAATACACCTTCCGTCTCGCAGCTTATACAGTCGAAGACAATATCGTCGATATTGAACAAATTCATTACGGTGATTTGTATATCGATGTTAGTGGCGGCACCACAGCTCCCGGTGAGATTATATACACAGGCCCATTCCACCTAAGCTCAACAGATGAAGGCTGGGGTGTTTATGGCATGGACAACGGTACGGCAGGTAAAGTGTATTTCAATGGTAGTGTGCTAGGTGAAATGGCATCTGGCAATGCAAATGGAGACACTGGTTCGTATGTCTTTGCTAATATCGTGGTAGTTGGCACCACAAATGCAGATTCCGGCAATATCACATATAGCTTAAATGCTGAAAATTCTGGTTATAGCTATACAGAAAAGTCTGCTACAGCTTCGATGCCTGCAGGCACAAAGATCTATAACATCAGAATTGGACAGGTTGCCAGTAATGGTCATGATCTGGAGAATGCAAAGCAGTTCCATTATGGTGACATCTATCTATATGGGGAAGAGAATGTATTTGGCGAATATAACGGGCCTTTCAAAGTTAGTCTGATCGCGGGACAGACAAATAAGGTTAAGGTTACAGGTGTTGAGACAATCGACAATGTAAGAAAAGCTGGTGTTATTTATCTGAATGGAAAAGGTTCTGTAGCTGTACCTGTTAATGAAGTGTCAAGTTTAGACTTATCTGCTGATGGTGTGTTCTTACATGTGTTCTTGAAGAAATCGACCACAGCAGATGAATACACTATTATTGATGCTGCTATTGATTCCTCGAATCAGAATCCATCGGATGCTCCAGAAGATACTGAATTCACATATAGTGTTCGACTCGCTCTAAAGAATGGTAACGAAGTTAGGCAGACCCATTTTGGTGATGTTTATATCGATGAACAGTATATTATGGGTGGAACAGTTGCTGCTGAATATAATGGCCCCTTTAAGGTTACTGGAGGTACAGGGGCTTCAGCCAGTGTGACAATGCCTGCTTTTGATGGGTCAACAGACCATAAGAATAAAGTCGGCAAGGTTCTGATAGAGGTGCCAGCTACAACGACCCCATCGATCACACCAGCGAGGCTTGTTGGCACAGATGTAGAGGTTTCGAATGATGGCGTTATATCTGATGCTTTCTCCAGTGGTGCTTTGTACTTGCATGTTGTCATGGCTAAAGGCGACATACAGGATGGAAAGCAACTGTATACGCTAACAAAGACGGCTATTAACACAGCTGCAAGTTATTCTCCAGCATCCGGAGAAGACGCACCTGGAAAGGTTTACACATTCAGGCTTGCTAAAGTGGCAGTAACAAATCCTGCTACAGGTGTGGTTGTTACTACCATTACACAGATACAATATGGTGATGTTTATATCGGTGACCCTAGTGATCCGGTTATAACAGGTACAACCGTTACGTATAATGGTCCATTCCAATTAACTGATGATGGCTCTATAGCATGTCCTGTGTGCCCAGATTCCCCTCCTAATATAGCTGGTTATTATTCGATAAATGGGGGAACCGAGCATGAGGTTTATATACCATCGACTCTGTCTCTTGTGGCTGGTAATAATAGGATTTATCTGAACGTCGGCATCGATGGTGGTACAATTTCTACAGGCTTTGTGGATGCGCCTAATGTATACAATGTGTTACTCGGTCGAATTATTCGTTCTGGAACTTCACCTAATTACACATACGAGCCAAAGCAGATGCATTACGGTAATGTACAAGTTGATGGACGTTGGAGTTAATCCTTTACCGCTAAGCTAAGATAAAGATTTTATTATATAGATAGGAGTGCCATATGGCAGAGAGATTACCTCAAAAAGTCAGGCTGATGACCCCGGAAGGTGCTTCCGAGGATCTGTACCTGTATCCTGTTACTGGGCTGAATGCCATTACTGTTGGCACGACCACCACAGGCGACGCCTATAGAACATATATTGCGCCTAACGGAAAAATTCTGGCGCAATACCTCGATATTATGACCACCACTCCGACGGCTATCGCAGAGCCTGCTCTGGAGTACAAGGTCGATAACAACCGCCTGGATATGATCATCAGCGGTTCTACCATCAAAGAGTCGTATCTTCCTTTTATTGTTGATGGTAAGATTAGCACAGATTATCTTCCAGGCTATGTCGACGACGTTGTCGAAGTTCCGATTAAGCGTGGTGAGGACTATCCGTCTGGTGCGACTCTGCTGATTAGCGCTTCTGTCGCAGCTGCAGGCACTACTTACTGGTTTTATAAGAAAGTTGGTAATGAGTGGCAATATGGCGGTGGTGAATCTGGTAAGCTGTATGTGGGTGAAGGTGAGACTGATGGTGCGATCTATCGCGCAGTCAATACGTCCTCTGCTGCCAAGATTTCGGAAACGCCTTATGTTATTGACGAGACAGCCACCAACGGTGTTCATCTCACTAAGCTGAACAATACGCTGTCAGCTGTTGCTTCCCTGGCTGGTACAGGCGGTCCTGGTACGATCCAGATCGATTCAGCTTGTACAAGCCGAGGCATCACAAGCCCCGTCTGGTTTAATTTGTCCGATGGAGTTCTTTCTGTAAGTGCAGGGCTTGCTGCCACAAATATGGCTGGCGCAGTCTTCGCTGTCGGTACGGATGCGGATTATAATACTCTGATCAGTGCCGGACAGGGAGCTGCTTATATCGTGCCTACTGTGGCATGGACCAAGCAGATGATCACCAGCGGTATTATCGGCGTTGGACAAGCCTCCTATTCCGAATATGGCATTGTTAAGATTCAGGAAGGCGGTGGCATCCTTGTCACATCCGGTGTGCTTAGTGTGCCTTCTGCAGACGGTGATACACGCGGTCTTACATATCTGCTTGATACCTTTAATACAGATGCTGCAGGTGATAACGGAAAAGCTGTAACCAAAGGCGCTGTTATTTCTTATATCACTTCGAACGTTGTTCCTGATCTGCAGCCAAAGCTGACAGACGGTAACGGCATAAACATCGATTCCAATAATAAGATCTCGGTTGATACAGCTGGCGATGGTCTGGTATTTCAGGCAACCACCAGTAAGCTGATGCTCGACAGCGCTACTGCAACTACGCTTGGCGGTGTTATGATCACCGGGGATCCGTCTGTTATCAGCGCTGGTTCTGGTTCTTATGATGGTAAGCCGCTGGCAGCAAATCCCGCAGCTATCTCCGGGTTTGTGGCATCTGCTATAGAAGAGTATTCTTCTACAGGTGCTCGTAAGATTACAAGCGGTACCGGTATTACTATTTCGTCTGGCTCTTCCGCTGATGAGATTTCTGTGAACTATGATTCTCCGATCAGCGCATACAATGGTGCTATCACAGTTCAGAAAGCTGGGCAGGACACACTTGGTGTTGTTAAAGTCGACAGCGCCAGTACAGGTGTAACAGTTGATGCAAATGGGGTTGTTAAAGCGGTGCTCGACACCACCATGATGAACATCGACGCCAGTAATAAGATCTATGTTAGCAGCGCATCAGTTGATAGCCGTGGTGCGGTCAAGATTGTCAGCACGGGCGCACAGGCATCCAATACAGAGTCTTATAGCGGACATGTTCCTACTGTCAGCGCTATGCAGGCTTATCTGAGCGGGGCTTATCAGAAGTCGCTCTCCTCCAGCACAGGCATCACGATAACAGATGGTGCGACAGTTTCGGTTAATTATGGTTCGCCCATTGTGGCAGACGGTTCCGCGATTACAGTACAGAAAGCAGCACTTGGTTCTTTGGGTGTTGTGAAAACTGCTTCTGAATATACGGGTATCGGTGTTGATAGCAACGGTGTAATCTCTGCGATTATCGATACCAATATTATGGCATACGACGCCAATAATAAGCTTACAGTCAGTTCCGCGACTATAAGCTCTGGTGGTGTTGTACAGGTTGTTAATACAGGTGCTCAAGCAGCTGATCCTGACACCTACAGCAGTTATGTACCTACTGTTAGTGCATTGAATGAGTTTGTTACATCGCAGATCTCAGCCGGTGCTGTAACAGTTACTGCAGGTAGTGGCATCCAGGTTACATCCTCGGCTGTTAATAGCGGCACGAACTACGCTGTCAGTGCCCGTGTCAAGTCTCCTATTGTATTTAGCGGAACCTCGATCGGCATTCAGACGGCAGCCGCATCTATCGATGGATCTCTCGCTACCACAGCGCTTGGTGCAGTTTATGTTTATGGTCTTGGAATACGATCTGATTTTACAAGTGTGTCAAGTACAGCCAATACGGTCCCAACTGAATCCGCTGTACGAACAGCACTGAATGCACTACCATATATTACTTACGAAAAAGTGACTACCCTTTAATTTAACAGGAGAGGAGTTCGATTATGGCAAACACATATACAGCCTCTTCTGGTGTTCGTCTGTTTGATGTCCGGTCTTCTGGCGTTCTGCTGTATCCTGAGACATCGCTGCCGATGGTCCAGATGGAGACCTTCGGCGGTGTTGTTTCAAGTGGTACTAGCCTTGGGCTCGATGCGCAAAGTGCGTGGGATAGCGGACTCGATGATATTGTTTCTGGTTCGTACTGCCCGCTTAGCAAAGTAATTGATGGCAATACACAGTATGCTGACATGTATACAGCGGGCGGTACTGCTACAGTTACTGATATTGGCACAAGTACAGGCTATGGAACGCTGCTGAACACAGTGGAAGTCACGACGGTTGTTCGTGGCTATGACTCGGCGACAGATGATCTGATTCCCACCGAGAAAGCGGTTGCAGCTGGTCTTGCTATGAAGCAGGAAGTATTGAGTGCTGGCAGCGGCATCGTGTTAACACCTGATGGGTATGGTACAACTGTGCTGTCTGTTAAAGGTGCTGTTGCTGTTGCTGATCTTACGAATGCATCTCAGGATCTTTATCCAACAGAATACGCAGTTAGATTTGCGATCAATGCTGCAGCAGATAATGCACAGAACAATGCCGTCAATATTGTAACCAGCCAGATCGCTGCTGCAGGATATGCTAATAGCGCATGGTGTTTGAATACATTCTTGCAGAAAGGTGAGTCTCCTGAGCCGACTCCTGGTGACGTTCCTTATGCAAATTATGATACAGCCGGCAAGGTAATGCCACTGGAGAGCCATGGTCTTGTACTTGGTGGTCAAGGTTCAATGAACCTTATGGTCGCTCCGATCTACAGCACGCATGATTCAGCGACGGCTGCAGCGTCATACTATGTTGGCGGTGTTAAAGTCTTGAATGCTTTTACTGGCGTCACTAGTGATTATCAGTTGTCCGCATATGTCCCTAATACCTATGCGGTTCATGACTATTGCTATACCAACTATGTGAGTAAGACAGATTATGCTGTAAAAAGCAGCGGAGCTGTTGCTGGTAAGGCCGGTATTATTGAGCCGTTTGCGGGTCTATCAATGACAAGTACCAGTAGGCTTAGTGTAATCCCAGCAACATCTAATCTTATTGGTGGTGTTATGGTCCCATCTAATAGGGGTCTAACACTTGGTAATACAGGATCTTTAACCCTGTCGGCGGCTCCTGTTGGGGCTAGCACAATTACATATGCTAGTGCAGTTACATCAGTTACGAATGGGCTGATAGGTGGTGCCTATGTAATGAATCACGTGGAATCTGCAACAGCCGCTGCGCATAAATCTAGGGCCATCGTTCCATCTGTAGACGCTGTTTGGAGTTATGGTCAAGAGAACTTTATTAGCAGCGCTACATCTGCCGCTTATGTTGATACCAGTAATGGTAGTCAGGTTGGTACAACAGTTATTCCGCTTGGTGGTGTCCGTGTTTGGACTTCTGGCGGTGTTGCTGTAAATAATGGTGTGCTCTCTCTGCAGGCTGCAACAGACACCTCTATGGGTGGCATTAAAGTTGGCTCTGGACTTGCGATGTCTGCAAGTGTTACTGGAGGTGCTGCAGACAAGCTTTATCTTAAGAGTGCAACCACCACATCAATTGGTGGTGTCAAGGTTCCAACTGGAAGCGGGCTTAGCCTAACAGCCGGCACACTTAAGCTGTCTTCTGCAACAACCACAGCGCTCGGCGGTGTTGTTGTCGGTGCTGGCCTGCAAGTAACAGACGGCACTGTTTCTGTGGCCGGTGTTGAAGTTGATGCATCTTATAATGGGCCGTTCGCTGTATCGTCTGATGGTGAGGATGAGCAGGTTAAAGTTAACTCCGGTTATATAAAATGGCTGGATGGTCAGCTGGAGGTCCCGGTATCATCTGCTATCTCGATGCCTTATAATTCCTTCTTGTATCTTACAGGGAGTTCTGGTATGGTACAGGGAAGCACAGTTACTGGCTCCAATTATATAATACAAGGCGGTGGAGCATCTTGGTCCAGAACAGATAGCGCCGCAAAAAATGATCGTTATAAGTGGAAGATGCTTAATGTAACAGGTAACACATATACCTGGATACCCGATGCTGTTCCATCTTATGGCACTCCTATTTATTCAACATCTGCTACCTCTGTATCTGGTGGTACCGTTACAAGTGTTGATGAGTACACCATTCAGCTCAATAATGATACAGATAAATACGTACAGATGGAGCAAGATCCAATAAGTGGTTATCAATGGAGCAACGACTACTTCGACACAACCATATACCGCTATTCGTTCACTATGGACAATACTGTATTCTATAGAACTGCGAGCGCGGAGAGCGGCAGATATGGCTGGACACAATCTGGAGAGTCCGGATCTACGCAACAGTGGACAGACAGTCCAACACCATCTGTAGGAGATACTGTATATAGGTATCCAACAGGAACAGACACCAACGGCACTATTTCCAGTATAGATAGTGAGGTACTCTTTACAGGAACAGTTAAGAGGACCAGCTATATAACAGATGGATATTATCAGTGGAAAGATGTTAATGGCGGTTATGGTAATATTTTCTACACGACCACGTCAAGGCCTGTAGATGGTACGCCTGTGTATATAGCATCTGGTTACCCTGCTCCGGCTGGCGTAGCTAGTAATGTATCATTACATACAGTATATACAGCAGCCGGTCTTCCTTATGCTGATACAATGACTATGCCAATAGTAGGAGATTATGGTTTCACCTATACAACCGTACAGCCAGCTCTGCCACCAGCCGGACGCTTTTATACGATAATAGCGCAGAATATAAGTGCGACTATCAGTGGCGATGATGTTGTAGAAATAAATCAGCACCAATATGGAACTATTTGGCATGAACATTGGGGTGATGACTATAGAGGCCAGTTTGCCATTAGTCGTATCACGCTTGATCAAGCTACTGCTGATGCCTCAGTGATAGGCAGTTATCCATATAAGTATGTTGTTAACGGCGGACGCCTCTATGGCGGCGTAGACTTCAAGAGCGGTAAACTATGGCAGGGAACTCTTGTGTCTGGTGGTATTATTATGGCACCAGGTGATGTGGAGTATCCGATAACATCCAACGACACAATAGGTCAGAAATCTGATGCTTTGTACTTCCAGTATGGAGCGTCTAAAGAAGTCTGGCTAAATGTGTGGAGTGGAACATGGCCTGCTGCTTATGGAGGCCCTGGTGGTACTGGTAAATATTGGCATACAGTTGTGCATTCGTTGTGTCTTGAGGGTTATATACCTAATTGTTACTCTGTGCAACTAGGATGGGTAACGCCCAATGGTGCCCCACAGCAAGAACATAAGGGAGCGATCTCTATCAGAGGTAGGTGGACATAATGCCAGAAGAAAGTAGACTAAGCCTGAAATGGATAGATGGTAACGACGTAGTTACACTATCTGGTGGCACATATACAGAACCAGTAGATGTACATATTAATGGTAATACAGAAGGCATTCCAACCTTTAATGTAGACAATCCGACAATGTGGACACCTCTGTCTGTAGTGTCGGGTCTTGCTTCTGGCTTCTGCGAGAGGCGTGCCGTACTGGACAGCGAGTTTAAGACAGGCGCCTCTACATCTAAAATCTGGCTGCAGAATGATGAGACGTCGGCTGCAGTCGCTGATAGGGCTGCTATAGTTAGTAACTGTATGCATAATCTAGCGCTTGGATCTGACTACGCGCATCTATTCTACAGTTCTGGAGCCAGTGCAGCTATGACGCCTATAGGAAGTGCAGCTGTTAGTAACTATATGACCGCCATGGATTCTGCTATCACTGCCGTAGTCTCCGGTACAAATGTGTATGTAGATGAAAACGGATCTAGTTATGAGTCTGCAGGTCGCGCTGCTTTTGACGGCCTAGCCTCTGCGGCCTATATAACGGCTAGTACGCAGCATGAAGCTGAGTCTTCTATACTTAGACCATCTTCTGGTGGCGGTAGCAGCCTTAAAACAATAATGGCTATAGGTCTTCCTGTAGAGTGGGCTAAAGAACGTAAATGGATGCTTGATGAGCTAAAATATACTGCTGGCACCGCTATGCCCTACCTGAATACTCCAAGCGACCAGGTTACATATATGTTAGAGGGTCCAAATGATATTAGTGCATCAACTTTGTCTGGTGCACTTAGTGCCTATGTTGACACTGCATCTTCAGGATCAGATGTCAGGTCTCAAACAATAGATGGTAACTATCCAGCGTATACTAATTTACAACTAACTAGAATAGTTTCTGGCGGCACTTCTTTTGTTGTGTCTGGGCAGTCTCCAATCGCATACGGTATGCTGGCAAAGTGGTTAGGAGGAACAGCTGTACAAACTCCCTTAGATATTTATATAGCGGCTCCCAGGTTAAACGATACTGATCCTGGTTTGTGGTTTATTCCTAATTACTATAATAGCAGCACATCTTCTTGGTATAATATTCCAAATTATTACTCTGGAACGAGTACCATAGATATCTCTAATACATCTAGATATGCCAGACGCTATGTTGTGGGCTCCGGGGCGTCTATAACATTTACCGCCCCTGCAGTTATTGCTTCGAATGACGCTGCTATTATAGACATGCTAGACATAAAATCCGGTGGCGTTGTATGTGTGGATCCAGGTAGTAATGGTGCCTTTAAGGTCACAAGCATTAGTTATTGTAATGTAGAAAGCGGTGGTAAACTCCTATTTATAGAAAACGGATCAGCAGTTACTACTCGGGATTCTGGCACAGTATATAAATCTCCTATTTTTATAGATCTGTATACAAATTATAGAACTGTAGCAGATTTCTATGGTGGTGGTTTCGCCGATGGTGAATATGTATACCTAGAAGGGGGCAGTCTCACACGTCTACCAATAAGTAGCGGAAATGATCCTTATGGTATGTATGTTCTGGGTGCTGATCATGGTGCAAATTCTGTTCGCATATCAATACCTAGCAGCCAGGCCGAGCTTATGCAGGCAGTTGTAGAGAGTGGCTGCACAGCTATAGTTTCTGGCTCTGTTACAAGGCTTGGTGCTTTCGGTATAATGCCTGGAGCTGTTTTTAGCTTTACAGAGGGGTCTATGCTTGGTGACCTCCGTATAGCAAGCGGCGCTACCGCTAATATTGCTGCTTGGTGCGAGGGAGTTTATGTAGCATCTGGAGGTAAATTATATGTTACAGGGAGCGGGCACATAAGCGATCTGGAGGTCGAAGACGGCGCAGATGTCTATTTAACAGGCAAGGCTGTATCCGATGGTAATATAACAAATGCAGATGATGCTCAATTAGTGGGCGCTGTTACAGTGCGCTTATTTAATCCATTACCTATATCTGGTATATCTGCTGGATGGAATACCTCAAAGACTGTGACAGTGCAGACATATGAAGATGTGTTATTCGCTGGTAGCGCATTAGCCACCACTACCGCTGCTCGTGCCGCTGTTAGCGCCTCTATAAAGAGTGCTGCAGCATCTTTGAAAGATATAACAGATCCTGTTTACTCTGGATATGGCTCATCTACTGTTGGTGGTGTCACATATAAGGGATACGGTGTATTTGGTCCGTTAAGTTCTTGTACTGTTGTCTACGGGGCTAAGGCCCTTGCTATGTATCCTGCTGGAAGCTCTACATCAGTAGATTCTCATTACCAGGAGTTCTACGTCCGCCAGTTCCCAACACAAGCGGAAATAGATCAAGCCGCCTCCTCCGCTACCACAACCTGACGCCCTCCCTCTTATAAGTTAACTATGAGGTCTAATTATGTCCAATCTTACTGAAGTGCTTACTCCAGGCGGTACAGTTACCAACTACGACTTCCCGCCTACTGGATATCCATCCGATTTCGATCCTGTTACAAAACTCACCGAATGCCCCATGTGGCCTGATGGTCCATGTCAGGGTGGCGGCGGTTCCTCTGCTAAAGCCAAAAATATGACATCTGAAGAGCGTCTTGCTATCACTCCTGATCCTGGTCAGCTCATTTATGATACTACCCTCGATCTTCTGTTCGTTGGTGATGGTTCTACAGAGGGCGGTGTCCAGGTCGAGTCCACTGATCAGGCGGACTTCTCTCGTGTTGTTTTTCATGACCCTGCTGAATAATAAACCAGAAGGATAATTTCTTATGCCTAATGACTATGTTAATCTGAAAAATCTGCAAGGGGTTGAGATCAAGCCCATTACAGATCTTGCTGCAATCAATCTTACCGAAGTTAACGGTATCGCAGTAGAAGGCAATACAATCGGTATTCAAGACGGTTATATCGAGTCCGCTTACTATACAGAAATGGTTGATCCGACTGTAGGACCAGCTGCTTCCTCATCTGCATATGTGGAAGGTGGTACTATTTATACACTGCTTGGTGGTTATGCTGTCACCTCTGCAATTAATACAGCATCTCCGTCTCAGCAGAAAGTTCCGTCTGAAGCAGCAGTTGTTTCTGCTTTTGATGATATTGTTGTTTCTGGCGCTTCGTATTATGCTGGTATAGGCATCAATATTGATGCTGGTCACACCGTCAGTGTTGCAAATGTTCCTACAAGTGCTGTTGCGGGACTCGATACACAGCTGACAGGTATCAGTGCATCTGTTGCTGGTAAACAGGATGCTATTTCTGCTGGCTATAGAATGGAGCTTAGTGGTACCACGCTGAGTCAAGCTAGATATTTCCCAATCGAAAGTCCGACGAGTGCAACTATTACGTTGCAAGCCGGTCATGCTTATAAAATCCAAGCAACAGCTGGTAGTAAGACCCTCACAGCAGAAACTATTCCAGCTAATCAGTTTGGTCTCGAAGGCCACGCAGAGATTTTCATAGCCAATACGGGCCTGATTAAAACTACTAGTTCTGTCGTTCTCGCAAACGCACTTGAGCCGGACGCGGTGAACAACTGCACGGTTCGCTTCCACGATGGGCTCGCGATCATTTCCGTGGAGGATCATGTCGCGGGCTACATCGTCGTTTCCGCGACCGGAAGCACGGCGGGGACGCTCCCCTACGCGCTCGGTTCCGCTTCGCAGGAGTATGTCGCGTTCGATGCTGC
>Ga0310694_10001326_pt1 | contig 28455 bp, 57 predicted proteins | sample 174DNAGHGhighgp2_FD_203884 | JGI IMG/M metagenome (GOLD analysis project Ga0310694, IMG submission 203884) | Sheep rumen microbial communities from Palmerston North, Manawatu-Wanganui, New Zealand - 1742 DNA GHGhigh gp2 (v2) (version 2) | ecosystem: Host-associated > Mammals > Digestive system...
TAAAGAAGCATTAGCTCTCTACTTCTCACCCGCGAATAGAGATTTCAATCAAAAACCGACCGTTATGGAAATTGTAAATCTTATTCAAAATGTAGATGAAAGAATAGTTTACTTCGACGCAGGTTCACCATCTAATCCAGTAATTAAATGGCATAACTGTGACCCCGATTACTTTAACTATATTTCATTTGCAAGATATAATGAACCAGCAAATGCTAGCACTTCGATAAGGATTGCACCTGAATGTTTAATAAAGTGAGGCTAAGATGAAAAGGTATATAAAATCTACAAAGAATATTCCAAGTAATGCAATCTTAATCACCGACATATCTATTTTAGAAGTCGGAGATAAGATTATTGAGGAGTTTGTAGAATTCGGGAAACATGAATTTTGGGAAGGCGAAATCACTTCAGTAGAAGACGACCACGCTTTGGCTACAGTTTATGCGCCTTATGGCAATACATCTGTAGACAATGTTTGGATTGATGGAGATAATAGTTCAACATTGAAATTTTGGTTAGTATAATAAGGGGTGTATATATGAAGAGATATATTAGAACCAATGAATCCACAGATAAACCTAGCAAAGTAATATTTTATAATTTTGTCGGGAAATCTATAATTCCTGATATCGAATTTACAACTTTTGATGATGCAATTCAGTATGCTGCTGACCACGATTTACAAATTTATGGTAAATGGGATGGAGTTAGTGAAGTTCCAAAATATTTATAATATCGGTAAATAGTTATGAACATTAAAGACATACCAGTTCCAGAGATTTATAAATCAAGCGCAGATTTTAGATTTTTTCTAAAATGGTTCGATTATGCTTTGACAAAAACTCAGTATGATACAAGCAATCTTATGGATTTGTACGATTCTTTGCGTTGTCCGAAAGACCTTCTCTGGATGCTGGGAGACACGATGGGTTATCAGTATGATGACCGACTTTGTGCAGCCTTCAATAGATTTGCAATGTTGTATTTTATGTCTTTAATTAAATATAAAGGCAGTAAAACAGGCGTAACTCTTGCAGCCGAGGTTAATCTCAAACAAAAAGATATTAATGCTTATGGCGAGGAGAACAATATCAACTATGACAGACTTGAAGACACCTCGATTCCAGTAAATTCTGTTTACGTAGAATCTAATGTCGACGAAGGCTATATTGATGTAGTTTACTTCACAGATGAAAAGCCAATTGATAGCTGCATTGAATATGTACGACCTTTAGGTATGTATTGCTTCCAACACGCAGGTGTAAGAATCGATTCGACCACAAAGATTTCAGTAGACGCGAGGTTGGCTAATGCATCTGATATCTTAGGTTCAATCGGACCGACAAGAGTTGGACATTATAGTCGAAATGATTATGCAAGATTACAACATATGGTCGATGAGCCGAAGCAGAAAAATAATCCTGATGATACTCGTGAACCAGCTTGGAGAAGGTCATCTACAGCAGAAGATGAGCCAACAGTTAATGCTGGCTATAGAGCATTAAGTTCTTTGCAACTTGCAAATAATGACCATATTGTTAAATCATTATTTAGCAAACCTATTTTCAATCTTGGATATGGACCGACAGTTGATACTCTCGAAGATGTCGATGTAAATGACCCAAGATATAACTTGAAATACAATAAGTCTATAGAGGAGTCCCTGGGTAGAGCAGTTTATACCTTAGACCCTGAGAGAACATCTACACCTATTGACCCGAAACCAAAGGTCAATGGTATAATGACTCAGATGGGTGAAAGAATTATTCCTACATATCCAGCAAGATTAACTACTGAAAATGGCGAAGGACATATAGTTACAGAAGACGGAGATAATACAATAAAATTGAATTGAGGAAAATAATATGCCAGATTTACCTGATTTAGAAATATCTAATTTACCAACAATAGATACTGTCGATAAGGACAATGATTATCTTGTAATTTCCAAAGCATCCGATATGTATGCTTCTGGCTACGGTTCTTTTAAAGTTACGCCTTCTCAAATAGAACTTGGCGGTGGCGGTGGCGGTGCTACTTTCGTTGATATCAAAACGGTGTTAGAAGCAGGAGCAACTACAATTGTAGTACAAAATGTAGCAATTACGGCAAATTCTGTTATTGACATTTCAACAGACCCTGCAATTCCTTATGTTTCCGCTACATCTACTGAGGGCGAAGCTACAATTACATTTGATGAACAGTCATCAGATGTAAATGTATTAATCAGTATTAGGAGTATATCATAATGGCATATTTTAGAAGTTATCCAAAGAGTAGTTCTCCTACCAGTGAAGACTTTATATATAATTCATGGACCGTAGGATTCAATACAGGATATAAGCATACTGCCAATACAAAAGTAATATTCAAGGCAATACTTGAAGATATGTTTTCTCCTGGTTCTTATGGTCAGGCGTTCGGTGCAAGAAACAATAGTCGATTCAATAATGCATTCGGTCTATTTCATAGATTTAACAATGCTAGAAGGTATTGTTTTTATAGAACAGGTTATGAGGTAACTGGAGATATACCTGGTACATCAGGCTCAACTTCTTCACCTTTTTCTAATGTAATCTGTATTTTTACTGCTGAAGGGGACCATATCTCTTGGTATCCAGAAAATGATTCTACAAACGTACATCATATATATGCTACTGGCGCAAATGTAGATGCAGGTATCGCCCCATTAGCAATTTTCTGCTGTAACACTTCTGACCGGGTTGATGGTTGGTATCCTACAGATTATGGTGCTATGCGGCTCTATTGGTTTGAAATCTATGAAAGCGATGTTTTAATCCATAGATTCATTCCAGCATACAATAATGAACAGTATTGCTTATATGACGAAATAGAGCACATTTACATATATGATATTGTAAGTAGCGGTTTGTATATGATGGGTGTTGTATCTGGGGCACAAGTTTCCACTACTTCGACACCTTCATTAATGATGTCTATGATGAGTCCTGTAACTTCCGAAGAAGAACCAGAAAGTTCAGAAGAATCTAATACATCAGAATTAATTGAGCCTAATATAGAAGAAATCGAACAGGAAGGTGATAATTAATGGCAGATATTCAAGTAAATAATTTACCTAATACTTCACTTATCAGTAATGATGATACTGTGATGATTGTTCAAGGTGGCAATTCCACAAGACAAGCTACTATCGATGATGTAGCTAATCAGATGCTGCAAGCTACTGACGTTGCCTCTTTTGATACTGAAAATAAAAAACCTGTTGGTGCAGTAAATGAGCTATTAGTTAAGATTGAAGATTTAGATTATAGAATATCTGAATTGGAGAAAGCAGGAACTGGTCTGAACAAGATTAAGATGAATCTTATCTTTACAGATATTTCTGAAGGAGAATAATATGCCAGTTATTTATAGTAAGATTCCAGTACCTGGAGGTTGGGCAGATTCTAGTTACTTTACTACGATAAGTAATAGATTTACTTTATCGGGACGAACCTATGATAATATCCCTACAATATTGCTTGATAATAAAGTAGAGTTTGCAATTCATATAGCATATACACATGTATGGTATGTTGATGCTAACGGCAGTTGGCAGCGAATTGATTGGGGATGGACTGGAGATTGCTATTTAGAAGTAGCAGCCGCTGAAGATATCGTGTATATTAGAATAACTAATAGTCCTGATGCCCGTGGTTTAGTTTTCTGTATTATCAAACATGATGACCATTATTATATTGGTGGTAGACTTCTCCAATCTGCACCTGATGCTGTTAAATATGATATCAATACGATAAGTTTTACTGATTTAGATACTAAGCTGACACAAAACTATATCATAAATGCATTGCCATTCCCGTCTACTCCTGGACATTTAGCTTATTTATCTAACGCATTTGTTTCTAATAATGGCAGTACTTGTTTTAATCTCAAAGATACGTTAAGTTGCACTTCAGTTGCATTCGGTAGTACTATATCAATTGATGCAGATAACTATTATGCAATTGGGACAAATACTTTGTTAAGAATAGATGAGGTGGTTTGATGATTTATAGAGTTGACGAAGGTTGGCAACCTGCATTCTTACGAGGAACTAGATGGGCGGATTGCGCTTATGACTATTTAAGTCAGTATATTGATGGGTTGATACATGAAGAGAATACTGAGTTCATAAATTTCTGGAATAAGTTTACTATAAGGATAACAACAGATAGATATTCTCGTCTCTATCTTGTTGCTCCTGATGGAACACAGATATCTCTCGGTGCTGAGCAGGATATGAATCCGAATAGAGCATGGAGATTTACTTTAATCAAAAGCGATAACTTTATGTTCTTTTCTATGAATCGTGACTATGGTGGAAATATGACACTTATCTGGATGGTAGGCGAAGATAATCGAGATTACTTCGGCGGTGGCGCGTATAATCATATTTTTAACACTACTGAATTATATAATTCTGATGTTGTCGTCGCTTATGATGTTCTCGATACTACTTCTCCATTCTATTTCACAAAACCGCTGCCTTTTGTACCTCCACAAAACAAAGTTGGGTTCTTAGATAATTATTTTATTACAAATAATATTTCTAAATCCGTAGCGATTAAGGATTTATATAGCTGTACTAGTGTTGTTTACAGAAGTACGCTTACTGTACTTGGGCACAATTTCCTTGCAGTAGATACAAACACATTAATAAATTCTGACGATACTGCACAAGCTTAATATGATACTTATCTGCCTCATCTGACCTATGTTAGGTGAGGCATAACCTTTTATTTATATGTAATATAAAGAGAGGGATAACTATGGCAGACGATTATCTTTTAGCGCAAGGACAAGCTAAACTTGCTACCGAAGAAGATTTATTCAGAGATGCGTCAGGAATTACGTATCCAAATCTGCATAGACGAATTAATCTTGATTATGCTCCTCGCTATGAGATTTTAAATCTGCAAACTGCTGAAGGAGATAATCTTCTTACTGCCGAAGGAGACCAGATTCAAGTTAGTGTAGACCTTAGCTTTATCGGTCCCCCACCGCCTGGTTTCATTCCTGAATATGATTATACTCTTTCTGTTCAAGGAGTTAATTCTTATAGAAATATTCACTATACTAACAGAGATGAAGATTCGGAGATACCATGATGAATCCATTAGATATAATAAAAAGATTAGATGTAAAACAAAATGTTCGTATTCGAGTTATCGATGACGCTACTGGTGAAGTAGTTCAAGAACACGACGGACATAATGCTGCAACTAATTCTCTTTTAACAGGTATCGCCCATTATCTTATGGGAGATGGTGTTCTCAATCAAGGTCAAGATACTTTGATGATGTGGGTTCCTCAGTATATTTCATTAGGAACTATGGGACTTACCTCCCAAAATTCAGAGGTCATTACAGCTGACGGAGTCGAATATGAAGTCCCTTCAGGTTTAGGTTATACTCCCGAAGCACCTGAAGATGCCACAGCAGAGGAGAAAGAATTAAATGCAAGATTAAGATTTTCAGAATACATAAATCAAACTCCAGGTTATGGAGCTGATGGCTATGATAATAATTCCAATAACAATCGTGAATGGTTCGGATTGGGTTATCCATATTCTCTTAAACCAGACACATTAAAGCAAAATTTCTATACTTGGGATGGTTCGGAGACTACATTTACATTATCTGAAACCCCTATAACTATTTTATCTGCAACTTTATACCCTGATGGAGTAGTAAACCAGGATATGAAAGATACTTCAATAGACCGGAAAGTTCTTCCGTCATCTTTATATGAAGTAAATGGGAATCAGATACATTTTAGCGAATATTCCGATACAACAATTCCTACCGATAGCAGATTAGCAATTATTTATACATTTAATAGTTTAGATGCTGCTAACTGCGAATTGGTTACTGCTAAACTAGATAATGGAGAAATTGTTCCACTTACTTCAAGGTCGAAGATTACATATAGAGATTATATCCCTGAAGTTCAGAGTGAGGTTCCTAATACTCTCGATGTAGTTTTTTCTGCATTCGTATCCGTAGGTGCTCTGAAGGATTATCGAGGAGACAGAGATTATATCTATATTACCGAAGCAGGACTTTGGTCAAAGCCATATTACAATGATAGTGGAGACAACGGTTTGCTGGCTGGTTATAGAATAATGCCTTCCGATGATGAAGTATTGGATATTGCAATGCAACAAGAATTTTCGGGCGATGGAACTACAACTTCATTTACCTTTGAAGAAATAGCAACAGAAATCGTTTCAGTAACTATAACAGGTGGCTTACTTCCAGAGTATGCATTAGATACTTCAACGAATCGAATTGTATTCTCGGAAGCACCTGCTGCAGGTACAACAATTACAGTTATTTATAAAACAGATAATATAACAAATTCTTGGAAGGATATGAGTATCGAAGCCAATAGACAGAAGGTTCAGAGAAATATTATCAGAGTTGGAATTAATCAGGTAGCTCAGATTATTTGGAAAATTCAGCTCGGAGGTCTCGAACAACTTAATGGTTTGAGATATTTATATCCCTCACAATATCCTGAAGATGTTTGGAATTTAGTTTAAGGAGATACAATATGAAAAATGCAGATGTACGCTATAGATATTATGATTACTTTAATCCTTCGAATTCTACAAAGATAGCGTTTTCGGATAAAATTCGCCCAGCGTTTTTCAAGGATGTTCTATCTTACGGTGTACATTTAATCACCGAAGAGTTGAATATTCCTGAGTATGATAATGTTGAAGATTTTAGTTATGGTTTTTGGATATTTAACGGAGAAGGTAAAGACTTTAAAGTTAATTGGGAGTTTGACGGAAATACGCCATTCTCTCTTAAAATAGGTTATTACGTTGATAATAATCAATTAGATAATAAAGTTCTTTATGAGTACACCACATATGAAGAAGCATTGGATTTTATCCAGGATTATATGAGGAATATATTAACTAATGGTATTCCAGAAGAACCTCAGCCCGAATATGATGAAAATGATGTTGCAGAATTAAAACTTATGCACCACATAATGATGTCTATGAATAATGAAGATGCGTATTATTCTTGGATTATGACGGGTGTACCTGACGGAGCAACCGAAGAAGATTATATCGATATAGCATCAGACCCAGAAGAACTTACTACATGCAAACAAGTATTCGATAATGTCTTTTCTGATTATGCTTCCGATGGATTATTTGACCCAACACCTGAGGAGGCTGCATACGCTAAACAAGTATGCAAGAGGCTGGGCTTACCTGAGATAGAAATCCTCGACAGACCTTAAAGGAGATGCTATGAAAAAGTATATTAAGACTAGTAAAGTTGATTTATCAGATATTCCAGAGGAAAATAAAAACGGAGATTGTTTTGTAGTTGCACTTAAGAAATTTATGGAGAATCCAAAGCGATATACTTTGGTTCATGGAGTAGTTACAGGTCAAGGTCCGATTGAAGGTATTGAATACAACCACGCTTGGGTTATTGATGAGAAAACCGATACTGTTATTGATATGACATTGCCGAAAGGAAATCAGAAAATTCCTGTAGGCTTATATTATTATATTGGTAAAATATCTATAACAAAAGAATATAAAGGCCCAGAAGTTTTAAAAATGCTTGATAAATATGGTACATATGGACCTTGGGATTCTGTTTTTGACCAATACTCATAAGGTTAATTACCTTTTATACAATTAGATAATTATTTATATAAAGGATTTTACAAATGAAACGATACGTCAAATCAGCTCATTATACAACCTATCAAGGTCATCAGATTAGAGTAAACGAGGGAGAAACAACTCCTCAGGCAATTACACGCTATAAAAATCAGATAGCTAAAGAGGAATCTGATAAGCTTGAAGCTGAGCGAGTAGCTAAGGAAGAAAAATTAGCTGCTAGAGAGCAGAGACGTAAGATACCTAGATATGCAAATGGCACAATAGTTCTTGGTAAAGACGGGAAATATTATCAAGTATATGATGGCTATTATGTTGAGCAGTATGATGACATAGCATATGAAGCAGTTCCCTGTACTGAGACAGGTAAATGGATTACACCTAGAAATGATTATGAAGATCTGACTATTGAAATATATCAGAGAGAAGATATTCAGAAAAAGATAAAATAAAGGAGATATAATCATGAAGAAATCATTCACAAAGTATCCGAGCAATAAAGTTTATGCAACAAAAGCATATACTAAGAGCTATGTAACATCTGACCCTATTTTAGTTTCCGCTAGTGGTAATTTTAAGTTAGTTATTGTAGGTGGTATCGGTATTCAGGATACTCCTTATACAGATTTTGAAATTAAGAGAAGTGAGAAGGCTAATGAAGCAGTAGTACGAATTGATATACACCGTTCTAGGGGGTCATTTGATGGATTCCCAGTTATTAGTAGACCTGGAAAAGTTCAGGGAGAATATGCAAATACTTCTTATGGTTTCAGCAGTAATTATAGAACTAATGACTGGATTAAAAATACTTTTATCCCGATCTTAGACGAGGCTGTACAGTTCTGTGATGAGCTTAATAACTTCTTCGCTACCACAAGTAAGCAGGAATTATCTGATATGTGTGAAGATGTATTCTTAGATATGGGAATTGATTACGATAGTTACATTCAGCAGGAAGCTGATATGGATTTATAATAGGTAGTAGAATATGACAAGAAGATTTACTAAATACCCTTCAAATTATGTTAAAGCCTATACTATACCTGTAGTTAGTCCTTCACAAATGGATGATTGGAAATCTATCTGCAGAACTTTAGCATCTAAGGTGAATGGTACTTTACTTTTTGTCAATGAATCCTCTTGCGGTATTGAATTCCCTGATGGTTCTTTAAGACATATATACGTTGATGAGGTTCAAGATTATTTATGACAAGAAGATTTACTAAATACCCAAGTAGTTATGTAAAGGCTAGTAGTGATATGAAACGCGTATTTGCTGACTCTCCATTATTTGTAGACAATTCTGTATTAGAGTATGATGAATTGCATTTTAGAGAAAATTCTTTTACTAGAGGTCAATCGGTAAGTTCAATTAAAAAAGTTAAAGATTCTCTTTATGAATTATCCGTAATAGTAGACCACAGTGGTGATTACTATGCTTTGCGTATAGGCATTTCTACTGATGATTTGATGAATGCTTATAGTAATCCATTTAATTATATTTCATTTAGACCTGAATATGTTAAAGTAATTGACGCAAGCAGTATCAGTGAAATTCCTTATGACACAAATAATTTAATAAAACGTTATGATAGCTCTAAGTGTGATTATCAGATTAGATTTTTAATATAAGAGGAAATGCAAGGAGAAGATAGTGATATGAAAAGAACATTTACTAAACAACCTACAAGTTATGTAAAAGCCAATGAAGCATACGATGAATTAGACCGTTTTGAAATAGAATTCGAGAACATCCAAAGGGAGTGGTATAACACTGAATTCTATAAAAATACGCATATAAATTTATTTACATATGCCGAAGGCAAATATCCTAATTCTATACGCAGAGCTGGTGTAAATTGGGGCGCTTGGGGTACTCAACCTCCCGCAGATACTAAAGAATTTGCTGAAGCACTTTTAGCCGCAGCAGAGCTGTGCGATACCCTTAATAACAAATTCCCTAATGTAAAGGATTTTTAACTAGTAAAGGAGCTATAAAATGGCTAAAAGAACATTTACAAAGTATCCTAAGAATTATATCAAGTCATCTTTTGATGCTCACTATCTTCGTCGTTCAGGATATGGTGGTTTCCGAGGAGAAGATGCTTTCGATATAGCAGATATTTATTGTTTGACAACTAAATTTGAAGAAGTTCTTGGAGACCCTGAAAATGCTCGATATGCAGCTTGCTGTATGGAATCTAATATTTCTTACTCAGATTATGTCAAAGTATTATTTACGGACAATATTCAAGAAGCAAATAGTTTTGTAGCAGATTGGCTGAATTATAATAATCACGATGTTACAGAAGATTCTGTAGATGGATGGCTTTCAGAACGTCATTATTATGGTACTGTAATCGATTTGGTAGATGAAAAAGAAATTGATTATGGAGATAGTTGGCAGCAAAGAAAAAATAGACCAGAAAATACAACTTCTTGGCATAGATTTGGAGGGCGAGTATAATGGAAAATGATGAAATCTTAATTAAAGGAGAAGAACAATGAAAAGAACATTTACAAAGTATCCAAGTAGCTATGTTAAGGCTTCAGATAGTTATACTGGTCTTAGACAAATATCTGATGAAGAAGCTGGTACACTTCCAGAAATTCCAAAAGATTTTGTCTATGATACCGAAACTCCTGAATTCTATTGTTATCGTAACAAATATACAGGCGAGGAAATACACATTATTAAACCGCCTAAAACATATGTCCTTGACAAACCACAAGGAGATATGCCAGTTACTTCTATCAATCAAATATTAGAGCAGATTAAATCGGATATTGAACGTGTAATGCATGAGCCTGCATATCAGCATGAGGGAGAAGATTGGCAAGTAGGTTTAAATATTGCTGAAAATATTATAGATGAGTATATTAAATAAGTAAGTAGAATGAGATAATCTAAGGAAGTGATACATAATGGAAAACAATGAAATCTTAATTAAAGGAGATAAACAATATGGATTTTGAAGAAGTAATGCAAGCTTTAGAAGATGCTAACTACTCTTTTATGAATATATGGTATATGGGTGCAGGCACTGCACCTGATGAAAGTAGGCCAGTATCTGATTGGTTAAAAGATGTAGATATATACGATAGTAGTTCTAATAGCGAAACTTTTGGTCTTATGTGGGATTCTAATTCTAGCTCTTTTGTAATTGTTTGTGCAGGCGATATGTTAGAGGATTGGTTTACAGTTATCCCTTGTTACCCGCAAGATTCTTATGGTGCTATATCTGTTGACGATTGTAAGAAAATAGTCGAGTACTTAAATAATACTATACCTCAGGCCGAAGCGTTCACTAATGCAGTTAGACCATTCTTATAATAAGGAAGTGATACATAATGGAAAACAATGAAATCTTATTAACTCCGGCTGCATTACTTGACTTCTTAAGACAAGTAGATGAACTTGCGGACAAAGACATTTCAGTAGACGAGACAGGTTCAACACTTTCAGTAACAATCGGAGAATCTACTTATGGTATTGACCTTAATCAGGCGGAAACAGTAGAAGTTCCTGATGAAGTAGTTGACGAAGTAGCTGATGTAGCTGACGAGGCTTATGCTGATTTAGGTGAAGCAGGAGTTGATGTTACAGATATTGACGAAGATGTCGTTGAAGGTGGAATTATCAGTGAAGCACTCAAAACTCTTGCAGTAGGCGGACTTGTAAGACTTGCTGGCAAAATCATGGGTAAAGATGTTGCTGATACATTGAGAAAGTAATATCTAAGCAATAGTATTATCATAAATAGCAGGTAGAAGTTCCTATCTGCTATTTTTATGTTTGAATAACCTTCTATATGAAATAATGAAACCAAATATATTTTGTTCATTTTGGAGGCATATACAATGGCTAAGAAATCTGTAAAAGCTGAAACTACATCTATTAAAAATAATGCAGTTTTAGGTACTTACACAGGTAAATGCTGTGATGCAGCAGTTGTTAATAACAATGATATGAAGCTCGATAGAGAGCTTTTTGAGAAATTAATTGATTCTGATGAATACAAAGATGGCATGGAAAATGGATATTATATCGGCTATCTCGGGCACCCTGAAGACCCTAATTGCCAGGATTTCAAAAACGGCTGTATCGTAATGAAGTCAATGGAGATTAAACCTAACGATGAAATTTTCGGTACATTTGACTTAGTAAATACTCCTGTAGGTCAGATTGTAAAAACATATATTGACGCCGGAGTTAAGTTCGGTATTTCCATTCGTGGTGCAGGTGATGTAGATGCTGAAGGTAATGTAGACCCCGATACATTTATCTTCAGAGGTTTCGACCTTGTTTCCTTTCCTGCATATAATGACGCAGTTCCTAAGTTTATGGAAATTGCTGCAGCTTCTGACCCGAAATATAAGAAGATTAAGACCGCTATTGATAATAATCTTCAGTATATTTCTTCTGCTACCGCTATTGACCAGCTTCAGGCCAGCCTTAATCCTCATTCTGCAGAGTATAAGAAACTCGAAGCAAGAAAACAGGATATCGGAACACCCGATGATGTTTGCCCCGAATGTTCTGATGAAGATTTAGAGGAAATTACGGCTAAGAAACTTAGTTGCATGACTGATATGTACATCGAGGAATGCGAGAAGAATAGAAAACTTGAGGCGGCTTTAGCAGCTACAAAAGTACAACTCAAGAAAGTTGAAGCATCTTATAATAGAAAACTTCAGAGCTTGAGAAGAATTACCGCAAGCCAAAATCAGTTAATTAAAAATAGATTACAAGCCGTAACAGCTTCTTATAATACTGCTGTTTCTGCTACTAATAATCTTAAGGACGAGTTGCGTGATACACAAGCAGAACTTCATAAGGTAGAAGCTAGCAAAGATGTACTCACCAGAGAAAATTCTAAGATTATTTCTGAATTAGAATCTGTAAAATCAAATAACCTTATATATAAACAGAAGATTGAATGTTCTTCGGCAGACATTGAGGATAGAGATGCCACGATTTCTGATTTGCAACGTGAGCTGGATAAAACTGTTATCGCAAGCACCAACGCAAAGAGAAATGCATCAAACCGTGATGAAGAAGTGAAGCAGCTCAAAGCTCAATTAGCATCTTCTAACAAAACAATATCTGACCTTCAGGCTAGAGTTGTTGCGAGCGAAGAAATGTTGTTTGATTATCAGCGTGAATACGCAGATTTTTATGCAACAGCCTTAGGAACATCAGTATCTGGGTTGCCAGTAACCGCTTCCACTTCGGTAAACGAACTGAAAAACTTGATTCAGGGAGCTACTAACACATCAAATATTTCGGCTTTACCTGCTTATGGTATTGATGACGAAGATGAGGTCCTAATAGGAACTCCAGTAGATGTAGTTGACGGATTGGACGATAATACACTGCCAACACTATAAACTATACTTTTAACACATAGGAGATTTAAACTATGGCTATTGAAAAAAGAACTCGTAGAGTTATGCCCTCTACACGCGTTACTGCTACAAGCCGTATGCCTTCTCGTAGAGTAGGTTATTCTGCTCCTCGTAGCATCAATGCTGGCACATCTATTACAGCATCTGCAAGAGCTAGAATGGCTCGTAGACCTCAGGGTATTATGGCTTCTAAGGTTCAGCTTACTCCTGAGCAGAAGATTTTCGCTAATCAGCTCGTTGCTAATACTCGTAGAATGACATCCATCATGGGTGCAACAAATACAAATAACATCATGGCTCGCCCTGAGTTTATCGAGTTGCTCCCTCTCTTCGTACAGAAGCTCCTCGTCCTCGACGTATTCGGTTCTGTAGCAATGAAGTCCCGTCAGCAGATGATTCCTTATTTCAAGGTTATCTCTGAGACAACAAAGGGTGAGACAAAGGCTGGCGACATCCTTAATAGCCCCTTCGTTAACAGACAGGGTCTTGACCCGAACTTCACCGGTAGAGTTGTTAAGAACGAAGCAGTTGCAGTTACATCTAACGCTGGTACAATCGCTTATACACCTATTCTCCCTGGTTCAGTTACTATCGTAATGAACGATACAAAGTATGCTGATAACGGCGCAGGTGAATTCGAGGATATCACAGGCACAAAGCTTGCTAACGCTGGTATCAATTACGCAACAGGTGAAGTTTCTGGTGCAGGTATTACAGCTAACTTCGTAGCTACATACGAGTACGATAATGAGACAGTAGGCCCTGATGCAGCTGGTAATTACGGCGCTAAGATGGGCAAGGTTTACCTCCAGCTCGATGAGATTAACATGATTGCTGAGGCACATGAGCTCGCTTGCTACTGGTCAATCTTCTCTGCATTTGCAGCTCAGCAGGAATGGGGCTCCAACATCGGCGATATGGCAAAGGAAGCTGCTTTCTCTGAAATGACAGCAGAAATCAACTCCAACTGCTTCAAGCAGCTCGCTGATGCAGCTACATACAATGCTGGTTTCAACTGGGACGCTTCTCCTGTACTTTCTGGTGCAGTAGTTCCTTCCGATTACCTCAACATGTTCAAGCTTAAGCTCGGACAGGCTGCTGCTTCTATCTATCAGCAGACAAGACTTTCAAGACCTAACAGACTCATCGTTGGTACAACAGCAGCTGAGTACATCGGAATGATTGACGGCTTCGTTGCAGATTCCATCGAAGATACAGTTGGACCTTACAAGTTTGGTACTCTCGACCAGTTTACAGTTTATGTAGACCCTAACTACGATACAAATACTTGGGTAATGTGCTGCAAGTCCAATGACATCAGACGTAACTCCGCTCTCTATGGCGAATATATGCCTATGGTAAATACAGATGCTATTGGTTTGGCTAATGCTTCTGTACAGCAGGGCGTAGCATCCATGTACGGTACTAAGATTGTTAACCCCGCTACAATCGTATCCGGTAAGATTCTTGGTACTTTCTGATAATTGATTGAATTATCGGTTGCTAACACTTGACCACCGTTGGCAACCTTAAAATAAACTTAAAATTTCACTTCGATATAAATGCACCCCAGAGAAATCTGGGGTGTTTTATTTTTGTAAATCGTTAAAATGCATATTAACCTTATATTTAAAATATTAATACAAAGGAGCTATAAATATGGCACAGTGGAAATATAAACTTAGAAATGGTAAAGCATTAAGAGATGCTATTGAAGCTGACGAGGATTATGACAAAGTTCTTGACCTTCTTATCGCTTGCTTGAAAGAAATCAATGCTAAATTCCCCGATAGATATGATTCTTCTGATTTAGAAACTGATATAGATGACATTGAGAATCAGAGAGATAACCTCGAGAACTATGAAGATTATGATATGACCTTTGAAGATGTACAAGACGAGATTAATTATCTGTTGAATGACTTTTATGACCTCTGTGACGCTTTGAGAGTTTGGGTAAGTCTTTAATATAAGGAGGATAATTCTATGAGTACACACGCTGGTATTGGATATTTAAAACCAGATGGTGGTATTGAGGCTGTATATTGTCATCACGACGGATACTTAGACCACGTAGGCAAAATTTTATACAAGAACTACAATAGTACAAGAACTATAAAACAGGTTGTTGATTATGGAGATTTTAGCTCTCTTGAACCACTTCCAGGTGATATCGATTTTTATGGTGATAGTAGTTCCATAGAATATGACCCCAACACATTTTCTAGGGAATTTGAATACAATTATGTATGGGCTCCAACAACAAGATGTTGGTATGTATCTTGTCGCAGCACAAATTATCATTATGTTCTCCTATCTGACGCTCTTAAAGGTATATTTAATAGAGCCGTCGATATTTCATCTTTATTATCAATTTCGAAACCTAAAACTAGGACAACACCAACCCCTGCAACTCAAGTTTCCGATTTAGGGGTTTCAGGAGGTATGAATCCATCAACACAGGAGGTAGAAGATTTCTTTATGGGAGCATCCAAGAGAATTAGACCGTCAAAGCGACCAGTTACCGCAAGTAGAACAGTCGATAGATGGGATATTTATACTGAACAATATGAGCCAGTACAAATCCCAGATGATTGGAAAATTGCTTTGTATTCTGACAATATGGATGAGCAGATTAACTGCGTTAATTGTGGCAAGCCAATGACATACGGAGAAGGCTATACATCAAGAAGATATCATAACCAAGCTGGTATGGGATATATGGAATGCGAAGATTGCTATTACGACCAGTTGAACGCAGAAAGATATCTCAGACAGGCACAAGCAGATTCTGGTATTGAAGCAACTACCAAAATTACTGCAGCTACAGAAGATGAGGAGTTTGTAGACCCTCGTACTGATGAAGTAGATGAACTTCATGATAGAGTATCTGATGATTTTGATTATGTTATGACAGGTATTGAGAGACTTGGTAGAGAAGGTTTACTTGATGAAGCAATTTCACTTTTAAATACTCTTGCAGATACTCTTGATTCTGCAATCGGTATTATCGGTAATGATTTTGAATCAGGCTCCACTCCTGATGAAGAGGTCTAATTACTATTAAAAAGTATATTAAGGCTGATATAGAAGACCCCAGGGTCGATGCAGCAAAAGAACACTGAATATTTAAAACCTTTAGAAGAAGACTGATGAAAATACTTCATACTGCAATGTTAAATACTAGGGAATTTAATAAATTATCTGAGAAGATTATTGATTCTTTATATCAGTTAAATCCTGATATGAGAGAGTTATATGATATTCATATAAATTATATCGATGATTCTTGGCAGATTGATTTTATTCCTAAAATGAATAACATACCTGTAATTAAAGTCAATACTTATATTAGACAGGATGACAACGGTCGTGAAGTATTAAAACTCACACCTAGAGCTCTGACAGATATACCTACTAAGTTTAATTTTTCTGATAAAAGAGCTTATGATTTATGTATGAATTATGTGGAGCTTTTTGATTTTGTATTATCATTACATGATTTTGAGTACAGATTGAACTAGAAAGCGAGGTAAATCATATGCCAATAATTTGTTTTATTGCAGGATTGATTCTAGGTGCACTTTTCGGTTTTATTATAGCAGGCTTGATGTCAGCAAGTAATGATGATAAGGAATAATAATTTAATTATAAAAGCCTCCGAACGGAGGCTTTATTTATTTTCGATTATTGGACAACCCTTTTGTCTTTCTTCAAAAGGTTGATATTCTTTCCCTGGTTCCCAAGAAGGGATTCTTAGGATATTACAGCACATGTAGTCATCATTCCATACAGGGCAATCCAAGCAACATTTAGGCATTTCTACTGGTAGGGATATCATTTTCAGCCTCCTCGGATGCTTTAGCAGTTCTTCCCATTTTAGCTATTCTTACATCTATTTCTTCAAACCTCTTGTATATCGGGCTCTCAATATCTGAGATACTATACAAAGTCTGGTCTATCGCCATTTCTATAAGAAATAGTTCTTCTGCAGTTAAATCAATTTTCATTTGGGGTCTCCTTATTTCTTTTAGCAAATCCTAAAAACTGCTTAACATCTAACAAATCAGGTCGATAATATACCCAATTATGCTCCTTACAGTATTTGCAACAATATTTCTCCTTCATTTTAGATGACGAAATATATTTCTGTGTAAAACATGTTGAGCAGTCAACTTTCACTTGTAATCTCCCTTAAAGGACAATCTGGCATCTTTGAAGTAAAACGATTGACTGTAATTTTCTTTGCCAGATAGGGACAATAGTACTCCCAATAACTACATGATGATTCTTTCGTAGGAACAGCGACAATAAGTTCACAGCCATCACAACATTCAGGATATTCCATATCAATCTGTATCATTTTTAATCTCCTCCATCAATGTATCCCTGCTCAGCCTTTAATCTATCAAACCAATCCGGTCGCTGAAGCTCATCTACATATGCCATTATTTTACTGTGTAGATGTAATTCACGCGAGCGATAATCATACTGGCTTTCGATATGCATACACCTTATTAACTGGTCATGCATACATTTACATAAGCACATATAAATATCTGGTTCTGATAATCTAGATAAATCATGTACATCCAATTTTACAACTGCATGTATATCTATAGGCTTCATCTCTTGTACCTTAATTATACATTCATTTGAAATCGTAGGGTCAATATATGGCTCTACACTCTTCGGATGCTTCTTTAAATATTGCTTTTCAATCCATTTGTCAAACCATTTCATTTTTATTCTCCTTTAAATTAGTTGCTACGCCTTGAAGGTACTCCAAATAAACAACCACATAAAAGTGACAACCCTAATGCTTGAAAGAAATTAATCTCAGGAAGGCTAAAAATGTCGGGGATTGTCCAGTTCCATAAAAGCATTACAGGAAGTGCAAGTACAACGGCAATAATGACGATATAACCAATAATAGCACATATGCCAATAAACGCGTCCTTCATTCCACCTTCTCCTTATCATTTGTAATATAGTAAACATCCTGCTGCCCAATACAGTTTGGATATAAACTTATCAGCAACTTTTTGAACATGTTTTCTATGTTTGAAAGTTCTTTTTCAACCTTTTCTAACTTTTCGAGAACTTCTTTATTATCCATCAGCAATCTCCTTTATTAATAATGCAAAACACATAACACCAAGAAAGAATAACGCACCTGCATCTTTATTTAAATAATTTAAACAAAAGTATATGGCAGCGACTATTGCAGTTGCTGCCAATAAGATACCATATTCTTCGATATCCATCTCACCGAATTTCGGGTCGTCCATAGTTATTTTGGTGATGTCATACTTTAATATTTTCTTCATATTAACATGGCGCCCCTGAGCCCAGTCCCGATTCTCTGAGCTTCAACCTTATACGCTCCATAGTATCCTTTACAGCTCTTTCTTTGAGCTCTTTGTTGAAGCCTTTAAGATAGTTAAAGTCAATTTCTACAAAAACATGTTTTACTCCATCGGATAAAGTTACGCCATGAACTTTAATAATTTTATTATTATCATATCTACCAGGGGTTGCAACTCTAATACAGTCCTCAGGGAATTCTTCCTTTAGAAGAATATTCTTAACTGCCTTGCGAGCTACTGGATATATTATTTTTTCACAAACTTCATAGGCTTCCTCTCTTGCAAGAGTAGCAACATAACTAGGGCTAGTGGTTTCATACCCCACCAATTCAAACTTAGAAATCTTATCTTCAAAAGCCTCTATAATATCTGCCCGAATACGTTCCCTGTAATTATTATCAGGCTTTCCCGTCTTTGGCTTTGATATAGGCTTTGGTATTTCCTTTACGATTTTAACGGACATATAGTTACCTCCATACTTTGATAAGTATTATAACGATACTTAGGGGGTTAGTCCCAGTAAGCTTCATAGTTCTTCCAATCTGGGAAATTAGTATCTAAGTATTCTTCGCATTTACTAATCAAGTCTTTTTCGATACTGGTCTTCTTATCGTAGAATGCTAACCTAGTATCTCTATCCTCGTTATCAGATTCATCTTTGATAACGACAGTTCCTGTATCAAATAACTCTGTCCCGTCGCCATCTGTAACGGTATATCTAATAGCAAGCTGTCCAGGTTCCTTATGATATACATCATAGTCCCAGGTATAGTTATATCGTCTATATCTCCGAGTAAACGCATCTCTATCCCAGAAACACTGCTTACTAAAATAAGTAAATCTTTTACGCTGCTTATCATCAATGATTGTAGTCCAATATCCGCCTGGGTCATCAACATATCCCCAACCATCGGGAAGGATACATATTGACATATAATCACCAGGATGCTCCTCTTCAATCCCGATTCCCATGCTCTTATAAAAAGGAATTGCAGATTCTGGAGCTTTAGCTTCAGGATTTTCCCTCTTATTATAGAAATAGTGAGTAGGTGAATCAAGATATGTAGGAAGATAAATTCTTGATGTTATAACATCTTTCATAGTTCCATTTATTCTTATCTGTGGCATAGTTATATCTCCTTTTGGAATTTTGATATCAGTTATAATAACGACTGGGATTTTTAGACTAGAAAATAAATAACCTTATATATAGTCAGAAGTGAAATTTGAATTTTCCGGACTGGTCATCTGGGAAAAACAAATTTTTATTAGGAGGCAACAAAGTCATGGCTACTATTACCATTACTTACACACCCGCCAAAAAGTTCCCTAAGGGTGCAACACAGCAGATTTTCGCAGAGTTTAATCCTGCTGCTACTGCATCTGACAACGCTAAGTTTGAGAATACTTATTATCAGACAAACGTTTGGGATAACGGCGTATTCCCTTATGCAACATCTCTCAAGGAGTTCTTAGACTCTCAGGTTGCTCATCCGGGTCTCGTTGCTGCTCTTAGAGCTGCTATCAGAGCTTATGATGAGAAAGCTGGCAAGGGCACCTACGAGTGGTTAGCAACAGATGCAGATGTTCTCTACATTGAGGAGCTCGGACCTGCACTTAAGGGTGAAGGTTTTGAGTTTAACGCTGGCTCAGGTTCTTAATTCCAAATCAAGGTAGGCACATTTAACTTATGACAATGCAAGAAATCGTTCAGCAAGTAAGTTTTATGCTTGGCAATCCTTCTAACATAAATGTTGAAGATTTACAAGTAGAACAGGCCGTATTGATTTCATTTCGTGAGTTAAAGCGTTACATGAAAACCCCAGTAGATAAGACGGTCCCATTTATGCATAGGTTAGACCTTGTGAAACTTGGAATCAAAACCAAAAAGGTTATTAATGTACAAGCTGCCTACCCAAGAATTGGATTAACAATGAGCTCAATCGATAGCGGAAATGTTTTCCAAGTAGCTGCTGCAGTCAACACCTATTCTGCAATCGGTCAAACCTCTTCGCTGAATATTGACCCGATTATGACAGAAATGGCAATGGCTCAAGTAAGGAATTCTTTGGCAACAGATTTCCAATGGAGATATGATATAGACAATCAAGTTGTTTATGTAGCTCATCGTGAACCGATGCCAACACATGTCACAATCACTTATATGCCTGATTATCAGGATGTGAGTGAAATCCAAAATGACACTTGGCTTGATTATTTAATCAGAATGTCAGAAGCCAATATGAAAAAGGCTTTAGGTCGTTCTAGAAGTAAATATAAAGTTGAAGGTTCTAATGTCACTTTGGATGGGGACCAACTTCTGCAGGAAGCTAATACTGAGTTAGAGGCTATTAGGCAGGAATTGGAAACCAAGAAAAACAAATTAGTAATTCTTAATTAAGAAGGAGAAAAATCTCATGAAGTACACAAAGACAGTTAGAGCAAGCAGAAATATTCGTCCTGCTCGTCCCGTCCGTGCATCTCGTGCTGTTACTCGTAGACCAATCAAGGCTGATGATGAATTCCCTGAGGATGAATTTGTTGATGAGCCTGAGGTAGATGATGTTGCAGAAGGCGAAGATGTTTCCGTTGAAGATGCAGCTACAGAGCTTCTTTTCGAGGCTGAAGATGTTGCACAGCTCGTTGCTGAGGTTTCAGGTCAGTCTGTTGATGTAACAGTTGATGAAGACGAAGTTACATTCACAGTAGGTGATGATGAGTACACAGTTACTCCCGAAGGCGATGAGGAAATCGTAGAGCAGTCTACAAGAGCTAGAAAGTCCGCTAGAACAGTTAGGGCTGGCAGACAGATGGTTCGTAGACCGGTTGCTCGCAGAGTTGCAGCTTCTCGCAGGGTTTCTGCAGCACGCAGAGCTCGTAGATAATTTATTTATCTAAACTTCAAGCACAGCCCCACAGGTAGTCTAATAACTCCCTGTGGGGTTTATTGCTAAAAATTAAATCTTTTGGAGATATAGAATGGCGAATTCACCCTTTTCATTATCTAAGATACTTGGTTGGCTCAAAAGTTTCTTGAGTCAATTACCTTGTCCTATTGAAGGATTCAATATGCGAGATGTCAAAGTTAAAGAAGATGGGGACGGAGATGCCTTTTCTTCTTTATTTGTATTTTCCGCAAACCCGAGTAAAAGCGAAACATATTCTGTAGGTGATAGAACTTATCATTATGATGGTCAGAATTTAACCGATGTTGAAGGCAACCCCATTGATGTTAATGTTTTATTAAGAGCAACAAATATTAAAGCAGTATTTGCTCCAATTCTTACAGGTATCAACGCAATGAATCCTGAGAATGTCAAAAAGGCAAATCCTCTTTTAGATGTTTTACTTGGAACAGATAGACCTGATAACTATTATCATCAAAATAATGGTAAAGGTTTGCTCGGAGTTAATCTGGCAAAAGAAGGTGCTCTTAAATATCAAGCAACTTCTTATGGCGGAAAAAATTGGACATGGGGATATATAGCAGACGATTATCTGCAATATGGTTTGGAGTGCGAGGCACCTGGCAAAGAACCAGGCTACATTGAAAATCAAACCTTAGATAAATGTGGGAAGTTAATAGCTGAATATCTTGTAGACCAGGAAATTATTACAAATCCCAGTGAGTTAAAAATAGATATTTATACTTTTGCACTTCCTATTTTAGTTAGAATTCAAGCATGGCTTGCAGAATATTATGATGCAGCTTGCAAGAAATACCTCGGTAAAACCGAGACAGTTGATGAAAAATATAAAACGGAAGAAGGCGCACAAGAAGTGGCACAGATTGCAGATTCTACAAAACAAATTAATGTAACTTTTCAGAAGATTACTGGTTCAACATCCTTTTATATGACAGCAATCAAGGCTAATTATAGTCCGACAGAAGTTCTTGCTGATTTGGATGAAGTTGTTGGTCAAGATGAGTTTATAGATGCTCTTTCAGAAGAACCAACAACATATGAAATCAAGGTAGACGATGAAGGCTTCGACATCGAACCTTGTGAAGAATGCATAGAATGTAATCCCTGCGAAAGCTTATGCGAAGTATTTAAAGCAGGAATCCGCGCATATAGAAACTTATATATTCTCCATTGGATGGCTTCTGGTAACGATATGATGAAACTTCATGTCCTTGCTGAAGAGATGTATGGTGAGTTGATTCAAGAGATAGATACCGTTGGAGAACTTCTTGTAGAAAAGCAAGCTACAGTCCCTCAATTAGATTTCCCTTGTGATTATATAGCAATTCAGCAATATGACTTCCAGACAGGATTAGACCATATTAAATCGTTAATACAAACATATATCGATTGTATCGATTATGCATATTGCAATCAGGATTCTGATGTTCAGAGTACATTAGATGAGTGGTTGAGGTATTGGAAGAAGCAACTTAATTACTTTGTAGAAAGACAGGAGATATAATCATTATGAATTTACTTGATTTCTGTAACGCATTACATGAAGATTACATAGTAGTTGCAATTAATCGTGGAGAAATTGTATTTGATGGTCGAGCTTCAAGTATCGGAGATGCAGATACATTAGGTGCATACGAAGCACAGAGATTTATTATTCGTGATATTGAATTAGATTCAGTACGATATGATGCGGATATTGTAGTTTCAGGTCAAATGTATTAAGGACAAGAAGTATGAAAAAGTATATTAAATCATCTGGCGGTAGAGTTGGAGTATATTCTGGAGAAGCATTAGCTACTTATGAAAAACTCACTAATGGAATGACTTCATATACTCCAAATCAGTTTTATATAAATGAGAAATATGGTCAAATATTTTACATTAATAATTCTGGCTATCTTCATACTCTTCAAAAAGAAAATGGCTGTGTCGAAGATTATATACTGACTAAAGATAACAAATTGAGATTTGACAGTACTTATTGTAGACCAAAGTATGATAAAGAAGCTTGGGAACAATTCAAAGAAATGATAAAAACAGCGGAGCGAGTTTAAGTTATGAAAAAGTATATTAAAGCAAATGACCAATCTACTCATGTATATAAATACACATTAGATGGTCAGACATACTTCATTGAACTTACAGATGAGCAACGCGATGTCTTTGAAGATAAGTATAATGTGCGTTTACATTATTGGAGAGATTGAGAAGGTAAAGCATGAAAAGATATATTAAGTGTACATCGTCTATTCTTAATATCAATGGGCTCGATGAGATTATATCTACCTTAGGTACAAGAAAAGATATATACAATACTATATCAAAATTCAACCCTACTGCTATAATTGATTTTAGGCAAGCTCGAGTAAAGATTGATAATGAAAACTATTTAATCATACTTAAAAAGGTAGATGGTTTATATAAGATAAATATTATTTGGAGGCTTTCAGATAATAAACAATTCAAAATGTAAAATTATCAAGGTGATATAGTATGAGAATGAAAGACCTTTTCGCTAAAGTAGACACATATAATGAAATAGCCAGTTTATTACGAACTGGTTATAAAGCAAAGATTTGTTTTACTTTCAGCGACTTCGACAGCGAAACCTTTGATAATTATAAGGAATTTAAATCATATCTTCAGGTAGATGTCCTTGACGATATGAGATTATAAGGAGTTTTATACATGAGAAAATTTACAGCACATCCCGGTAATTATATAGCTGCTTCTTCTAACCCAGGCAGTATTACATTAAGTAAATCTGAATTAACTCAGCAGTTCACGGATGTGTTTAATAAGGCTATGGGAGGAGATTATGATGAAACTTCAAATCCCGCCGATAACTACTTTCTTCGTATAGATATCAATCAAGATGGCGACGGAGTAATGGTAGATATTGAAGCAGAGACATATTTTGATAATAGTGAAACCCCTATAAGCTATAGTGAATACAAATCTATTATGGAAGAAATAGGAGAAACCAATATTCAAAGTAAAGCCGAATTTTATCAATCTATGCACGAAAGAGAAACATTGGTGGAAAAGATGGACAAGGTTATCAAAGCTTACAATCCAGATTGGTATTTTGAATTATACAATGCTTGCAGAATCCAGGCTTATTTAGATAATGCGGTTTTGGAGGCATAATTATGAAAGTATATATAAAATCCTCCGAGACTTCTAACTACTCGAGAATGAGTGAAACACAATTAGCCAATGAGATTTATGCTTTAGGTGATAATCCTTCTGGTATGACTAAAGCTGATATGATTCAGTATTTAACAGATGCGAATATCGCAAAAACTATGACAGATGACGAACTTCGAGATTATGCAAAAAGAAAGTCTCAAGGTTTAATATGATATTTATAAATTATGAGGGAGTTATAAATGAAACGTAAAGAATATATAGTTTGTTCACCAAGTGAGATGGATGATTTACTTTATGACCTTTATCCCGATATAATTGTAGCTGCACGTATAAATAGTTCGAAAGATTTAGTTTATTTTTGGGATGAGGACAACGGAAGAGAAGTTGATTTTGATGAAACAATTTCTAAAATTTCTCGATATCTCAGTAAAGTAGTTGGAGAACCTATTGAGATTAAAGATATTTATCACGACTCTGTAAGAAACTTCACATTTTTAATTAGGTCAGAGATTATATGAAGCAATATGTTAAAACGTCAATGACAAACCCTGTGAATCCTGCGGATTTATCTAAAGAACGCTTAGAAATGATAGTTTCATTTACAGCGAATATTCTTGAAGATAGTTCTATTGGCGGTTCTAATCAATTATTAAAAATTCTTAAATTATTTGAGAATTACAATTTAGTATAATATGTCACTAGTAATTAATCCAGCATACAATCAATTATACGATACAGTCGGACCATATTATGCAACTATGCAGATGGCACAAGAAGCTCGAGAAATTACAAAGTCTTTAGATAATAGAATCACTGTATCATCAGCATTAGATTATGCAGCTCGTGGTATGAATCCAGACCCTAAAGATTATCCTGACCATAGGTTAGACAGAGTTAAAAATTACATTGATTATATTACTGATGTAGAAATAAAATCCGCTGTAATTAAATCCTATGAGGAATCACTTGCAAAATATAACCTTATTTATAATTATAATACCGTAGTAGATGAGCCGAGAAAAGCTCGAATACGAATTTTAATGAATATATTGTGGGACAATAGACCACATAAAACTAATTAAGGAGAAATTCAAATGGCAACTAAGAAAAAGACTGAAGTCGTAGAAGAAATTCAGGAAGCAGTAGAAACTCCCGTAGAGGAGGCGCCTAAGAAAACAACTAAGAAGTCATCTACTAAAAAGAAGGCAGAGGTCGTTGAGGAAGCTCCTGCTGAGGCACCTGTTGTAGAGGAAGTTCCGGCAGTCGAAGAGGCTCCAGTAGTTGAGGAGCCTAAGGTAGAAGAAGTTCCAGAAGTAAAAGAAGAACTTAAGGTTGAGGAAGTAAAACCTGTAGAGGAGCCCAAAGCCGAACCAAAGGTTGAGAAGATTCCTGACGTAAAGAAGGGAGAACCTAAGAAAGAAGAAAAGCTCGGACTTGGTTATGCTACTGCTGTATCCGGTACTAACATTTTAAGAGGCCCTGGTTGTGAGCATATTAAAGTAGGTTTATTAACTCCTGACACTAGAGTTATTGTTTCTGAAATTTCTGGCAACTGGGCTCGTATCGGAGCAAATAAGTGGGTAAATATTGCCTCTTTGAAGAAGGATTAATATATGGCTAGCACAGAATTGAAAGTTGGAGATATCGTCACGATAGCACCTGATGCTGTATATTTTACAGGTCGCCAAATGTCTCCATTGATTAAATCTTTGAGTTGGTATATCTCCAGTATATCCGGAAATCGAGTAATGCTGGGTAAGTCAGTAGATGCATATTATACTCTAAATGCACCAGTAGATGCAAAATATTTAACAAAACAAGACACGTAAAGTTCTTTCTGTTCTGCTATAAGAATTGCTCCCGATGAATTTCGGGAGCTTTTCTTATTTCAAAACGTTAATCGTTATTATAATATTATTATTAGGAGGCTTATATGTACGAATGTTTTCATTGTGGCGAAAAAGCCGTAATTTGGGACTCCGATTTTAGTTTTGAAGACTACGGTTTAGATGGTGAAGGCATTATTCACGCATGTCATTGTTCTAACTGCGGTGCACAAATCACTTATAGAATTCCAATAAAGGCGGAGGATTAATTATGTTTTATCTTGAAACAAAAGATGGAGAAAGATTTCTTACAAGTGCTATATCTGATGACAAAAGTGAATTCGAGAATATTATCGAATCCAAAATGGGAAAACAGGCAGTAGAGCTATTTAATGACATTGTCGATGGCGCTAGAGAAGAAGGTGAGGAATCCGTATCTTTTGAAGATTATGTCGATAGATATGAAGTATCTTATTTATCTGACGATTTAGCAGGTGTTATAAAGCAGTTACAGATAATTGTTGATTCAGGTAATAATATAGATAGAAGAGATATAGAAATCTACCTCGAAGAATTAAAGGATATTCATACTAAACTCGAAAATTTGTGATATTTAATTCAGATTATATTTTTGGAGTATCAAGTTTTATCTTGATACTCTTTTTATTTTAGAACCTTAGTCGTTATTACAATTAGGAATATCAAAATTCCAAAAGGAGATATAACAGTATGGTAGATTTAAAAGAACTTGATTTGTTAGAGCTTTATCTTAAAGAGCATGATTACAACTATTCTCGTGAGGATACTTTCGATAACATCAGCCCTGCGAGGGAGTGGCATCAGATAGTTGTAAAGGGTGTAAAGAATAACCCTCTTTGGGATGCCATTTGCCATTATGGTAGTTATGGCTATAAGCATGGGCTCCTTGAAGTTTCTGGTATTATCGCAGGAGATTCTTCTGACGGATGTAGGTATAACCTTACAGCAGCCGATGTAATTAGTTTACTGGAGGTAAAATAATGGCAGTAAGTAATGATGAGAAGATTAAGTATATCGAAGATAATGGGACAGTGATTTGTACCTCTGCCGTATCAAATTTAGATATTAAGTATTATAAGTTAGGAGAAGATATTTATAAAATTGCTTATAGCGATAGTAAAGCAGTTTTGGTAAATAAACTCTCAAAAGATGCCATGAATCGAATTATGAATTGTAGTGATTTGGATTTCGGAGATTGGTAAATCGTTAATATATGCATATCAAAAATACAAGAGTAGGAGGCAGTTGAGGTGGATTTTATAAGTCGTTCTGTATTAAAGGATTTGGACAGCCGTCTTGAAAATTTGGGTACTAGAATCAATAAATTAAATGATTTGATAGATGCTTGTCCTGCTTGTAAAGATTCTGAACTAGATAAGTGTGTAAATTATTACACAGATGAATGTCCTAATTTCGAACCAAAGGTTGAAAAGATTAATAAAAATGATACTCTTACAGCTTGCGTCTGCAAGAACTGCGGAGGTCATTTAGACAGGAAAACAATGATATGCGAGTTCTGCGGAACTCCCTACATATTATAATAACATACGAGGAGAAGTAATATGGATTTAGGGGCTTATGTACAGATTGGAACACTTACTGGAATTGCTGAGGCAAACGGCATAGGGGTTGCTAGACTTCGTGGTTATCGTCTTATGCGAGATGAGAAGCCGGTAGATATTGTAGAGAACTGCAAAGACAAAGAAGTTGAATTTTGTGAAGAACTTTGCCGGATGAAGTGGAATCCGAAGAGTCGTTGGAGTTCATGGGGACCAGATACTGATGCTTATTGTAGGACATATATCAATAACTATGATAAGCGCAGTGAGGATGGTGTAGAATGTTCAGTTAATTGGAATGCTATGCTTGATGAGGAAAAGGAAGTACTCAAGGCATACATCGAAAAGCGAAATGCAGATTTCGTAAAAGAATGGAAGATGTGGAATAAGTACTGCGGAAGAAATGACGTTCTTTATATCCATGCTCGTCAGGGTACAACCAACTGGAGCGGTACTGATTTCTATGATTATAAAAATATGCCTTGGTATCTC
>Ga0310694_10001327_pt1 | contig 28450 bp, 16 predicted proteins | sample 174DNAGHGhighgp2_FD_203884 | JGI IMG/M metagenome (GOLD analysis project Ga0310694, IMG submission 203884) | Sheep rumen microbial communities from Palmerston North, Manawatu-Wanganui, New Zealand - 1742 DNA GHGhigh gp2 (v2) (version 2) | ecosystem: Host-associated > Mammals > Digestive system...
CCTGGGGCATACTGGTTGGTTCCAGTTGATTCCATTCTATGGATTATGGATGCTTTTCGCCAGTGGTGATGAAGGTGAAAATGAATATGGTTCTGATCCTAAAGAATAAACTTGAATAGCTTAAATATCCTTGACCTCATACCTCACCCATGGCAGGGTGACATGGCCGCCGTCGGTCGTCACGTTGTAATGGTAGATGGCTAGGCGTATGCCTTTCCAGAAGCCGGCGTTGACAAAAAACGGCTCTCCTGCGATGGTGAACGTCTTGTTGTCTGTGCTATAGGCGAAGCGGATGCTCTTTGCGGAGATATCCAAGGATAGTCTCAAGTATAGGGTTTTGCTTCCTCCGATACCTTTCAACTCCGTCTCGCCCTCGTTGTTGCCGCGATACAACACATATTTCCCGTTGCGCTTCATCACGCCCAGGAGTTCGTTGGTCCTTCCCATGCAGGCTATTCCCGCACGGCCTCCTTCTGCCATATGGGAGATGTCGAAGGCGGCGACGGCCTCGCTCTCATAACCCATCACTTTTTGCGTCAACGTGTTGCGGGCTTTGGCGAAATGCCCGGCTTGCAACGCATGCAACGTCAGCATCCCCTTGTGCTCTGTCAGCGACCACGCCCCATCCACCGGGTTGTGGTTCCATTGCCATTGCGGTGAGAGCGTGGTGGTCTCGAAGTCGTCGCTTGTCTGCGGTAGGTGAGGGGTGGTGGCTGCTGCGACCCTCGGCTTCGTCCACACGTGCACGGGTTCGCCGATGCCGTTGCGGTCGATGTCCACGCCCATCACCGGCCAGTCGTCCTGCCAGTGCATCGGTTGCAGGTGCACCACGCGTCCCAACGCTCCCGCCTCCTGGAAATGGTAGAACCACCACTCACCCTCCGGCGTGTCCACGATGGCTCCTTGGTGCGGTCCGTTGATGTCGGTGGAGCCTTTTTCCAGCACCACTCTCTTCTCATAGGGACCATAGATGTTTCTTGAGCGCAGGATGGTCTGCCAACCGCCACCGACGCCGCCCTCGGGGATGGAGAGGTAGTACCAGCCGTTGCGCTTCAGGAATTTCGTGCCCTCAGCCACGGGACCGGTATATACCGTCACGCCGTCGTCCAGCAGTTGTCGGCCGTCGGCACTCATCTTATGGATGATGATGGGGCCCGCGCCGTGGCGGCTGCGCCCAAGGTAAGCCTGCCCGTCTTCGTCCCAGAAAGGACACGGGTCTTCCCATTTCCCAACGGCCTTGACACAGTGGAGCGTACTCCACGGCCCTTCCGGGTGCTCGGCCTGTGTCATGAACAGTCCCTCGTCGGGAGTGCAGAAGAACACCCAGAACTTCCCGTCGTGGTATCTGATGGCTGGTGCCCACGACCCTCCGGCATAGTGTGCGTTGGCATCCCATCCCGGCAGGTCGAAACGGTCATACACCTGCGTCACCACGCGCCAGTTCACCATGTCGTCGCTCTCCAGTATCTGCATCCCGATGAAGTGGAAGTCGGAGGCCACCATGTAGTATTTCTCTCCCACGCGGATGACATCCGGGTCGGAATAGTCTGCATTGAGGATAGGGTTGATATACGTCCCGTTGCCTTGGTCGCCCCATGCAAGGCCGGCACTCCGGTTGCCAGTATTGTTCCGAGCATTCCGAGGTGTGTCTTGTGCCATTGTCGCAAGGCTGCATACCAGCATTGCCAGCACGAGGATGGTCGTTGTTTGCTTCATGTATGTCCGTAACGCATCAAGGATTATGCATTTTGAAATGTTGCAGTGAGAAAGTTGATCAGGTGTCATCGGTTGATTTGTTTATGGTTCACGCTGCGAAGATAGTCATTATCCTCGACTTCTCCAAATTTTTCCAACCGGTAAGGTTGACAACGAACACGAAGTAGCCCAAAAAACCGAAGTTTATAAACAAATGATGGGAAGGTTCATTATCCCCGTGAGTGCACCCAGAGTCTTCACAACTATGCTCACGATGTAACTTACTCCCCCTCTAAGATTAGAGGGGGTAGGGGGCGTTGATCCATGTTCTTAGGGGAAGGTTCAGAGGCTCCGCAAGTAGAGTAATTTTTGGGGGTGTTCATATCGCCAAGGATGCTTGGTATGCTGGGGACTTGCTTTATGCATGTCCGCACAAATGCCGAGAATGGTGGTGTGCAATATTCTCGGGCGGGCACAAGACCCGCCCCTACGACTTCCGGGGACCACTTGGTCTTTTCGGACATGCATAAAGCAAGTCTCTACGACAAATGGGATTTCTTGCTCCAAAAGCTTGTTGTCCACGGCCTTTTTCCCACTGCCTCTTGTCCACTGCCTTTTGCTCACTGCGACGCTCGGAGGCGTCGACCCCCCGGTTGTGTAGTGTTTTATGAAGTGAAGCCCGAAGGGCTGGGACGACCACAGGCAGGTGGTGGAGCGAAGCGCAACCCCTGCTTGACGATGATATGAATGTAACAACCCCGAAGGGGTGGCAGAGCAACGATATGACGTGTATGAAGTTGTCATTCTGTCACCCCTTCGGGGTTGTTGTTGTTCCCACCACGGTTTTAGCAGGGGTTCCGCGCTTCGCACTCCACCACCTGCCTGTACTCTGTCCACCCCTTCGGGGTTCGTTCAACATCAAACTCCGACAAGATTGTTTTGCTGCCCCGAACCTTTTTGCTCACTGCGACGCTCGGAGGCGTCGACCCCTATGTGCGCATCGAACCTTTTGCCCACGGCCTCTTGCTCACGGCGACGCTGGGAAGCGTCGCCCCCTAGTGCGCACAGTCCTCTTGTTTACGCCTATCCAAGCGCTTAGCGAATTCCATATAATCATTCAAAATTTTTTACTCATAGACATACAAAACATAGAGGGGTTATATGATTCACTTTCGCACTCGTTTTGTTGAAAATTTTTGATTAATTCGTGATAATTCGTGTTGATTATGTTAATAACAATATTTTCACTGAATTCTTGCACCCTTCCCTCCTCATTCGTAAAATCAAGTTAAAATGCACCTTTGCTGTGGGTTTTTCAAAAATAATGCGTAACTTTGCACCCTAATTGAAAAAACCTTTTACAACTGATGTTGAGAAGGATTTTGAAGTGTCTGAAAACCAATAAGATATAAGATATATACTTGCGATTATGGCCAAGAAATTTCCCGAGTACAAAGGTCTCAACCTGACCGAAATCAACAACCAAGTGTTGGAACAATGGAAAAAAGGCAACGTCTTCCGCCGCTCCGTGGAGGAGCGCGAGGGCTGCCCAGAGTTCGTCTTCTATGAAGGGCCTCCATCGGCCAACGGTCACCCTGGCATCCATCACGTTCTCGCACGCACCATAAAAGACACCTTCAACCGCTACAAGACGATGAAGGGATACCAGGTGAAACGCAAGGCAGGATGGGACACCCACGGACTGCCTGTGGAACTGGGCGTTGAGAAGGAATTGGGCATCACCAAGGCCGACATCGACAATCCCGAGAGTGCGAAATACATCTCCGTGGAGGACTACAACCGCCGCTGTCGAGAGGACGTGATGAAGTTCACCGCTGAATGGGACGAACTGACAGAGAAGGTGGGTTATTGGGTCGACCTCGACAATCCCTACATCACCTACGACAACAAATACATCGAGACGCTGTGGTGGCTCCTCAAGCAGTTCTATGACAAGGGACTGCTCTACAAGGGCTACACCATCCAACCCTACTCACCCGCAGCAGGCACCGGCCTCTCCAGCCACGAACTCAACCAACCCGGATGCTACCGCAACGTGAAGGACACCACCTGCACGGCGCAGTTCGCCATCATCGACCCCAAGCCGGAGATGGAAGGGTGGGGGAAGCCTTGCTTCCTCGCCTGGACCACCACGCCGTGGACACTCGCCGCCAACTCAGCACTCTGCGTAGGACCCAAAATCGACTATGTCGCCGTCAGGACCTACAACCCCTATACCGCAGAGCCCATCACCGTGGTGATGGCCGAGGCAAGGCTTTCAGCCTATTTCAACGAGAAAGGACGCGACGCCGACCTCGAAGGCTATAAGAAAGGCGACAAGGTGCTCCCATGGACCATCGTGGCACATTATAAAGGCACCGACCTCGTAGGAATGCACTACGAACAACTCCTCCCCATGGTGAAACCCCTCGCCGACGGCGCCTTCCGCGTCATCCCTGGCAGTTATGTCACCACTGAGGACGGTACCGGCATCGTGCACATCGCACCCAACTTCGGTGCCGACGATGCCATGGTGGCCAAGCTGTCGGGTGTGCCACCCATCGTCATGGTCGACAAGAAAGGGAGGCAAAGACCCGTCGTCGACCTCCAAGGCAAGTATTTCGCCGTGGAAGACCTCGACCCCGCATTCGTGGAGAGCAACATCAACCTCCCGCTCTGGAGCCGCTACGCCGGGAAGTTCGTGAAGAACGCCTATGACGAGACGCTTACAGAGAAGGACGAGACCCTCGACATCGCCATCTGCATGGACCTCAAGACGGAGAACAAGGCGTTTAAGATCGAGCGCCATGAGCACAACTACCCCCATTGCTGGAGGACCGACAAGCCCGTGCTCTACTATCCCCTCGACAGCTGGTTCATCAAGAGCACCGAGTGCAAGGAACGCATGTCGCAACTCAACCTCGAAATCAACTGGAAGCCGGAGTCCACGGGAACGGGACGCTTCGGCAACTGGCTGGAGAACCTCAACGACTGGAACCTCAGCCGCAGCCGTTTCTGGGGCACCCCGCTGCCCATCTGGGTCTGCGAGGAGGATGGCGAGGCCATCTGCATCGGGTCTGTCGAACAGCTCTACAACGAGATTGAGAAGGCTGTCGCCGCCGGCGTGATGACGACGAACCCCTTGAAAGACAAAGGTTTCATCCCTGGCGACTATGCCAAGGAGAATTACGAACGCATCGACCTCCACAGACCCTATGTCGACCAAATCGTCCTCGTTTCCTCCAAGGGGCATCCCATGAAGCGCGAGACCGACCTCATCGACGTGTGGTTCGACTCTGGGTCCATGCCATATGCACAAATCCACTATCCTTTCGAGAACAAAGAACTGGTGGACGAGGGGAAGGCCTTCCCCGCCGACTTCATCAGCGAGGGCGTCGACCAGACACGTGGATGGTTCTTCACGCTCCATGCCATCGGCACGATGGTCTTCGACAGCGTGGCATTCAAGAACGTCATCTCCACGGGCCTTGTCCAGGACGCCAAGGGCAACAAGATGAGCAAGAGGCTCGGCAACGCCGTCGACCCCTTCGAGGCCATCGAGAAATACGGCGCCGACGCCCTCCGTTTCTATATGATGACCAACTCCCAGCCTTGGGACAACCTCAAGTTCGACCCCAAGGGCGTCGACGAGGTGAAGCGCAAGTTGTTCGGAACACTTTACAACACCTATTCCTTCTTCGCCCTCTATGCCAACGTCGACGGATTCGACAGCACCCTGCCACAGGTGCCCGTAGAGGAGAGGCCGGAAATCGACCAATGGGTCATCTCCCAACTCAACTCCCTCGTCAAGGCCGTCGACGAGAGCCTGGCAGACTATGAGCCCACCAAGGCGGGACGCATGATTGACGAGTTCGTCGACGAGCATCTCTCCAACTGGTATGTGCGTCTCAATCGCAAGCGCTTCTGGGGGAAGGAGATGGACAAGGACAAGCTCAGCGCCTATCAGACACTCTACACCTGCCTTGTCACCATCGCCAAACTCCTCGCACCCTTCTCACCCTTCTTTGCCGACAGGCTCTACATCGACCTCACAGCGTCGACGGGAGCGGCGGAGGCCGACAGCGTGCACCTCACGCAATTCCCCGTGGCCGACGAGTCGCTCATCAAGACGGAGAAGGAAGCTCGGATGGAGATGGCACAGGTCATCACCTCCATGGTGCTTTCGCTCAGACGCAAGGCCGACCTCAAGGTGCGCCAGCCGCTCAAGCGAATCATCGTGCCTGCCGTAGACCAGCAGCAGAAGGAGCGCATCGAAGTCGTCGCCGACACCATCCTCAACGAAGTCAATGTCAAGGAACTGCAGTTTGCCGAGGGCGAGGCACTCCTTGTGAAGAAGGTGAGGTGCAACTTCCGCACCATGGGTAAGAAATACGGCAAATTGATGAAGGGCGTCGCCGCTGCCATGGCCGCACTCGACCAGCAGCAGATAGCCCAACTCGAGACCGATGGCACCCTGCCCATCACTGTTGAAGGCCAGCCCATCGACATCGACGCCGCCGACGTGGAAATCATCAGCGAGGACATCCCGGGATGGCTTGTCGCCAACGAGGGCAACCTCACCGTTGCTTTGGAGGTGTCGCTCACCGAGGAACTCATCAACGAAGGCATGGCAAGGGAATTGGTGAAGCGCGTGCAGAAGATGCGAAAGGATGCAGGAATGGAAATCACCGACCGCATCAGCGTCGTCATCGACCCCGCACAACCGCTCGAGAAGGCCATGGAGGCTTTCGGAGGCTATGTCAAGACACAGGTGCTCGCCGACGACGTCACGTTTGCAAAGAACGACGGCACGGAGGTGGATTTCGAGGACTTCAAAGTCAACATCCAAGTGAGCAAAACCAATTGATACTTTATATTCTAAGCAAGGAATAAAGAAGTAAAAGCAAGGAATAAGGTAGTAAAAAGCAAGGAATAGAGAAGTAAAAACAACAAGCAGACATATGTTCCTTTAACTCCTCCCCCTCTGCCCGAGAGGGGGTGGCCGCAGGCCGGGGGCGAGGGAGAACTCCCTTTTAACTCCTAAAAAAACTCCCCAACGAAGTGAACATATGTCCCTTTAACTCCTCTTTAACTCCCTTTTAACTTCTCTTTAACTCCTAAAAAAAACCTGAAAATATAAACATTAACATACTTTACTTTGAACAATTGAACAAGACTATGGCAGACAAGACACGTTACAGCGATGAGGAACTGGAAGAGTTCAGGGCCATCATCAACGAGAAACTGAAACTTGCTTACCGTGACTACAACCAGATGATGAGGCAACTCATGAACCTCGACGGCAACGATGTCGACGATACGTCTCCCACATACAAGGTGCTGGAAGAGGGAAGTGCCACGCAGAGCAAGGAGGAACTGATGCAACTGGCTGGAAGACAGCAGAAATTCATACAAGGGCTGGAGGCCGCCATCGTGCGCATCGAGAACAAGACCTACGGCATCGACCGTATAACCGGCGAACTGATTCCCAAGGAAAGGCTTCGCATGGTGCCCCACGCCACCCTCACCGTGGCATCGAAAAACGCAAGGAAGAAATAGGCATGGCGGTGTCGAATGCGATGAAGGGAAGAGTGGTGCTCGTTTTGGCACTGCTACTCCTTGTGATTGACCAGGTTGTCAAAATCGAGGTCAAGACCAATATGTGTCTCCACGAGTCCATCAAGGTGTTTGACTGGTTCTACATCCTCTTCATCGAAAACGACGGGATGGCTTATGGTGCTACCTTCATCAACAAGTTCGCTCTCACCTCGTTCCGTTTCGTGGCGGTCATCGTCATAGGATGGTACATCGCCCGCCAGGTGGCGAAAGGGGCGAAGTGGAAATATCTCATCTGCCTCACACTTGTTGCCACGGGAGCTTTGGGCAACCTCATCGACTGCCTCTTCTACGGGAAGATATTCTCAGAATCCACACCCTATGCCGTCTCAGAATTGGTGGCATGGGGTGAAGGGTATGCCGACATGTTCTATGGGAAGGTAGTGGATATGTTCTACTTCCCCATCATCAACACCGTGCTGCCCGACTGGGTGCCCTTCTACGGAGGGGAGCAGTTCATCTTTTTCAGTCCCATCTTCAATTTTGCCGATTCCTGCATCAGCGTGGGCGTCGTGGCGCTCCTGCTCTTCTGCCGGAAGGAATTGTCGGAAATCTCTTTCTTTTCCAGTGACAAGTCCGACGACTCCGACCACTCCGATGACTCCGACCATTCCGATGACTCCGACCACTCCGATCCCTCCACCCCGGAAGTTGGCGCTGCAAAAGAGGATAAAAAAACAAGTGAATGATGAGAAAGGCTGCGGTGATTCTCTTCACATGCTGGTTGGCATGCATGGCCACGACACTCGTGGGCTGCAAGCCGCGCGTGCCCAAGGAATACCTGCAGCCGGGAAAGATGGAGGACATCCTGTATGACTACCTCCTTGCCGACGGCATAGCCTACACCGAGGGAGGCAACCAGGAACTCGCGTTCAGAAGACAGGCCTACAGGGAGGCTGCGCTACGGAAACACGGCGTCAGCGAGGCCAAGTTCGACTCCTCACTCGTCTATTACTACAGACACACCAAACTTCTCCACGACATCTACCAGAAACTCTCCAAGAGGCTGAACAACGACGCCATCGCCCTCGGTGCGACGGCAAACGAAATCAGCCAGTTTGAAGGCATGGCATCGCAGGGCGACACAGCCACCGTGTGGAGCAACACGCAGACTGTGGTGCTCATGCCCATGGCGCCATACAACTATGTCACTTTCAACCTCAAGGCCGACACCACCTACCACGAGGGCGACAAGATGATTCTGTCCTTCGACAGCCAGTTCCTCTTCCAAAACGGGATGAAAGACGGCGTGGCGATGCTCACCGTGACCTTCTCCAACGACAGTACGTCGTCGCAGGTCATGCATTGTTCAAGGGACGACCATTTCACCGTGCAACTCCAGGATGTCGAACGCATAGGCATCAAGCGAGTGAGCGGGTTCATCTATCTGGGGAAAGGGAACACCCCCCCGGGTGTCAACGACTTGAGGGTGATGGCAGTGAGCAACCTCAAACTGATGAAGATGCATACCGCACCGCCGGGTGAGAATTCCGAAGAGAACGACCAGGCCGGCCGACCCAACGGCATACCGGCAAACGGCAGGCATGGGGGAGACTCCGTGTCGATGCCGGTGAACATGCGGCCCAACCTGAATGACGAAACGGGACAGGTGCCGCCGCCACCCCTGGGAAATGGAGGCTTTGAGCAGCCCTCCAAGCGATGAAAGACTTCCCAAAACTCCCCAAAAACTCCCCCCGAAACTCCACCCCCAAACAAGCAGAGATATGTCCCTTTAACTCCTCTTTAACTCCCCTTTAACTCCACCAAAAACTCCCAAAAAACTCCACCCCCAACAAGTATACATATGTCCCTTTAACTCCCCTTTAACTCCCCTTTAACTCCTTTTTAACTCCCCTATAACTCCTAAAAAACTCCTCTTTAACTCCTTTAAAAAAAACTCCTCTTTTATGATTCTTGCCAATATCCTACTTGCAGCCGTGACCTATTTCTCGCCCGTGCATTTCGACGTGTCGCTGGCTGGAAACTTTGGTGAACCAAGGCCCAACCATTTCCACGCAGGACTGGACATCAAGACACAGCAGGTGGAGGGGAAGGCGGTGTATTCCATCGGAGACGGCTTCGTCTGCCGCGTGTCACAAAGCAATAGGGGTATGGGCTATGCCGTCTATGTGAGGCATCCCGAAGGATACACCAGCGTCTATGGGCACCTTCAACGCTTCGCACCCGCCATAGAGGCCGTGGTGAGAAAATGGCAATACAAGAACCAGACCGACGAAATAGACATCACCCTCGACGCCACCGAATGCCCGGTGTCTAAGGGGCAACTCATTGCACTGAGTGGCGACACAGGGGCGAGCCTGGGACCACACCTCCACCTGGAGATACACCAGAATGACACTTGGAATATCGTCGACCCCCTTGACTTCCTGCCAGAATTGCTTGAAGACAGCGTGAGTCCTAAGGCACACGCCATCATGGCATATCCCCTCAATGGACAAGGCATGGTGTGCGGGAAAAACACACCGGCGAGGTTTGACTTCGAGAATAACCAAATCAACGACTCCATCATCGTATGGGGGAAAGTGGGATTCGGCATCTACGCCGACGACTTCATGCAAGGCTCCACCAACAGGTTCGGCATACGATACACCGCCCTCTTCGTGGACGGGAAGGAGGTCTTCTCAAGCAACATCGACAACATTCCCGTGTCGTGCCACAGAATGGTCAACATTTGGGGAGACCTAGACTATTATTCTGCCAACCACCAATGGTTTCTCAAATCATTCCTCATTCCGGGAAACACGCTGCCATTCATCAAGACGGACCAATCGAAGGGCATCATAGACTTCAACCAGAGGAAAGCACACCAACTCACATATGTGCTGAGCGACCGGTTCGGCAACAAGTCGCAATTCTCATTCATGGTGTACGCGCAGCCTGTGGAAGTGAAACCACAGCCGCCAACCAACGACTCCATCCCATTCAGACATGGAGAGGACAACGAGGCCCGAACAGAAGGGATGGTCATTCGTGTGCCAAAGGGAGGGATGATGGAGGACGAATGGGTGAAACCCTCCGACAAGGCGAGGCCCACCAAGGTGGCTAAGGGGTACATGCTGGCACAGAAATCGATGCCGCTCTTCAAGAATGCGCAACTCAGGATCAAGGTGGACGCCGACGTGGAGGACAAGGACAAGCTATACGTCTTCGCACAGAGAAGGGGACAGAAGGATGAACTGGCCCCTGATGCCATACCGAGGATATACATCCCTGCACAATATGCAGACGGATGGATGGAATGCGAGGTCGACGACATAGGAAACACCTTCTCTGTCGACGTGGACGACATCCCGCCAAAGCTCGTTCCCATCAACGAGAAACGGTGGCGGGAAGAGGCAACGCTCCTCGTCGATGTCAAAGACGAGCAGACGGGCGTGAAGGAGTTCCATGCGTTCATCGATGGACAGTTCGTCCTCTTCAGCCATGTGAAGAAGTCGTCGAGGATGGTCTGTTGCCTCAAAGACACGCCGGTGGCACCCAACGGGATGGAAAGGAAACTGCAACTCAAGGCCAAGGACCAAGTGGGGAACCTCACCGTATACGACACCACCATACTCTATTGAACGGATAGCCACCCCAGGAAAAACGCCTTAGACACAAACAGAAAACATCAAATATCGAACATATGAAAAAACTGCTTCTTTCTTTTGCCTTGATGGCTGCCACCAATGCCATGGCCTGCACCAACTTCATCGTTGGCAAGGGCGCCAGCACCGACGGCTCGGTCATCTGCACCTACAACGCCGACGACTACGGCATGTTCCAAAACCTATGTCATTACCCGGCAGCCACCCACGCCCCGGGGGAGATGAGGCGAGTGGTGGACTGGGACACCAACAAATACCACGGGGAGATACCCGAGGCTCCGCAAACCTACAACGTCATAGGAAACATCAACGAATTCCAGGTCACCATCGGGGAGACCACCTATGGGGGACGGGAGGAGATGGTAGACCCCACTGGAATACTCGACTACGGTTCGCTCATTTACATCGCATTGCAACGCTCCAAGACTGCAAGGGAGGCCATCAAGGTGATGACAACACTTGTGGAAACCTATGGCTACAACTCCGAAGGGGAGACCTTCACCATTTGCGACCCCGACGAGGCGTGGATCATGGAGATGATGGGGATGGGACCGGGCAGCAATAGCGCCGTATGGGTGGCCATCAGAATCCCTGACAACGCCATCTGCGCACATGCCAACCAGAGCCGAATCACCACCTTCGACATGAAAGACAAGAAAAACGTGCTCTTCTCGAAGAATGTCGTGAAGTACGCCAAGAAGATGGGGTGGTATGAGGGCAAGGATGCCGACTTTAACTGGAACATGGCCTATGCCGAGCCCGACTTCTCTGGAAAGCGCTTCTGCGAGGCGAGGGTGTGGAGCTTCTTCAACCATTTCTCCAACGACATGGACCGTTACCTGCCTTACGCCATGGGGAAGGTGCCTAACGCCGAACCCATGCCGCTGTGGATAATACCCAACCACAAGGTGTCGGTGCAGGAGGTGATGGCGTGCATGCGCGACCACTACGAGGGGACGCCTTTCGCTCTCGACGGCGACATCGGCGGCGGCATCTGGGGAATGCCCTACAGGCCAACGCCACTGTCCTTCGAACTCGACGGAGAGAAGTACTTCAACGAGCGCCCCACATCCACACAACAGACAGGCTTCTCCTATGTCAGCCAGATGCGTTCGTGGCTGCCGAGGGAAATCGGTGGACTGATGTGGTGGGGCAACGATGACGGCAACATGGTGGCATACACGCCCGTCTATTGCAGCATGACGCAGAGACCGGAGTGCTACAACACCCCGGGAGCCGACGAAATCACCTTCTCCGATAAGAACGCATTCTGGGTTTGCAACTGGGTGGCCAACATGGTGTACCCGCGCTACTCGCTCCTCTTCCCATCCCTCAAGGAGGTGCGCGACTCTCTTGAAAAGTCCTATTTCGCCGCACAGGCTGGGATTGAGAAACAGGCCGTGGCACTCTATGATGCCAACCACCCCGAAGTGGCCGTGAAATTCCTCAACGCCTACAGCGTGGAGAAGGCGCAGCAGATGCTCGCAAGTTGGAAGAACCTAGCCACCTACCTCATCGTCAAATACAACGATATGATCATCCATCCCGAGGAGAACGGCAAGTTCACACGCGACGAGAACGGACTGGGCACAAGACCCAAGCGCCCGGGATACCCTGATGCATACAAGCGCGCACTCATCAAGCAGACAGGCGACAAATTCAAGTATCCGGAGTAATAGGTGTCCTGACAAGTGCCATGGCTAAGTAGCTGCATCCCCTTGGCACTTGCCATACATGGTTCAACGAAGACTTTGCACTCTGATAAACAAAAATCAATCCATTATGACTCCTCGTTTAGCATTTCATTCATTTTTCATAGCCCTTGTCGCTCTCATCGCCTCTTGTGGCAAAAGTGAGGCGCAGCAACCGAACAGCGTTGCAAGGGCAGGCAACGAAGCAAAGACCGCCGGTGGTGAAGATAAAGAGAAAGTCGACACCTTCACCATCGCGATGAATGGCGACACGATGTTCGGTACGGATTATCCTACCGTGCGTTTGGCCGCTGATGACGGAAGGCAGCTTTTCAAACACACGGAGAAGCTTACACAGGAAGCCGACCTCGCCTTGGGCAATCTCGAGGGGGTGTTCGGCACTACCAACCTCACCACCAACAAGTCGGGCCCCAACAACTATACTTTCCGTTTCCCGGCACGCTATGCGCCACGCCTTAAAGAGGCAGGCTACGACTTCATGTGCATGGCCAACAACCATAGCAATGACTTCAAGGACGAGGGCGTCAACCAGACAAGGCAGGCGCTCAAAGAGCAAGGCATCGCATACGCCGGCATCGTCAGCGACCCGGAATATGTCGTGCTTGAAAGAAACGGCGTCAAGTTCGGCATCTGCGCTTTCGGACACAACAGGAACACCATCCTGCATACCGACATGCGCAATGTGGAACGTGTGCTGACAGCGTTGAGACCCAAGTGCGACATCCTTATCGTCACCTTCCACGGAGGGGCCGAAGGGCGTAGTTACAAGCATCTCCCCGAGGGCGAGGAGTTCATGTTCAACGCCAGCAGGGGCTCGCTTAGAAAGTTGGCTCACTACTGCGTGGACAACGGTGCCGACATCGTCTTCGGTCACGGACCGCACGTGGTGAGATGCATGGAACTATACAAGGACCGCCTGATAGCCTACAGCCTCGGCAATTTCTGCACGCCTTATGGCATGAACATCGCCGACATCACAGGGTATGCTCCGGTACTCGTCGAGCGCATTGACAGTAAAGGACGGTTCATCGATGCGAAGATTCATTCCTTCAGACAACAACCGGGAATCGGACCGCAGCCCGACTCCCAATGTCTTGTGGCCAAGGAAATCCGTGAGCTCACCGAGAGCGACATCAAGGACAACCAACTCGACATCGCAGATGACGGAACCGTCACAAGGAAGAAATAAGGATTTAATACGGATTAAGGGGGCGGCCATCTGGTAGGAGTGCTGGCGGGGACGCCAGCATCGATAGTCGCGAAGTCTTTTCGGGCGGGCATAAGACCCGCCCGAAAAAATCTCAAATTCTAGAAGTCGGGATGAAAATATAGTTTTCGGGCGGGCAAAAGATTTGCTCCAACGACTTCGGAGGGCATTTCGCGTTCGGACTGTAGGGTTTTTGTCTAAATCACTTCAAAATTGTAAATGTTCGCCATGTCTTCGGGTAAATCCGCTCTTGGTTCTATACTCAAAGGATAGATGGTCAGCGTTGCCTTGCTCAGCTCTTTCTGTGGATATGCCAACTGAAGTGCTTGGTGTCTTTCCCGATTCACATACTCACTCTTTGCGGCATTCTCAGACCAACAGAGGACGAAGAGGTCTGCAGAGTCGATGTACTCCTTGATTTTCAAAGGAAATACATCGCCGCCCTTCAAATAGTCACGGTCGAAGAAATAGTCGATTTGCTGAAGTCTGAAGGCATTGGCGAGATATTGGACTTTATCCCTGTCTTTGTGAGAGTAGGATATGAACACTTTTTTGAATCGGTGGGTGATGATATTGGGGTTCAGGTTACGAGGTGAATCAACAATCTTGGTGATGAATATCATTTCTCCAACCATGGCATGGTTGACTTTTAATAGAATCCTACAACTTAGTTCATCCACATCAATGTCTTCTGGTACGAAGAAATCAAAACTGCATTTGTTATAACTACCTTCCCATTTGATACTTTTGTTATCCGTCATCAGCAAGGTCGAACCAAATATGTTGATGTTCACGTCGACCCTGTCTCCCTTCTTCAGCATACAGTCAAGAGGGATGTATTCCCGGCGAACGGCATCAGCCTGAGACTCTTTTGCCAAATAGGCCACATCCTCCGTCTCTTCAGCAAGATGCAAATACACCTGGGTCAGCATATGGGATTTTTTCTTTAGTTCAGCAGGGGCGAACACAGAACTATAGACTTTTGTCGCTGATGAGTAATCCGTTGAGGATGACCCCGAAAAGGACATTTTGGGGTTGCCATTATTCTTTGGGTTGTATGTGTAGACTTCTGTGCAGACCTCTTTTGCTTTCTTATTATTGCTTCCAAAGAGTTTTTTGATTCGCTCCCAAAATGACAATTTGTCCATAAAGATTTCTCTTTGTGGTGGAGCACATGCCATCTGAGGATAATCATATCGAGTTGAAGATTCTGAATATCTGGTGTTGCCGGCAACAATGGATTGTCTCGCGTGATCGTTGCCTTTGAAAAGAAACTTCCTTATCACTTCCACCGACTGTGGGCGTTTTCCTGGATTTGGGCTCATCATCCATTTCACAAGTTGTTGCATCTGGAGACTCACTGCATTAGGAAATAGGGTGCTGTCAAAGCCGTCATGTAAGATATCAGTGGCTCTTGGAGGTCTCTTTCCGGTAAGCAGGTGGAATATGGTCGCTCCGAGGGCATAGATGTCTGTCCATGGACCCATCTTATCTGGTTGATCCATGGAATCGTAGAAAGAAGTGAAACAAACGAATGCTACGCATTTCTCTACTCCTAAGGCGTTGTAGATATTTCTCATTGACCCAAAGTCGATGAGTATGGCCTTTTCTCTTTCCATCATGATGTGCGCAGGCTTGATGTTCAGGTGATAGAGGGGAGGATTTTGGCCGTGGATGCAGTCGAGAGCGTCGAGTATCTGTTCAAGGATGTCCCTCACTTGAGTCTCTTTAAGCGGTTCCCCCGTTTGTCTGAGTATGTCGGCTAGACTCTCACCTTCTATATAGTCCATCACATAGTATGCAGTGCAGTTCTCCTCGAATATGTTATGCACCCTTACAATGTGGGGGTTGTGAAGGCAAGCAAATCGATGAGCTTCTTTTTTGAATGGTGACTTGATTCTTTCGAACGAATCGTCGTTGCTATTCCACACGATAACCGACTTCTCATCATCACCACGATTGCAGAGATGATTTGGAAAGAACTCCTTTATGGCTACACGCAAATGAAAACTTGTGTCTTCGGCCTCGTAGGTGATGCTGAAGCCTCCTATCCCCAAAACGCGATGGATGATGTATCTTCCGTTCTGCAGTTCGGTTCCTATTCTCAAAACTTGGTCGTTATTTGCCATGGTGTATGGTGTGTTTTTGTACGAATAATCCTCTCCTGATAACATAACCCGCACGCAGAGCGCCGGTGTTTTCCGTCATCATATGCAAAGATAACACAAATTCCTTAATCCCCCCCACTTCTATGATTAAATGTCCGAAAAAAATGAATTGCGGGGACGGAGTTTTTGATTCGCTTTCCCGGCATGCTTGTTTTTTGCCCATCATCCTTCTTGTCCAAGGTCCTGGTCAGGAAGGACCTGTAATCCGTTGGAGTCTGCATGCTTGCTTCGCGTCTTTGAGTAAGCGACAAGTTGCCAATGCCGGAAAAAGATAAATGGGTGAAAACTTCTTTTTTTTGAAAGAATATGTATGCATTTGCATGATGATTTCTGTATTCCAACGTGTCACCCATGGCTGAAGGCATTTGAATATGGAAACTAAAATGATTGTCACTTAAAAACTATTCCATATGACAAAATAGGTGTTTCCTACATTCCCGGCATCCATCAATCATTCAGGTTGCATGGTTGTCATATGCATGGTTTTGAATCATACCGTAGGACATTGGCCGTATTCGTCATGGTCACCATTTTTGTCTCTCGGGGAAATTCATTAAGGCTCTCTCGCTTGTACCGATGAAAATCGCCTGCACCGGGTCGACCTCGCCCCTGATGGCATGACAATGTAAGCTTGAAGGCTATATCCTCTGTTATGCATGGTGATTGAGGACAGCCTATGATGTCTTTTCGACAAAAGTGTGAGGAAAATAGTTTGAAAAATCCACATAAATATTGGAGATGAACGAAAAAATCCATAATTTTGCACTATTATGTGGATAATTCTCCATTTCGGCAAAAGAAAGGCTTGTTTCGAGCCAGATACGCCGAGCCTCATATGCTAACAATGTCCATATTATTCATTATCAAATCATAACGCTTATGAAAAGAGCAAAATTACTACTTCTAACACTTCTCGCCGTGGTCGGATGGAACACGGCGCAGGCAGAGACGGTGACACCCTACACCGTGGACTTCAACACTGCCATCTCTACAGAGGGTGATTTCGCTGTTGCTCCCAACTGGGGGCATGTGGTGAACTCCAACGTGAGTTATACCTACGTGGCGGACGGTGGTGTAGATGGCACTGGCGCACTGAGAACCTACACCGCCCAAAAGAGCAAAAACTACTACGACTTGTTGGTTACGCCGCTCGTCTCAGGTACGGTGACCCTTTATGTGAAACCTGTTTCAAGGTGGTATAACGATTCGGCTATCCTGGAATTCTATTCCATGGATGAGAATGGTGAAACAAGGGGAGAACTGTTAGCCTCCACCAGTTTCTCTGACAAGCCCAATTCCGAGGAATGGGACTGGTATGCTCTGACCATCAACCTCGAAACAGCACAGCGCATCGGCATTCGGGCAAGCGAGGTGTATTTCGATGACTTCAGTGCCGCATCGGCCGAAATCGTTCCTCAGACCACTTTGAAAGTGACTGGCGTGATGAATGCCAACGGGCAGACGGGAACGTCAGGCACCAATCCCTCGTTCAGCCAAGGACCCGACGGAAACACCGTGGTCACCTTGAAGGCTAAGCTCCAGAACACAGGCAACGTGGACCTCGTGGCAGGAGTCACAGAGAATTATACGCTGACCTTGGCACAAGGCACGGAGAGCAGCGTCACCACTTATTTCGAAGATGCACCTTTTGCCATTACAGAGGACCTTGCTGCCGGCGAGAGCAAAGTCATCGACGTGGAATTCACCGTTCCTGCAACCATACCCTCAAACGGCTACACCTACTTCTATATCAGGGAAAACGTGTCGGGTAGTACGTCAAATTCATGGCGTTATTGCCAACTAAAGGAATATGCTTCCAAGTTCGTCTTCGATGTGGCAGGCACAAACTATTATTCCAATCCGTCGCCAACAAACAAGCCTATAGCTTTTGGCAAGGTCACCGCATCCACAACGCTCAATTATGAGATTTACAATGCGGGGGCTGCTCCTCTGGTCATCAACAGCATCACTTTGCCTGAGGGATACACCAGTGATGCACCAACAGGTGAGTTCACCGTCGCAGGAGGCGAGAAGAAACAGATTGCCATCACCCTGCCCGCCACCACGCCAGGCATCTTTTCCGGTAACCTGACCATCGAATACACCAATTACGGAAAGTCGATGGCCACCTACACCTTGGCTGTCACCGGCACCGTGCTCGACTCCTCGAAGAATTTCATCACCTTCGACGACGGAGCAGGAAATGCCTACTACCCGCAAGGGTCGGTGCGCTACAACACATACATCAGTTCGGAGGGTTCCGGCAGTACAAAGAACTATTACTTGCAAGGTTCCGGCTCCAACCCGCTCTACATCACCCCGCTGATGACCGCAACCGACAATGAGAGTATCACCTTCGATGCTGAATATACCAATTACAGCAGTGCAAAGGTGGAAGTGATGATTTCCACCGACCGACAGAATTGGACCACCATCCAGACCATCAGCAGCATTGCCTCAAGTTACAACTGGACGACTTACACCGCCACCATCCCCAGTGCCGGCAATTACTACATCGGCTTCAAGGTGACGAATGCCAAGATAGACAACATCTACGGCCTGACTTTGGCCACAGCTCCGGAGCACGATCTATTGCTCGTGAAGAGCAACATCCCTGCCACGGGAAAGCAGAACAATGACTATACAGCCACCGCATCCATCGGCAACGTAGGCCCGAACGTGGAGACGGCTGGTTCATACACCGCAACGCTTTATGTCGATGGCGAGGCCGTGGCCACATCCAACGAGGTTGACCTCCCCGTAGCTATCATCTCTGGCAACTACAACAACGGCGAGGAGGAGAATTACACCACTCTCTCCTTCACCTTCAGGCCTCACATCATTGGGGAGAAACCAGTATATATCGAGGTGAAGAGCGGCGACGCCGTGGTGACAACCGAGGTGGTGAACGTGAATTTCGCCGAGGAGAAGGTGGAGAGCGATGTCGCCATCAGTGGTGAAAACACCAGCAACGGTTCCCTACTGCACCTGAACTGGAACAACAGCGAGTCCATTACACTCTACACCCCCGCAATGCTTGAGAATGCAGGATTGAAATCCGGCGATGAGATTGAGAGCATCACCTTCAAGGGCTACTGCTCCAACTCCACTGATTACAGCACCCAGTTGAGCGTCTGGTATGAGTCGACAACGGATGCCTCACAGACCCAACCCGATGCCGGCAAGTATAACACCACAAATATGACGCAGGTGCTCTCCGAGACACACACCTGGACAGCAGTCGGCTCATCCAACGATTGGGTGGACCTCATCACCATCAACTTGGCAGAGCCTATCGTCTATGATGGCAATGCTCTCCGCTTTGTCGTCCGTTCAGAAGGAACGACATACAAGAGTGGCACTTACTTTGAGGTCACCAACACCAGTGGAAATGGAAAGAGTTACTACAATCGCAATGACAACGCCAATACCTTTGCAAACTCACAGACTTGGTCACAAAACAGCTATGTACCCGCCATTCATTTCGGACTGAAGGCTGAGGCTAAGACACTCAGTGGCTTGGTGACCGAGAGATATGGTGTGACACCCGTGGCTGGAGCCACCGTCACCATCCGCAATGCTGAGAACGACATCGAGTATTTCGCCACTACCGACGAGGAAGGCGCATACACCATCAATGTCGTGCAGGACTCCTTGACTTACACCGCCACGGTGACGGCTGATGGCTATGAGACGCTGGTGGAGGATTACGTGCTCGACTTCTCGGAAGGAAGCCAGACCAGGGACTTTGCCCTCACGCACACTCCCATCAACTTCAGTGGAACAGTGGTTGACCAAGAGGGTAATCCGATTCCGAATGTGGCCGTCACCATCAACATTGAGGGCGTCATGTATACAAGAATTACTAACATGAATGGTATTTTCTCCTTCAAAGTTAAGATTACCAACTTTACCTATAGAGTCACGATAACAGCTGAAGGTTATGAAACATTTGAGGAAGAGGGTGAATTCAACCTCTCTATGGACCCCCCGACCTTTATACTAACCAAAATACAGGAACCTGTTGTGGTCACCATCAGCGAATATGGCTATGCCACCTTCTACTACGAAAACAGCGCATATGTCATTCCTGAGGGCGTGGAGGTCAAGTACGTGGAAGGCGTGAACGGGAAGACCCTCTCGTTCTTGAATGTCAACGACGTCATTCCTGCCGGATTTGCCGTAATCCTTGAAGGTGAACCAGGTGAATACACCTTCGAACCGACCTCTGAGGAGGGATCAGTGGTAGGTGAGAACAAGCTGCGTGGCACCGAAGAGACGATGTTGATTGTACCTGAGGAAGAGGAGTGCAAGTACTACAAGTTGGCTGTCAAGAACGGCAAGGTGGGCTTCTACTATGGTACAAATGATGGCGAGATCTTTGAGAATGAGGCTCACAAGGCTTATCTTCCCGTACCTGTGGGGCAGGCCCATGGTGTCAATTGCTTCCTTTTCGACGACGCCACCGGCATCGACAACATCGAGACCGTTGAAAAGGCCGACCGCACCTACAACCTCTCTGGCCAGCGTGTCAACGACTCCTACAAGGGTGTTGTCATCGTCAATGGCAAGAAGGTGATGAGAAAATAACCGACTTTGAAAAGATGCAAGGATGACTCCTTGCAAGATGAAAAATGGAGCAAGCCATCAGGCTTGCTCCATTTTTATCATTTGGTTGCTATAGTCTTCCGAATCACCAATCTTAAAAAATGCAATCTTGAGTCTACTTTAAGAAGTGGAAAGTGAGCAAAAGGGCGGGGCGCATCTCCCCTCCCCTCGCAGGGGAGGGGGTGGGGTGGGGTGAAAAAAGTTTTGAAAAACAACAAGTTACAGACCCCACCCCTGCCCCTCCCCTTGAGGGGAGGGGATAACTAACACCGATATTTGCTCAAACATGACTTTTTAAAGTAGGCTCAATTTTCAATTGAATAAAAATTTTCAATTTTCAATTATATCACATCTTCCTCAGAGCGCTCAGCAGTTGGGTGTTTTCGGTTTTCGTCCCTATGGTGATGCGGAGGCAGTTGCCGCAAAGGGTGACACGGTTGCGGTTTCTCACGATGATGCCGTTGTCCACCAGGTAGTGGTAGATGCCGTCGGCGTCGGTCATCTTGGCGAGGAAGAAATTGGCATCGGTGGGATAGACCTTCTCGCAGCACGGGAGCAGGAGGAAGGCCTCCATCATCCTTCCACGCTCCAACAGCAGCGTCTTCACCCATTTCTCCACCTCATAGGGCGAGCGAAGCATTTCCATCGCCTTCTCCTGGGTGAGTTGGTTGACATTGTAAGGGTATTTTACTTTGTTGAAGATGCTGATGATTTCTTTCTGGGCGAAGGCCATGCCCAATCGGATGGCTGCGCACCCCCACGCCTTGCTCATGGTGTTGAGCACGATGAGGTGTGGGTGGCGGTTGATGTCCTTGCGGAAGGCAGCCTTGCGAGAGAAGTCGGAGTAGGCCTCGTCGATGACCACGATGCCGTCGAAACGGTCGAGCAATATTTCTATCTCCTCGCGCTTGATGACGTTGCCCGACGGGTTGTTGGGTGAGCACACCCAGATGACCTTCGTGCAGTCATCGCAGGCGTCGAGCATCTTCTCCGCCGACATCTGGAAACGTTCGTCGAGGGTCACGGGGCGGTATTCCACCTCGTTGATGTCGGCGCATACCTTGTACATGCCGTAGGTGGGGTCGATGGCCACCACGTTGTCAACACCGGGACGGGTGAAGACGCGGTAGACGAGGTCGATGGCCTCGTCGCTGCCGTTGCCCAGGAAGATTTGTTCGGGATGCACGCCTTTCGTCTTCGCCAACAGTTCCTTCAACTCGCGCTGCAAGGGGTCGGGGTAGCGGTTGACGGGTTGGTTGTATGGATTCTCATTGGCATCGAGAAACACATGGGCGTCGTGCCCGCTATACTCGTCACGCGCACTGCTGTAGGGCGACAAGGCCCAGATGTTGGGGCGCACCAGGTCTTTCAGTTCTCTCATGGCTCTTGCTCTATATGTTTGATCCTTACGGTCATCGCTTGCTTGTGCGCCGTCAGTTGCTCGTTCTCGGCCATCACCTCCACGGCGCGGCCGATGGAACGGATGCCTTCGGCGTCGATGTGCTGGAAAGTGACCTTGCGACAGTAACTGTCAAGGTTCACACCACTGTAGGCCAGGGCGTAGCCGTGGGTGGGCAGCGTGTGGTTGGTGCCGCTGGCATAGTCGCCGGCGCTCTCACAGGCGTAGTTGCCGAGAAACACGCTGCCGGCGTTCACCACCTTCTCTGCCAAGCGGTCGTAGTCGGCGGTGCAGATGATGAGGTGCTCGGGGGCGTAGGCGTTGCTCAGCCGCATTGCTTCGTCGGTGTCGTGCACCAGCACGAGGAGGCTGTTGTCGAGCGACTGTTGTGCGATGTCGCGGCGGGGCAGGGTGGCCAACTGCCGTTCCACCTCTTCGGCAACGGCGTGGAGCGTCGCTTCCGATGTGGTGATGAGCAGCACTTGGGAATCGGGCCCGTGCTCGGCCTGCGACAGCAGGTCGGCGGCGACAAACTCCGCATTGCTGCTGGCATCGGCGATGACGCACACCTCGGAGGGGCCGGCGGGCATGTCGATGGCCACGTCGTGAAGCGACACCTGCTGCTTGGCGGCCATCACATACTGGTTGCCAGGACCGAAAATCTTATAAACCTTGGGGACGCTCTCTGTGCCATAGGCCATTGCACCGATGGCCTGTACGCCGCCGGCCTTGAACACCTGGCTCACGCCTGCTATGCGGGCGGCGACGAGGATGGCGGGGTGCACCTTCCCCTCGCGGTTGGGGGGCGTGCAGAGCACGATGTCGCTGCAGCCGGCGATTTTCGCGGGTGTGGCGAGCATCAGCACGGTGCTGAACAGCGGTGCCGTGCCACCGGGGATGTAAAGGCCGACGCGCTCGATGGCCACGCTCTTCTGCCAGCAGACGACACCAGGCTGGGTCTCCGTGCGTATGCCATCAAATACCTGGGCGGCATGGAAACGATGGATGTTGGAGTGTGCCAGTTGCAGGGCGGCTTTCAGTTCGGCCGACACCAGCGTCTCGGCCTCGGCCATCTCTTCCTCGCTGACGCGGAGGGAGGACAGGCGCACATGGTCGAACTTCTCCTCATAGCGCAGCACGGCATCGTCGCCGTTGGCGCGGATGTCGTCGAGCACCGACTGCACCGTGGCGGTGAGGCTCGACATATCCATCTGGGGGCGGCGGGTCAGTTCGCCCCATCGGTTCTCTTCGGGATATCTCTCTATTCTCATGACGACAGGTTTACAGTATCATCTTCTCTATCGGCGTGACAAGGATGCCTTGGGCGCCCAACTCTTTCAGGCGGCCGATGATTTCCCAGAAACGACGCTGGTCGAGCACCGTATGCACGCAGCACCACTCCTCGTCGGCAAGGGGGATGATGGTGGGGCTCTTCAGGCCGGGCAGCACGTCGACGATTTCGTCCAAGCGGGCGCGGGGGACGTTCATTCGGACATACTTCTTGTCCTCGGCCTGACGCACTGCACCGATGCGGAACAACAGTTCCTGCAGCGTCTCGCGCTTAGTGGCGTCCATTCCCTTGTGGCCGATGAGCAGCGCTTCGCTTTGCATCACCACCTCCACCTCGCGCAGGTTGTTGCTCACCAGCGTGGAACCGCTGCTCACGATGTCGAAGATGGCGTCGGATAGGCCGATGCCCGGGGATATCTCAACGCTGCCCGTGATGACATGTATCTCGATGTGGATGCCCTTGCTCTCCATGAAGCGACGGAGGATGTTGGGGTAGGAGGTGGCCACTTTCTTGCCCTCGAACCACTCCAGGCCGGGGTAGTCGATTTCCTTGGGAATGGCAAGGGAGAGGCGGCATTTGCTGAAGCCCAGGCGCTCAATCACCTCGGCGGGCTCGCCACGCTCCTCAAACTCGTTCTCGCCCACAACGCCGATGTCGGCGATGCCGGAGGCGACGCTTTCGGGAATGTCGTCATCGCGGAGGTACAACACCTCCAAGGGGAAATTGGTGGACTGTGCCAGCAGGGTGCGCTTGCTTGAACTGATCTTGATGTCTGCCTCAGTCAGCAGGTGAAGGGTGTCCTCGAAAAGTCGGCCCTTCGATTGTACAGCTATTCTTAACATTTCTCTTTACCTTGTTTTTGCGATGCAAAATTATTGATTTATCAGCAAATGACCAAGAAAACCACCGCTTTTTCGCATTTTACGTTATTTCGGTAACCTTTTGGCGATTTCCCCTTTAACTCCCTAACGAAGCAAGCATATGTCCCTTTAACTCCTCTTTAACTCCCCTTTAACTCCCTAACGATGCCCCTTTAACTCCTCTTTAACTCCTGAAAGTTGAGCGAAAGCGAAACTTTATTTGACAATGTTAACTAAAACAAAATTATTTGGCTGTTGACGAATAATTTACTAATTTTGCACCCGAATAGGTATTAACATCAGCATTTTGAAGAATTTCTTTTTTTTCATCGCACTCCTGCTCCTCGTTTCGTGCCAAAAAAAAGAGGAGAGTTTGACCGAGGTCATCGTTGCACCATGGGGTGTCATCAACCAAGAGAAAGTTGACACCATGGAGCGTTATTCCCTTAAGGAAATATTGAAAAACGGAGAACTCATCGCCCTCACCATCCCCGGGGAGAAATCTTATTATACCTACAGAAATGCCGAAATGGGCATCCAATACATGGTGGGCCGCAAGATGGCTGAAGAATTGAGGGTGGGGTTGCGCGTCAACGAATGCCTCGACACCTTGGAGATGGTGGAAAAGCTAAAAAAAGGAGAAGGGGACATCATCCTCTTGCCCGTGAGAAAGAACATCGAGGGTGCCGACAGTCTCGTCTTCTGCGGACCGGAACAAGGCAATGCACAGTGGGCTGTCATGCAATACAACAAGGAATTGGCCGACACCATCAACAAAATGTTCAAACCTGAATTGTTGGCGGAGATGGAGAAGATGGAAACTGAGATATTGGAAAACGGCGGAGCCGTGCAATGCCATGCTTACGCACCATATATCGACAAGGAGAATGGCATCATCTCCGAATGGGATGCTCTCTTCAAGGAGTATGCCGGAGAGGCCAGCACCGACTGGAGGCTCCTCGCTGCCATCTGCTACACAGAGTCGTGTTTCGACCCCAAGGCCAGGTCATGGGCTGGTGCATGCGGACTCATGCAGCTCATGCCACAGACGGCACAGGGATATGGACTGAGTGAGGACAAAATCTACGACCCTGAGGCAAACGTGCAGACGGCAGTGAAGGTTATCAACCAGCTGCTCAAGGACTACAGGGACGTGCCCGACAAGGTGGAGAGGCTCAATTTCGTGCTCGCCAGCTACAACGGAGGACCGGGGCACGTGAGAGATGCCATGGCTCTGACAGAAAAACACGGGGGCGACAAATATGTTTGGGAGGACGTGTCGGAATACATCCTCTTGCTCAGTAAACCTCAGTATTACCGTGATGCCGTTGTCAAGCATGGATACATGCGTGGCACAGAAACCCATAAATATGTCACTTGCGTCCGTGAGAGATTCGAGGAATATGCAGGAATGAAACTCACCGGCAACCAGTATGGCGCACCAGAAGCCGCAGGATATGCCGGTGTCAGCACGGAACCTACCAGAAGGGTGGCAAAAACCAACAGATTCCAAATTTAAGTCCCAACTCCAGAACAAGCCCCTTGTTCCGTATGTCCCGTATGCGGCAATATCATTGCCGCCCACATCCACCCTTCCTGCAAGGCGATATTTCCTTCACGTTCAACCGGCAGTTCCACCGACTCTGTCATCACCGAGTTGTTGTCTTGATGTGTTAAAATCGTCAAAACAGAATTGTTTTTGTTTTTTTATTGCTAATTTTGCCGAGTCTATCAGAGTTTTATGGACTTTGATGTTTGCAACACACCATGGGAAACGAAATTTCTGATTGCCTGAAACATTGTCAACTTGTTGTTGTCTAAAACTAAACTATTTTTAATATGGCAAAAGGTATTTACAACTATCTCGGTATCCATCAATCATCCAGATTGCATGGTATTTACAGACATGGTCTTAAATCATGTCGTAGAACGTTGGTCGTGTTTTTCGTGGCCACCTTTTCAGTTCTTACGTCCTTGGCTCAGACGCCTCTCAATGAAACCGATGTTTACAACCGTCTCATGGAGCGCCAAAATATGGCAGGCTACACAGAGGGAACGCCATGGACCAACGATATACCATACAGCTTTGATGATCCATACCTCAATCATGTGGAGTTCGACGGCTGGCCAGCTGGTTGTTATGGAGGAGTGGGTTGTTTTGGCTTCATGATGGACATGATGGAGTATGCCTCCAATTATGAATACCCCATACGTATCATTAACGGCACTTATGATAATCTGCCAGAGATACGTGTAGGAGATGGCGTCCGACTCAACAACAACGGCCATTCCGTGGTGGTCCTGGAGGTACACCCTGATGGTCATACTGTAACAGTAGCCGAGGGCAATTTTAACAGTTCTGTGCACTGGGGGAGAATAATCGATTTGGCTGACCCAAATAATGGCTTCACCAATCTTGCCACATTCTGGCCGGAGCAAGAGCCTGCCGAGCCCGTGACCATCACCATCGGTGAATCTGGCTACGCCACCTTCTACTATTCCAACAGCGCATACACCATTCCAAGCGACGTGGAAGCCTTCACCGTGGAGGGCATCAGCGAGAATACCGTTAATCTCATGCCTCTCGCAGGCATCGTTCCCGCAGGATATGCAGTAATACTTGAGGGTGAGCCAGGTGAATACACCTTCGAACCGACCTCGGAGGAGGGCATTTTCGTGGAGAATATGTTGCGTGGCACCGAAGAGAAGGCTATGATAGCACTTGAAGACCAGACGTGCAAGTACTACATGCTGAGCGCCAAGGGCGGCAAAGTGGGCTTCTACTATGGTGCAAAAGATGGCGGCGTCTTCATAAATGAAGCTCACAGGGCTTATCTCCCCGTGCCTGTGTCGCAGTCGCAAGGAATCAACAGCTTCACCTTTGACTCAACCACCAGCATCTACAATATGCAGGCCGCCGGTGAGAATACTGACCATGCCATCTACAACCTCTCTGGCCAGCGCGTCAGCGACTCCTACAAGGGCGTTGTCATCATCAATGGCAAGAAGGTGCTGAGAAAGTAAACGGCTTATGTTTGAAATACGAGGTTGAGCCATCATCCTCGCAAAAAGGAAAGGGGAGCAAGCTTGAAAGCTTGCTCCCTTTTTTCAGTGTTTCCTTTTTTAAAAAAACAACATGGGACGGGTGTTTCTTTCCTTTTGTTTCATTTCCTCTTCCATGCGTTCTATGCTGCATTTGAAGAAAAATGCAACCAGATATTCATCGGTGCCCTCGGTGCGAATCTTGCGGAGGGCGGAGATGTATTCCCCTCTTTGGCTCAGGGTGATGATCAGCATTGGATGGTTGGCACGCAGGAGGATGAAATTGCTCATCAGGCGACCCGTCCGGCCGTTGCCGTCGCGAAAGGGGTGCAGGTATTCAAAATAGCCATGCCATTTTGCTGCAAAAAACAAAGGGTGTGCTCCTTCTGTAAGTGCTTTTGAGGTGGATGCCATCAGTTGTGGCACACGTGAGATCAATTGCACATGGTCGCCAAAAATGGTGTCGCCGGCGGCCATGTCTTCCGTGGTATATTCACCTGCAGTGGCATTTGGTGCCTTGTAGGCAATGGTGTGCTCCATCACTAGGCGATGTATGTTTTTCAGCAAGTCTTCGTCGAAAGGGTGCGACAGATGTTGTGTCATAAAGTCGAGTGCACGGAAATGGTCTGCGATTTCAGCACATTCCAATAAAGACCTGCCTACGGGTACCATCGCCATGCCTTGTTCGCGAAGGATTCGTGTGTCGTCCACAGTGAAAGAGTTCCCTTCTATGGCACATGAATGGGCAGAGAACAAGATTTCATGGTATTCCATCCACGCTTTCTTGCTCATCCGCCTGGAAATCTTCTGTTCATATTCTTTCCGGACTTGCTCGTATTTTTCTATCTCCTTTTCAAACATCCGCTGCAATTCCTTTAAGGGTCGGTTAACCTTGTGGAATTTCGTATTCTCACAATATCTGGAGAATAATATCACGAGTGCTATTTTCAAAAAAACCAACGAGTTGACTTTCTCAACCCATTGGTTTCCAATCTCTTACCTTTTGAGCGGAATACGGGAATCGAACCCGCCTCCTCGGCTTGGGAAGCCGATGCACTACCGATGTGCTAATTCCGCGAACTTTTTTGAGCCGATACCGGGACTCGAACCCGGGACCTATTCATTACGAATGAATTGCTCTACCAACTGAGCCATATCGGCGGTTTCTATCCCTTTTTCGTATTGCGTCTGCAAAGATAGGCTTTTTTTTCTTTCCTACAAAATTTTTTCGTGAAAAAACTTTT
>Ga0310694_10001329_pt1 | contig 28439 bp, 26 predicted proteins | sample 174DNAGHGhighgp2_FD_203884 | JGI IMG/M metagenome (GOLD analysis project Ga0310694, IMG submission 203884) | Sheep rumen microbial communities from Palmerston North, Manawatu-Wanganui, New Zealand - 1742 DNA GHGhigh gp2 (v2) (version 2) | ecosystem: Host-associated > Mammals > Digestive system...
CCAGCTATCAGTGCGAAGAACTGGTTGAGGGCTCCGAGTACGAGCATGATGCCGATGATGTACATCAGTGCCGAAACGAATGACGTCGGTGTCAGTGCCAGTATCAGTCCGAGGATGATGCTACCGATGCCTACGATGGGAAATGTCGGCTTGTCGCCGGCCACCAGCCGTCCTTCAGCGTCGTAGATTTTATACTCGCTGACATGACGCTTCGCATGGAAGTAGCTTAGGCACGAGATGACACCCGACAGCAGGAAAAGTATACCGATAGCCATCGTGATGCCTGTCACAGTGTTATCGGGAAACTTGATGAGCAGGGCGCCGATAATGATGGCACACACTGCGCGGAAAACGGAACTCTGTAGTATTTTCATCGTCTTTTCTCTATTTTTGCTGCAAAGATAGTGATTTTTTGTATCTTTGCAGCATGATTACAACTTTATTTTTGGTACGTCACGGCGAGACCGTGGATAATGCCAATAAAATTATGCAGGGACAGACGCAGGGCGAACTGAACGAGAACGGTCGGGAACAGGCTGCGGAGCTGGCGGCGCAGATGGCTGGCAGTCCTATTGATGTAGTCGTTGCCAGCGATCTGTGGCGCGCCATAGAGACAGCGCGTATCGTGGCGGAACCCCATGGTCTGGAGGTGGTGACAACGCCATTGCTCCGTGAGCGTGACTGGGGAGGTTTCACCGGCCGCTATATCCCCGACCTGAAGGACGAAGTATGGCCTGACGATATTGAGACGCTGGAAGCTCTGCAGAATCGCGCTCGCCGTTTCCTGGAATTCATCAAGACGCGCTACGAAGGAAAAACAGTGCTTGCCGTAGGACACGGTATCATCAATAAGGCGATACAGGCGGTGTTCTACGGCAAGCAAATGCCTCAGGTGGAAAGAATGACCAACTGCGAGGTGCGTACGCTCGAACTTTAGCGGCGGCCGCCGAAGTGACCGTGACTGTTCGACGAGCGGCTACTACCTGCGCTACGGCTGCTGCCTGCGCTGTGGCTACTGGAACGGGTACTACTCATACTGCTGCTCGGACGGCTGGTTGTCGTGCTCGGACGGCTAGTGGTCGTGCTTGGACGGCTGCTGCCGACACTGTTGTGGTTGCCGAACGAACGGGTCGGAGCCGAGGGCGTAGTGGTCGTCGTGCTGCGGCTTGGAGACGTGGTTGTGGTCGACCGGTCGCTATTGCCGAAGTTGCGATTCATCTGGCGCTCACCGTTGCCGAAGGAACGGTTTTCGCTGCGTGTACCGTTGCCGAAAGAGCGGTTGTCGTCGCGTGTACCATTGCCGAAGGTGCGGTTTTCACGATGCGTATCTCCCTGAGAGCGTCCGAAGGCTCCCTGATTGTGGCCAGCGGTGACGCGGGTTGAACTGTTGTTGCGCATGTTGCTGCGGCTCTCACCGAACGAGCGGTTGGAGTGTGAACGGCCGCGGAAGTCGCCGCGATCCCACTGTGAGCGCATACCGAAGTGCTGGCGGTTGTCGCGCAGTGCTGGACGGAAGTGGTCGGCACGGCCGTGATACCAGCTGCGTCCGCCATTCAGGTGCCATGCGTGACCGCCGCGGTAGGTGGCATAGAAGTGGGGACGACCGAAATAGAAGTAGTCGCGCACCGTGTAGCGGGCATAGATGCCGAAATGCCAGTGACCAGCGCTCCAGTAGAGCGGGCGGTAGAAGTAGCTGGCTGCGAGATAGGCATCCCACTGCCACTGGTACAGGATATAGCTGAGGTCCAGGTTGCGGCGCTCCCAGTAGATGCCATAGACGTCGTCGACGCTCGTCACACCCATCAGGTAGTCGAGGTTGATCTCATAGGCAGCCTCATACTGTGCGTCCGTCAGGTTCAGCTCGTAAGCCATCTTATCGGTGAGGAACAGTGCCTCGTTGCGGGCACGCTCATAGCTCATTGCACTTGCCGACATGGTTGCGGTCAGCATCATCACCAGTGCGAATATCATTTTCTTCATAATCGTAGAGTTTTATCGGTTCGACATTCTTTTTTCATTTCTCTGGTGCAAAGTAACGACAAAATCATGGGCTATGCAAAGGATTTTCCCTAAACACATAGGGGAAAATCCCTACACTTTGCTTTTATGTCGTTTTTTTTTAGTAATTTCGCCGCCGATATATAATATAAGGTATGAAGAAACTGCTCTATATGCTTATGGCTACGCTGCTGATTGTGGCTTGCGAGTTTGAGACGTCAGACAATGGCGACCTCGACGGGCTGTGGCAGCTGACGACACGTGACTCCATAGCCAGTGGAACTTCTACCGACGTCCATGCGAGTGGCGAGTATTGGGCTGTGCAAGTGCGTCTGTTGCAGATTCGTGGCGGACGCCATAGTGGCTACTACCGTTTCCGTCATGCCGACGGTCATTTGCAGCTTTATCCGCCCCATCTCGATGCCGACGGTCGTCAGGACACCACAATCCTACACGACTACCATGTCGTCAATCTCAATGGTAGTCGTATGGTTCTTCAGGATGATACTGTCCGTCTCTCCTTCCGAAAATATTGATATTGTAGTTTAGAACTTGTAGCGCAGGCCGATATCGAAGATACCCTGCTCGCCGGTGCCTACCTCCAGGAATCCGCGCAGATTCCGGCCGCCGACCTCCAGTCCGAGGAGCGATACCTGCCAGTTGACGTGCATCTCCGTGTTACTGTAGTCATCATGGCCGGCAGTCTCGTAGTCAATCTTTTCGCTGCGTAGCGTGGCACCGATGGCGAGTTTTGAGTACATGCCGAAGTTTTTCTGGCGCAGCCAGTCGAGTTTCACGGCGGGCATCAGCGTCATGTACTAGTTTTTGAGTACTCCGTCCTTGCCATTCTTCTTGCCCGTCAGAAACAAATCCTGCTCCATCTGTCCGTAGGCTGCGATGCCGCCCACACCGAGCCAGGGCTTCAGGTGGTAGAAGTACTCCACGGAGATGGGGCCGAAGAAATCCTCGTCGCCCGTCTGTGCGCCGAAGATGTTTGTAGTGATGGTCTCAAAGGTGTTAATGATGTCGGAGTTCGACCACACGCCAATGCTAACACCCACTTCCTGCTTCGGTTCGTCACTCTGTGCGTTTACATTTACTGTAGCCATCATGGCGGCTACTGCCATCAACAGAATCTTTTTCATAATGATAGGTTTGTACATTTCGATTGCAAAGATATTCTTTTTTGCCGAAACGACCAAGAAATAATCCGATTTGTGCTTGCTTCATCGGAAATTTTCGTACCTTTGTACTTGCTTGGCAAGTAACATGAATGGAAGATGAAACGATATAAGGATTTGTTCATAGACTTCGACGATACGCTGTACGACACGCACGGCAATGCTGTTATCGCCCTGCGCGAACTGTTCGCTCACTACCAATGGGAACGCTATTTCGACGATGAGCAGGCGTTCTACGACCACTACTGGGAGACAAACATCAACCTGTGGACGCGCTATTCGAAAGGCGAGATTAGTCGCGACTATCTGATTGTGGAACGCTTTCGGCGGCCGCTGAGCTACGGCCGGGGACTGGAGCCGACGGAGGATTATTGCCGCGAAGTGGGCGACGTGTTCTTAGACTATTGCGCCACGAAGCCTGGCGTTGTTGATGGCGCCCATGAGCTCGTGGACTACCTGCGCCGTCAAGGCTACCGACTGCATATGTGTAGCAACGGGTTCCACGAGGTACAGTACCGCAAGATGACATCCAGCGGCCTCGACCGCTGTTTCGATACGGTGGTATTGAGCGAGGATGCGGGAGCTAACAAACCGTCGCGACAGTTCTTCGACTATGCCTTCCGCGTGACGGGCGCTGATGTGGAGACGACACTGATGATTGGCGACAACTTCCAGACCGACATTCTTGGCGCTCAGCAGGCAGGGTTGGCTGTCATCTATTTCAATCGCTTCCCAGAGTATCCTGCACCGTCGCCCGTGGATTACGAGGTGACGACGCTCAGGGAGATTATGACGATACTGTGAAATCCAATGAAATTAATATTGACACGATTCTGAGACAGGTTTCCATCAGAATCGTTGAGTTTCAAAGGAATTAAGGGCTTTTACAATCTGACAGGCCTCGGCTATTGTCAGTATGGGACTGATGGGTAGACTCAACTCTTGCTCATGGATTCTTTCCGTAAGAGGAAGGCTCATTGTGTTCCATTCCTTGTAACATTCCTGCTGGTGGGGAGGGATGGGGTAGTGGATGAGCGTCTGTATACCTTGTTCCGTCAGATATTGCTGCAGCCGGTCGCGCTCAGGACAAAGAACAGGGAAGATGTGATAGACGTTCTGCAGGTCATCCAGCCGACGGGGCATCTTGATAAGCGGATTCTTGATGTTGTCGTAATAATAGTGGGCTATCTGCTGGCGGCAGCGGTTGTCATCGTCCAGATGACGCAACTTGACATCAAGAATGGCCGCCTGAATCTCGTCGAGACGGCTGTTACGTCCACGATACTTGAACACATATTTCCTTTGGGAACCGTAGTTGGCCAATGCACGTACGCAGTCAGCCAGTTCCTTGTCGTTGGTCGTTACGGCACCGCCGTCGCCCAGCGCCCCCAGATTCTTTCCGGGATAGAACGAGTGGCCAGCGGCATCGCCTAGACTACCCGTCCGCCGTCCTTCAGTGTACTGGCAGCCGTGCGCCTGAGCATTGTCCTCCACCAGCTTCAGGTGATACTTCCGGCAGAGCTCTCCAATCTTCTCTGTATAGGCGCAACGCCCATAGAGATGGACAATGAGAATGGAGCGGGTGCGCGAAGTGATATGCTGCTCGATGAGGCTGTCGTCCATCTCCAGCGTCTCGATATCGGGTTCCACAAGTACTGGCTTCAACCCGTTCTCCGTCAGTGCTAGGATGGAGGCGATATAGGTGTTGGCCGGCACGATGACTTCATCGCCGGGTGCCATCACGCCTATCTCTATGTAGGCGCGGTAGATAAGTGTCAGAGCGTCGAGCCCATTGGCTACACCCACGCAGTGCTGTGTACCGATATATTCCGCATAGTGCTGTTCAAAGGTTGCGTTGGCGCTGCCTTGCAAATACCAACCAGAATCGATAATACGAGCTGCAGCTTCCTTCAGTTCAGCGGCGTATTGCAGGTTGACGCCTTTCAAGTCGAGAAAGGGAATCATTGGGGTGGGGAAGTTTTGGTGATGGACTTAGAAGACCTTGCCGAAGGCAATACGGGCGAAGGTGAGGCCGAGAATCTTGAAGTCGAGGGCCCATGAGCGGTGTTCCAGATACTCCAGATCCATCTCCAGGCGTTTCAGCATCTTTTCCATCGTATCAGTGTAGCCATTGTAGAGCGTAGCCATCGACGTGATGCCTGGACGAATTTGGTACAGATATTCGTAGCGCTGATCTTGTTTCAAGATTTGGTCGATATAGAACTTGCGCTCTGGACGTGGTCCAACAAACGACATTTCACCTTTGAACACATTCCAGAACTGTGGCAGCTCGTCCAAGTGGTGAGCACGCAGAAAACGTCCCACCTTTGTCAGACGGTCGTCATCGTCGGTGTCGCACAATGCCGGACCTCTCTTTTCGGCATCAACCACCATACTGCGGAACTTGTAGATGTAGAATGGACGTCCGAAACGGCCGATGCGTTCTTGCTTGAAGATGACAGGCCCGTTCTTTTCGCGCTTAATGGCGATATAGCAGAACAGGAATAGTGGTGAGAAGATAATCAGACAGATAAGCGCAACAAACATATCGAAAACGCGTTTTACATTGCGTTCGAATCCGTTCATTCCGTCGATAACATATCCACTGCTGTGAACCGTCATATATATGTTTTTACCTGATTTTTACCTTTTATTTATTATATTAACGACTGTTTCGTCGTTTTATTGTAGCAGATGCGAAATTTTTAATAAAAACTCTACATTACTGCAAAACGGGTGCAAAGGTAGCAAAAAAATGTCAGACTGCCAAGTGTTTGGTCGGTAAAATAAGGTTCGGAGGTTCAATTAAATACATTAGGGCAATTTGACACTTAAATAGCCTAGTGACTTGATGATGTATTTGAAATGTACAAATACGATATTTGACTTAATACCCAGTTTTCTGCATGCGATAAGGTCCTCCTTTGTACCCAGCCAGCGGTTTTTAAGGCTTTTGGTGCTTTCGCCTCCTACGAGCATTGTGACAAATACCATAGGAATGTACTTCGTCCGTATCTTATGAATAAAGGTGAGCCTTGCAATCATTTCTACATCGGCAGAGATACGAAAACTGGTGTCATACAGTCCGTACTTGTCGTAAATGGCCTTTCGTACATAAAAAGAAGGATGAGGCGGAATATACCCATAACGTACCATCCATGGACGGAAAGGACGGCCGGAGTAGTATCTGACACACTTGCGGGAATCACTATCCTTGATGAAGTATACGTCACCGTAAATGGCATCTGTGTCATCGGTAAATCCCTGGACTATTTTCTCGATGATATCGTCGGCTGTCAAGAAATCGTCAGAGTTCAGGATGCCGACAATATCGCCTGAAGCCATTCGTATGCCTTTGTTCATGGCATCATAGATGCCATCGTCTTTTTCAGATATCCATCGCATCCTCCCTTTGAATGCTGCTTCGTTGGCTTTGATAATGTTGATAGTATCATCTGTTGACAATCCGTCTACAACGATATATTCAATATCCTTGTAGGTCTGCCGTAGCACTGAACTGATGGTTCGGCTTAGTGTTGCGGCACTATTCCATGTTACGGTAACGATTGATACCTTCATATTTGAGTTGCAAAGGTACAAAAAAAAAGCGACTAACAGTCATTTATGCGATAAAAAATAAATTATGTCTTGGAGAACTCTATAACGGCTTTTTTGAATGTTTCGTAATCCTTCATAAACGACTGTAGCAATTTACGACGATTTGCTTCGTAGTCGTCAATGTTGTGATGAGCTATGAAATTGTTCAACTCCTCTTTCAAGTTGTCTGTATTCTCAATGGCAATCCCTACACCGTAGTCTTGAACATAGTCGCCCTGAATGGAGTGGACGGTGGTAATCATGGGCTTACGAAAGATGAGCGAGCTGTAGAAGCGGTTTGATAGGGCTGTGTCGTGAGACAATTTGTGGGGATAGAAGATGTTTAGGAATGTTGCTCTTTTGATGATGTCGGGCTCTTCATGCTTTTGGTAGAACCCTGAGAAGTTGACGTTGTGAATGTTTTCCGATGCTGCCAATTCTTTCAGTTTGACATCGGCTCCCTCTTCGCCGCGTCCAATGTAGGATGTCTCAAACCGTTGATCATTAGCCAATGCCATCATGATGGCTGCGTTCTGCTCAAAGTCTCTGATACCGCCGATGGTGAGAACGGATATCTTGCCTTGAGTCAGCGTCCATGAATTGGAAATGCTTTCGGGGGGGGTATTAAGGGCATTACACAGCAGACTGTGGCTGATGTTATGGCTCAGAATATACTTCACACCTTCGGGAAGGCAGCGTTTGAAGCCGGGAGATGATATCATGTTGTAGGAACTAATGGATAGTACTTTGCGGTATATTGGCATAAACCAGCGCTCGATGGACAAGTCGCGGTAATCCATGATGAACTTTCCGCTATAGTATTTCTTTAGGAAAGGGTAGAGGAATATGGCTATCTGTGGTCCACACACAATAAGCCTGTCGTAGCGCTCTTTTCTGATTACTTTAGCGAGAAATCGCGAATAGCGATAGTATCCCAAGAAGCGTTTAAACATACCGTCAGTAGAACTCAAACTGGCAGAAAAACGGTGGGCTGCAAGTTCGTTGAGGTTACGCTTGTCAAAATATATAATGTCGTAATCTACACCTAATTCATCAAGAAGGTCTGTATATACTCGTGAATAAGGTGAGAAGTAAACATTAGTGGGTAAGAGTACTCCTATTCTCATATTTCAAGTAGTTTTCTGATGATGCGGTCGCAGGCGTTTCCATCGCCATAAGGGTTGACGGCTTTGCTCATTTGCAGGTATGCCTTTTGATTGTCGATTAGTTCTGACGCGCTGTCGACAATCTTCTGATAGTTGGTACCAACGAGTTTTACAGTGCCTGCCGTCACTGCTTCGGGTCGTTCTGTGGTGTCGCGCATGACAAGAACGGGTTTGCCAAGTCCTGGAGCTTCTTCCTGTATGCCGCCAGAGTCGGTGAGCACTATAAATGACTTCTCCATGAGATAGACGAACTCGAGATACTGAAGCGGCTCGATGAAGAAAAAATTTTTATAGTCTGACAGATTCTCGCCGAAGACTTCGTGAATGGGCTTGCGTACATTAGGATTGAGATGCATGGGGTAAACAAAGTCGATGTCAGGATACTTCTCTGACAGGTCTTTCATGGCCGTAACCATACTGAGGAATCCCTCGCCGAAGTTTTCTCTTCTGTGTCCCGTTATCAGTATAAGTTTTTTTTCATGATTAAGTCGATTGACGTCATAACCTGCCTTTCTCAGTATTGTAACCTGTTCTGCAGCAAGTGTAGTGTCTTTGTGAAGCCTCTTTACCACCATGTGGAGTGCGTCGATGACGGTGTTGCCTGTGACGATGATACTGCCAGTGGCCGATTCTTCCTCCAGATTCTGTTTAGAAAGTGGTGTCGGGGCGAAGTTGTATGTAGCAATGCGACCTGTAATCTGGCGGTTTATCTCCTCTGGCCAGGGGCTGTAGATATTCCTAGTGCGGAGACCAGCTTCGACATGGCCGACGGGAATCTGCTGATAGAATGCTGCCAGCGCCGCTGCCGTAGATGTTGTTGTGTCACCATGAACCAGTACCACGTCAGGCTGTGTCTCCTTGAGTATGTCACGCATACCTGTAAGTACGCGGGTAGTAACGTCGTAGAGGTCTTGTCCCTGCTTCATGATATTCAAATCATAGTCGGGCTTGATGTTGAATATACGTAACACTTGATCGAGCATCTCGCGATGCTGACCTGTAACACAGACGATGGTTTGAAACGCATCGCACTGTTCTTTAAGCTTTATCACCAGAGGCGCCATCTTAATGGCTTCTGGCCGTGTGCCGAAAACTAGTAATATCTTTTTCATTTGAGTATGTCTGTATAGTCGGGAGTCAAGTCGGAAGTTGCAATGCAGCATTGCGCTTCCTGGTGATGTATTATGTATGATAATCGTTCCTTGAGTTGAGAGATGTTGTCGAAGAAAGGATTGTAGTTGAAGAACTCCTTACAGTAGCTTAATGCCATGTTGTTCTTAATAAGTGCTTTTTTCTTGTAAGTGACACATTCGAAACTGACAGCACTGACGGTAAACCTAAAGGTCGAAGGATAGATGATGAGTATGACGTCAGAGTTCAGAAATAATTTCTGATATTCTTTTTGTGGCAGGAACTCACGGATAATCCTGATTCTGTCGCTTGATGGCATGATGTCAAGATGGGAACGCAGTGTGAATATAATATGTTCATCTGCAAGGAACTGCAGAAAGTCATCGCTGCTGAGCAACTCTCTCAGAAAGTTTTCATCGGAACCCACAGAGGGATGAAAGAGTCGGATGTCTTGGTGGGAATGCTCTGACGAAGGAGCAGAATCGCATGCAGGCATTACACCATGTGATATGATATGTACGTTGTCTATTCCCCGCTGACGAAAAGGTTCTGCCATGCTCTCATTGAATACGATAAAGTCATTATGTTTTGCAAGGCGTTTCAAAAATGTTCTTTTAATGCTATTTCCTAATCCAATGGCATTGCGATGGCAGATAATCTGCATATTGTTGCAAAGAGGCAGGAGTCCAAGGCTTATTTCGTCAAGACTAGAAATGATCACATGGTCGTAGTCCTTGAATCTGACTTTGAACTTAATATAAAGTAGTGTCAGCAGGAAAATAACCCTGTTCAGTAAGGGGTGACCTTCTCGTTTTCGAAGTATTGGCGGTATGAAAGCTACATACTGATTGGCTTCGTATGGCAAATTGTTGGCAATAAGTTGGTGCAGTATCAAGTGTACGTCGAAACCGCATTGCTTCAGAGCGTCAATATGGATATGGTTGAAATTGACATGCCCTTTTTCCAATATATAGTCGATGAAAAGAACTTTCTTCCTCATAGCAGAATCTTATTCTTTGTTTTCATTGAAATGTTGACGGAAAAAGATGTAACGTTCGCTGAAGGACTTCGCACCGAAAATGGTATTCTCATAGTCGGCCAGCGCATAGTTACAACCGGTGAAAGTCTTAAGAACACAATAGATAGCCATGAACGTCAGGAAGAGTAAACGGTTATTTTTCAGAGCGAAGCATTTGATGAAGTCTATCCATACAATCCAGTAACCAAAACAGAAGAGTCCAGACACACGCGTACTAACAGTACGGAACTCGCTTAGCATTAAGAAGAGTATCAGATATAGGAAAACGCTATTGATGAAAATATTGGCTTCGGGGCGCATGTTTCTGAGTTTGTCAATGTAGCAGAACATCAGAGAAAAAGTGAAGAGACGTTCCAGATATCCAATGCTCAGCCCGAATCCGGTACTGGTATCCATCTTTGTGTACTGATCCAGCCAGAATTTAGTGGAAGGCATTATCATGTCGGCGATAATACCAATCATCGTTTTTAAGAGAGGAATGTGCATAAGATAAATGGCATTGGCAATGACGAAGATTGCTAACAGAATCCACTTGTTGTATTTCCTGTGTAGGAAGAAATACATAGTCATGAAGACTAATGCCGTACTGTGGAACAGAAATCCTAGCAGATTAATGGCGAAGAATGGTATAGGCTTACGCTTTTGTAGGTATTCTATGGAGTTGATAAACAGTAGAATGGACAGACTGTTGCGCATCAGGTCTGTACTGAGTACAATACCGTTGAAGCTAAGGAACATCACAAAGGCCAATGGCAGATTGTCAGTGTACCTTGTGAAAAAGCGTGTCATCAGAATGGTGTTGATAACACAACAGACGAAGACAAAGAATTGAAAGTCGGGGATAATCGTTTTACAGCCTACCGCCAGTAACGTGAAGCCTGGTTCCCATTCCCACTTTTTCATAGTGAATAAAGTGGTGAAGTCGGGAAGGGCTCTGAAGTGCTGGTAGTAGTTGGTCCAATCGTAGAAGATGAACCCCCGAAATCCAAAAAAGAAGATAAACACTGCGATACATCCTATCTTGATATGGAAACGACGCTGTTCGTTATCTGCCTGATGATAGCAAATTGCTAAGACACCATAGAAGATAACGAGTAGGATGTATGGGATGGCATATATCATCTCTTGAATTTACAGTTATTTCTTTTGGAAAAACGATTTTTTAATGTCGCGAATATATAGCACCCAGAGGGCATCGGCAATAATACCTAGTATAATGAATGTCAATACCATCATAGAACGAGGTGTGCTTGAGGCTCTTAATGGGACACATGGCTCCTGTATGACTGTAAAAGCGGGGGTGCGCTCTTGTACTTTTGCTTTAGCCTGTTCTATCTGTGCTGCCGTCTGACTGAAGGTCTTGTATTTCAGCTCAACATTGTTCTCAAGCGCTTCCAGTTTTGACTGATACATAGTGAGGATGTTCTTTGTGTGTGAATCGGAATAGGAAGCATAGGCTTGTTGTGCCTTATGATACTCGACTTCGGCTACCTTGTTTAGTTTCTCAGCATACTTCAAGTCGATGCGAGCCTTGTGTGTACGATATAGGGTGATGTAGTCCTGAAGGCGCTTTTGCACCGTATCGGCAAGGGTGGCAGCAATAATGGGGTCAATGTCTTCAACAGAGATTGTGATGACATTCGTGCCTTTGTTGATTTGGCAGTCAATGTTCTTGCGAGCCATCCCACAGATGGCATCCTGCTCTTTGGTGAGATGAGTAGGATTAATTGTCTTGCAGCCTCCTTGTTCTTTCTCGTCACTGTTGGTTATCTTACTGATAAGCTGTCCAACCAAATAGCCCGGATATGTCCAAAACGGACTCTTGTAATCATACTTCAGATGATTATAGTATGACTTGCTTTCTGTGTCGTTTTTCTGCTTGACCTGAATGGGAAATAACTTTATCAAGAAGCTGGATGATGCTAGCACCTCAGGGTATATTTCTGGATAGATAGCATCAACACCGCCGCTGTTGGCATCTAAATTCAGACCGACCATTCCTGCAATGTCGCTGAGACTTCCCGACATGCCCATGCCGGAGACCTCTGGCGCCATCGTCACTACAGAAGTATAGCGTTTCTGCTGGTTTAGGGCATAAATAACTCCTATCACAGCAAAAACCAATATGAAACGAATTAGCAGTTTCTTCTCTGCAAATACTATCTTAGCCATTCCTATGAGGTCGAACTCACGAGGGGCATGTTGTGGATTTTTGTTCTCTTCCATATATTATAACTCTTATTTACATAAGTGGTATATCCCAGACGCAGTGATAGTCCAGGTCATGTCTGCGTTCTCCAATTATTTTGGCAGGAATGCCTCCTACAATGGCATAATCATGCACGTCTTTGGTAACAACGGCACCTGCGCATACGACTGCCCCCTTCCCAATATGGACGCCTTGAAGTATTGTCGCACCAACGCCAATCCATACGTAATCTTCGATAATAATGGGCTTCCCGATATAATCAAAGCGTCGGCTATTATGGTCGTGCCCGCCTGTAATGAGTGATACTTGGTGAGAGATGGACACGTTATTGCCAATAGTAATGCCAGCCCTGGCGTCAATGGTACAACCGCGATTAATATGGCTATACTCGCCAATCTGTAAGAGCCATGGGTAGATGAGGTAGTTTTTCTTCATGATAAATGTACCCTTGCCTATGTGGGCTTTCAGCCTACGGAGATACCATCTGCGCCAACACCAGAATGGTATCACAGGAAGAATGTCATTGACTATGAACTCAACTCCCAAAGCTCTGACGAATGGATAGATGCGCGTTTTTACCAAACATTTTTTGATTGTCTCCTTGAATAGATAGCACAATGCTTTCACCGAGAAGCCGCCTTCAGACGTAATCTTATAGTTTATCCAAAGGTTATGAAAAGGGTGATGGGATGCCCCATCTGACAGATAGGCCTCTACCGTGGTATTTACTTTCTTGAATCGATAGCCTGCCTTGTAAACTCTGTGAATCATATGCCAATCGAGAGCATAGCCATACTTCTTCGTTAAAGTCAGGTCAAAAAGATATTTTTTATGAAGTGTTGTCTTAATGAGCGAAGACCCATGTCTGAAGATTGGTGCGTATTCCATTTGACTCACATCCTTATTGGCTTCGATGAGACGATTGAAATGTGGTGTCATCTCATAACTGTTGCCATAAATGACGTCGGCAGCATTTATCTCGTCTGAAGTCATAATCGTCAGCAGAGCCTGGTCTGATGCATATAAGTCGCCACAGTTAAGGAAGTTTATCCAGTCGCCCGTAGCGTGGCTGATGCCTTTGTTCATAGCATCATAGATGCCACAGTCTTTTTCTGAGCACCAATAGGCTAACTGGCAGGCATATTCGCGGATAATCTCTGCTGTACCGTCAGTGCTACCACCGTCAATAACGATGTATTCCTTATTCGTCCATGTCTGTGAGAAAAAACTCTCCATCGTTGAACGAATGTGGTTTACGTCATTGTAAACAATGGTGATAACGCTGACTTTGTTACCTATTTTGTCCATATACCAGATGCTTTTTTCGTTATGATAAGCCTGCATTGATACAGGTGGATAAGGCTCATGACTGCGTAACAAGCGGCAATACTCAAGACGATACCCTCTATTCCCCATTGTCTGCCGTAAACAACAATCCATATGAGATAGATTGCAGTTACCACTATTGATGTCAAAATCTGAACGTATATTGTGTTGAGGCCATTGAGCATATAGGTCATACAGTTGTTGAGGTTTAGAAATGTGACGAATGCAAATACAGAGATGGAAACACTAAAGGGAACGATTACCTTCTCGCCAACCCACAAGTTGTAGAACTGGTCACTGTAAAGAAGCATGATACCCCCCACTGCCAGCGTGAGACACCATGCCATAACGGAGCGTCTTAAGGTCTTTTTAATCCAATCCCAGTCACCTTTGACGGCAGCGTCTGTATAAGCATTCCACATAGGAGCTATTAGAATGGTAAAACCGATAATAATCAGATTGAAGTACTTAAATGCGATATTATAGATTGTAACGGCTTCAGGATTGCAGTAATGTGAGATGATAAGATTTGAGCCACCAAAGATAATGAGGCAGCTTGTTACTTGTATGACAAAGAAACCAAGCCCCTTTTTGATAATGCCTTTGCTGAAGCCAATGTCTATCTTCTTGTTTGAAGGTCGCAAAGACGGATATTTTATAAAAAGGGGGATACCTCCGAGAATGAATGCTAGAATAGGCATTGAGAGCAGTGTTGCTACAATGTATAGTAAGTTGCCTTCGGTTGTTTTCGTTAGGATGTAAACGATAGCCAAAGCCAGAACATTGCCTGCCATTGTGAGAAGGTCATTGATTGCGTATTGTTGCATAGCTACATAGATATAACCAATATTCTTCAATACAAAGTTGACAAGAATCAGCATGATAGCCACGAGAAAAACGAGACGTAGTTCTTGATTGCTAAGACTCGATGTGTTGAGAATGGAGCTTATATCGAGTAGGTAGAGTAAAGGTATGGCTACAATCCCCAATAGGAGGGCAATGCCGGATAATAATAGGAACGTGGAACTGATATAGACACCGGCGGCGTTATAATCGCCCTTAGAGATGGCTGCCGTCAGATAGTTACGCATACCATTACCAAGTCCGATATCGAACATTGTTACCCAGAATACCATAGAGGTAATTGTTATCCAAATGCCATAGGGCTCATTGTCCAGATAGCTTAAAGTAATGGGGACAATCAAGAATGACGTAAAAAGGGAAATAACCTTAAGTACTCCCGAAAACAAGATGTTTTTGAGTAGCATCTTGTTCCTTGCAACGCCATTCTTCGTTTCCATGACTCTTTACTTAATCAGATTTGCGATTGTTGCAATCATCGTGGCAATAGATGCAGTTGAAGTGCCGATAGACAGCCATTCCGTTAGACCGAGGGCACGCTTTCGTGCTTTCGTCGGCACCACAATCTGGCAGCCGGGGGCCGGCTTGTGCTTGCGGTCGGCCTTCGCCACCATGCCGTTCATGTAGATGATGATGGTCTGGCTGCGCTTACCCGTCGAGCTGACGCCACCGGCCAGGTCGAGGTAATAGTCTGCTTTCTTGCCGGCCTTGTAACGCACAGTGTTCGGATAGAGCACCTCGCCGTTGATGGTCACCGTACTCGTGTATCGGGGTACGACGATGCGGTCGCCTTCACGTAGGTAGGGGTCATCGTCGCTGCCGGGATTGGCCATGGCCTTGTCCAGCTCGATGGCTACGGGGAAGGTGGTCAGCGTCAGCAGCTTCTTTACGTCGATAGAGTCGTTGCCCGAGTTGCGTTGCGCCGTGCGGAGCATCGTCTCCATCTGCTCACGTTCCTCCTGCGTCATCTGGCGCATGAGCTTGGCACCCTCGGGGTAGGCACGTGTGGTCAGTCCACCGGCCTGCTTGATGATTTCGCTCAGGCGTTGGCGGCTGCTCGTCAGCGTGTAGTTACCCTTGAACTGCACCTCACCCTCTACGGTGACATTCTGTTGCTCGTTGTACTTCGGGCTGCGGCGTACGTAGATTTCGTCGTAAGGCTGTAGCGTAAATGCGTTGCCGTCCTGAATCTTGAAGTCCTTGTCGATGCTGAAGCTGTAGGTGAAGGCCAGCGTGTCGCTTGCCTCCGTGGCCTCGGGATCGATGATGCGGCGGGCAACGTCGACCTTCGCCAGCGAAGCGGCGTTCGTCAGTCCGCCAGCCTGCAGGATGGCGTCTTCCACCGTCTGGTTAGCCGCATATCGGTAAGTGCCGGGGTAGGGCACTTCACCGTGAATGGTGATAATCTTGTCCGACTCCTGCTCCTCGCGGCTCGCAATGTAGAGCACGTCCTCATTCTTGATGGGTATGTCGGGAACGGTGCCTTCAAGGATGCCCTTGATGTCTACGCTGACCACTTCCAAGGAGCGGTCGGCCTTCGTACGGTGCATGACGGCATGTCCGCCGATAGCTTCCTCTGTCAGTCCGCCGGCAGCCTCCACCAGTGCCTTCACGGTGTTGATGCTACCTCCTACCTGATACATGCCAGGACGGAAGGCCGCGCCGATGACCTGCACCATGTTCTGATAGCGCACGATGGTCGAGTCAACGGTGACGGAGTCCTCGTCCATCAGCCGGAAGTCGTTCATGTCGAACTCGCCCACGCTGAACACCGAGTACCGGGAGCCTGCCTTGCGGTTCACGCGGATAGCCTGCTTATAGGCGTCGCCCGTGAAGCCGCCAGCATAGCGCAACAGCGTTGCCGCGCTCTCGTTACCCTTCATTTCGTAGTACATCGGGCGCTTCACTTTACCGGCGATGCAGACCAGCGACTCGTAGGGTCCTACCGTGATGATATCGTTGTCCTGCAGACGTACGTCGCCCGTCAGCTGGCCGTTCAGCAGGAAGGCATACACGTCGACACTCGAAATCTGGCGGCCACCGCGGAATACCTTAATATTACGCAGCGTACCGATATCGTTCGGACCGCCTGCCATGTAAAGTGCATTATACACCGTTGCAAATGCCGACAGGGTGTACGTGCCCGGCATCTTCACCTCGCCCGTCACGCTGATGGTGATAGTGCGCGTCTGTCCCAGCGTCAGGTCTATTTGCGAGCCCTGATAGCGCGGGCCGATTGTCTGGCGAAGCCGGCTCTTGGCCTGGCTCACTGAGAGACCGCCCAACTGTATGACGCCGATGTCCTCAATCGTAATGGTGCCGTCGGGCGAGATGGTCTCAGTCACACTTTCCTGCGAGGCTCCCCAGATGTCGACATTCACCACGTCGCCGGGGCCCAGTCGGTAGTTCTGAGGCGTAGCGATGTTCATGGAGCTCTCAAACGTCATCTTCTTGTTGTTGAACACGTCGTGGCCGAAGATCTTGCGTCCCTTCTCCTTCTCCTCCTCATAGAAGTATTTCAGCGAGTCGGGCATCATGAAGTCCATGGCCTCGTCCATCATCACAAACTCCTCGTCATCGTCATCGTAGGTATTCTGCTTCGTCTTCGGACGAGTGTCCTTCACACGGAATTTCGACGTGTTACGCTTCTCACGCTCCTTTTCATCGGCGCGCTTCTCACCGTTGGCCTGACGCATACGCGTTTTCACCTCCTTCGAGCCTGCCGTGATGTCGTCAGCCCCCAGCGCTCCGTTCTTCATCTGACGCTGGTACTTCTTCTGAATACGACGTATCTGGTCGATGGTCACGCCACGCTGCATCAGCTGCGTCACAATTTGCTGGCGCGAAACACCTCGGGCGTTCTGTTCAACCACGTAGTCCATAATCTGGTTGTCTGTCATGCCCGATTGCGCCCAAAGCGAAACCAGGGAGAAAGTCAAGATTGTAATTAGTGTATAGAGCCTTTTCATATTCTGTTATAGGTGAGAATTCGTATAAATATATAACTACACATTCGTAAATTTATTGCAAAGGTACACTTTTTCTACGAAAAAACTTGCTTTTTCATAAAAAATACCTAACTTTGCAGCCAGAAATAGCGTATTTCCATACTGGGGTTGACTGGATTTGACGGCAAGCCGAGATGGTACGTAAGCACGCGGAGGCTCGTTGGCTACCTCCTTAAACTGAGTGAACGCAAATTTAATTGGCAACAATGAGTATGCTCTCGCTGCCTAATCGAAGTATAGTAGATTAACGGCTTAATTCCACTACAAGGTAGAGGAACGAGACGTCGCTCCAAGGATGTTGTTCCGAATCTGAGGATTAAGCGGCGCAGGTTAAATCGGAAATAGTCTCTGTAGGCTCCGATGCAGGGATGAGATTTAGGAGCTAAGGTGTCGATTGGTGGTCCAGGTCTTGTCGACATTCGAAAACCAAAGACTGGAATAAGCGTGTAGAAAGCGTATGGTTTCCTTGTGCGGACGAGGGTTCGACTCCCTCCAGCTCCACAAAGTTACGCTGAAGTGAGCTCACCCTCGTGAGGGTTCTTTGCTAGCAAAGCGACTTCGTCGAGCGCGACTCCCTCCAGCTCCACAATCTATAACCAAATCTGACATCATGAACAAGGGAAGACTTATTTGTTGGCTGTTGGTGGCGTTTTGTCTGCTGACGGGCTGTGAAAAAGTCGTTTTCGAGGAAGACGAGTCCTCGGAGGCTACTCATGGCAACATTATTCTGAACGTCGCTGGGTACGAGGCATATAAGGGTGGTGTGCGTAGTACGGCTAATCTTACCGATGTCTGTACGCGCCTGCATTTTATCATCTATCAGGATGGAAAGAGGAAGAAGACCATCACGCAGAAGAAAGGTGACGACAACTTCGGGCGTGTCGAGCTGTCGCTTGATGCGGGCGACTATGAGGTGCTGATTCTCGGACATAGTTGTGAAGGGAAGTCTCCCGCTATCTCGGATGCAAATAACCAAATACAGTTCTCGAATATAACAGACTCTGGTAACGGTACTGGCTATTCTGATACGTTCTTTCTGTATGACTACTTGACGGTAGGCGATGAGCCGCAGAGCCATCAGTACACCCTGCAACGGGCAACGGCTATGTTCAGGCTTGTCACTAACGATGTGAAACCTGCCAACGTCAAGAAGTTTTGGTTCAGTTACGAGGGAGGAAGCAAGGCATTGGATTTCTATACAGGTTTAGGCGCTTCTAAATCTCAAGCGCAGATAGTGACGTTCGATACACCGGAAGATCTTGACGGGCAGACGTTGCAGTTTGAGCTGTTTACATTCCCGCGAGGCGAGGCGGGTGAACTCAAGGTGGAGGTGCGCGCTTTCGACGACAAGGGCGTTTTGGTCTATAACAGATTCTTCAACAATGTTTCCATCGAGCGAAATGTCATCACCCAGTACACCGGCACATTCTTTACGGGGATAGAGTATGAAGAAGAGCCGGAAACCGAAAAGACCCCAGATACGCCGGACACGCCGACGCCTGTTACCCCAGAAAACCCTGAAACACCTCAGGACTCTCCGGCATGCACGTTCTTAGTGGATACTGACTGGGCAGAAACGCGCAACTTCACATATTGAGACACTATCTCGGAAAACTTTATCGCGCGCCCGCGCGTATATATAACTGTTTAAAGGAAAAATAACCTACCTATCCTACCTATCCGACAGCAAACGTGACTTGCGGAGAGGTAGGATAGGTAGGATGTTTTCTTGTTTCGCTATATACGCGCGTATTATACGCGCGCGCATTACGCGTATATGAAGTTTAACCGGAAAATACCCTACACTTCCTACACCTAAATCAAGTGTCGGGAGTGTAGGAAGTGTAAGATGAATTTTTATTCAGCTATCATGTATATATACGCGCGCGCGAAGAGATTTTCTGGTAGAGCAGCCCTTTAGAGTTGTAGAGTGGCGCTTTACGTTTCTAAAGGGCCACTCTACGATCGTAAAGCGCCACTCTACGGAGCTAAAGTGGCACTCTACGGAGCTAAAGGGCCACTCTATAAGGCGAGTTACCAAAAGTGCATAGAAGCGAAAAACGCGCGCACCTGCTTGCGCGCGTGGCTACTTGCCGATGACCTTTTTCTTCGCGGCGATACGGCTGTTGAATTCTGTAGCTATAGAAATCGTCATTTTTGGGTATTTCACAGGTCGGAAATATTGCGTACCTTTGCACCCCGAAAAGAATTGTAACAAACAAATAAATGATGAAGAAGATTTTTACACTCTTTTTTGCCCTTGTGGCATTCGTTTCCAACTCAATGGCTCAGCATAATGCTATGAAGTTTGCTGGTAAGGCATCGTTTTCTGTCATGACAGCCACGGTCAATGTAGAGAGCGACACCATTGTCTATGCCGGTAGTGACTTTACCATCCCTTCGATGACTTACAATATGGGCGGACACGAGGCTACCATCCCCTCGTTCACCATTAAGAATACAACATACGAAGGTGGCTATGCTGGCGTGACGTGGAATGAGCAGGACTTTACCACCACAGCTGCCGACGAAAAGGCCATTACGGGCAAGATTCTCTCAGGCACGTTTACGCACAATGGCGGTATTTATAACGTCAAGCTGAAAATCCAGTTCAAGTACGGCCAAATGCCACACGACATTACCTACGAAATTGATGGTTTCTACGTGAAGGCCTGGACTGATAAGCTGCATGTATTGATTGACAAGGACTATTCTGTGGAGAGTGTGACCTACAACGTGCGCACCTATCTTGACGGCGAGACTACAAAGGTCGATGTGGAGGTGCCCACCTTCGATATGAAAGGTACCACCATCGGCGACCTCACCTCTGGCGGCTATACCGTAAAAGGCCTTGTGATGGATGAGACGCAGGGCGGCTACTATCGTGACTATCACGAGGACGGTCTGGCCATGCACTTCAAGGCTGCTGGGATGGATTCAGACTATGCCCTGAGTGCTGCAGATGCCAATAACATCCTGGTAGTATTCGAGGGTAAGAACATCAAGATCGTCAATGCCTTCAAGCCTGGCGCCATGCCCTTCCTGATTACCACCACCTTCCCTGAACAGACGGAGACAGCTATTGATGAGATTGGACGGGGAACGAGGAATGAGGCTGTGTACAATCTGAGCGGCCAGCGCGTAACATCTTCAATGGTCAATGGTCAATGGTCAATGCTGAAGAAGGGACTGGTCATTAAAAACGGCAAGAAATATCTTATTAAATAATAGGTGACGAACGTCGTACGCAAGACAAAGACTGTTGTAGGCTGTGGGCTCCTCGCGATGCTCACAGCCTGTAACGGTATTCTTGACGATATCTACGACGCCCCCGCCACACCTGCAGCAGGCGACATCTATATCGACGCCTCCGACTGGACTGAGTGGCACTATATTGACCTGCATGCCCTGAAAGAGGCTGCCGACAAGGGGGAGATGCCTGAGCAGGTTTATACGACCTACGGCATTCCGCTGGAAAAGACCGACCGCTACGACCAGGACAGCACGGGTATCTTCACCTATTGGTATGACGTCTTTGGCGAAGGCATCTCGAACAACGAGTTCCGAGAGAGCTATCCCACCGTCCCTCAGCCCGAACCCGAGCACTGGGATTTGGCCTTCCACCGTAATAATGTCAGGACCAATGGTGGCGCAGCTCTCGAAACCTCTATCACCGACATCAGTCAGGTGGGCAGTCACAGCGTGTTTGCCACCCTCGACTTCGTGGGCGACACATGGAACCAGATGGACGTATGGACCGTTCAGGACCGTATGCTGCAGGGCATTGTGGGCAACCAGCGCATCAGAATCAACACTGAGTTGGGCAAATGGCTCCGCCTGGACATTCCCCCTATGCCGCCAGCCTTTACCCACAACAGCAACGTGTTCGTCGTTCGTCTGGCCGACGGCACATACGCCGCTATCCGACTGAAGAACTATATCGGCACCAGTAACCGCAAGTGCCAGTTGACCATAGAGTACAAATACCCGATATGAAGACAACGGTCCTTCTCCTCGCTTGCGCATGGTCGCTTGGCATCCACGCCCAAAGTGGCAGGAAGCAGCACGACTTCGGGCGTGACACCATAGCACTCTCGCAGGTTGTGGTGACGGGTACGCGTACACCCAAGACGCTGGCCGATGCCCCCGTCGCCACACGCGTCATCAGCAGTAAGGACATAGAGCGCACCGATGCTACCGACGTTCACGACCTGCTGACTCAGGAGATGCCGGGCGTGGAGTTCTCCTATGCCATGAACCAGCAGACGCACCTTAACTTCTCGGGCTTTGGCGGACAGAGCATCCTGTTCCTCGTCGATGGCGAACGACTGGCTGGTGAGACGATGGACGACGTGGACTTTTCACGATTACTGATGGCGGGTGTCGAGCGTATAGAGATTGTGAAGGGAGCGGCTTCCGCTCTCTATGGCAGCAATGCCGAGGGAGGCGTGGTGAACATCATCACCAAGGAGAGCCTGAGACCCTGGGACCTGCATCTCGACACACGATGGGGGCGCCACGACAGTCAGCGCTACGGCGGCATCTTCAGCCTGAACCGCAGCCACTGGGCTAACACGCTCTCTGCCAGTTTTTCTGATATCGACAACTACAAAGTCAGCAGCAAGGCCAGTCCTGCCACACGTGTGTTCAGCGAGGTCTATGGCGACCGTGTGGTCAGCGTGAAAGACAAGTTGACGCTGCGTCCTGCCGACGGGCTGAAGCTCTCGGCACGTGCTGGCTACTACTTCCGCCAAGTGCCCCGCGTATCCAGCGAGCCTGAGCGCTACCGCGACTTCTCGGCAGGTGTGAAGGGCGAGTGGAACATCACGGATCATGACTATGCCGAGTTGTCATACGCCTTTGACCAGTACGACAAGTCGACGCTGCAACGCTCGCAGAGCCTCGACATACGCACTTATAGCAATGTGCAGAACAACGTCCGTGCACTCTACAGCCACACGATGAGCCGTGGCGACATCCTGACGCTGGGTGGCGACATGATGCGCGACTACCTGATGAACACCAAACTGACTGATGGTACGCGTCACCAGATGACTGCCGATGCCTTTGCACAATACGACTGGAACATCAACCGGCGGTGGGAGGCGGTGGGAGCCCTGCGCTACGACTACTTCTCGGCCGGTAGCCTGTCGCGACTGACGCCTAAGCTGTCGTTGCGCTACCAGCCCCAGCACAACGTGACTCTCCGCATGAGCTACGGCATGGGATTCCGTGCCCCTACGCTGAAGGAGAAATACTACGAGTTTGACATGTCGGGCATCTGGATTGTCGAGGGTAACGAGAACCTGAAGGCAGAGGTGAGCCACAACCTGAATGCATCGGCAGAATATAGCAAAGGGCGATTCAACGTGACGGCGATGGGCTACTACAACAGCGTCAAGGACAAAATCAGTACGGGCGTCCCACACTATCGCAGCACGCAGGACCGTCAGCTCTACCTGTCCTATACCAATCTGGACGCCTATTCCGTCTATGGCGCTGACCTCACGGCCTGCTACCGCTGGAACATGGTGACGGCCAAGGTGGGCTATGCCTTTACCAAGGAGCGACTGCCACAGAGCGACGGTAACGCTATCAACAATCAGTATATACCCGCCCGTGCTCATGCACTGAACTGGGAAGTGGGTGTCGACAAGACGCTCTCTTCAGACTATGCCTTGAGCGCAACACTCAGCGGACGGCTGTTGTCAGCGGTAGATAATGAGGAATACCGCGACTACTATGACATCAGTCAGGGCACAACAACGATACACTATCCAGCCTACAGCCTGTGGAAATTGATGTTGGTGGGACGTCTGTGGAACAGAGCCAAGGTGTCGCTGACGGTTGATAATCTGCTGAACTACAAGCCCGACTATTACTATCTGAACGCCCCTGTAACCGATGGCACCAATGTCATGATAGGACTGGGGATTGACTTATTTTGAATTAAGAGTTCTTTGCAAGCAAAGCGAGCAGAGCTCGAACGAAGAATTATGAAGAAAAAGCTGTAAATGCCAGAGCTGAAGCGGACATATATAGCTATCGACCTGAAGTCGTTTTATGCTTCAGTGGAGTGTGTGGACAGAGGACTTGACCCGCTGACCACGAACCTCGTTGTGGCAGACGTGAGCCGTACGGAGAAAACAATCTGCCTGGCTGTAACGCCCTCGCTGAAGGCATACGGCATTGGTGGACGGGCGCGACTCTTCGAGGTATATCAGAAAGCCCGCGGCATCGACTTCATCATCGCTCCACCGAGAATGGCGCATTACATAGAGGTCAGCTCGAGAATCTATGGCATTTACCTGAAATACATTGCGCCGGAAGACATTCACGTCTACTCGATTGACGAGGTAATCATGGACGTCACGGCCTACCTCGGCAGCTATAGGATGACGGCCCATGAGCTGGCGATAAAGATGATTCGCGACGTGCTGAGTCAGACCGGCATCACGGCTACGGCCGGCATCGGTACGAATATGTATCTCTGTAAGGTGGCGATGGATATTGTGGCCAAAAAGATGCCAGCCGACAAGGACGGCGTACGAATAGCCGAACTGGACGAAATGTCGTATCGCCGCGAGTTGTGGGACTACCGTCCCATAACGAAGTTCTGGAGAGTAGGGCGGGGCATTGCAGAGAAGTTAGCCATGTATGGTATCGACACGATGGGCAAGCTGGCGCGAATGTCTGTGCAAAACGAGGAGCTGCTCTATCGGCTCTTCGGCGTAAATGCAGAGCTGCTGATAGACCATGCCTGGGGCTGGGAACCGTGTACGATGGAAGCGGTGAAGGCATACCGGCCTGAGACGAACTCCTTCAGCAGCGGACAGGTGCTGCAGGAACCATACGACGCGAGGAAAGCCCGCGTGGTGATACAGGAGATGGCTGAGGGAATGGCACTCGACTTGGTGTCAAAACGGCTCGTGACAGACCAACTGGTGCTGACCGTCAGCTATGATGCGGAGAACCTGAAGCGCCCTGAGATTCGCGAGAAGTATCATGGCGAGATTACCACTAATTACTACGGCAAGGCTGTGCCGAAACATGCTCACAGCACGCTCAACTTCGATAAACCAACATCGTCATCGAGGCAAATCATGGATGGCGCAGCAGAACTCTTCGACCGCAGTGTGAATGCGGACTTGCTGATTCGTAGGCTCAATCTTACCACGAACCATGTGGTGCCGGAGACAGTCGCCGCAGCAAAAGGGAATGCGCCCCAGCAGCTCGACCTATTTACCGACTACGATGCTTTGGAAAAGCAACGCCAGAAGGAAAAGGCCCGGCTCGACAAGGAACGCCGTATGCAAGAAACGCAGTTGAAAATCAAGCAGCGCTTCGGCAAGAATGCCATCCTTCGCGGACTGAACTTCGAAGAGGGTGCTACCGCTAAGGAGCGCAACAAACAGATAGGAGGACACAAAGCATAGTTATTTACGATTTGACAATTTACGATTTACGATTTGACAATTTACGATTTACGATTTGACAATTTACGATTTACGATTTGACGATTTATGGGAAATTACGACGATATTATCAACCTGCCGCATCACGTGTCGAAGCGCCACCCGCAGATGTCGATGCAAAATCGTGCAGCCCAGTTTGCCCCCTTTGCTGCATTGACTGGTTATGATGATGCCATAAGGGACAAGGAGACAGCGGACGAATCAAAATAGCGTGAAAACCATCGAGCGTAGCTCAACAGCGTTAAAACTTGTATTTTCCCCGAAGGATTTTCATAGAGTTTGCGGAATGTTTTGTATATTTGCACGCATAAAACGACAACGAACAACAAACATTCACGATAATGAAACATCTGACTGTCTGATGTGGTGCCCATCCAGCACGAGGCCCGACATCAGGATCGGAAGCCCACATATACAGCACTTCCGCATCGCTGTCGCGCCAAGGGCGCAAGATAATTCTATTTGTTTCCATTGTTATTCTATTGATATAGCATTAATTCCATCTCATAACCTTTCCATTCCTCCCCATCAATCATGTAGGCATCTGCGCCTGTGATGTGGAAGCCAACGGACTTGTAGCATTCGACGGCAGAGAGATTATCACAAAACACACCAAGGGTAATCTTTTGAGCACCCAGTTCTTGTTTTGCATAATCGACAGCGAGGTGCAGCATCTGCTTGCCATAGCCCTTGCCGCGTTTCGAATCGTCAACGATGACAAAACCGAAGCGGATGACACTTTTATCCTCTGAGGGGAATCTCAATAGGATATGCCCAATAATTTCTTCTCCCACGATAGCCGTGAGCGGAAACATATTTTCGCCTGTGTATTGCTCCATCATCTCCTCTGGCTGAGCAGGGAATTCCTTGTACCTGTCGGCACTCCAAAGCCGGAAAGCATGCTTGTCCTTGCACCAACTCAAAATGGTTTCTGCATCGTTGACGTTGAATGGCCTCAGTGTCATGAAATCACTCATATTCTTATTCGTATTCTAAGAGTTTCTTTACCTCACAACCTTTGCTTTCGTAATATGAGAGCATCTCTGGGAGTTTCTTCAGATCATAGCTGGTGATGCAGTCAGAGAGAACATGCACTATGAAGCCTGCCTTGGTCATGTTGAAACACGTCGATTTTACGCAGGCCGTAGCATCAGCGCCAGCCACGTAAAACTCATTGATGCCATTCGCTGCAATGAAAGCAGAAAAAGCCTCGCTTGTAAGGGCATTGCTTTTCGTCTTTACGAAGATATTATCCGAAACGACCTTCATCTCAGGTACCAGTTCCTCGCCCTTGCTGCCAGGCTTGAATGTCCGTGTGCCAGCCGTGATGTTGTTATGCTTGATATAAACAACGTGCATGCTTCCGCATGCGTTTCCGTTTTTTTCTAGCCGCAGGCGCTCTGCCACAGCCCATTCGATGGCGGCATTGATGTTGCTGATGATGTCTCGATAGTGCTTGGTGATGTCGTTCTGAATGTCGATAACGACAAGTGCCTTGTTGTTCATCATTTACTCAATCACAAAACTACGTGGATAGAAATCGCTATAGAATCGGCCATCGGTGGCGGTGAACTTCAGAACGCAGTAGTTCGGGTCGGTGACACCGCCGGGATAGTACTGCTCGTCGCCATTGCGCCAAATCATCTCCTTGCTCTTGGCATCCGTCAGCACCTTCATCGTTCCGCGCAGCATCATACCCTTGAAACCTATGGCATCGCAGAAATAGATCGAGGCCTTGGGGTTAGCCTTATAGTGAGCCACGCGGAGAGAGAAGGTGTTGGTGGTGAAATAGAACGTCTTGATGCCCTCGCGGACTCGCGGTGACAGCATCGCCTTGGTGCAGGGGAATCCCTCTTCATCGACTGACGAGATATAGGTGACGGGCAGAGTGTCGGCCATTTTGGCGATCAGGTCTTTGACACCAGCCAGCGCAGGGTTGACCTTCGGTCGAGCCTGCTCACACTTGGGAATCGAAACAAGTTCCGATTTCTCTCGCTTAATCGCAGCCTTTTCCATAGGCGCTGCATCAGTAATCGTCAGTTCCTTGCGCCAGCGCTTCAGATGCGGGAAGTACATCTTCATCTGTCCGATGTATTCCTCCTTCGTAATCGGCTGCGGCAGGCCCTTGTTCACCTCACTGACAAACTGGGCGCAATGTTCAATCATCTCTTCCATCGTACAATCCTGCAGGAACTTCCCATCCTTGTAGCAGTACATGCAGTAATCTTCGTTCTTACTTCCATTGGCATTGGTACCGAGGACATCATCTGTGAGCGGCATGCCGCAACTCTGACAAAATTTCTGTTTCATTCTTTCGTATGTTAATTGTCATATCGAATAAATTATCTTTTGCAGCTCTTCCAGGAACCGTGCGGCGTGCTTGCCGTCCATCTGGGCGTGATGGAACTGGAAGGAGATGGGGAGCGTGGTCTTCAGCCAACCTTTGCGATAACGGCCCCAAGCCAGGAAGGGATTGTTGAAGATGCCGCTGTATTGATTAGTGATGCTGTCGAGCTCCGTACCCGTGACTGCTGATGTGCCTACAATGACGGCTTCATCGTCGAGGATGTCCTGACAGGTCTGGCTGATGGTCTCTGTCAGATGCATGTAGTTGGCATTAAACGCCTCCAGATCGTCGTTGACGGCCACGTCGCAGAAGCTGAGTCCGCCCTTGACGTTGTCCGCTATCACGTTGATGGCCATGCGGTCGTATTTGTATAGCTTTCCGTCCTTAGGCAGCATATAGAACTCCTCAATCTGTGATGCTGCCTTGCTGATGCACCAGCACAGCAGCATATTAAATTTCATCCCCCGCTGCCGACTCACTTTGCAGAGCCTCGTCACATCGAAGGTCTTGGTGAACGTCACCATCGGCATTGGCGACTTCGTCCATAGTTCGAAGGCGATGGCTCTATTGGTATTTTTAGGGTCGATTTCTGAAGTGAACCCCAAAGTTTGGACGGATTAAACAATCGAAGCAGTAAGCATCTTCCTGTATTGTACGGGCGACATGCCATTAAGCCTCAGTTTTATTCTCTCGTTATTATAGTATTCTATATAATCTATCAGGTCTTTGATGAAGGTGTCTGCTGATGTGTACTTGCCTGGATACAGCAGTTCCGACTTCATGAGACCAAAGAAATTCTCCATCATGGCATTGTCTAGACAGTTTCCCTTACGAGACATGCTTTGGATAATGCCATGTTTCTTTAGACTATTCTGGTAGGCTACGTGCTGGTAGTGCCATCCTTGGTCAGAGTGCAATACGACGCCTTCAGGCAGCTTTATACGCCTGTACATCTGGTTGAGCATACCGAGTACCATTTCCATGTTTGGCTTCTCTGTGATTGAATATGCAAGGATCTCACCATCGCACATGTCAAGTATAGGTGACAGGTAAATCTTGCGTCCGCCTATCGTCATCTGGGTCACGTCTGTTGCCAGCTTC
>Ga0310694_10001330_pt1 | contig 28432 bp, 27 predicted proteins | sample 174DNAGHGhighgp2_FD_203884 | JGI IMG/M metagenome (GOLD analysis project Ga0310694, IMG submission 203884) | Sheep rumen microbial communities from Palmerston North, Manawatu-Wanganui, New Zealand - 1742 DNA GHGhigh gp2 (v2) (version 2) | ecosystem: Host-associated > Mammals > Digestive system...
AGCAGAATGAGATGCAACCGGGTGAAGAGTCACCGCTTGGATTACTATTGTGTACGGAAGGAAGCGAGGAACAGATAAACTTGCTTCAATTGGATAAGTCGGGCATCCGGGTAGCGCAATATCTGACTGAACTGCCATCCAAAGAGGTTCTTCTGCGCCAATTACAAAAATCCTTAGCCGCCGCCAAAGAATTATCCACCGAGCGATGAGCGGGAATAGAAAAGTTTAAGAAATACATGACATTAAAAGGACTTTGTAAATACTATATCAGTTGTGTTGCGTTGGAAAGCAATACTACTTTTCGGACATCAATGAAAGATGAACAATCTTTTATCACATTGCCTTGGATAAATGATAGTATTTTGAAGAAACCTGATATTGGCGCTTTTTTACGGGGAAACCAAGAGAAGGAAATGGATTTGTTGATAGGCTATCCTGTTCTTAAAGTCAAACATTTTCTTTCGCCAATATTTATTATTCATATCACTTACAGCGACGGAACGCACGGCAAACCGGAAGGGTTTTCGATAGATGACGAACTGTTGATAAACAAAGATATAATAGACAAATACTCCACAAACGAAAAAACAGAGAATATCTATGAACTGCGAGAACTCGAAGCAGAGTTAGGTTTTTCAGACGGGCATGCAGCGTTTTCAGATTTAGCAGAAAAGGTTAATTTGCTTAAAACGGTTCGCCCGGATTGGGATTGGCTAGACATTCTCGACATAGAAGACCTGCAAAAAGGACCAATGCGTATTGGAGATAGAGAGGGTATTTTGAATAGAGCCATTCTGTTTGCCAAGGAGCCTACTCCTTATACTGTCGGACTAAGTAATGAGTTAGCCCGTCTTGAAGAATATGGAGACTTGGATATTTGTCATTCTGTGTTATGGAAATTTATCCACAAGCAGTTTAATAGGAATCCACAATTTGAAAAGGAAATATTAAAAGTACTCCCATTAAATGACGAACAGGAAGCAGCAGTTCGTTCAGCATTGAGTGCAGATGTCACCTTGATAGCAGGGCCTCCGGGGACCGGAAAAACACAAGTTGTTGCTAATCTAATCATCAATGCAGCGATGGCAGGACAGAGTGTCCTGTTTACAAGTAAAAATAACAATGCTGTTGATGTTGTAGTCAAACGAGTCAACTCCTTAAACAAAGAACTTCCGTTGGTGCTCCGATACGAAAAGAGTGCCAAACAATGTATTTCCGATTACGCACAACAATGGGAAAAGGCAAGAAGAAAAGATAAATCCTTTTCGGATGCTATAGGTGCATATAACAGAGTATATTCTAACTATACCTCAAAACGTAGGCAAAAAGACCAGATTGTCCAAACGAGGAACAAACTTGATGAAATAGAGCAAGATGTTTGTACAATCAGAGACAAATACCAGCATATTATTGGTGTAATAACAGAAAATGAGATAAGCGAAGTAAAAAATGCGTATAAAGATTTCGTTCATTGCAGAACAGCCTTAAAAGATGGTCCTTCTCGCTTGCTGGACAAGATTTTCAGAAATAGGTGGAAAAATAAAATTACAGAGCGTGTTAAAGAGGCTGCAGAAACTATAAACTCCTTTTTGAGAAAATACTATCAGGGACTTTCTATCGATTATGCTGCCAATGACCGTGAATGGATGCAATTTGATAATAGTTTCAACTCATTGATAGATAATTTAAACTTAATTGCCACATACGATAGTTTGCTTGAAGATGTTTGCGAGTCTGTATCCCTTGAACAACTTGATGCAGCAATGATGGGCGAGCAAGTGGAATTGCAAGCAAAAGCAAAGACCGCTTGGAACGCATGGCTAAATGAACATATCAGTATTTTTAATGCCAAGAATAGAGGAGAACTGCACAACTATATAAGTTTGCTTGAACATGACCATGTAGATTCGTACACGCCTGCTCTCAAATCCATGTTGCCTGTCAGTGCCATTACATCCTTAAGTGCACGCAGAAGACTTCCATTCAAAGAAGCAGTATATGATTTGCTTATTATAGACGAGGCAAGTCAATGCGACATAGCTTCCATGATTCCGTTGCTTATGCGTGCTAAACGTGTAGCAGTAATTGGAGACAAACAGCAATTGAATCATATTTGTCTATTGAGCAAGCAAACAGATTTATCTCTCATTCTCAACAACCAAATAGAAGCCCGGTGGTCATACCGAAGCAGTTCTATATATGATCTGGCAGAAAGTATGACAGAGCCGGAAAATATCATCCAGTTACGAGACCACCATCGGAGTTTTCTTGATATTATTCAGTTCTCGAATCAGGAATTCTACGACAACACGCTCCGCATAGCCACTGATTATAGCCGTTTACAGTCTCCAAACAACGGCAAACCTATTCTTGGAATGCAATGGATGGATATTAAAGGAAAGACTATTCGTCCGGAATCAGGCGGAGCATATAACCTCAAAGAGGCAGAAGGTGTAATAAGGATTCTCCATCGCTTAGCTGTTGAGCTTGAATTCGAAGGAAGTATTGGTGTTACCACTCCTTTTCATTTGCAGGCAGATATGATTACCAAAGCTTTGGAGCGAGACGCAGAATTGCGCAATCATTTAGAATTACACAACCAAATACTTATTGATACAGTTCACAAATTTCAAGGGGATGAACGGGATGTAATAATTTTCTCTCCTGTAGTTTCAGAAGGGACAAAGTCGCAAAGTCTAATGTTCCTTAAATCCACAGGAAACTTATTCAATGTGGCGATAACACGTGCTCGTGCATTGCTTGTAACAGTCGGTGATAAAAAGTATTGCAAGCAATGTGGCGTTAGCTATCTGGAACACTTTGCAGAATATAGTAGCGGAGAAAATGCACCTGTTGAGGTTTCAGAATGGGAGCATATTTTACAGAAAGCTCTTTCCGATGCAGGCATTCCTGTAACGGCTCAATATCATGTAGATAAATACTATTTAGACCTTGCCCTATTCCATAACGGTAAAAAACTTGACATAGAAGTAGATGGAGCTATGTATCATCAGGCGTGGACGGGAGAACTCAGTTATAAGGACCAATTGCGAAATCAAGCATTGATGCGCGAAGGATGGGATGTCATGCGCTTTTGGGTGCAACAAGTTCGTGACCAACTGCCATGGTGCATTGAGCAGGTAAAGAAATGGATGGCGACAGCAGAAAATCAAAAATTAAGGACATTATAATAAGTATAACAGAGCATAAATGTTTCAGACATTAAAAAAATATTTTGGGTATGATTCTTTCCGACCTTTGCAGCAGGAAATAATTGAACATGTAGTGGCAGGCGGCAACGCATTGGTTTTGATGCCAACAGGCGGAGGCAAGTCGCTCTGCTACCAGATACCGGCACTTATGCGCAAGGGCGTAGGAATAGTTATATCACCGCTTATTTCGCTGATGAAAGACCAAGTGGATGCTCTCCGAGCGAACGGCATCGCCGCTGCTGCCATCAACAGCAACAACTCCGAAGCGGACAATCGGGCAATTATTGATCTCTGTTTGCACGGACAACTGAAGCTGCTTTATATATCGCCTGAGCGCTTTGTAGTAGAGCAAAACCGTTTTCTATCACGCATACCGGTCGCCCTCTTTGCCATTGATGAAGCGCATTGTATATCCCAATGGGGACACGATTTCCGTCCCGAATACACCCAGCTTGCAGACATTCGTTTGTCCTTCCCGAACGTACCTATCATGGCCTTGACAGCCACGGCTGACAAAATAACCAAAGAAGATATATTGCAACAACTGAATATCACGGATGCACAACAGTTCATCAGTTCCTTCAATCGTCCGAACCTGAGTTTACAAGTGTGCAGAGGCTATTCGGCGGCTGACAAACTGAAGCATATCTTAACGCTCATCCGTCTCCACCCACACGAGAGTGGAATCATTTACTGTTTGGCACGTAAAACAACAGAAGAACTGGCCGCTAAACTGCAACTCTATGGTATTTCCGCAGCGGCATATCACGCTATGCTCAGCCCTGCCGAACGTAATCAAGTGCAGGATGATTTTGTCAATGACCGCGTGCAAGTGGTCTGCGCCACTATCGCGTTTGGTATGGGAATTGACAAGAGCAATGTGCGGTTCGTAGTACATTATAACCTACCTAAAAGTATTGAGAACTACTATCAGGAGATAGGCCGTGGCGGACGTGATGGACTACCCTGTGAGACAATACTTTTTTATAACCTGCAGGATATAATCTTACTTAAACGTTTCGCACAAGAGTCAGGACAAACGGAGATTAATGAGGAGCGGTTGAGCAGAATGCAAGAATACGCCGAGGCGCAAGTTTGTCGCAGACGAATCCTGCTTAATTATTTTGGAGAGGTGTCTGAGTGTCAGTGCGGGAATTGTGATGTGTGCAACAATCCGCCGGAACAGTTCGATGGCACACGTTACACACAAATGGCGCTTTCTGCCATTACCCGAACTAACGAACAAATAGGATTTACTGCAACTATAGATATATTGCGTGGCAATGCCACAAGAGAGATATTGGTGCGTGGTTATTCCCAACTACCCACATTTGGAATAGGCAGAGAACTTCCTTTCCGCGAATGGCATGACTATCTACTGCAAATGCTCCAAATGGGCTTGATTGAACTCGATTACAAGGAGAACAGGCATATCCATATCACTGCATTAGGAAAAGAAGTACTCTTCAAAGGTAAAAATGTGAAACTATCCAAAGTAGTCCAAGAGGACTTGCGCGTTAAGAATAAAAGACGCACTAATGTTCCTATTCTGACAAAAATGCAAATCAATGGAGATACTACTAATACTGTCGTAAAATTGGCAATAGAGGAAGACAAGGAACTTTTTGAGCGCCTACGCCAATTACGCTTGCAGATAGCCAAGGAGGAACATCTTCCTCCATATATCATTTTTTCGGACAAAACGCTTCACGAACTCGCTACCAACAAGCCACAAAACATTGAAGAATTCGGTACAATCTACGGTGTCGGAGAAAACAAGCAAGCCAAATATGGATTATCTTTTATTAGAGAAATAACTGAAAAAAGTGTGGTCCAATCCGAGAAAGTGACGGCACAGAGACCACAAATAAAATCACACATGCAAGAACAAAAAGAATTGCATGCTAATGCGTATGCTCAATGGTCAGATAAAGATGACAAAGAACTAAAAAGGCTATTTCAACAGGGATTTCAGGTGAAAGAGTTATCTATAATCTTTCAACGTAATATGGGTTCTATAAATAGCCGACTTAAAAAAATAGGATTAAAATAAACCTTCCTTCAAATGAAATGGACGCAAACGCTTTCCCTCTTAAAGTAAAACCAATAATAGATTAACCATGCCCTGTCCACATAATGACGTAGATTGCCCGCGCTTAAGCTAAGACTTGTGTGACTGCGCGCTCCGCGCTTGTATAACACTGCGTCTTGCTCTACGCTTTCCCCAAAAATTAAAATTGTTTGAGGACCCCGAATGAAATTAGACGAGCACATGGAACCAAACTCCCCGCATGCTTGAGGGGAATTGAATGGGAAAATTAGCAGACATACATGTAAGCATCGATATTTTTCATGTCTATTTGAGAAAATACAAACATTCATGCTATTTTCTTTTGTGTTTGAAAAATGTAGCACAAAAACATATTAATCGACAAAAAGTAACAAATTTCTGCTCTTAATCGACAAAATCTGACATATATCGGCAAAAAATGCAGGTAATTCGCATTTTCTTGTCCAAAAACTTGCCGGTGTCGGCAAAAATTAGTATCTTTGCAGCGGATTTTGAATTAAACTTGCCGATTATGGAATATATATCCGTCATACAGTTTGCCGAGAAGTACGGCATAAGCGAACGAACCGCACGCAATTACTGCGCGGAAGGGAAGATTGATGGCGCCTTTCTGACAGGCAAAACATGGAACATCCCAGCAGATGCAGTCCTTCCCAAGAAAGGAAAGAAGAAACTCTCTCCGTTACTCACCCGTTTGCGCGAGGAGAAAGACTCCAAACTAAAGGGCGGTATCTACCATCGTACGCAGATTGATTTGACCTATAACTCCAACCATATCGAAGGCAGCAAACTGACTAAAGAGCAAACGCGGTACATCTTCGAGACCAACACACTCGGCATCACGACCGAGAATACCTCCGTCGATGATATCATGGAGACGGTAAACCACTTCCGCTGTATTGATTATGTCATCGACCACGCAACGGATAAGATCACTGAGGCGCATATCAAAGCATTGCACGCCATCCTTAAAACCAATACTTCCGACAGCCGTAAACCGTGGTTTGCTGTAGGCGATTACAAGCGATTAGCCAACGAGGTAGGTGAGCAAGAGACGGTTGCCCCCAAAGAGGTTCATCGCCACATGAAAGCTTTGCTTTCCGACTATAACGCACTCAAGCAAGTGACCTTCGATGACATATTGGACTTCCACGTGCGGTTTGAGCGTATCCATCCATTCCAAGACGGTAACGGTCGTGTGGGGCGTCTGCTTCTTTTCTGGCAATGTCTGCAAAATGCCCAAGTGCCGTTTATCATTACCGACAAACTGCGCCTGTACTACTACCGAGGTATCCATAATTGGGGAGACACTAACGGCTATCTTCGTGATACCTGCCTCACCGCGCAAGACAACTATAAAGCCCTCTTGGAATATTTCAAAATCAAATATTGAACCCCTATGAAACGCCTTCTTCCCATCCTTCTTTAGTTATTTTTAGGATGATTGCCCGCGCATGTACTCACCGGGAGTGATGCCGGTTTTGTTCTTGAACATGCGGGTGAAATGATGCGGGTAATCGAAACCGAGCATATATGCCGTTTCGCTGATGCTGCGGCCGCTCATGAGGATGTTTTTCGCGATTCGGATGATGTACGACTGGATATATTCCTTGGCGGAAGAACCAGTCGCTTGCTTCACCAAATCACCGAAATAACCCGCTGAATACGCCATCTCCGAGGCACAATACGCTACTGTCGGCAAGCCCTTTTCGGCTTGCCGGCCTTCGTAATAATACTTGTCAAGCAAGGCATGAAAACGTTTCAGTACATCCGGTTCCGAAGCGGTAACCCGTGCATTCTGCCGCCAATAAGCCCGCTGGCAATAATCCAAGATGAGCCGCAGATACCCGACCACTATATTCCGCAACGCCGAACTGTCTTTATGGGCTTTCAGCTCCTCGCGCAGGGCGCTTATGAGCATTTCAATCGCGTCCCATTCCCGCGGCTCTAAAGGCAGCGAATCCGTAAAGAAATACGAGAAGAAATTATACTCAGCGATATGCGCTTCCAGATCCGTCTTACTCATCAACTCCGGTGACCATAGTACCGCCCATCCGTTCAGAAAAAGCGGATTACCGTCATCTTCCTTACCACCTATTTGCCCGGGTGCGACTGCTATAACCGACCATTCGCTCACCTGCACAGGGCGCACGCCGTAAGACAAGTTCTGAGGAAACTCACGTTGGATAAACAACCCGTACACGCTATAACTGTTCATACTCGTCCTTACCCCCTTCTCCAGCTCATCAAAATGAACCACACTAATCAGCGGATGCAAAACCTCCGCCTCCAAATGCCGCGCATACACATTTGGCTCACGTATGTTCAGAACTTTTTTCATAATGGCTATAATTTGGCTGCAAATTTACAACAAATATCTCATATATGCAAAAATGGCAGCTAAAAAATGATATTTTTCTGCGTTTTCTGCGTTTTTGGTAGTTATTCGAGTGATTTGTGTTTGTCCGTGTCTTAAAAAAGCAGTAATTTTGCACTCGAAATGAGAAAAATGTAAAATTATGAAAATGAAACGATTGTTTATACTTTTTTTTGCGCTGAGCGCAATGACCCTTATGGCACAAACACCGATTAACATCATCATCGGTTCAAAGACCTTTACCGCCACACTTGCCGACTCCGAAACCGGCGAAGCTTTTGCTGCATTGCTGCCTATGACCGTGACGATGAACGAACTAAACGGCAATGAGAAATACCATTACCTGTCTTCCTCTCTTCCCACTGCTGCATACCAGCCCGGCACAATCCACGTCGGCGATCTGATGCTCTACGGCAACAATTGTGTTGTCCTCTTCTACGAGACTTTCAACAGCTCTTATTCCTATACCCGCATCGGTTCCATTGACAACCCTTCCGGCCTCGCCGCCGCTCTCGGTTCCGGTAACGTCTCCGTGCGGTTTGAGAATGGACAAACCACAGACCTCACCCCAAAGGTACTAAGCGACAAAGTACCAAGTACCAAGGTCCTCCGCGACGGTCAACTCTATATAAAGCACAACGGAGCGACGTATAATGTACAAGGTGGAAAAGTAAAATAGTTTTTCTGTCCGTCATTTTTGTGTATTTGAGAAAAAAGTTGTAACTTTGCAGCGAAAATGAAATAATATATACATTAACGCAAATAATAATTAAACAATAATAACTATGCAAAACTTTGATTATCAGACACCGACACGTCTTATTTTTGGTGAAGGTGTAGTAGAGAAACTGCAGAAAGTGATGAGTGCTTTCGGCAAGAAAATACTCCTGACTTATGGAGGAGGAAGTATAAAGAAAATACCGGCTTTCAGAGGTAAAGCAGGCAGCCTTTATGATTATGTGCGGGAGATGCTGAAGGATTTTGAGGTGGTGGAGCTGAGCGGGATTCAGCCGAATCCGAAATATGATCCTTCGGTATTGGAAGGTGTGCGGCTGTGTAAGGAACATAAGGTGGATGTGATCCTTTCGGTCGGCGGCGGAAGTGTGCTGGATTGCTCGAAGGCGATTGCTGCAGGTGCTTGTTATGAAGGCGATCCATGGGACCTGATTTCGTACAAAGTGAAAGCACAGGCAGCTCTGCCGATTGTGGATATTATCACGCTTGCGGCTACAGGAAGTGAGTACGACTGCGGGGGTGTGATTTCACGCACGGAGACGAATGACAAGATCGGTTATATGGATCGGCACTTGTTCCCTGCCGTTTCGTTCCTGGACCCGACATACACGTTCTCGGTCAGCCGGAAACAGACTGCAGCGGGTATTGCCGACGCGATGAACCACACCATGGAGCAGTATTTTGTGGAGGACGCGACGCTGCTGAATGACGGCTTCTGCGAGTCGATGTTGCGAAGTCTTATGGCGAACGGACGCAAGTGTATTGAGAACCCCGAGGATTACAAAGCACGTGCAGAGATGATGCTGGCTTGTACGTATGGTTGCAACGGTATTTTGGCACTCGGTAACAGCGAGAGCGGATGGCCTTGCCACGGCATCGAGCACGCTTTGAGTGCATATTACGATATTACGCACGGCGAGGGTTTGGCGATTATCACGCCGAGGTGGATGAAGCATATTCTGAACGAGCACACTTTGCCGCGGTTTGTCAAATACGGCATCAACGTCTTCGGTATTGACGCTTCGCTGGACGAGTGGACGATTGCGAACAAAGCTATCGAAGCAACGTACGCGTTCTTTGAGTCGATCGGCATTCCGATGCACCTGCGCGAAGTGGGAATCGACGACAGCCGCCTGGACGAAATGGCACATCATATCGCTGTGAATGAGGGACTTGAGAATGCTTATGCGGCGTTGACTGAAAAAGACATCAAAGAGATTTTGGTGGCAAGTTTGTCAGAACAAAACATCACACATCAAACATCACACAGCAAACATTATGAACGTATTGATTCTTCAGGCTTCGCCGAGAGCGAAGGGCAACACCGCTTGGATGGCGGAGGAGTACAAGAACGCAGCCGAGGCTGCAGGTCATAACGTGACGCTCGTGAACGTGGCGCACAAACATATCGCAGGCTGTCTGGCGTGCGAGTATTGCCACGGCAAGGGCAACGGCGCGTGCATCCAGAAAGATGACATGCAGGAACTCTATCCGCTGATGGCGGAGGCGGAAGTGCTGGTATTGGCTGCTCCGATCTATTATTTCACGCTCTGCGCGCAGATCCAGGCGCCTATTCAGCGGATGTACTGCGTCAACGCGCCGGCTAAAGTGAAGAAGATGGCGTTGCTCTGTTCGTCTTATTCGCCGAGTGTGTATGATGGCGCGACGGCTGAGTTTCGCGACATTTGTAACTACTGGCATGCCGAGAATATGGGCGTTGTAACCGCCAAAATCGACGAGCAGAAAACCGATGCCACAAAACAGAAAATCGTTGAGTTGGTAGCGAAATTATGAGGAAAATTATGACCCTTGCTTTGGCTGTATTGCTGATTGCATGCAGCTCAAAGCAACAGACAGAAACAAAAGATATGAACCAACTTTCATTTACAACAGAGCAGGCGGCGTGGATGAGTGTCATCGCTTGCGATGAGGCTAAGGGAGACTTAGTGGCGTTGGAGTCAGCTATTCATAACGGGTTGGAGGCTGAGTTGACGGTTAGTCAGAGCAAGGAAGCCCTCTCGCAACTCTATGCCTATACGGGTTTTCCGAGGAGTCTGAATGCGTTGGGCGTGTTGCAGCGTGTTATCGGAGATCGTCAGGCGAAAGGAGTCAAGGTTCTTATGGGCGAAGATGCAAGTCCGCTCGGCGATGACTACGATGCACTTAAAGAAGGTACACGCGTGCAGACGCAGTTGGTGGGCAAAGCTTTTAAGTATGAGTTTGCGGAAGCGACGGATTATTACCTGAAGGCGCATTTGTTCGGGGATATTTTTGCCCGCGATAACTTGACTTATGCCGACCGTGAGTTGGTGACCGTATCTGCGTTGAGCGGTCTCGAAGGCGTGGAGCCGCAACTCAAAGCACACATCGCCGGCGCACGCAATATGGGTGTGAGTGAAGAGCAGTTACAAGGTATCGTAGTTGCTCTCGCGGCGAATGGACTTCTGGCGGAAGCCGGACGCTTGGCAGGATTGCTTCAAACGGAATGGCCGCAAGGCAAATCGAATGATGCTTATGCGCAGTATTTCGTGGGACAGAGTTTCTTGCAACCGTATTTCGGCGGTGTGGCGAATGTGACGTTCGAACCGCGTTGCCGCAATAACTGGCATGTTCACCACGGAGCGGTACAAGTGCTGATCTGCGTGAGCGGCAAGGGTTGGTATCAGGAGTGGAACAAGCCCGCGGTTGCGCTTACTCCGGGAACCGTGATTGCTATTCCCGAAGGCGTCAAACACTGGCATGGAGCTGCTACGGACTCGTGGATGCAACACTTGGCGATCCACACTCAAGAGCAACCGGGCGCGACGAACGAATGGCTCGAACCCGTTAACGAAACACAATATAATTCCTTACAATAATGAGAAAGTTGCTATTCACTCTGCTTGCAGCCCTTATAATGGTTGCATGCAATAAACAAAATGACAAAATGGTAAATGATCAAATGAATAAATGGGATAAGGTGTTCCCGCTTAGTGAGAAAGTAAATCACAAAAAGGTATCCTTCCAAACCCAATACGGCTTCACTTTGGTTGGCGATCTCTACACGCCGAAGGCAAATGACAAATCTCAAATGTCAAATCACAAATACGCCGCTTTAGCGGTGTCCGGTCCTTTCGGCGCGACGAAAGAGCAATCGTCCGGTCTGTATGCGATGAAGATGGCGGAGCGCGGATTTGTTGCATTGGCTTTTGATCCGTCTTTCACCGGCGAGAGTTCGGGTGAACCGAGACGCACGGCGTCGCCGGATATCAACACGGAGGATTTCATGGCGGCGGTGGATTTTCTGAGCAAACTGCCCGAAGTGGACGCAAACCGCATCGGTATTATTGGTATCTGCGGCTGGGGAGGTATTGCCCTCAATGCGGCTGCAGCGGATACGCGTATCAAAGCGACGGTCGCTTCGACGATGTACGACATGACCCGCGTCAGCGGTAACGGTTATTTCGATTCCGCTGACACCGAAGAGGCGCGTCACGAAGCGCGTGTGGCACTCGCCGCACAACGTCTTGCAGACCCTGCTGCTATGGCAGGAGGCGTGATAGACCCACTGCCGGACGATGTGCCGCAGTTCGTCAAAGACTACTACGACTACTACAAGACACCGCGTGGCTATCATGTTCGCAGCGGTAACTCGAATGACGGTTGGCGTGTTATCGGAACACAAGCGTACGCCAACAGCCGTTTCCTGTATTACATCAACGAGATCCGTTCTGCTGTTCTGATCATGCACGGCGAGAACGCCCACAGCCGCTATTTCGGCGAAGCGGCGTACCATTACATGGTGGACGGCAAGGCAGAAGGCTACAAGACTGTGGTGGCTCCGAATCCTTGTCCCGAGAATAAAGAACTTCTCATCATCCCGGATGCCTCGCATTGCGACCTCTATGACGGCGGCTTCACCGCCCCTGCAGGCCAAGGCGAACCCAAGAACCTCATTCCCTGGGATAAGTTAGCAGAGTTCTTCAATAAGAATCTAAAGTAAGATATCTCAACTATCGGTGTTAAATCAATAAGCGGCATTCCTTCTTTCGGGTTGCCGCTTTTTGTATATGTTATGATTGATTATGACAAAAAATGCGCCTATCGTTTTTTTATTCAAACTATTTGTTGTACTTTTGCACCGTGAATGAAAAAATAATAGTTTTATGAAAGTACAACATTTCCCAAACACCCGCACGTTTACGTTGCGACCCTCGTTCAAGGCAATCAAGCAAGTTGCCCGATTCGGTTATCCATACAAAATAGAGGTTGTTGGTCTCGCTTATGAAACGAGCACTACCACTTCCGAAAACACCGAATTGGACCGCGAATGGTTTGTAATCAGCGAGAATCCGCATGTGCTTTATTCCCGCCGTTTTGTAGAACAAAATTATGAGGAGGAGACATTATGAGTTGCAGAACAATACCCAAAGTGATCTTTGACAGCCTTTTGAAATATGCCAAAGAAGGCAATGCGGAGTGCCAGAACTATATCGGCTATTATATTATAGAAGGAGAAACACCGGATGATGTAGAGATCCTCGAAGACCCAGTTGAGCTGATTCGTCAGTCTGCCGAACAAGGCTGGCCGGCTGCGCAGTACAACCTCGGTTTGCTCTATGAGCAAGGCTATTATGTAGACGAAGATGGAGCGAAAGCCTTTGAATGGTATCTCAAAGCGGCTATGCAAGGCAGCACGGAAGGCATGACCTCTGTCGGAATGTGCTATTACAAAGGCATCGGCATCACGCCCGATCTGGACAAAGCGCTTGCTTGGCTCAATAAAGCAGCCGTTTCGAAAGATGCGCGAGCCCAACTCCTTTTGGCGGAGATTTATGCTAAGGACAATCGCTGCAAAGACAAGGACAAAGCGTTGTTCTGGTTCTGCGAGGTAGCGAATCATGATATGATTCGCGATGCCGAACTGAAGCAGTTCGTACTTGTGCCGCCGTATTATGACCAGTTACCGCCGGAGTCGATGTCTATCAACCTCCAAGATCTGCGCGTGGATGAAGAAGCAGATTGGTATCCGCCTTATCCGGATCCGATGACGGAAGAGGAATTTGCTGCTTTGTTAGAAAAAGCCAAGGCAGGAGATGTGCCCGCTATGTGTCACGTAGCCGACTGCTACAAAGTCGGAAATGGCACCAAAGTGAACGTGAAGCAACTGATTTATTGGGGTAACCGCTATTTGGATGCAATCCACGGCGAAACACCTCAAGAAGAATAAAAATCCATCTCCCATGCATTTTTTTGTGTGGGAGATTTTTTTATTTGAAAGAAAAGTAGTACCTTTGCATCGTCAAAAGAAAAAGAAGTTTAATATTAAAATTTTTGTAAGAAATGGTAGATTTTAATGCAATTCAGGAACAAAATAAAAATTTTGGGATGATGGTATTAGAGAATCCACTCAAAGAATGGAAAAGTGTATTTGGCTTTGAGTATGATGAGGATTTGAAACCAATTGAGCCAGAATCATGCTTGCCGGAACCCCAAGAAGGCGTGTATCGTACTGAATTCGATAAAACATACTCCAAACCGAAGCCAAATCCATACAAAGGCTTAAACGAAAAAGACAAAAAATATGTCTTTGAATTTACAGAACCAATTTGGCCGAACGATCATGCGCACATTTGCCATAATTTTTCATTTGGTCAAGTGCGAATAGATAAATATCCGCCTTATATCTATTCCACGTTCAAAATCTCTCCTGCTGTGTATGAACAGGATTGGATAAATGCGATTAATGAATTGGAGGTCGCCATAACAATGGGAGATATGAATGGTGTTTACACGATGGAAGGAGCCGGCAATATAAATGACGGTCTGTTTTATCTTTCTTTCCTAAAATCGCAAGTGATGGTTATGCCTTTGAATGCCGCATTTATCAAGAATGCTCATCTTAAAGAAGGTGTTATTTCTATCGATGATCTTGGCGTGTATTGTCCTTGTTATGATTTTGCAGGTTGTATTCGTCCTGCTGTTCTGCTTGATTTGAATGCTATTCGTAACTTTGCATCAAAAGAGAAAAAGGATGTAAAAGAACTTTATAAATATACTTTGCTTAAATTGTTTGCCTATGCGTATCAAGACCCGACGAATACCATTGATGAAATAGGAGCCTTTGTCAAAAAGGATTGGAATCCTTCTTTCTCTTATGACGAGCAGGAAGCAAATGAGTTTGTAAAGAAATACTTACCTTAAGATGCAAAAATTCACAAAAATAGAATTTCTATTTGCATATTTGCAAAAAATGTAGTATCTTTGCAACGAATTTTAAGGTTAAAACCTTAAATAATATCGTAAAACTTTAAAATCTAATAATAGGAGCTTCCGATGCCTCAGTTCGGAATTGATTATGGCAAATGAAATAGAAAATCTTCTAACTCAATTCAACATAGACCCGCAGAATCGAAAAATAAGGGATTATTATGAAGCGGATAATATATGGCGTACTTTAAAAATTGAGCGGGACGAAAATAGTCATAGTGCGTTTATTGCTTGGTTATTGGGAACAGAAATAACGAGAGAAAATAGCCCAATGCCCAATTTTTTAAATCTCATTGTTCGCTGTAGAAAAGAAGGAGTAGAGGTTGACAGAGGTTATGATAAACTTAAGAAAGCGATATTATTAGGCACAATTAAGTTTGATGATTCTGTTAACATAACTCCAGAAATGGTTGTGAGTAAAATATCTAAAATCCGATATAACGATCGCCTTGATATATATATTAGTTGTAATATTAGTGGGGTTAATGACTATAATAAATTGGAGATTATTATTGAAAACAAAATTGACTCATCGGAGGGCGGCAAGAAATTGAATGAACTAAAAAATCCTACCGAAGAAGAGAAACAATACAAGGAAATGTCTCAAACGAAAAGATATTATTTCGCTTGTAGTAAAGAAAAAGGATTAAGACAAGACACATTATCAAACACAATACAATTGTTTGTTTTTTTAACTCCTCAGGAGGAGAATCCCCAAGATGAACATTTTATAAAAATTACATACCAAGACGTAGTTGATTATATTATCCAACCACTTCTTAATAGAGAAGACCTTAATCCGCATACTGCATTCGTATTAAAAGAATATTTACGAACACTAGGAAACCCTTATAATAATAAAATAACTATGGCAACAACACAAGAAGAAACAGAACTATTAAAAGAGTTCTACACAAGAAATGAAGATCTTTTTAGAAGAGCTTTAGAAGTTATGAAGAATGATGCTACAGACGAAGATGATAGAAGTGATTTTAATAGCATGTTAGAATCTATGAAAGATCGCAAATCTCGCCGTCGTGCTTTTAGTATTAATGGGAAAGGTTCATATAAAATGTATCAAGTTGTGGCAGAATTTACAAAGTACTTGTTGGAAAAGAAAAAAAATATTAATGATATTGAAAGTTTGCTCAAGAAATACACGAACGAGAATTCAAGATGTCATATTTCGGATGACAAAACTAAAGTATTCCGTTATATGTATAAAGATCGTGAGCACTTTCACACAGATTCGTATAATAATAAAGAGTTCTATGTTACGAAAGAATGGGGATATGATAATGGAAGTGACAAAAATTTTGCGGGCTTTTTAAATCAAGTTAACGGTAGCTACACTGAATTTCAAATAGAGGAAATGAAGCAATAATTTTAATATCTCTTATGAACCTCTCTAAATCTCGATATGTAGCGTTTCGGCAATGCCCGAAATTGTTGTGGCTGAGTATCAATAAGCCGCAAGAAGCAGCTGAAGCGGATGAGTCGCGGATGGCTGCAGGAATAGCCGTGGGCAACTTAGCAAAGGGATATTTCGGTGCATACCAAGAAGCAACGGTTACCAAAGCTGATGGCTGTTTGGATATTCCCGCTATGATTGCGCGCACGAAAACGCTCATGGCAGATTCTTCGGTAGAAACGATCTGCGAGGCAGCGTTCTTAACAGATGGCTGTTACTGCGCTGTGGATCTGCTGCATCGCGAAAAAGGAGGATGGGCGATATATGAAGTGAAGAGTTCGTCCGGAGATGATTCCAAAGACCCGGATGAGGTGTATATCATGGATATCGCTTACCAGCAGTATGTATTGGAGCAATGTGGTGTGAAAATCACAGGAACCTATCTTATGCGGCTGGATAGAAACTATATCCTGCAAGGAGATTTGGACACAAAAGCGCTGTTCTATATCGATGACGTGAAGAATCCGGTAAGCGCTGAGTATCCGAAGGTGGCACCTAACTGCGCGAAAGCAAAAGAAATACTTTCCTTGACTACCGAACCGGACAAAGACTTACATGAAGGCTGCAATGCGCCTTACGAATGTGCATTCAAGACGTATTGTATGAAAGCACATAATGTACCTTCGCCAAGCGTGTTTGATCTATACCGAATGAGTTGGAAAAAAGCGTTGGAGATGTACCAAAACGGCAAGGTCAGTTTTGAATCTCTGCGAGGCGAAAAGGCTATCAATGAGCATCAACGGATGCAGATAGAAAGCACCTTGCAGAATGTGGATTTGATAGACAAAGAAAAGATTCGTTCGTTCTTATCTACGCTCACATATCCGATTTATCAACTTGATTTTGAGACCATTCAGCCTGCTATACCTGTTTATCAAGGTACGCATCCTTACCAACAGGTTCCAACGCAGTACTCGCTGCATATTCAGCCTTCTGCTTTCGGCGAATGTGAGCATCATGAGTTCTTGGCAGATGCCCGAAGTGAGAACCCGATGCGCGAAGTGGCGGAGCAATTATGCAATGATATACCGACAAATGTGATGGTCATGGCGTACAACGCAGGTTTTGAGAAAGGTCGCATCAAAGAGATGGCAGAAGCTTTTCCGGATCTGCGAAACCATCTGATGGCTATTCATGAGAATGTAGTCGATTTGCTGGTTCCTTTCCGCGATTGGGCATATTATCGTCCGGCTATGAACGGATCATTTAGTATCAAGAAAGTGCTGCCGGCTCTCTTCCCCAATGACCCGACCTTGGATTATCACAACCTGTCCGGTTGTGTGCATAACGGCGGCGAAGCGATGGATATCTTCCCCAAAATGCGGGATATGGAAGGTCAAAAACTGGCAGACACACGCGAATCGCTCCTTCGCTACTGTGAATTGGATACATGGTCCATGGTCGTCGTGTTAAGAAAACTATACGAAGTGTCCAAATAGTAAGACCCGACTTATCAAGCCCGTCTCGTCAGCAGAAGCCGATGGGACGGGTTTGTTTTTTGTTCAGATACTCGCTGTCGCAAGCTTGGCGGATTTTGTTCAGATCTCTGCCTTCCGAGGGAAAAAGGATAGCGTTCACAATCTGCTTGCGGGCGATATTCTCTATCTGTCCGCCTGAGAAGGCATACTGCTTCGCGAGCATCAAGGCATCGTCTTCGCTGATTTCCGGCAACATAGCTTTCCAGATATGACGGCTTTCCTCTGCCGTTGGTTTGAGGAACTCTACTTTGTAGAGGAAACGGCGATCGAATGCCGAATCGAGGTTTTGAGTAAGGTTTGTCGTGGCGATGAGGATGCCATCGAGGTTCTCCATTTCCTGCAACAGGATATTCTGCATCGTGTTCGCCATCTGGTCCACCGAGTGCTCCACTTTCGACAGACGCACGCCGAGCAACGCGTCCGCTTCGTTGAGAAGCAGAATAGGCGTGAGGTCGAATTCGCGGCATAGTTGACGGTAACGCGTGAAGATCTGCTTCACGTTTTTCTCGCTCTCACCGACGTACTTGTCGCGCATCTGCGACATATCAACCTGCATGATATTGCGACCCGTCTTGCGGGCGAGCTGCAGCACGGTCTCGGTCTTTCCGGTTCCCGGCATACCATAGAACAGGCACGCAAAACCTTTGCGCATTCCATGCGCCTCCAAACTATTCTGCACACGGCTGAACTCTTCCGGTGAGAGCAGTTTCTCCAGTTCAGACACTTGACGAGCCGTTTTGACGGGGTAGAAAAGCGCTTTTGCACCGATACCATCGGCGTTGAGCACATCTCTTTTGGAACTCTCCATAATGTTCGGGCATAATTCGCCCATCAGTTCTTTGGCAACGCGGTGCGACAAACACCATTCGTTTTCATTCGCCAACTCATCTCCCGCCGGCTCCAGAATCCCTTTCGTTAGTAAAATATGTTTGTTCTCGCGGAAAAGACGAGCCTGCTTAAATCCGGCGCGAGAAGATAAAAACTCATGGATATCATCCAGATCCAATTTGGATTGACGATTGCGATAATAAGCGCAGCAGACATGCAAAAGGAGTAGCCAATCCTCGTCTTTCAGTCCGTACTCATTGATTTGGCGGCAGAAAGAGAGATGTGGGTTGGCGGCAACAATCTCCGATGTGGTATTAAAAGCATTGACGTAATCGATGCCTTCACGGCGGAATGCGTTTAACGTAGAGATGAGTTCGTCCATCATCTCATCGCCGCTCATATTGCTATAGTCCTTCGGTTTAAGAGCATGGTTCTCCCTAAGCGCAATGATGACATTGATGGGCACATAATACGCGATATTATCACGTTCTTTGTACTCGGCGATATATCTCCTTTCACGAAGCACTTTGATATCCTCGTAGCAGGCGAGGATGGCCAGATTAGTACAGGACAAATGGCGTGAAAGATCTTTGGTTGAAATAGAACTATCCGGATACAAGTTCACAAACTGCGTAAGCAGCAATGCCTGTAACGGCGTAAAATTCAAGCGATTACCTAATTCAGACGCATAGATGGCAATCTCCTTTTTAGAAACGATGGTTTTGGGAGCACCTTGGCCTTCGCTAACGGAAGCAAGGTTTACCATTAAATCCATCAAACACATTTCTTTCAAATTTATATTTTTCTTCATAACTTATTTCCTTATTTTAAATGATTACTATGAAAATTTATCCTAAAAACTTAGGATATTATAATTATTACAAAATGCCCCTTATTGCTAAAACTATTTTCAAATCAATAAATCAAAGAACACTTGTCATAAATTGGGAATAAGTATTTTAAATTACAAATTACTTTTCCTCTTTTGACGATGCAAAGGTACTATAAGTTATTCAAATAAAAAAACGTGGAAGCAAAAAAATGAATAATGGTAGATGTTTGGCTATTTTTTATTTGCATATATCGCAAAAAAGTTGTACCTTTGCACTCGCTTTCAAAATTAGAACTGAGTAAATGCGAAAATGAATAAATGTAAAAATATGAAAGTAGTTGTTATTTCTACGAGTCTCCGGGCGGGCTCGAACAGCCACGCGCTGGCGGAGCAGTTTGCAGAAGGTGCCAAGAGTGCCGGACATGAAGTGGAACTGATCTCGCTTCGCGGCAAGGAGATTAAGTTCTGTATCGGTTGTCTCAAATGTCAGGAGACAGGTGCTTGCGTGTTCAAGGACGATGTGCCGGCAATCATGGAGTCCGTGCTCAATGCTGATGTCGTTTGCTGGGCGACGCCGATTTATTACTATGAGATGTCGGGTCAGATGAAGACGCTCATCGACCGGATGAACGCCATGTATCCAAAGGATTACCTATTCCGCGACATCTACCTGCTGACCACCGCTGCCGAGGACGAGGAGTTCACACCCAAACGCGCCGAGAGCGGTTTGCAAGGATGGATTGACTGCTATGAGAAATGCGCGCTCAAAGGGCATTTGTTCTGCGGCGGCGTGAATGACCCGAAGGAGATTGTCGGCAACACCAAACTCCAAGAGGCGTACGACTTGGGCTGGAATATATAAGCACCTACAAGGGGGGAATTCGTCCGGCAAGCATATCCCCAAACAACAATTTGGCATAAAATGGACATTTTGGCAGAGACAAACAGCTTGGCACACTTATTGTCTCACTCCATGTGAAAACGCAAGTAAGTCAAAATTTCTATACGTATGAAAACGAGTACTAAAATTTGGATGTGTATTGCGGGTGTCGCACTCGTAGCACTCGGCGTAATGTGTATCCTCTGCCCGGGAACCACATTGTTAAGCCTTGCTTGGGTATTTGGTTTGATGTTCTTCCTCGGCGGTTGTACGGAGATGGCAGCATGGTCGGCGACGCGCGGGTTTATACCCATGAGCGGACTGATGTTCCTTTCTGCTTTACTGCAAATCATCCTCGGCGCGGTTATGGTTTTCCATCCGGCGCCATTGATGGTAGCGCTGCCGTTCATCTTCGCTTTCTGGCTTCTCTTCGAAGGCATCAATCTCGCTATCAGTTCGTTTGACTTCAAGCGCGTTGGTTTCCGCCGTTGGTGGATTGTCTGCTGTTTCGGCGTATTGGCAGCATGCTTCGGCGTGTACTGCCTCGTTAACCCGAATGTGAGCGCAGAGACGATCGCTTGGATTGTCGGTCTGGGTATAATCCTTGACGGCATAGGCAACTGGGTCAAAGTAGCGGTTGTCAACAAAGTGGAGAAACGCTTCGTCAAACTGCATGACCGTCTCCGCGAAGTAACCGACATTGACTGGGAAGAGGTAAAATGAACCAATACACCCATCGTTATTCGCTCACGGCAGCGGATATGGACACGCGTTACCGGATGACGCCGAACGCCGTGTTGCTCTATTATCAGGATTGCTGGGCACGCTATATGGCGTGCCTGCATCTTGCTGCTTTTGATGTGGTGAAACAGAACCGTATCTGGGTTATTACGGAGTTCAACGCGTGGTTTGAAAAGCAAACGGCTCTTTGGTCAGATGATATCGATGTGACCGTTTGGAACAGCGAAGTGGGTGCGCTTCGGCTCTATGCCGAATTCCGCGTGCATCGGGCAGACGGCGTGGAGATAGCGCATGGCTACGGCTGTTGGACGTTGCTTGATACCGAGGCACACCGCCTTGCGCCCATGACGCCTTTCCAGCCGCAGATTCCTGTACTGCCCGAGATGACCTCCGAGACCCACAAGAAACGCCGTTTCCCGACGGATGGTACGCCGCTGCAGCAGATCGAGCACCGTGTCAACCCGATTAACCTCGATTTCAACGGTCACGTCAACAACCGCACGTACCTATCTATCGCCATGCAGTCGGCTGACGAGGCATTCATGGACGCGCACGCCATCCGTTGTCTGGCTATTCACTGGCTCAAAGAGACATTCTTAGGCGACACACTTACCTGCCGTTTGACATTACTGCCTAACGAGACAGACGAGCCTGTTTATCGCTACCTCCACACGATTGCCCGTAACGATGCCGAGACCGCCGCACAGATTTATTCCGAATGGATGCCCCGGGCGGAGCAGATAGATGTGTCGGTTCATGCTTCCCGAAAATAACATTTTGTACCTTGGCGTCACCTTTTGCGCACAACGAAAATGAATATTCCTATGAGACAGCGCGTTATAGGCATTGGAGAAACGGTATTGGACATCTTGTTCAAGGACAACCAGCCGCAGAAAGCCATTCCTGGCGGATCGACGTTCAATAGTTTGGTTTCGCTTGGACGCGCCGGTGTCCCATGCGTCATGGTGACGGAAGTCGGAGATGACCATATTGGCGATCTGACTTGTCAGTATCTGCGCGAGAACGGCGTGTCGGATGAGTTCGTCCGTCGCCACGAAGGAACAAAATCGCATATCACGTTAGCGTTTTTAGACGAACACAACGATGCGCAGTATATCTTTTATAAAGATCACGTTTCTGCAGCTTTGGATGGCAAGTTACCGCATATTCAAGCAGATGACATCGTGCTCTTCGGCTCCTTCTTTGCGATCAACCCTGCTATCCGTCCAGTAGTGCGTTCGATGCTTTGCGAGGCACAAAAAGCGGGCGCGTGGTTGTACTACGATATCAATTTCCGTAAGACACACATCGCCGATATTCCTCATGTAATGGAGAATATCGAAGAGAACATGCGGCTGGCGAATATCATCCGCGGATCAATGGAGGATTTCTGTTATCTGTACAACCTGACTGATGCAGATGCTATTTACGAACGTGTACGACCATTCTGCCCCACCCTAATCCTGACAGATGGCGCACGGATGATTCGCTTTTATTCACCCACAGGTTGCGAGAAGTACTCTGTTTCGCCGATTGAGACGGTAAGTACGGTGGGAGCCGGAGATAATTTCAACGCTGGTTACATCTATGCGAAGCTTAAAGGTATTGATGAACCCGCCCAACGCATCGCCATGGCGCAACGCTGGAGTCAGGATGTCTGCCGGCAATTAGGAAACAATATCTCCAACGAATTAATCAATGAATTAATATTAGGATGACCATTCGCTTTTTATTAGGATTTATCCTCTTGCTCGCAGGAACAGGGCTGGCTGTATTGTCCCACCCTGCTTTCGGGCTATGGAGACATCGCTCAACCGAGCGCATACAAACCTCGCCGAATTACTACGACGGCATGTTCCAGAACCGGGAACCTACGCCGCAGTTCACAGGCGATACAACCAGCGCGTCTGGTACGTTATGGCGCTTTTTATCTGGCAGAGATACACTCCGTATACCGCAAGAACAGGTAAAGGCCGTCAAGACCGATCTGCATTCGCTTCCGACCGATAGCGATTGGCTGGTGTGGTTCGGACACTCATCTTACCTCTTCTGTCTCGGAGGAAAGAGGATTCTGGTCGATCCGGTCTTAAAGCCGGAGTTCCCCTCCTCGCTCATGCTCAAGCCTTTTCCCGGAACGGATATATACCGCCCCGATGACCTGCCGGATATTGATATCCTCATCGTCACCCACGAGCATTGGGACCATATGGATTACGCGACCCTGCGTGATATCCGTACGAAAGTCAAGCAGGTCGTCTGTCCGCTCGGCATAGCCGATTACCTGCGTTTTTGGCACTATTCCGATGACCAAATAATAGAGATGGACTGGAATGACAAATGTCAAATCTCAAATGGCAACTCTCAAATCACCTGCCTCCCCTCCCGCCATTTCTCGAACCGGCTTTTGGGCAGACGCAATCAGACGCTCTGGGCTTCGTTCCTGATAGAAGCAGCTGGCAGAAAGGTCTATGTCGGCGGCGACGGAGGCTATGACAAGCGTTTTAAGGAGATACAGGAACGGTTTGGCGCTATCGACCTCGCTTTCTTGGAAAACGGACAGTATAACGCCAACTGGCAATATATCCACACCATGCCCGAAGACCTCGAAAAAACCATCCTTGATCTGCAGCCTCGGCAGGTCTTCACCGTCCATCATGACAAGTACTCCCTTGCCATGCACCCTTGGTACGAACCGGACAGCGTGGCGCAATATATTGCCGCCCGACATATTGCTGCCCGACTTCTGGATGCCCCGATCGGCACCATCGTGAGTTTTTAAAAAGCCCTCCTCGCTCACGGGGAATCCTCTCTCCGGCTTCATCATCGCCTCAATAAGCGCTCATATGATGAAGATTGCATAAATTCTGTATTTTCCTCTTGAATTATTTGCATATATCAGAAAAAAGCAGTAACTTTGCAACCGATATTGCAAATATGCAACGGATATGTGATTTTATTTCCAAATGGATGGGCGTGATAGTGCTGATAGTAGCCGCACTCAGTCTTTTTGTGCCCGCTTCGCTCTCGTGGATCGGCACGTGGGTTATCAATCCGATGTTGGGGGTTATCATGTTCGGCATGGGACTGACCCTTTCGGCAAATGACCTCAAGATAGTGCTGCGTCGTCCCAAAGATATTCTCATCGGTTGCCTCACGCAGTTTACTGTCATGCCGCTCTTGGCTTGGGGACTGACAAAGGCTTTCTCGCTTCCGCAGGAACTGGCGATAGGTGTGATCCTCGTAGGCTGCTGTCCCGGAGGAACCGCATCGAATGTGATCACCTATCTGGCCAAAGGCGACCTGGCTCTTTCTGTAGGCATGACGGCTGTTTCTACCTTGTTGGCGCCAATACTGACGCCACTCCTTGTATGGCTGTTGGCAGGCACGATGGTCGATGTGCATGCATCAGGAATGCTATTGAGTATCGTATATATAGTTATTCTTCCCATCGTCTGCGGCCTGCTATGCCAGCGTTTCATACCCAAAGTCACGCAACGCGTCACGCCTTACCTGCCTGCGTTCTCGTCTCTCGCGGTGGCACTTACGGTCGGTATCGTCGTGTCGCATAACGCCGACCGGCTGATGACGGCAGGTCTGCTCGTCGTGCTGGTGGTGATGCTGCACAACCTGTTCGGACTCGGCATCGGCTATCTGGTAGGCTATCTGTTGCGTCTTCCACGACCGAAGAGTGTGGCGCTCAGTATAGAAGTCGGCATGCAGAACTCCGGTTTGGCGACCTCGCTGGCTGTGATGCATTTTGCAGCTTTCCCTTTAGCCACCATTCCCGGCGCAGTATTCAGCGTCTGGCATAACATCAGTGGCGCCATCATCGCACGTATCTATTCACGAATATGACCATTGACACAAAGAATATGTGCAGCCATCTGCTGCGGAAATTATTTGACGCTGAGGGCGAGTATAGAGCGATCCGTGAACAGATAGAGACCGACCCGACGCTGACGGCAGTTATACCGATCGAACAGTCATCAGCTGGCGGAGCGGTTTGCGGACGGCGCAAAGAGTGCAGGACATGAAGTGGAATTGATCTCGCTTCGCGGCAAGGAGATTAAGTTCTGTATCGGTTGCCTCAAATGTCAGGAGACAGGCGCTTGCGTCTTCAAGGACGATGTGCCGGCAATCATGGAGTCCGTGCTCAATGCCGATGTCGTTTGCTGGGCGACACCGGTTTATTACTATGAGATGTCGGGTCAGATGAAGACGCTTATCGACCGAATGAACGCCATGTATCCGAAGGATTACAAGTTCCGCGACATCTACCTGCTGACCACGGCCGCCGAGGACGAGGAGTTTACGCCCAAACGCACCGAGAGCGGTCTGCAAGGATGGATTGACTGCTATGAGAAATGCGCGCTCAAAGGGCATTTGTTCTGCGGCGGTGTGAATGACCCGAAGGAGATTGTCGGTAATGCCAAGCTGCAAGAGGCATACGAATTAGGCAAGAATATATAAAAAATACTCCAACTAAAGCAAAAAAAATCCCACAAAAACTTGCGTATGTGGGATTTTTTTTGTACCTTTGCGCAAAATTTGCGCAAGGAAGACAAATGAAAGACTACACAAAGACATCGGACGGGCTATATGCCTATCGTTGGCCGAGGGCAAGTGTGACGGCTGATGCAAAGCAAGTTCTAAAGATCAATGGATAACTTTGTAGCCACCACCATGCCCTCGCCGATGCCGAGGCATGTGCAGTAATAGCAAAACAGATATTATGACTTTCGAACAGATATATAACCAGATGCAATGGACGCGTGAGCCGGAGAGGGTGGAGATGAAAGACGGTGTGATTTCCATCACCACCAAACCACATACCGACCTCTGGCAACGGACATATTACCACTTCCGCAACGACAATGCGCCCGTTCTGCAAATGAAGACAAGCGAACGGTTCTTCTCGTTTGTTGTCAAGACCGATTTCTCTGAGAGCCACCATCGGTTTGACCAGTGCGGCATTGTGATGTACTTGGATGGCGAGAACTGGCTCAAAGCGTCTGTGGAGTACGAGAACGAGCAGTTCCAACATCTCGGTTCGGTCGTTACCAACGGCGGCTATTCAGACTGGGCTACCACCGCTATTCCCGCGGATGTGAAAACAATGTGGTATCGCTTCTCGCGAAGAGAGGATGACTATTGTATCGAATGTTCCACCGATGGCGTGCATTTCAGGCAGATGCGTATATGCCACATGCAAGCTGGGAAAGGAGAGATACGTTTTGGTATCTATGCCTGCTCGCCGGAAGAGTCATCGTTCACGGCTCTGTTCTCAGACATGAGGATTACCGCTTGTGCGTGGCAAGCCCATGACGGTCAGCAGCCGGATTAGATTTGATATAACTTTTAAAATAAAATCGATAAGTTAAAAGAACTTATATGATCAACCAGATTATGGATTACAACCGCTCATTTGTAGAGCGGAAAGGCTACGAGCCGTTCATTACCGACAAGTACCCCGACAAGAAACTGGCTGTCCTCACCTGCATGGACACGCGTTTGACGGAGTTACTTCCGGCGGCATTGGGTTTGAAGAACGGCGACGCCAAGATTATTAAGAACGCAGGCGGACTGATCATCACGCCCTTTGACTCGGCTATGCGCAGCCTCATAGTGGCAATTTATGAATTGGGCGTAGAGGAGATTATGGTGGTGGCACATTCCCAGTGCGGCGCGTGTCACATGAGCTACAGCCATTTTCACCATGTCATGAAAGCACGAGGCATCAAAGATGAGACACTTGATGTGATTCGTGAGTGCGGCATCGACCTCAATCATTGGCTGGAAGGATTCCGCGACACGGAGACCTCCGTCCGCAAGACCGTCAAGACCATTCAGACGCACCCGCTCATCCCGAAAGATGTCACCGTCCGCGGGTTCATCATCGACTCCGTCACCGGCGCATTGGAGGAAATCAAATAAATATAAATAAACAACCATGATATATTACTTCTCCGCCACGGGCAACAGTCAGCATGTGGCTACCCGTATCGCCGAATCCCTCGGCACACAAGGTGTGCGCCGTCTTCATGGGCAACACCCCTGAGCAAGTAGCCGAACTCCGCCGTTGGCGTAAAAACACATTCTCAATCAGCGGCTCACAGCGATGTGAGTCGCTTTTTTTATTACTTACCTACGGTCTACCTCTTTCTGTCACGTTTGTTCGCCCTGACTAAGCAGCTGCGACTGGATCATGCTGACCGATTCGCCAACAGGCATTGTGAACGTGCAACCAATTCTGGAAGCCATCTGGCTTTTTCTTCTTGGCAGTTGCCGACGTTTGGCAAACGCCGTTCCTTCTCCGTCCATTTCGTCGGGATTTGATCCCGACATCGGCTCAGCCGACATCTGCCCACGGTGTCCTGTGTTTGGCATCTCCGTTGCCGATATCTGTCCTCGGTGTCCCGTGCCGTCGGTGTCCTGTGCCCGCGAGTTTCGCGAGCGGGAGGATTACATCTCTTACGCAGAGCATGAGCTCCTTTTTCTATGTCCATTGTGTCGGATGTTATCCGACTCGACGAGGTCGGGCTTTGCAGGGGTTCACAAGTTCCGCATTGTTACACAATACCGCAGCCCGTCCAATTTTACCGCGGGATTTTTGTTTCAAAATGCAGAAATCTGGACGAATTGAGAAGAAAAACTTGCATATATGCAAAAAAAGTAGTAATTTTGCGGTCGTTTTCAAGGAGATATACGTATTATGGAAATCAAACCATTTAATCAAGGTAATATAGACCTCGTTGCTGAGATGGCAGAGGGCGTGTGGGGAAAAAATCAAGGTGCGCACGGTTCAGCAGTCGCCCGTATCTTTTGTCAATATCTGACAAGATACTACCTGTATTCTGCTGACCTTGCTCTGCAGGCAGAGGACGAAGATGGTATGCAAGCCATCGCTTTTGCATGGCTGCCCGGTGAGACGAATAGTGCTGCCACGTGGCTTAGAAACCAACTGCCTGCCGTGACAGATGATGAGCAACAGAAACTCCTAACCAACGAGCGATACCTAATGCGGACTGATGAAGAACTTCTGTCAAAGATGCTGCCCAACTCGGCAAAGCTCTCTTTCTTCATCAGCAAAAAAAAGGGTTATGGTACGCCTGTGTTAAACGCACTAATAGAGCGATTACGGAAACGTGGCATAGAGTGGCTATATCTCTGGACAGACAGCTCATGTAATTGGCAGTACTATCCAAAACATGGTTTTGAGTTTGTAGGAGAAGCAAAAGTGCCGGAGTTTAGCACGGATGAAGAGGAGTACACCAATCAAATATACCGCAAACACATCAAGATATAACATACGGAGTAAGTCCGACAAGCCGTCAGGTCGTAAAGACACTGGCGGTTTTTTCTTTTATACTTACCTACGGTCTGCCGATTTTCTGTCACGTTTGTTCGCCCTGACCATGCAGCTGCGCCCTACACTCTACCTGCCGGTGGCTGCAACTACCTCCAATCGCGTTCGAACGAAGATATTGGAATTAATCGGAGTAAAACCTCAAATATCTTCGAAGTATAACTTCAAAAATCTTCGGAATTATTTGCATAT
>Ga0310694_10001331_pt1 | contig 28409 bp, 47 predicted proteins | sample 174DNAGHGhighgp2_FD_203884 | JGI IMG/M metagenome (GOLD analysis project Ga0310694, IMG submission 203884) | Sheep rumen microbial communities from Palmerston North, Manawatu-Wanganui, New Zealand - 1742 DNA GHGhigh gp2 (v2) (version 2) | ecosystem: Host-associated > Mammals > Digestive system...
TCAACTCTGGGAGGACTTGGCAAAAAACGGGCAAACAGAGATGTTTCAGCAGAAAAACGACGGCGTTGAGTTTTTGCGGGAGCGTCCCGAGTCGAAGGCTTTCACGGCACGAGATAAAAATTACCTTGCCGTTATCAAAAAGCTGGATGAGCTACTACCCGCGGCGCAAGATTCCGCGCTTGCTGACTTTGACAAGGAGTTCAGCTAATGGACAATTTCATACATCAATACTCGCGGAGTATTGAGTCCGGCGCGGTGACTGTTGGCCGCTGGGTTCGGCTGTTGTATGAATATATAGAAAAGGGGCTTGATAACAAGCTCTTTTTTTATGACGAAAAAAAGGCGAAGAGAGCAATCTCGTTTATAGAGCGGTTTTGCCGACATCACGAGGGCGAGCTCGGCGGTCAGCTTATAAAGCTGGAACTTTGGCAGAAGGCTTTTTTATCGGTCCTGTTTGGCATCGTTGATAAAAACGGCGTCAGACAGTTCTCGGAGATCTTGCTCGTAATGGCAAGGAAGAACGGCAAGACACTGCTCGCGTCCGCGATCGCGACTTATTGCGCGTACATGGACGGCGAATACGGCGCCCGTGTTTATATGGCTGCGCCAAAGTTGCAACAAGCTAATATTTGCTATGATCAATGCTACCAGACTATAAAAAAAGAGCCTGACCTCGAGCGCTACGCAAGGAAACGCCGAACCGACATATACATCGAATACTCAAACAGCACGATAGCCCCGCTCGCTTTCAGTGAGAAGAAGAGCGACGGCTTAAATGTATCATGTGCGATTTTAGACGAGATCGCATCATGGCGCGGTCAAGCGGGGTTGCGGTTCTATGAGGTCTTAAAGTCATCAGTCGGCGCAAGGCGTCAGCCGATCTTGCTCGGCATCACGACAAGCGGATATGAGAACGACGGCATATACGACACGCTCATAACAAGAGCAACGCGGTTTTTAACGGGCGGCTCTAAAGAGTTGCACTTTTTACCCGTGCTCTACATGATCGACGATGTCGACAAGTGGAACGACATAAACGAGCTTAAAAAGAGTAACCCGAATCTAAATGTCAGTGTGTCCGAGAAATACCTGATTGACGAGTTGGCAATAGCTGAGAACTCGTTAAGTAAGAAAAGCGAATATATAACGAAGTACGCTTGTGTAAAACAGAACAGCTCGCTCGCGTGGCTTGATGCACAAACGATCAAGGCTATGAGCGGGGACGAACTTATTGTTGACGACTTCGCACACTCTTATTGCGTTGCCGGGGTGGACTTGTCCATGGCGACGGACTTAACAAGCGCGTGCGTTGTTATCGAAAAGGACGGCGAGTTGTATGTCCTGTCGCACTTTTGGCTCCCGTCCGCAAAGCTGGACGAGGCAACAGCCCGCGACGGCTTGCCGTATGCGCAATATATAGCGCGTGGGTTTATGTCGCTGTCGGGTGAGAACTTTGTCGACTATCAGGACTGTTATAACTGGCTTGTCGAGCTTGTCGAGCGTTATGAGATTCTGCCGCTTGTCGTCGGATATGACCGATATAGTGCGCAGTACCTCGTAAACGATTTAAAGGCGTATGGCTTTGTTACTGATGACGTACATCAGGGCGACAACCTATACGGCGTATTACAGGAAATGGAAGGGCTCGCCAAAGACGGCAAGATACACATAGGCGATAACGACCTATTAAAAGTTCACTTGCTTAATTCAGCGATAAAGATGAGCGCGGAACGCGGACGCGGCCGCCTCGTCAAGATAAAACCGAACGACCACATCGACGGAGTCGCCGCTCTGGCTGATGCTTTTTGCGTTCGCCAAAAATGGAGCGACGAACTCGGCGAAAGATTAAAAAATAATGATTGAGAGGAGACGGCGTTAAGTGGGTATTATTGACAAGATACTCGGCAAGACAAAAGAAGCCGAGCGGGTAATTGATGCGGGTCAGACGTTCCGACTCGTGTCGGCTTATGAACCCGTTTTCCACGATCATAAAGGCGAGATATACGAGTCGATGCTCGTCCGTGCGGCTATTGACGCCCGTGCAAGACACATCAGCAAGTTAAAAATAGAGTTTTTAGGAACGGCGAAGCCTGATCTGTCGGCAAGGCTACGCAAAAAGCCGAACCCGTGGGATACATGGTCGCAGTTCCTTTACAGAGTCGACACAATCCTCGATGCTACAAATAACTGCTTATTAGTGCCGATCTATGACGACGACTTAAATAAAATCGGCTTTTACCCCGTACTCGCTAACAGTATCAAAGTGGTCGAGTACAAAGGCGAGGTATGGCTCAAGTATAAGTTTAGAGCCGGACGCAAAACGGCGGCATGCCGTTTTATCGAGTGCGCTGTCTTGCGAAAGTTTCAGTTTACTAATGACTTTTTCGGAGAGAGCAATCTCGCACTTGATGAGACTATGGACCTTTTGACGATTCAGAAGCAGGGCATCAAAGAGGCTATCAAGACAACCAACTCTTACAAGTTCATCGCGAAAAGTTCCAACTTTGCAAAGGCGGGCGACCTCGAGAGCGAACAAAAGAACTTCACGGAGCGCAACTTTGGCAAAGAGGCAAAGGGCGGCAAGGTCTTACTTTTTCCGAACACAATGAACGATATAAAGCAGATTGACTTGAAGCCCTACACACCCGACAAGGACCAAATGGAACTCATCGAGCAAAATGTCTTTGACTATTTCGGCGTCAATAAAGACATCCTGCAAAACAAGGCTGTTGGCGACGCGTGGACGGCGTTTTATGAGGGCGCCGTTGAGCCGTTCGCAATTCAGTTTAGCGAGACAATGACATCCGCACTTTATAGCGAGCGCGAGATCGCACTCGGCGCTGAGGTGGCTGCTACAACAAACCGCGTACAGTATATGAGCTTTACGGATAAAAAGGCATACGTCGAGGGCGGTCTTGACAGAGGAATCCTGACGATCAACGAAGCCCGCGAGGTTTACAACTTGCCGCCGTTGCCTGGTGACATGGGCGACAGGTTCATAGCACGCGGCGAATATCATTTTATTAACGAGGAGGGCGCTGATGATGCCAATGAAGAATGACCGAGAATATAGGGCGTTTAATTTACAGAAACGAGCAAAGGACGAGGGCGACAACGAGCCCTCGTTTTTAGTTGAGGGTTACGCGTCGACGTTCGAAGAGTACCAGCTATACGAGGACGCGGATGTTATCTTCCGCGAGCGCATCGAGCCGACGGCTTTCGACGATGCGGACATGTCCGATGTTGTTTTCTTACTTGACCACACGGGCCGAGTCTACGCAAGGACAAAGAACGACACAGTCAAGCTCACAGTTGACGACAAAGGACTCTTTACACAGACAGACTTATCAAAGACGAGCGCATCCCGCGCCGTTTATGAGGACATCGAGGCGGGCAATTACTCGCAGATGTCTTTTGCTTTCACAGTTGCCGCGGACCGCTACGAGGAATCGAGAGCGGAAGGCGAAAAGACTGTTTATACAAGAATCATCGACCGAATCAAAAAGGTCTATGACGTTTCGGCGGTTGGCTTTCCGGCTAATCCTACAACTGACATCGGCGTCGCGACTCGTGCGGCTTTCGACGGAGCGATCGAAAAGCTGACAGCGGAGAGACTGGATGAGGCAAGACGCGCGAACGAACAGGCAAGGCAGAGGGCAATCGCAAAAATAAAACTCATGGAGGCATCCGAAAATGACACATGAAGAGATCATGGCTCTTGATGCCGAGGCTCTCGAGAGTCGCATGACCGAAATCAGGGCGGCAATCGACAACAACGAGGAGGGCGCTGATTTTGCGGCGCTCGCGCTTGAGCTTGACGCTATCAAGGAACGCAAGGCGGCACTTGCTGACGAAGCAAGGAAGGCTGACATCAAGGCCGTAATTGACGGCGAAGGAACAACAGACACATCTATCGAACTACCAAAGGAGAAAAGAGAAATGGCAGACATCAAGGAAATCAGAGCAAGCGAGGAATACGTTAACGCTTTTGCTAACTACATCAAGACAGGCAAGGACACAGAGTGCAGAGCCCTTTTGTCCGAGCTCGCAACAGGTGGCGTTGTCCCCGTTCCGACATTCGTCGAGGACGAGATCAGGACCGCATGGAACGAGAACAAGCTTCTTTCGAGAGTTAAGAAGTCTTACCTCAAGGGCATTCTCAAAGTTGGTTTTGAGATTAGCGCAACAGGCGCCGCAATCCATAACGAGGGCGCTGTTGCACCTTCCGAGGAGACACTCGTCATCGGTATCGTAGAACTCAAGCCCGCATCTATTAAGAAGTGGATTACAATCAGCGACGAGGTCATCGACCTCAAGGGTGAGGCTTTCCTCCGCTACATTTACGACGAGCTCACATACCAGATTGCAAAGAAGGCCGAGGAGGAGCTTCTGGACAAGATCGAGGCATGCGGCACTGTTTCAACAAACACAGCAACGACAAACGTCGCCGTGCCTGTTATTGCCGCACAGGCAACTCTCGGACTCATCGCTTCTGCTGTTTCCGAACTTTCAGACAGAGCGGCTGACCCCGTTATCGTTATGAACAAGCAGACATACGCAACATTTAAGGCTTTGCAGTATGCCGCAAGTTATGCTGTTGACCCGTTCGAGGGGCTCGAGGTTATCTTTAATAACCACCTCGCATCCTACGAAGCAGCCACAACAGGCGTTACTTATATGATCGTTGGTGACTTTGGCGTTGGCGCACAGGCTAACTTCCCCGAGGGTGACGGCGTATCAATCAAGTATGACGACCTGTCACTCGCCGAGTCTGACCTCGTAAAGATCGTTGGCCGCGAGTACATCGGCATGGGCGTTGTTGCGCCTAACGCTTTCGTAAAGGTTCAGAAGCCCGCCGAAGAGTGATAAAGGAGTAATAGGAACGTGACACCAAAACAGACAGACTACAATATATGCGTTGCTATCCCCGCTATGGACACATGCGCGACAGGGTTTGCGGTGTGTCTCGGGTCGCTTGCGCGGCCCGCGGGGCGCTTCGCTATCCGCTCAATATGCGGTTCGCTTATTTATGACGCCCGTAACAAGTTAGCGGCTGAGGCGATCAAACTCGATGCTGACTATGTCATGTGGTTCGATTCTGACATGATATTTCAAAGTGACACACTCGTCCGGCTATTAAAGACGCTTGAGGAAAAGGACGCGGACATCGTCAGCGGTCTTTATTTCAGACGCTCCGCTCCGTTTACGCCTGTCGTTTTCGATTCGTTTGAGTTCGACGGCACGGGCGCAAAGTGGACGGATTACACGGGCGAGTTGTCGGGCGTGCATGAGGTGGGCGCTGTCGGTTTTGGGTGCGTTCTTATGAAAACTGATGTGCTTCTGGACATATTCGCAAAATATGGCAATCCATTTTCGCCGCTTGCTGGCGTTGGCGAGGACTTGTCGTTTTGCTGGCGTGCTCGCGAGCTGGGCTATAAGGTCCTGCTCGATGCTGATGTAAAGCTCGGGCATGTCGGTCATGTAACAGTGACCGAGGATATGTATAAAGCACTCTCAGGAGGGAAAGTTTATGAAAGTAAAAGTTAAATCTCCGTGGGTTGATAGAAAAGGCTTACACAAAAAAGGCGATGTAGTCGAGATCGAGACGGCCGCTTTTAACCCGATACTCATGGCAGAAATTGCCGAGACGAAGGTCGTTAAGAAAAAGGCCGACGAAAAGACGGACGCAAAGCCGGCAACAACACGGAAGAGAAAAAAGTAAAAAGGAGTATAGCAATATGGCTTTTATTGATGACGTGCGCTTCGCACTAACACGGATTGACACGTCTCTCGGCCCGGCTGTCGATACTGAAATACAGCGTTATATTGACGCGGCGATTCTCGACCTGACCGAGACGAGCGACATTAAAGCATTTACTGTCTTGGATGCGGACGCGTTACAAAAAGAGGCTGTTATTGCTTATTGCCTTTATGCTTTTGAAAAAGACACAACGCGCAAAGACAAGTATAAAACAGCCTATGACGACCTCAAAGAGAAGCTGCTGTTGAGCTCCAAATATTCAACGTTGGGCGAGGTGGCAACATGACGCGCATAAACAAGCTCAAACTCATCACCGAGGCGACGACCACGGACGCGATCGGACAGCCGACAACGACCGAGACAGCCGTCGAGATCATCGGCGAGGTTCGGAGCGCGACACAATCCGAATATATGACGGGCCGTCAATCAGGCTTGACGCCGTCTTATGTTTTCCGTGTGTCTATGTTCATTTACTCAGGGCAGAAGATAGTCGAATATAACGGCGCACGTTATAGCGTTTATCGGACCTATGAGGCGGATGATAACTACATAGAACTTTACACGGAGGCGGAGCTGGGGGTGACTAATGTCTAATGTCAGCATCAAAGGCGCCTCAAGTCTCGACGCGGTTATAAAAGACATCATGGACTCGGCAGAGGTCGCGATCACGTTAGCGGCAAAGGACGCAAGCAAAAAGGCGGCTGATGCTACAAAAAAGCGGTTGCGAGCTGTCAAGCACGGCAAAGGCTCATGGCGTAAATACTCGGGCTCGTGGAAGGCTAAGGCTCAAGACGGCGGATATGTCGTTTATAACGAGAAGCACTACCGATTGACGCATCTTTTGGAATACGGCCACGATGTTATCGTGAACGGGCGGAAGGTCGGACGCGCTAAAGCATACCCGCACATAGCGGACGCGGCCGAGCAAGGCGTCAAAGACTTTGAACGCGAGGTCAAAGAAGAGATCGAGAGGAGGCTCGGGGCGTGATCAGTTTACAAGATATAAAAACGGCTTTTCGTAATTACTCGTACTATTACGGCTCTGCGCCTATCGGCTCAAAATTGCCCTATATCGTCGCGACTAATGCCGAAACGGATAATTTCGCGGCTGACAGTAAAGTCTACGAAAAAAGGGCAAATCTCGTGCTTGAGTGCTACTTTGCGAAAAAGGACGAGACAGCCGAAGAGAGCATCGAGGCTATTCTCGACGGGTTGGGTGTCTTTTGGAATAAAACGGAGTCGTTTGACGACGACGAAAGTTTCTATTTAATCACTTATTCTTTTTGGAGGTAAAAAAACATGGCTGGAAATAAAGTAAAATTCGGCTTGAAGAATGTTTATTATGCGCTGGCAACGGAAACGACAACCAGCGGAGTTACTACAACAGCATACGGCGACCCTGCCGCATATCCGGGCGCTGTCAGCCTCGAGGTCAATCCGACATCCTCGGATGCTTCTGTCTTTAGAGCTGACGATTCGGATTATTACATCGTTAGCGGTTCAAGTCAGGGCTTCGACGGCACTTTTGAATGTGCGCTCATCCCCGAGGCATTTGAAGAGGACGTTCTCGGCGCGACTATTGACGATAACGGCGTTGTTTGCGAATACTCGACCGACGAGATCAAGTATGTGGCGCTCATGTTCGAGATTGACGGCGACAACAGCGGAAGGCGTTATCTCGTGCCAAAAGTTAAGTTTGCAAAGTCTGGCATTTCAGCCGAGACAACAGGAACGGACGGCAATCAGCCAAAGACAACACAGTTATCTTTTACAGCGGCACCGCGTCCCGACGACAATCTCGCACGCTTGCATACAGGCGATACAACATCCACAAATGTTTATAATGCGTGGTTTACGACAGTTTATACGCCCGTTGTCACACCATAAAAGCGGCGCAATAATGATCATAAACCCCGAGACTTTTCTGTCTCGGGGTTTTTATTTTAAGGAGTAATAACTTATGACGAAAGACATCAGGATAGGGGGCGAAGTCGTCCCGGGTGTTGCAAACGCACTCACACCAGTTTTATACAGAAATATCTTTAACCGCGATTTTATGGTCGAAATTTCGAGCTTTGCAAAGCTAAAGGGTAAGAAGCCCTCCGAATATACGACGGCAGACACGGCGCTCGCTCTGGAACGTTCGCAAGCGTTCGCCCGCCTCGCTTTCATTATGAAAGAACAGGCGATAGGCAAGAGCGTAAAAGAACTCGTTAAGTTAACGGAGTTTGATTTTTTCGAGTGGCTGACGAACTACGAGCCGACGGCGTTTGATAACGTCGACACGATCGCGGATGTGCTGGCTTTATGGTCAGGCAACGCAAAGAGCGGAATCGAAGCAAAAAACGCATAAAGCCCACGACGCGAGAATATTCGACAGCCCTTTTTGTGTTAAGGGCAAAACAAGCGGGTTTTTCACTTGAAGAACTCGCGCTCGTGTCTTTGGGCTTTGTTAACGAGACGCTCATCGAGTTAAGTAATGACTCTTTCAAATATCCGATAAAAGCAGACCAAACAGATATAGACGCGTTCTTTGGAGGTTAAGACATGGCGGGCAACATCAAGGGAATAACGATCGAGTTTAAGGGCGACACGACCTCACTCGGGAAGGCGCTGTCAAACGTAAACAAGGAAATACGACAGACCGACAGCGCTCTGCACGAGGTGGACAAGGCGCTCAAACTTGACCCGACTAACGTCGACCTTTTAGCTCAAAAAGAGGCTTTGCTCGCCAAACAGATAGAACAGACAGCCGACAAACTGGAAATACAAGAGCAAGCGGCGCAGGCGGCGGCTCAAGCCCTCGAGGAAGGCACGCTCTCGCAGGAGGAATACGCCAAACTCGCGGCGCAAGTATCACAGACAGCGAGCAAGCTCGGCGAACTTGAGAGCGAAGCATCCGGCGCAAGCGACGAACTTGAGGAAACAGGCGAAGCGGCGGCTGAGGCTGGCGACAATGCGGAAAGTTCCGCGGACTCTTTCGCCGAGTGGGGCGACGTTGTAAGCAGTGCCGCAAGTGCGGCGGCTGGTGCTGTTGCCGCGGTTACGGCTGCCATAGCAGCGGCCGCGACGGCTCTCGGCGCAACGACTATACAGACAGCGGGACTTGCTGATGAGGTCCTGACGCTTTCGACGGTGACAGGCATCTCGACCGACACGTTGCAAGCTATGAACTACGCCTCCGAGCTTCTGGACGTTTCCACGGACACGATGACGGGCTCCATGACTCGTTTATTGCGGACTATGGACTCGGCGGCTGACGGCTCGGAGAGTGCGCTCGCGAGCTTTGAATCGCTGGGCGTTTCCATAACTGACGAAGCGGGCAATCTACGCGATAACGAAGCTGTCTTTTGGGATGTTATAGACGCTTTAGGTCAGATTGAAAACACGACCGAGCGCGATGCGGCTGCTATGGAGATCCTCGGACGTTCCGCGCAAGACCTTAACCCGCTGATTGAAGCGGGCTCTGGTGCTTTCGAGGAATTGAGACAGGAAGCCGAAGAGACGGGCTACATCATGGACGGCGACACGCTCGACGCGTTCGGCGCTCTTGACGATAACATGCAGAGACTATCTAACGGCGCGACAGCCGCAAGGAACGCGATAGGCGGCATTTTATTGCCTATTCTTACAGACTTGTCGGGCGAGGGCGTCAGCCTGTTAAATGAATTTACAACGGCGGTCCTTGACACTAACGGCGATGTAAGTCAGCTTGGCGAAGTTATCGACACTATGGTCCCGCAAGTGCTCGAGATATTAAACGAATATCTGCCGACGCTCTTCGAGATAGGTACGTCAATAATAGGGACTTTGGCGTCAGCCATACTTGATAACTTGCCGACGATAATCGAGGCGGCGAGCAATCTGTTGTTAACGCTCGCGCAAGGTATTATTGACCATTTGGGCGAGCTCGCGCCGACTATTACAACGTTGGTTTTAAGTCTTGCTGATTTTATCGTAAAGAATTTACCGACGATAATCGAGGCGGCGATACAGATTATTATTGCTGTCACCGAGGGAATCGCGCAGGCTTTGCCCGAACTTATCCCCGCTGTTATTGAGTGTATCTATACAATCTCGGAGACTTTGCTCGACCACATAGACGAGATCATCGTCGCGGCTCAAGACATATTTTTAGGTATTATTGACGGCTTGATCAGAGCGACACCTGACATCCTTGCAGAAATACCGACACTTATAACACAAATACTTGAAGAGTTCGCACATCTCGGCCCTGACCTCATGGACAACGCTATGGAGTGGGGCGGTGACATGATAGACGGACTTATCGACGGCATACAGTCTATGCTCGGAAACTTGGGCGAGGTCGCCTCCAATGTCGCGTCGACGATTGCCGATTATTTGCATTTTTCCGTACCTGACAAGGGACCGCTCGCAGACTTCGACAAGTCGGGCGGTGACATGGTCGACGAGTTCATACAGAGCATGGAACGTGAAACGCCCGAGCTCGAGGCGGCTTTGTTTGGAACGGCTAATGTTATCAACGGCGGCATGACGACCGACTACTCGGGCGCTTTAGCTGGAATATCGAACCAGCTCGGCGCGTTGGGTAAAGACGGCGGTCCGTATGTCTTTAATGTCTATATCGGTCAGCAGAAATTTGCATCACAGGTCGTTAGCGCTATCAATCAAGAGAACTATCTCGGGGGAGGTTTTTAATGCTTGGGAAATATATCACGATCGACAATGTATTAATGCCGAACCCGACAGCGTTCTCGTATAAATATAACCCGGACGAGAATGTCTTTACATCGGAGGCGGGAACACAACTATCAAATATCAGGCGGCTTGACCGCCTGTCATTTAGTGCGTCGTTTAATTGCTCGTCAAGACTACGCGACACACTCGAGGCAAAGTGTAAGCAGGCATCCGTAAAGGTATCAATCGACAACGGCGCCGCAATAGACGGGCGACTCCGTTTAAGCGGCGATATTACACTCGTCGAAGATTCCGAGTATATAAACGGCACGTCGGGGCTCTGGGTGGTCCCCGTGACTTTTGAGGGAGAGTAATACATGAAAAACGTCAGCGCGGCATTTAAAGCGGCTATGAAAGACCCGCAACATATAGAGCACTTGCGCGGCACGATCGACGGCATCGCGTTTAACGATGTCAATATTATCTCGCTTAATTACTCTAACGCTTGCTCGGATAGCAAAGACGTAACATTCGGCTCCGCTCGTATAGGTCAGATACAGGCTGTTTTTGTAAATATAAATATCCCCGTCTTTACTTGGCGCGGGCGCGTTATAGCTTTACAATACGGGCTCGAGATCGACAACCAGCACACGACCGAATGGATAGACGTGGGCGTCTTTACTGTTGCCAAAGCAGACTGGACGGACACGGGTGTCAATATAACGGCTTATGACAACATGTCATTACTTGACGCTCCATTTGGTGCGACGGATTCCGAGGGTAATTATTTCGGATTCCTTGAGTTAATAGAAAGCCTGTCAGGTGTAGAAAACGGCATGACGGCGCAGGACTGCGCGGCTTTGCCTAATGGTCAGGAGACTTTTATATTGCGCGACGGCATCGGCTCGTTGCGTTCGCTCGCTTCGGCTCTTGCTACGGCGGCGGGCGGTTTTGCTACGATCACGCCTGACGGAAAGCTGATTATTAAGTCTTTCGACAGTCTTGAGGTTGTCGAGACGTTAAAGGCAAAACACAGGATTGTCGGCTCGTCGTTTTCCGACTTTGTGACGAACTACATCGGTATAACGATAAATGACGTACAATCTGGTGAGGCGCTGGACTACTACATCGAGGGCGCGACAGCGGGCGTACTTATTAACATAGGCTCGAGCCCGCTCTTGCAATATGGTTATGACTTCTCAATCAACAGGATGCGGCAGAATGTTGCAAACGTGGCGGACTCTATACGATATACGCCTTTTACGATTGCAACGCTTAATTGCCCCGTCTATGACTTGGGCGACCTTATACGATGCGAGGGTGGCGTTGCGGGTTCGTCAACTTTGACCTGTTGTGTTATGTCAATCGAGTGGTCTTTTAAGAACACAATCCAGCTGCAAGGCTTTGGCGCTGACCCGAATTTGTCAGCCGGACAGAGCCGAACCGATAGAGAACTGTCGAGCCTTGCGAACAGGAAGAAAGACGATTCTATTAGTTACTACACATACATCAACGCCGACGCGCTGACGTTATCGGAAACGGAAACATCACTTTATAAGATAAAGTTTGCTGTTGCCAAACAAACGACGATAACAGGGTGGCACGAGATAAAGCTACTTTCGACGTTAGGCGCCGAAGATCAAATCGTAACACTACATTACTACTACGACGACGAAGAGCTCCCGCGGCATCCCGTCAACACCTACGGCGAGAGCGGTTATCACATGTTCAAGGGTGATTATTTCTTTTTGGATGTATCACCCGACGGGGCTCACCAGTTCGAGGTAAAAGCGGAGATAAACTCAGGCTCGGCGACAATCGCAACAGGCGACTTGATAGCGTTGCTCATGGGTCAGAAGATGGATGTCTCAAAGGCGACAAGCGGCGACATCTATATTACAGAGCATATTGCGCCTGTTCTTTTGGGTCAGAGTATCGCGGCGTTTACCGAGTCAGTCACGATCGCGGACGAGTTCACACCCGAGGCGCTATACAGAGCAACACAGACCGACGATGTAAGAGAGACTCAAGACGGCAACACGCGAATAATCTACGACGGAAGCGAGGAGTAAAACATGAATGTAAAAATCCCTGATTTAACACAAGGCACGCCTGACAAGAGCACGACGCTCTTCGAAGCTGCCATATTTAACACGAACACAAACTCATACGACTCGGCATGCGTTACGCCCGAGGATATTCGCGATTGCTTGATTAAGGATTTGACAGGAACGCTCGAAGCTGGCGAGACGCAAATTATCTTTCAAGATGCCGCAATAACGGCTGATTGTAAGATTGAGTTTTTCTCAAAGCCTCGCGGAATATACCCGACGAACCAGCAGAGCGTGCCGGGCATTCTGACGCTGACTTATGCGGCGTTGGCTTATGACCTTGATATTACAGTGAGGATAACATAATGGCATACTTTAAAGCCTATCCGAATATAACGCCACCTGACCCGTCAGAGTGGGACATGGAACTGACCAATGTTGAGTTCTCGAGCGAAATTCCATACGACACACTTTATTTGCGCGGTCGTTCCTTTTTGATTGAGTTCAGTCTCGACACGGACGCGGAAAACTATGACAACGACAACGCGTTCGGGTTTATCACGATGATAACACCAGGCGTCGAGCCATACGAATGTACCCGTGTTGTCGAGTTTTCAATGAATAAATACAGAATGATAGTGTATATTCTCGGTCGTATTTATTTTGATGACTCTGATGCCGAGCACAGAGCGGTCGGCGAAACGCACGGCGCATCGAGACGTTTTGACGGCGATTGGAGGAATACACCACTCCGCGTCGCTTTTGATAAAGACGGAAATTTTACTTTATTCACTCAAGACGAGCATGGCTTTTGGAACCCTTTATGCACCGCGATCGCGCAAGGCGTTCCGATAGCGTGGGAAGAAGGACATGAGGGAGAGTGGGAACATATCACCGCGTATTGGGATTCAGTCGCCATTAACGCGTTTAAGATCGGCGAATGGTACGGCGGTGTTGCTCATCATCAGTTTGATGGCAAGGCGAACTATATCAAGATCAAAGACACCTCGGAGGAGGAGCAAGAATGAAAGGTCACGTTATATTAGAAACGCGAGACGCTAAAAGCGGGCGCATCCGTCAGCGTGTCGAAGGTCATAATACCATTACGCCGTGGGTGGCTAATGCGATCACGAAGGGCGACTTTGGCGCGATGATTGACCGCAACAAGATACAACCTCTCGTTACAAATTGGTTTGGCGGTTGTCTTTTAACTGATGCAAAAAACCCGAACGGCGACGATGTCGCGGGCTTCTTTGGTATGATCGGCGCCGAGTCAAATGTCGTTGCTATGGCTGGCGATGACGCATACACAGGTACGAACCACAAAAGGGGCTCGGCTGACTTTACAACAGGCGCGACGGGACAAATTGCGCACGGGTATCGCTTTGTTTGGCGTTGGTCCGAGAATCAGGGCAACGGGCACATTGAGTCAGTGTGTCTTACACGCCCGAACCTCGGAAAAGTTCAGTTTATAGAGTCGGGCAATTTCGATTATGAGGACGACTTGACGCTCCCGAAAACATACGCGAACGACAGATTATCCAACGGCTTGATAACTATTACCGAGGCTTTGGAAGATTTATCTGTTATCGACTACGAGCGCGAAAAGGGTTTTAAAATCTATATTGCCAATTATGACAGCGAGACGACCGAGGGCGATTTGTGTATTGAGGAATACGCACTCAACACATGGCGCACTCATATAATCGGCGCTTCTGGTGATGTCCGCGAAAAGATAGGCAGCACTCATGTCATACACTTGGACACGATCAAATATTACACGAGCCGTCCGAAGATCTCCGTCAGCTATACGGGGGGACTTTTGCATGTGATTTTATTTCCGAGTGGAAATGGGAAGTTAATTGATTATGTCGTAAACCCCGAGGATTACACGGCATTATATGCGACTTATGACATGGACTACACGGGCATCAGCTTTTGCGAGTACGGGACCAACTTCCCGAACCTTAACCACAATTTATTAAAAGATGCCTTTTATATCGAGTACGAGGGCAACAAGCCGTATTTATACGGAATCGCCGAGGTGCAAAGTGTCGTTCGTATAGTCAAGTGTAATCTTCTGAGCTCGGAAGATGTAACGGACCTGCAGGACGACCCGCTCCCGGCTGACTATAACGGCGTTTGGATAGGCTTGCCGAACGGCGACAGATACAAACAGCTTTTACAATCGACATCGGCGCTGTATTACCACAACGGAAAGTTTTACAAGACGAACCTCATGGACACTCATGTTCAAGGTACGCAGAATCAGGGCATACACGGCGGCGGTGTTTACGGCACCAACATAATAAAGACGGACACGAACCGCGACGCGTCATATTACAAGATGTCGCTCGATGCGCTCTTCCCGTGGGTTTCGACTGTTTATAACTTGCCTAACAATGAAATAGTGGACAAGAACATCTCGATGACGATGTCGCTTGTCTATGAGCTAACAGAATCTTAAAAAAATAAAACATAAAGGAGACAAAAAAATGGCTATCAAGATCACAGATGTTACTTTGAGGGTAGGAAAGAAGATCACGGCGTCGATTTTCGCCGACACAAAAGCCGAGGTTGTCGACAATCTGACAATCGGCGATGACGTTCTGGATTATGGCTCTAATGCGGTCACAGCCGACGGCGATGTTGGACTGTTTGACAGCGACGGCACATGGCACTGGTTAGGAGAGTAATATGTATGATTTAAAAACGATTTTGCTCGCAAAAAGGTTTAGGCGTAATCTCGATATTACGCACCTGACTATTGCGGACATAGCGATGCTCGAGATTATAAAAAACAAGACATCAGGCAACCCCGTCCGCGACGCCACAATCGAGAACGGCATAGCCTATTTCGACCGAGTTGCCGCCTCACAGCCTCTCGTATCGCTTAAACTGAATATCCCTGTAACACAGACAGGTAGTGGCACTCCTTCTCCCGATAATATCCGTGATTTTATTTCTTTTAGCGGGGTGAATATCGGTCAGACAAGCGGATATGGTGAGTATTTCAAAGGCTTGTTAAATGGCACTTATGGCTTTGTTGATTTAGGGAGTTTAACTTGGTATCATCCCAACGACTCGAATAGATTTATTGCAACTATCAGCAATATTAAGCTGGGGATGAATGGTCTTTGTTCTTCGTATCCTCTCACTTCTACGAAGGGGATTGATAAGACCTTATATATGTTTGACGGCTATTATGGAGGTAGAAGAATCGCTATATTTGATTCCGATTATACCAATTCCGCCACTTTCAAAACAGCCATGTCAGGTGTATATCTCATCTATGAACTCGCACCACCTGTTACACCAACAATAACTCCCGAACAATTTGCAACACTCTGTCAGGCTTTCGGAATAACAGACAACACCTATCAGATTACTTTTGGTCAGACAGTATATTCTGCTATTCTTGATGTTTTGAATGGGAAGTTGATTATTACACATGAGATTGGCGATTTGAGTGATTTGAGTTGGCAATATCGTGACACATATGAGATTTTCTATTCGGGAGTAAATCGAAATGTCAAAATCGGAACACCAAATTGTGCTTGTTCGGGGTATTTATTTAATCCTGATGCGATTAGCACCAGTGTATCTTCTATATCAAGAGAATTAAACGACAAGGAAATCACGACGTTTGAGAATGAAAATAATCAAGGTCGTTTTGCTATCAAAGATACTAATTATACCGATGTAGCTTCTTTTAGAGAGGCGATAACAGGTATGAAGTTAGTCTATGAACTCGCCGAGCCTATCGAGATTCAGTTGACACCGACACAGATAACAACTCTCATCGGTGAGAATGTGATATTCGCTGATGTGGCGGATGTGACAGAGTGCAAGTACACGAGGAAGTGAGTTAGTCAAAGATTAGTCAAAGATTAGTCAATTTAATAATTCAGTTAACTAATTAGTTAACTGAGTTAAATTAAAAGTTAAAAGGAGGAATGAACAATGAAGATTGATTGGAAGAGAAAATTAACATCGAGGAAGTTTTGGTTGGCTCTCGCATCTTTCGTGACCATGCTGATTATCTATTTCACAGGCGATGCGGAGAAAGCGGAGAAGATTTCCGCACTCATCATGGCAGGCGCATCAGTAGTGGCGTTTATCATCGGTGAAGGCTTGGCTGACGGAGGGCATATAGGTGAATGACACTCTTTTGGCGGGAGCCGTGGCTATCATCACGGCTTCAGCCATTTGGCAATTTGTTCAATTCCTTATAGTTCGCAAGGATAACCAGAGCGCATCGTTCAAGAAGATTGAGAGTGCTATCGAAACTTTATCCGACAAGGTGGACCGCAATCAGGCTATACTCGCGAGAACTCACATCCTCCGCTTTGATGATGAGCTCATCAATGGAATAGAACACAGCAAAGAATATTTCTCACAACAGCTTCAGGACATAGACACCTATGAGGCTTACTGTCAGATTCATCCTGATTTCAAGAATAACTATGCCGTCCTTGCGTCGGATCATATCAAGCAGACATACAAGGAACTACTCGAGAAGGGAGAATGGAAACGATGACCACATCACAGACTATCAATCAGGCGTGTAATTGGGCTGTCAACATAGCGATCGACAACTCGCACGGCTACGATCAGATCAAGCGACAAGGTCCCGATTATGACTGCTCAAGTCTTTGTATAAACGCATACGAACAGGCGGGCATCCCCGTCAAGGAAAACGGCGGAACCTATACGGGCAACATGAGAGCCGCATTTGTTAAGTGTGGTTTTACCGCGATTGCTTACAAAAAGGGCATGGCACTTATACGCGGCGACGTTGTCCTAAACGAAAAGCATCACGCCGTTTTATACATCGGCAACGGGCAGATTGTGCAAGCATCCATAAACGAAAAAGGAACGACGACAGGCGGCAAGACAGGCGACCAAACAGGGCGCGAGATAGCCGTCGGCTCGTTCTATGAATATAAAAAGGGCTGGGACTATGTTTTACGGCTCGAAAATAAGGAGGCGGAAAAAGTGACGATAGAATTACCAGTTTTAAAAGAAGGCTCAAGATGTCCCGAGGTCGGCATGGTTCAGACTTTATTAAACCAGCTTGGATATGTCGGAAAGAACGGGCGAGCCTTAACAGTTGACGACGACTTCGCGCCCGGTGGCAATACGGCTTTCGCGGTCGCGAACTTTCAGAAAGCTCACAACATGAAGCCCGACAAGATCATAGGCGTTAAGACATACACGGCGCTATTTTCTGCTGATTATTGATTTTTTCGGTACGCGGCGGACCTGTCAGCTTTTAACTCCCTTTTATACATCCATGAAATAATCCTCCGATTGTCCATAACCATTAGACCTCACTCCCCGCCGCGGGTGAGGTCTTTTTTTATTGCAAAAATTAAAAGTTGCCCGAAAGTTGCCCGAACCCAAAAATAAAACCCCCGCAAAGCCTTAAAGCGCGGGGGTTTTAGTTGGTGGAAGTGAGGGGAGTTGAACCCCTATATGTATGTAAACCATTTTACGAAAAGCCCGTAAAATAAGGCTTCTCGCGGACACATCACTCGCTTTGTCCGCCGTCTGCGGTCAAAAGTTGCCCGAAAACTTGCCCGAAAGTCAGGTCGATAATCTGCGCCGCGTGGGTGCTCTCGCCGTCAACAATGTGTCCATAGGTCCCGAACGTGTCCATACTGACGCTATGGCCAACGATGTCTTTAATAGTCGACTCAGGCAGTACGGACTTTGTAAAACTAATAAACGTATGGCGCAAACTATAAACAGTACCCGACAGACCGCGCTCGGCTTTGAGCTCATTCCATTGGTTACGCATCGTTGATTGGTTGCCGTGGTCGCCGTGTATGTCGCAAAATATCCATTTTGTGCGAAGGTTTTGTCTGTCGTTCCTGTCGATCGTGGCTTTAATCAGCCCGAGAGCGAGCGAACCGAGCGGGACCATGCGCCGTGCGTTTTCGTTTTTTCCGCTCGTAATCTTGCCTGACGCGGACACGGACCGCTTTATATATGCTCTGTCGCCTTTTATGTCGTCGACTTGTAAGCCTAAAGCCTCGCCCGGACGCATGCCCGTCAAAGCCAAAAAGCAAAATAACGGATGATACCATTTGCCCGACGGCTCAAACAGTCGTTTGAGTTGGTCAGGTTGTAATATTTCCTTTTCTTTTTGCTCGTGTCCTTGCGGTATATATAGCGAGCTTCGCAACAGTTCACACTCATAATTCGCATAGCCGAACTTGACCAAAGCGCTTATAATTCCGCGCAGGTTTTCGAGAGTCTTGTGCGATAGGTCCTTTTTGCGCCCTGTTGCCCCGTTTATGACGCCCTGCCATTCGCGAAGGGTAATTTTGCACATTTTTTTGCTCGCTAAAACAGGGGCAATATAAAGGCGAATATAACGCTCGTTTTGTTTGTAGCTTTCCGAGTCGGTGCCGCGTCTTGCGCCGAGGTCGTCGAGATATTCACGGGCGACGCGTCCGCATGTCTTGCCGCCTATGACCTCGTTATCGTATAACCAGCGCTCATACTTCTCGCGGCACTCTTTGCGACCTTTTGCGCCCGGCAACGAACTACTAAAAGAAAACTTCCGCCCGTCGCGCTGGAAGCGAATCCGCCACCGCTGGCCGTCAAATTTCGGAGTTATCATCAGCCTTCTCTCCTTTGTTTAAAATTGTCTTGATGATCGCCTTAACGGCGTTAAGTTCGTCGGGGCTTAATTTTTCAATCAGCATATTGAGCTCTTTGTCTTGCTCTGTATATTTCGCGGTAAAGTCAGGCGTTACGGGTACATCGTAACCTAACAGCCATGACGGCGACACGTTAAGAGCTTTTGCCATAGCATGAACGGCGCTCTGTTTGGGCTCGAATTTGCCCGACAGGTAACGGGAGATTGAGCCTTTATCAATCCCGCTGGCTCTGGCTAATTCGGCGGGCGTCATACCCCGCATGCTTAAAGCCTTTAATAATCTATTTTTTATATTTTCCATACACAACGCTCCTTGACCCGATTATATTACAGTTGTGTAACAGTTGCAAAAATGCAATTTTAGTGGTTGCACAACTGCAACACGTTGCGGTAATATCAGTTGTAGAAATGCAACAGAAAGGAGGTCAAAAATGATACAGTTCGACACGATCAAACTATCGGAGCGCATAGCGGAAAAGTACGGAACCCGTAAGGCATGCGCAAAGGCGACGGGCATCTCTGAAGCAAGCCTGTCTCGGTATTTTAACGGCGAGCGAGAGCTAACAATGAGTCAGTTGCGGGCTTTGCAGAAGGCTCTCGGCATTAAGGCAAAGGACCTTGACGTTTATTTTTTTACTGAGAAAGTTGCACAAAAACAACCATGAGAGCCTCGTGCGGGGTCTATGCCCGTCTCGGTCGGTACTTTTCCGACGCTGACGAGCTCGCGGATGCTGCCGTGATGACTCGCCCAACTTTGAGCCGAGTGCTTAAAGGTCAGCGCGAATTTACACGACAGGAAAAAGCGGCAATCACGGGCGCGTTGCTTGTAAAGGTCGAAAAGGGCAACGGCAAGGACCTAAACAAAGCGGAACTATTAACGCAAGACTTCGACAAACAATTCAAAGTAAAGGAGCTTAACCTATGAGAACTATTTTATTTTTAACAGTTATCGGTGTAATTCTGGTGGCTGTCGGGCTGACGGGCTTGTATTTTTCCGTCATGTCAAGACTCGAGGCTCTTGAGCGCGATATTAACCGCGTGGAAAGCAAGAGCGAGCGCAACAGAAACGGACTTCGCAATCTTGCCGACAAGGTCGAAAAGAACGCCGAGAAGATCTACATCATAAACACCGACGACAAAGACTTGAAATACCCGAACTCGGAGGGCTTGTGATATGGCATCTTTATATGAATTAACGGGCGACTATGCACGCTTCGCTGAGTACATGGAACAGACCGAGCTCGAGCCGGAAATGGCGGACGCATTGACCGAGGCTCTCGCAAATCTGTCTGATGACATCGAGGACAAGCTCGAGAATTACGCAAAGATCATCAGGAACTTCGAGAGCGATGTCGCGGGACTTAAAGCCGAGGAGGCAAGGCTCGCAGAAAAGCGCAAAGCCAAAGAGAACAGCATCAAGCGTATGAAGGCGGCGATGCTTGACGGCATGCGCACCGCGATCAAGCCCGACAAGGACGGCAAGCTCAAGCTAAAAACGCGCCTGTTTTCCTTCTGGGTGCAAAAGAGTGCGCCCGCTGTCGTCATGGACGAGGCATACATCGAGAACATCCCCGAACAGTATTTTAAACCGCGTAAAGAAGAGGACATCGACCGCAAAAAGATAAAAGCGGACATCGAGAGCGGCGTCGACTTGGACGGCATAGCGCACCTCGAGACATCGGAATCAATACGCATCAGGTAAAGGAGCATGACACCTATGAACAGATATTTAGTAATTAGACACATCAAAGGCGCTGGACATGACAGCATGACAAACTACACGGCATCCGCCAAAAGCGCAGAACAGGCAATCAGTCAGACGCGTTACACAACGACAAAGTGCGACAAATGGCCCAACGGCGAGCCGACAGACTACACGAGAGCCGACGGGGCGCACATCTGGTGGACCGCCGAACTTATTGAAGGCAAAGAGCCGACAAATGCGCCCGAACTCGAGGACGTACTGAGCATAGACGAGTTAATGGCTGATTGGCCGTTCACAACGTCATCGAATGCGCTTACTTCAAGGCAAATAGCCGAGCAGTATATGAAAGAAAACCCCGACAGTTACAAGCACATCAACTCAGCGATCGGCACTGTCAACAACGTGGTGCGACACTTGAATATCGCGAGAGTGGGCGACTACTTCCCGCCGGTATATGCGCCCGATGATGTTAAGAAAATACACGCATACATGAAAGATAACTCACAGGGCAAGCACATCAACGCCCCAACTACAAGAGCGCGCAAAGTTCAGCCCGTTGATGCGGACTTAACCCGCGAGACGTTCAGACTCCCCGACGAGCTCGAGAAAAGGCTCGAAGAGCTGGCTCGATTCATCGGCAATACGCGCGAGCAGTTGATTAATTACGCCGTGAAGGATTATGTCAAGCGTTTGGGCTCGATGACATTAGACGAACTTATAAGCAAGAAGGAGGCATATAATGACTGATTTCCAAGACAGAATCGGCGAGATATTAAACAAAGTACAGACCGAGCTCAAAGCACCAAAGAACTTGACAAACAAGTTTGGCGGCTATAACTACCGCAACGCCGAGGGCATCCTCGAGGCATTAAAGCCGCTTGAGAAAAAATACGGCTTTTATACTGTTATCTCCGACGAGGTTGTCGAGATCGGTGGGCGCATCTACGTCAAGGCAACGGCGACCATATACGCGGGAGGCTCGTTTATAAACGTGTCTGGCTACGCACGGGAGGCGGACACTAAAAAGGGCATGGACGAGGCGCAGATAACGGGCGCGGCGTCATCGTACGCGAGGAAGTACGCCCTTAACGGCTTATTCTTACTTGACGACAGCAAGGACGCGGACACAGACGAATATCAGGCACCCGAGAGACGCGCATCAGCGCCCAAAGCCGAACCGATACCCGCGCCCAAAGCTCCCGCAACTTTCATTTGTGACAGGTGCAAAAAGATTATAGAGCCATACGGCAAGGCGACCCCGTCCGCGATCGCGAGCAAGAGTAAAAAAGACTTTGGCGTGCAGATGTGCTACGCATGCGCACACGCCGAAAAAGTCGCAAGAGAACAGGCTGAGGCTGACGGCTTGCCGTTTCCTATCGAGTGAGGTGTGAGTCCATGGCTGATGTAAAAATGGAACTTTACAATGATAACTTCCAAAACTTTAAACAGTACAACATCCCGAAGGCTCAACTTGTTATAGCAGATATACCCTATAACGTCGGGACTAACTTTTACGGCTCGAATCCCGAGTGGTATAACGACGGCGACAACGCGAACGGCGAGAGCGACAAGGCTGGTAAAGCGGCTTTTAATACTGACTTTAATTTTAACATTGTCGAGTATTTCGCCTTTTGTAACAAGCTGTTAAAGCCCGAACCCAAAGCGGGCAACCAACAGCGCGGCCGCTCGTCTGATGCGCCTTGCATGATCATGTTTTGTGCTTTTGAGCAGTTGAACTTTGTAATCGAAACGGCGGCAAAATACGGCTTTAAGAATTACATCCCGCTTGTGTTTATAAAAGACACGAGCCCGCAAGTCTTAAAAGCTAATATGCGCGTTGTTGGTGCGACAGAGTACGCTCTTATACTTTATCGGGGGCGCTTGCCGAAATTCAGAAATAACGGGCAAATGATAAAAAACTGGTTTACATGGGAGTATGACGACCGCTCCCGCGTTCCAAAGGTTCACCCGACACAAAAGCCGTTAAAGGTTCTCTGCCGTCTTATTGAGCTATTCACTGACGAGGGCGATGTAGTAATTGACCCGTGTGCGGGGTCAGGCTCAACACTCATGGCAGCAAGGATGCTCGGTCGGCACTCGTACGGGTTCGAGGTCAGCAAGCCGCAATATATAAGAACTTGCGAAGAGTTTTTGCGGTTAAAGCCTGACGTTATAGGCTCGTATAAGCCGAAGCAGGACGCTCAAGTGAGCATCTTTGACCTCGGGGGGGCGTAATAATGGCGCATTACGGCATATCACTTTTTGATTTTTAGGAGGTATCACATGAACATCATCACATTAACAGGACGACTCACACGCGACCCCGAGACGAGACTCGCCAAAAACGGCGGTGTCTATATCCCGTTTACTGTCGCCGTTGAACGTTCCGACAAAAACCGCACGGCTGACTTTTTCGACTGCATAGCGTTCGGCTCAACTGCGGACTTTATCGCAAAGTATTTTAAAAAGGGCTCTGGGATTGAGCTGTCGGGCGAGATGCACCTCGATAAAACGGAAAAGGACGGACAGTGGACGACACGCCCGTCAATAGCCGTTAAAAGCGTCGGCTTTGCTTTAAGGTCAAATAATCCGAACGAGACAAGCGGACGCGAAACAGGGGCAACAGACGGCGCGACAGATACAGAGGAGCCGTTGTGGTAATGGCTCGGCGAGGTTATGACACAGAGATCGCGGCCAAAGTCGGCAACACTGCTGCCGCGGTTTATGAATACATCGCCTTCTGGTGCGCAAAGTCTGACGAGGTGCACGACGGGCGCCGTTGGATATTCCACACGACAAAGCAATTTTGCGAGCACTTCCCGCATCTGTCAGATAGGACTATCAGGCGGGCGCTCAAGCGTCTCGAGGCGTCTGGGTTTATTGTTACGAGTTGTTATAACAAATTGCCGTTCGATCATACGAAATGGTACGCCGTGGCATGTGTCCACATCGAAGAGGACAAAATGACCACATCGAAGCGGTCAGAATGTCCACATCGAAGCGGTCAGAATGTCCACATCGAAGAGGACAAAATGACCACATCTGATGTGGACAAAATGACCACATCAATAACAACTAATAATAACAAACAAATAAATAACACAATAAGGGAGAATAATAATAGATTCACTCCCCCAACAGCTCAAGACGTAAAGGACTACTGCAACGAGAAAAACATCAGCATAGATCCCGAGCGCTTTGTTGACTATTACGCATCTAAAGGCTGGCTCGTCGGTAAAGCAAAAATGAAAGACTGGCGGGCGGCGGTCCGCAACTGGGCGAGGAATGAGAAGCCCGGCAAGCCCGCGCCCGTAAATGAGTTTGACGCGATGTTAAGAAGGGAGGGTTATCTATGACACGCGAGCAAGTTATCAATTTATTAAAAACTGTCAGGGCTAATTATCCAAACGCAAAGATAGACGCCGCTGGAATGGTCGAGGCGTGGCTTTTATGCTTTGGCTCGTACGAACCCGAGCAGATATATATGGCGGCTCGCGTTCATATGGAACGTTGCGCCTTTTTTCCGACAGTTCACGACATCTTAAACAACATCAACCGCGGGCAGATGATCTACGGCAAGTCCGAGCCTGTTAAGGCGATCACGGCACCCGAGGCACCAAAGACAGACATCCGCGACAGGTTATGTCTGGGCTCGTCTATTTGCCCTTATTTCGACAGCATATGTCACGGGACACCCGAGGAGGTCGAACAATGCAATATTTGAAACTGAAAAAAATCAGGGAAGAGCGGGGGCTGACATTAAAGCAAGTCGGACGCGCGACACACTACGCGCCGTTAACGATCAACTTCGCCGAAAATATGCGGCGTTATCAGGGCAAGAAGAAGGACGTCAGACGCGATGACTTTTGGCGGGCGATGTCTGACTTTTACGGCGTACCCGTCGAGGAACTGCAGGAGGTGATTGAGTGAATATTTATCTGTCAGCGCCTATTACGGGCAGAACGGAAGAGGACAACAACCTCGTGTTTGCTTACACAAAGACACAGCTCGCTTATTACGGGCACTTTGTTATTGACCCGTGGGCTATCAGTCGGCATTTGCCGAGGCTGTCACACGAGCAATACATGGCTATCGACAAAGAGATCATCAAAAACGCCGCTGATGCTGTTTTCTTTGCGCCCGGTTGGAAGAGCTCGAAGGGTTGCAATATTGAGCACGAATTTGCCCTGTCTTTGGGCTTGCCTGTCTATTACGACATCAGCGAGATAGCAAAGGAGGCGGAAAAATGACACTTGATTTTGATATATCCATTAACCCGTACGCTACGACGCAAGAGAAGGGCATCAACTGGAACGCTCATCGAGTCTATGAAAAGACAGAAGTGTCACGCATGAAGAACGAATACAGAGCCCGAATCATGCAATACATGCGGACCTACAATTTAAAGACGCCTTGCTTTCGCGGTCCTGTTGCTCTTGAGGTTGTCTTTAGCTTTAAAACAGCGGACAGGCGTCTTTGGGGATGCCTAAAGGAAACGAAGCCCGACGCGGACAACGCAATAAAAGGACTTCAGGATGTTTTGGGCGAGCTGGGCTTTTTCCACGGCGGCGATCAACAAGTCGCAGATCTTCATGTCATTAAGCTCTGGGCATCCAACGCACGCGTCAAGATAACGATTAAGGAGGTGCGGCGTGACATATTCCGAACTTAAAGACGAGCTCTTCTTATTGCGAGAACGTGAAAATCAAATCCGCGAGTTTATCGTCAGCCTTGCAAATGTGAGAGCGGACTATCTCGCGAGACTCAACAACGGCGTAACTGATTACTCAAAAGAGCGCCTGCAAAAGACGCCTGACCCTGACGCGTCAACAGTCAATATGATTTACGAGGCGGACCGCAAGACGGAATTTTACAAAGAACGGCTGCAGGAGCTACAAGACAAGACCGAACCATATGAGCGGTTGATCATAGGGCTTGAAGGAACGACAGGGACTATATTACGCCTTTTTTGCTTGGAAGGGCTCGGCATGAAAGCAATCAGTAAAAGGCTACATTACGCCGAGAAGTATTCATGGCATTTGTGGCGCAAAGGAATCGAAGAACTATTGGAGGTAATAAACAATGACAATTAAGTGCTATATGTGTGGCGGTATATTTGACGAGAACAGGCTCATTTATACCAAAGACCCCGACGAGCTCATGTGTCCGCTCTGTCACGCCGTAGAGCCGGGGTTTAGTGAGGTCAAGGACTCGCTCGACGAGTTCATAGTCAGGCTCGAGGATTACAAGACGCGCATCGAATCCTCGCCTATGAACTACGCGCAGACTCGCGAGGGGTATGTCTTGGCACTCGCGCACGTTCTCGACATGGCAAAGGACTCAAGGAAAAAAGGAGGCAACACATGACTAATAAAGAAGCGATTGCATTACTGTCAAAGAGTCAGATATACCTTGCGAGGCGTTATGGCAAGACTGATATGTATAATGCCGTTGAACTCGCGCTCAAGGCTCTTGAGGAATGCGAAAGAAATGCAAAGTATGGCTCCGAGCTTGCCCGAATCGTTGCCGAGCATGACACGGCGGATGAGCTTATGAAAAAAACCGGGGAGGAGGATTACTATGATTAAAGTTGTAAATCTGCTTATTATCGTGTCTATTGGCATTTCACTTTTAAAGGCGCCGCAACCTTTTAGCGCGACCAGCATCGAGCAAAGAGCGGAATCTGTCGGGCTGTCTGTCGAGGAGTTCGTCCTGATGTCGTCAGTGGTCGAGGCGGAAAGCAACAGACAGGCACCCGAGGACGGGGCGCTCACAACAGAAGGACGCGTCTATATTGCACTAACGATCATTAACCGAGTCAATAACGAGGTATTCCCGGACACGATAACGGGCGTATTAACTCAGGCGGGGCAGTTCTCGACAGTTCGAAACGGGCAGAGCGTGACACAGCGGACCGATTACTCGGACGCGGCTGTCATAGAAGCATATAGCCGCATCAGTCAGGGCGACGCTCCAGAGGTTTACTTTTTTAATTGTCGGTCTTACTTTTCGGGGCGCGAGCCTGTCGCGTGCGTCGGTGGTAATTACTTTAGTGGATTTTAGGGGGCAAACAATGAGTGATTTTGAGTATTCGGAAAACACAAAAAAATTGATTGATAGTAACCCGTTTAATTGGAAAGCAGATTTAGAAGCGACTATAACAGGCTATCAATCCCCTATTACAATGATTGCACAGGAGATTGAAACAAAAGTAGAGAATGATTGTGTAAAAGCGGTTCAAAGATACGGGTTTGATGTTGACGCAAAAGAGTTATATAAGGCTCTTAAATATGACAGAGAACAGTATCAGAAGGGATATGCTGACGCAAAAAGGGATTACGCAAGACCGACAGGCGATTGGATTCCTGTTAGTGAGAGATTGCCAGAAGATATGCAACGTGTGTTGATTTGGTTTGAGTATTACAGATATGGCGATTATAACTGTATGTATCAAACATATGGCTTTGGATATGTTTGTGATGGCAAGTGGAGTCCTTTTATCAATGGAGAAACAGGTTGGCAAGATGCAAGAATTATCGCATGGATGCCATTACCCAAACCATATAAGGAGGCAGAGAATGAGCGTTGAGAACGGCAAGGTCTGTTGTAATTGTCGACATAATATAAGAACAGGCGAAGTTCCTAATATTGAGTGCCATTGTGAGCTTGATGGATCATATATCGGATATGTTCAAAGTATGGATTATTGGTGCAGGCATTGGAGCAAGGAGGCAGAAAATGAATAATGATTTTATAAATTTATTTGTCAGAGCGATGTTAGGGGAGGTTTCTCCTGAAGAACTCTTAATAAAGGGTTGCGGTCTATCTCCCGAAGACGCAAAAGAGATAGTCGATAGTGTTAAGGAGGCAGACGATGAATAACGATTTAATCAGTAGGAGTGAGTTGAAGGCGGAAATCCAAAAGGCATTGGATAGAGCAGAGTTGACCGACTATGAACCAAGTGTTGTTATTTGCGAGGTATATGATAGGTGTATCGACAATGCACCGACAGTAGAGCCTACATTCAGAGAGGTTGTTGCTTATGAATGCGGTCAGAAATTAGTTGAAAGACAGCACAACAAAGATATAACCAAAACTAACCATTTGTTATAACTCTTAAAGTTATAATGTAAGCGTCTATTTATGATTTGTTCATAGGTGACACGCTCCTAACCGCTCGGCTGAGGCTGGGCGGTTTTTGTTTGAGGTAAACATGGCGAAAAGTATCGAGCACGAGTTCTATAAATCAACAGAGTGGAAACGATGCCGCGAGTCTTATCTTGCGAGCGTCGGCTTCTTTTGTGAGCGGTGCAAGGCGAAGGGCTTTTACGAGCCCGCAAAGATAGTACATCACAAAGTCTATCTGACAAAGGCGAACTACAAAGACCCGAGCATAGCTTTTAACTTTGATAACCTCGAGGCTTTATGTCAGGCGTGCCACAACAACGAACATATAGGCGATCATCACGAGCGACGCTATACAGTGGACGAATCGGGGCGGCTTGTCTTTTAACCGCATATCCCCCCCTATGTTTTGAAATAAAAACAAAGACCGAGGGGAC